>UMDR01056276.1_pt1 | contig 80606 bp, 72 predicted proteins | sample 1964541 | NCBI WGS metagenome assembly UMDR01 (sample SAMEA4835999, study PRJEB28245) | human gut metagenome | biome: gut microbiome; material: fecal sample | place: Denmark | collected 2008 | reverse complement strand
TGAACCGTGTCAGGTCAGGAATGAAGCAGCACTAAGCAGAATCTTCTGTGTGTTGCGAGGGTGCCTGAGCCGAGCTAACTGTAGAGGTAACGTCTGTGGTGGGAATTCGAAGTGCGGCGCGTGGATATAAAATTTACAGATACCGTGCCTTTTCATATAGCTCATGCAATTCTTTCGACACAGCCTCGCTCTGTGCGTTGGCTTTTTCCTCCAGCTCCCTGGGTGTTTCCCATCCTTCTGGCGTACCCGGCATATTTTTGCGGATCGCTCTTTTATACTGTCTGCGAATTTTCCATTTTTCATCTGTGCGCTGCCAGAAGTGTCTTTTTTTGCGCAGCACAGGCTGTGCCTGTTCTTCTTCCTCATCCTCCGTAAAGATTACCCGATCCTCCTCACCGGCAGCAAACGAACGCATCGCATGTCTGCACAGGCGATAAATGAGACTGATGCAGAAAATAAGTACGGCTGCCGAAAACATCCATGTGAACGCTTCCGAAAGCATACGTATCCATGCAGGCGGTTCTTTCATTTCCTCCTGCATCAGCGCCGCGAGCGGATTTTTCTCTTCTTCGCCGTCCATGGGCTCCATTTCTTCCGTCTCCGGCATGACAGGCACACCGGGAAGCTCAAATTTCAGCTCTGTGAGCGGCTCTCTGTGATAGAGCACAGACGGAAGCACAAACAGAAGCAAAAGCGGCAGCGCAAGCGCAAGGAGCATATGCCCCGCTTTTTTTACGCTTTTCTTTGGAAGATTGGCGATTTTCCCGTGATCCTCCAGAAAGATACGCAGCCCCGACAAATATTCAAAAATAAACACCAGAAAGACATCGACTACTGCCAGAAAGAAAATCCGGTTCAGCAGACTGCCCTTTCGCAGATATAGCAATATCACATAATACCCGGCAAATACCATCCAGTGCAGCGCCTCCGGCGCATCGAGAAGCGTCGGAAGCTCCCACAATTCCTTATCCAGTTCTGCGCCTGCCTCACCCGGCATCTCCTGAAGCATCTTTTTAAGTTTCCCTCTTTTGATGCGCACATAACCGCGGATCAGAAAGATGAGAGCCGTCAGGATGCCGGTCAGCAGACATCCGGAGAGTGCGTTCATGCACACGGCTGCCGCCGCGCAGACCAGAAGATAGAGCGCCAGCATTTTTATTTTCCGGATGCAGAGCCAGCTTAGGATAATCGGGACCAGAAGCCATAGACAGCCCGCAAAATAGCGATTCGCCTGCGCAGTCTCCATCTCCAGAAGTGCAGGCACGATGACATAGCATCCCGCAAACAAAAGGATGTCATGCAGCCATGCCACGCATACTGTCACGTTTTCCCCGCGCATTTTCACGCCGTCACCTCCCATCGCACAGCCCGGATGCCTGCCGCCTGCGAAAGCATAAATTCCATTGTCGGATGCAGCGGCACGATCCAGAGGATCTGATTGTCTCCGCCAGCCAGCGCGCGAAGCCTGGGCAGCAGCGTTTCGTCCTGGTTTTTGGAGATCAATATATAGATGTGCTCTCTTTTATGTTTCGCAGTCTCCGCGGCAATCACTTCCGCGATCGGCTGCGTCTTTTTTCCGGTATCCATGCACGCCAGTGCGCGATTCAGCTCCGGCATCTGTCCGCTGCCCGCCTTCAGATGCATGGAAAGGCTGCCCTGTCGCTTTGCTTCACCCGGATAGCTGCAGACGCCGTTGCTTACGATATCCAGCTCCATATTCTGCGCCGCCAGGCGCGCAGCGAGCGACGCCGCGATCCGGATGCTCTCCTCCGTCAGCGCCTCATATTTCCAGATCCCTTCGTCCGTCACATCCAGAAGAATCGTCAGATGGACACTGGTAGTGGAATCATACTGGTTCACCATCAGGCTGCCGTTTTTTGCTGACGCTTTCCAGTTGACTGTGTGCATGGGGTCTGTGGGAAGATATTCCCGAATGCCGCAAAATTCAAACGGATCGGGATAGAAACGGTTTTTGGACAAAACCATGCCGGATATCGCACGGCAGACGGGACGGATGCGCGCCGTGTCCACCGGACGCGGATACACGAAGAACTGCGCATCCTGCCTGGCCTCCTGGTAGCCGCCCTCATGAAAGAAAAAATCATATCCGATCACGCCCGCCCTCTGAATGCGGTAAAAGCCGCGCTTCCGGCATACAAACGGGAGCGTCCGCACAATTTTCTGACGCCCGAAAAGGGAAAAAATGTCTCTTTTATAAGAAAGGTCTGAAATACTTGAATTGTCTTTTGCGCCGCTCACAAATTCCAGATTTCGATCCATGGAAAGGCGCACTTCAAGAGCCGGAAGCGGCAGCAGCTTGTCATTCACAATCACTTCCTGCAGCGCAGAGGTTTCGCCCTCAAAAGCGGATTTCTGCGTGAAGGAAACGCTTGTCGTCAGATTCCGGTTCCAGAAACGCCGATATAGATTTTTCTGCAGAAGATAAGCAATCCCCACACCCAAAAACAGCATAACCAGCAGCATCGCGTAACCGTCCCTTTACCGTTTATCCCATTCCTCTGTCGGCAGCGGCACCTTCGAGAGCAGCCCGCGAATGATCTGCTCACGCGCGCGGTCGCTGTCCTCCGCGGCCGATAGTCCGAGGCGGTGCGCCAGAACGGGGACTGCGACCGCTTTAATGTCCTCCGGCACCACATAGTCCCTTCCCTGCACCATCGCAAACGCCTGCGCCGCCCGTGCGAACGCAAGCGAACCTCTTGGGCTGACACCGTGCTCGATCTGCGCGCTTTTGCGCGTCGCATGAACCAGCCCGATCATATATCTGAGCAGATCTCCGTGGATAAAAACGCCGCTGCAGCGCATCTGAAGCTCCACGATATCCTTCTTTTCGCAGACCGGTTCCAGCTCCTCAAGCGGATGCCCTGCCAGAAAACGTTCCAGCAGGCTCTTTTCCATAAACGGTGTCAGATCCTCCATGGAAATCTGCATGAGAAAGCGGTCCTTCTGTGCCTCCGGCAGCGGAAATGTTCCCAGTGTTTCCAACGGGTTCTGCGTCGCGATTACCAGAAACGGCTCCTCCAGGGCACGCGTCGTCCCGTCCACTGTGACCTGCCGCTCCGCCATACATTCGAGAAGGCTGCTCTGTGTTTTCGGCGTCGCCCGGTTTACCTCGTCCGCCAGCAGAATATTGCAGAACACCGGGCCCTTCGCAAACACAAACTGCCCGCTCTTCGCGTCAAAATAATTCAGCCCGGTGACATCCGACGGCAGCATATCCGGCGTGAACTGGATCCTGCCGAAATCTGCGTCGATGGACTTTGCCAGCGACTTCGCCAGCATCGTCTTGCCGGTGCCCGGCACGTCCTGCAGCAGCACATGCCCCTTTGCAAGCACACAGGCAAGTACCAGCTCCGTTGTCTGCTCGTTGCCGATCATCACCTTTGCGATATTTTCCTTTAAGCGTTTAATTCTTTCCATGTCTTTCCCTCATTCGGTATACCAAAAATATTTCCGCCTGTGCGGTTAAATCATCTAAAGCCGCTTCAGCCAGGCGCCGCATTTTCAGCAATCATACGCCCACATTGCGACCGCCTGCGACAGCAAATAATCCGCATCCCACGTCTGCGCGCTGCGCTCACGGCTGTTGGAGTCGTTAATGAAAATCCGTCCGTCGCTGTCCACTCCGGTGAGCACCACGAAATGCCCGGAATAAGTAAATTCGCCAGGTCCCATGGAGCAGATGATCAGTTTGCCGGACTGCAGCGTGTCCACAATTCCCTGCGCAGTAAACGGCACCTCAAATACCTGCAGCCCCATCTGCCGCGCCCCGGTGTCCATCAACTCCCAGGAGGAACCGACACCGCTCACATAGTAGCCGTTCTCATCCGCCAGCTTTGCCACCTCGTATGGATTCCATTTTGTATCTCCTGTCAGACCGCATTGCACCATAGAAAGGCTCGTTGGTCCGCAGCCGTTCACGCCGAGAAAATCGTCCCCGTAGATCTCGTAGCCCCAGCGCTCATCCCACTGCAGAAACAGCGGCACGCCGCCGGATCGCACATCTTCCGTGATGTCTATCCTCGGATGAAGATCCTTTTTCTGCGGAAATGCCATGACGAAATCCGTGGCCTGCGGATATTTTTCCATAAATTCCAGCATACTGACCGGATATTCGCCGTCCATCGGTATCCAGGCGGGAACAGTGCGCTGCTTTTTCCGGGAATGCACAGCAAACGCTCCCAGAACGACCAGCACGGCTGCCGCCAGAATGAGCAGCTTCCTTCGCCGCACCTGCCGCTGTCTTTTTTTGAATTTTTTAGTATCCTCCGTCCTCCCGGATGATTTCCCTCTCCTCGATCTCATCAGGCGTCTCCTCATTTGTTCCATCAAAACGGTATGCCCACATGCCCTTGATCTGCGGAAGAATCCGCTCGATATCCCAGGCCTTTTCGCTGTTTATCCTGCTGTTCGGATCGTTTACCCGAATGCTGCCGTCCGTGTTCACTACGGCAAGCACGATAAAATGACCGGCGTCCGTAAAATCTCCCGGTCCCACGGAGCAGATGATCGGCATTCCGGCGCGCAGCGTGTCGGTGATATCCTCGGCGCTCAGCACTACGTCGTTTACCTGCAGCCCAAGCATTTCCGCCCCGGCGCCCATCAGATCCCAGGAGGAACCCTGCCCGGTCACATAAAAACCCTCCCGCTCCGCCATTTTTGCCACTTCATAGGGATTCCAGACTGTCTCCCCGCTCAGACCGCACTGCACCATGGAAAGGCAGGTCGGTCCGCAGCCGGTGACTGCAAGAAAATCGCTTCCGTACCGCTCATACCCCCAGCGCACATCCCACTGCAGAAACAGCGGCAGCTCGCCCTTCGTCACCTCTCCGGTAATGTCAATTTCATTATGTACGTCCTTATATTTCGGATAATCCAGAACGAACTGTGTCGCCTCCGGATATTTCTCCATAAACGCGACCAGACTTTCCGGGTAATCCTTCAGCGGATCTTCCGTTTCTGTCTCGGTCTCCGTCACGATTTCTGTTTCAGTTTCGGTCTCCGCCGCCTCTGTCACGGCGGCGGATGTTTCCATAGAATCTTTCTCCGACATGGATGTCCCGGCATAAATTGCAAACGCCGCAGCCAGCACGCAGAGAATGATCGGTGTTTTCATATCTGCCTTCCTCTTCTGTTTCATAAACCCCTCCGTTTCGTTTCATTATAACCCGGCAGAGGGCAAAACTTCTTTAAATTTTGTATGATAAATGCTTACGATTTTCGGAGTAAATCCTTAACTGCTTTTTTCTTCTCCCGCAGCTCCCGGAAAAAACGGCTGAGCATTTCGCTGCACTCCGTCTCCAGCACGCCGCGCGTCACCTGTACCTGGTGATTAAACTGCGGCATTTCCAGAATATTGAGAACGCTTCCCGCGCAGCCTGCCTTCGGGTTCATGCTGCCGATGACCGCCTCCGTCAGCCGCGCCTGCACCATCGCCCCGGCGCACATCTGGCACGGCTCCAGAGTGATGTACATGGTACACCCCTCCAGACGCCAGTCGCCCGTCTTTTTCGCCGCCTTTCTGATCGCGATCAGCTCGGCGTGGGAGAGCGTGTTTTTGTCAGTATTCCGCCGGTTGTAGCCGCGCGCGATAATTTTTCCGTCCTGCACGATCACGCAGCCGATCGGCACCTCGTCGAGCGCATACGCCTTTTTCGCCTGCCTGATCGCCTCGCGCATGAATTTTTCATGTGTTCTGATATCCACTGTTTCCATTTCCCTGCGTCCCCTTTTCAGACACCCGCGCCGCTTTGTCCTGCAGGTGTATCCTTTCAGATACCCGCGCCGCTTTGTCCTGCCGGTATATCCTTTTCAGACACCCGCGCCGCTTTGTCCTGCCGATGTATCCTTTCAGATGCCCGGAGCCGTCGCATCCAGGCGATCGTCATTCTGCGCAAGCATGTGTATACTAATGCTTCGCATATAATTTCACAATACCCTTCATCACTTCCACGGCAAGATCCATTCCCTCTGCGGTAATATGCTCGTAAGGACCGTGGAACGCATGTCCGCCGGTTCCCAGGTTCGGGCAGGGCAGACCCATATAGGAAAGGCGCGCACCGTCTGTGCCGCCGCGGATCGGCACCTCCACCGGTACCATCCCGGCGTCCCTGATCGCCTGCTTTGCATTTTCAATAAGATGCATACACGGCTCGATCTTCTCCTTCATGTTGCGGTACTGTTCGATGATCTCCAGTGTCACCGCGTCGCTTCCGTATTTTTCCTGCAGAAGCTTTGTGATGTGGCGCAGCGTTTCCTTGCGGCATTCAAACATTTCAGCACTGTGGTCGCGCACAATGTACTCCAGCTTCGCATCAGACACGTCGCCGCTCATGCCGCAGAGGTGGAAAAAGCCCTCATATCCTTCAGTGTCGCGCGGCGTATCGCCGGACGGAAGCATATTGTTGAATTCCATCGCCACAAGCGAGGCGTTGATCATTGTATCCTTGCTGCTGCCCGGATGCACAGAAAATCCCTTGAAGGTGACGTTTGCGCCGCAGGCGTTAAAGTTTTCGTATTCGATCTGATTTTCCGCATCGCCGTCCATCGTGTAGGCAAACTGCGCGCCAAAGCCTTCCACATCAAAGAAATCCGCGCCTCGTCCGACCTCCTCATCCGGAGTAAAGCCGATGCAGATTTTTCCGTGCGGGATATCGCCCTTTAAAAGCTCCTCCGCCAGTGTCATGATCTCAGCAACGCCGGCCTTATCGTCCGCACCGAGCAGCGTGGTACCGTCTGTCGTGATCAGCGTGCGTCCGGCAAGCTTTGCAAGATGCGGGAAGTCCTTTACCGCAAGAACCCGCTCCGTGCCAAGCGCAACGTCCCCGCCGTCATAATTTTCAATGATCTGCGGCTTTACATTTTCGCCGGAGAAATCCGGTGCCGTGTCCATGTGTGCGATAAAGCCGATCGCCGGAGCCCCCTCCAGTCCTGCCGTGGCCGGGATCACGCCGTACACATAGCATTTTTCATCAATACGCACATCGCTGACACCAAGCGCCTTCATCTCCCTGGCAAGCTGATTTCCAAGATCAAACTGGCGCTGCGTGGAGGGCGTGGTTTCGCTCTCATCACAGCTCGTTGTGTGCACCTTCACATAATTTAAAAGTCTCTCATATGCTTTCATAATTTCCTCCTGTTTCCGCTGTCATGATGTTGGGGCAAAAGTCCCAACTATGATGTTTACCGCTCAATCCCGTCCCGGGCAGGCTGCCCCTTCTGGAACGGATGCTTTCTCATGCAGATTTCCGATACATAATCCGCCCGCGCAAGCAACTCCTCGTCCGGTCCCTGCCCGGTGAGAATGACCTCCAGCTTTTCCGGCTTGTGATCCAGAAAATCGAGCACCAATGCCTCGTCCAGAAGCCCCGCCCGGATGGTATAGATCACCTCGTCCAGAAACAGCACGTCAAACTGCTCATCCCGTGCCTTCTCCGTCACCATCTTTAGCTGCTGCGCATAAAACTGCCGCCGTTCCTTTTTTTCTTCCTCTGTCATCTGAAAGCTGAATTTCTCTTCCTCCAGCCCGTCCACGATCGTAATATTTTCAACCTTTTCAAGCACCTTCCGCTCGCTCGTGCGATTGTTTTTCATAAACTGGTAGATCAGCACCCTGTAGCCATATCCGGCTGCGCGCACGCAAAGCCCCATGCCAGTGGTCGTCTTGCCCTTACCGTCCCCGCAGTAAATATGAACCAGACCTGTCGTTTTCATTGCCATCTGAGATCTTCCTTTCCATCTGATTTTTCTAATATAAGCAGAGTCTCTACCTAAATAGTATATCACGCTTCTTTGTCTTTGCAATGACGTTTTCATCGCAACAATTACTTGACAAAAAAGAGAACCGGCGTTATTATTACCAATGGTAATTATCTTTGATAATAATTTAAGGAGATTTGGTATGACTGTTGAGAAAATAAAGGAGATGCTGGACGCCTGTTATCAGGCAAAACGGATCCGCGATATGCTTCCGCCGCTGCCGGCGGGCGTTACGCCGTCTTACATACAATATCTTGATGTTATTGAAAAGCTGGAATGCCGGGGCGTCCGGGTAAAGATTTCCGACATCAGCAGTGCGCTGGGACTTCCAAGACCGGGCGTGACCAGGACGGTCAAGGAAATGGAAAATAAGGGGTATCTGACGAAAATTGCTTCTGCGGAGGATGGGCGTATTATCTATATTTCCATGACAGAATCCGGGAAACAGTTGTCATACAGATATAACGAGCAGTATTTCAGCGTCCTGGCACCGCATCTTGCCGATATTTCCGAAGAAGACGCGGACAGTATGATCCGGATTATGGAAAAATTTTATCGTGGAACGTGTGAGTGGAGGGATTCTTTCTATGAATGAGAAAACAGATTTTACACAGGGCAGTATTTTGAAAAAACTGGCATATTTTATGATCCCGATTTTAGGTGCGCTGGTGCTGCAGGCGGCATATGGGGCGGTGGATCTGCTGGTGGTGGGAAGGTTCGGTTCCACCTCCGGGCTTTCCGCGGTTTCCACGGGCAGTCAGGTGCTGAATCTTGTTACCTTTGTGGTTACGCAGCTTGCAATGGGCATTACCGTTCTGATCGCCCGCTATCTGGGAGAAAAGCGTTCGGAAGCGATCGGCCCGGTCATTGGCGGTGCAGTGGTTGTGTTTGCACTGATTTCTGCAGGGCTTTTTGTTCTGATGGTATGCTTTGCACGTCCGATCTCGGTCCTGATGCAGGCTCCGGCGGAGGCGGTCGAACTGACGTCCGGCTACGTGCGCATTTGCGGAAGCGGTATTTTCTTTATCGTGGCATATAATCTGCTTTCCTCTGTTTTCAGAGGTCTGGGAGACAGCAGATCGCCGCTGCTCTTTGTATTGATTGCCTGTGTGGTCAATGTGATCGGCGATCTGGCGTTGGTTGCCGGGCTGCACATGGATGCGGCCGGCGCGGCGCTTGCGACAGTTTTTGCGCAGGCGGTCAGCGTGGTGTGCGCCGTGGTAATGCTTGTGAAAAAAGGGCTTCCGTTTACCATTACCAAAAAAGATTTCCGGCTGAATCCGCAATGCCGGAAGTTTCTGGGCATCGGGCTGCCGCTGGCGCTGCAGGAATTTCTGACGCAGGTTTCTTTCCTGGCCCTGTGTGCGTTTGTGAACCGTCTTGGGCTGGAGGCTTCTTCCGGCTACGGTGTTGCCTGCAAGATTGTAAATTTTGCCATGCTGATTCCAAGCGCGCTGATGCAGTCGATGGCGTCCTTTGTTTCTCAGAATGTGGGAGCCGGAAATACAAAGCGGGCGAAACGCGCGATGTTTACCGGTATTGGCGTGGGACTGGTATTTGGCTGTGCCGTATTTGCCCTTGTTATGCTGAAAGGCGATGTGCTGGCGGGATTCTTCTCCACGGATGCTGCGGTTGTTCAGAAGGGATTTGAGTATCTGAAAGGCTTTGCGCCGGAAACGATCCTGACGGCTGTCCTGTTCAGCATGATCGGCTATTTTAACGGAAACGATAAGACGCTCTGGGTTATGGTGCAGGGGCTTGTCCAGACGCTTCTGGTACGGCTGCCAATGTCTTATTTTATGAGTATCCAGCCCAACGCCAGTCTGACCTGGATCGGGCTGGCAGCTCCGACATCTACAGCCGTGGGGATCTTATTAAATATTGTATTTTATATATACTTAAATAAGAAAACGCCGGGAAAGCGTGCTCAGAAAGCGTAGACTGTTTTCTATAATTATTGTGCAAATAATGTTACGAGATCCGCCGGTCGTCTGATCCGGAAATCCGGGTTTTCCACACTGCCAAATCCGTATTCTGCAAAGACGAAGGGAATCCCGGCTTCCCTGCAGGCGTCGGCGTCGCCCTGGGTATCGCCAACATACACCGGATCTGTCAGACTATTTTCGCGCATCAGCCGCAGGATGGACTGTCCCTTGGAGGTGCCGGTCTGTCCGAAGCAGAGATGATCTTTAAAATATTTGCCGTAACCGGTTTTTCGGAAAAGCAGCTCGATATAGCCGAGCTGACAGTTGCTTACAATGTAGAGCGGGTACTTTGCAGAGAGCGCTTTTAAGGCTTCCTCCAGTCCTTCGTATACCGTGCCCGGCTTTTTCTCAAGCTCCGCATGCTCCTGCCTGAAACACATTTCTGCGAGCGCGCGCTGGCGCTCATAGGGGATGGACGGGAGCAGCGTGGAAAAAATCACATCCATCGGTTTTCCGAAAAGCTGCTTTAGATCATCCGGCGTCACACGGACCGGCAGATCAGTGTTTTCGCTGATCGTGCGGTTATAGGCAACGGCAACCACATCTGTAGAATCCCAGATTGTTCCGTCTACATCAAAAATAATTCCATCCATGATTTCTCTCCTTATACGTCTTTATGATAGAGGGCGCGGCAGCAAAAACTGCCCGCAGGAATCCCGTTTGTGCGGAATTGCCCTCGGACAGTTTATCATAAAAAGAATGAAATCTCAACGGTATCCTACATTTCTAATATCACTGCCTGATAACCTGCAAGGTGCAGTGTCGTGCCGTCCGTGTCAAGCTGCTTTAGATTATTCAGCACTACGTTTTTATACGGCGCATCAAGCGTGACGGTCTGCGGCTCTTTCTGATAGTTTGCGATGACGAGCAGCGTCTGATCTTCGCCGCGGCGGTAGAATGCCATCAGATTGTGACGGTCCTCCCACACCGGTTCCAGGTTTCCGTAAACGATGGTGTCCGCGTACTGCGGATTTTTGCGCAGCGCCGTCAGCTTTTTATAGTAGTTGAACACGGAATCTTCGCGGCTCATCTGCTCGGCGGCGTTGATCTGCGTGTAGTTCGGATTTATGCGCAGCCACGGTGTACCGCTTGTGAAACCAGCGTTTTCGCTGGCATCCCACTGGAATGGGGTACGGGCGTTGTCGCGGCTGAGACGGTTGACTGCTTTCAGCGCTTCTTTGGGGGAAAGGCCGGCTTTTAAGGCAACCTGGTATTCATCAAGCGTGCTGATATCGTTCACCTCGTCGATGGAGGCGAATGTGAGATTTTCCATGCCAAGCTCCTGTCCCTGGTAGAGGAAGGGAAGCCCTTTGAGCATGAAGGAAATCGTTCCGAGCATCTTTTTGCTCGCCTCGCAGCAGTCGCCCTCCGGGATGTAGCGGCTGACACCGCGCGGCTCGTCGTGATTCTCAATAATATTGGAAAGAAAACCGATATCCGCTATTTTGCGCTGACTCTCAAAGCAGCAGCGTTTGTAGTCATCCGGCGTGATCACCTGACTGTCGTACCAGCCCTTTGCGCTTCCGCCGAAAATCGTCTCGTTAAAATCGAACATGGTGGAAAAACAGCCGTTATCGCCGATGAAATCCGGCAGCTCATCCGGCTTTTCGTTAAACACCTCGCCGACGGAAAAAGCATTGTGCGGCTTGAAGGTGTTATCCGACATTTCATGCAGGAAATCGAGAACGCCTTGCGCGTCTTCCAACATGTAGTGGATCGAGGAAAGTCCGTCCTCACGGTCGACCGGATAATCCTTAAACGGCAGCGCTTTTTTGATATTGATGATCGCGTCGATGCGGAATCCGGCAACGCCCTTGTCCAGCCACCAGTTGATCATCTTGTAGATTTCCTGACGCACTTTTGGATTTTCCCAGTTTAGATCCGGCTGCTTTTTGTGGAACACATGCAGGTAATATTTGTCGGTTCCCGGAATCTGTTCCCAGACCGGACCGCCGAAGTAAGAGCGCCAGTTGCACGGCAGCTTCCCGTCTTTGCATTCTTCAATATAAAAATATTTTCCGTAAGGACCGTCCGGATCGGCGAGCGCCTTTTGGAACCACTCATGCTCGTCGGAGCAGTGATTTACCACCAGGTCAAGGACAATGTACATATCACGCTTTTTTGCCTCGGCAAGCAGTTCGTCCATATCCTCCATGGTTCCGAAGCGCGGGTCGATGTTGTAATAGTCGGAAATATCGTAGCCCTGATCCGCCAGCGGGGAACAGAAGCAGGGAGAGATCCAGACGATATCCACACCGAGATCCTTTAAATAATCGAGCTTTTCAATAATTCCGCGAAGGTCGCCGATGCCGTCTCCATTGGTATCGCGAAAGCTCTTCGGGTAAATCTGATAGGCAACCTTTCCGTGCCACCATTTTTTCTGCATAATCAAATCCTCCGTTCAAAATTGGTGAGAACCGGATGCGTCCTGTTCTGAATGATGAGTACAGTATAATTCCGCTGTGGACAAAAATCTTCTGCAAATATGACTAAAAATTACGAAATATTGACTTTCTCGCTTCCCTTCCGGTATTGCAGAGGCGTGCACCCGCACACCAGCCGGAAGGTACGCATAAAATTGCCCAGATTATTGAAGCCGCTTTCCAGTGCGATTTCTGTTACAGAATGGTCGGTTTCTTTTAGAAGGCGGCAGGCGTACCGGATACGCATCTCATTTAAATAGGTAATTGGCGGTCTGCCGATGATTTTTTTGAAGAAGCGGCAGAAATACTGCTCGTTCATATTTGCCTGGGCGGCAAGGTTTTGCATGGTGACTTTTTCGGTCATGTGCGCCTGCATGTAAGAGAGCGTTTTTTTGACGGTGTCCACCCGTCTGTCTGCTGTCATCTGGGAGGCGGCAAGAAGATTCTGTTCGGAAAAGGCTGCAAAAATATTTAAAAGCGACGCTTTGGCGCGCATATATTGCGGAAGGCTGCTTACACGATACTGGCTGCGGCGGCTGGAAGCATCGGAGGGAAGCCCGGCGGCATCTGCGATCTGCAGAAATTGGCGCTTCAGAACGGCGAAGCAGGGATTTTGGCGGAAAATCGGTCCCGGAAGCGACAGTGTGCCCTCCGACAGCGGCTGCACAAGCTTTTCCTGCACCGGGTCGGCGGCAAAAGTGCGCAGCATGGACAGAGAAAAGACGAACGCCATCTCCCGGTAATCCTTTTCTGAATAAATGTAGTGGAGGTCTCCGCTTTTTATCAGACAGAAGCACTCCTCTTCGATTTCATATTTTTCCATATTGATTTCCAGATGAAAACAGCCCTGCTCAAAATAAATAATCTCCAGCTCCTCATGCCAGTGATGTTTTACCAGAAACGGCATACCGGCAGGCGGCGCGGCGCTGTCCGCCTGGTAACAGGCGCAGGGAAAAGCGGCGGTGCCGTGCAGACGGTTTTCTTTTAAGGGCGTGATGTCAGAATGCTTCATAGATACCTCCTTCCTGCACTTGTAATCAGGCAAAATAATCCGTCCGATATTGCGGGAAATGCTGACTCCGGCGGATTTTAGGGGTGGAGCGGTTGAAGAGACTGTATCATATATTGGGGATGCTGGCAAGAGTAATAACAGGATAAAAAGTGTGAAAGCTATCAGATCAATATTCATAAAATACTTGTACTTTTGAAAAAAGAGTGCTATGATGTTTGTAACTTCATAAGAGCAACAGGTGCAGAAAACGGCAAAGCCGCGATCTGTTAAAAGGGAAACAGGTGAAAATCCTGTACGATCTCGTCACTGTGAGCAGGGAGTGCAAAACAAAGCGCGTTTGGCGCAGTCACTGGGCAACCGGGAAGACAGTTTTTGCATGAGGATCTGCAAGCCAGGAAACCTGCCTGCTGCTGGTACGGGACCTGGGAAAACCGGTCCGGATCACGAGTAATTGATTGTACCGTTTTGCATGTTCTGCAGCTGCACGAATCTTTTACTTTTCCATGTAAAAGATTTTTTATTTTGTGGAAAATTTCCGCAGATTTCTGCCTGATAAGAAAGCGTGGAAAGCACATTTTTGCGGTTGTGTATGCTCCTTCTTCCGTGCCGGGTTACAATGCTGATGCAAAAATTTACATACATCAGAGACGGAACAGGACGTTTCGTCTAAAAAATCAAGGAGGATAAGAACATGAAAAACAAAGTATGGAAGCTGTTGGCAGCAGGTGTTGGTGCGGCAACTTTGATGATGGGCGCTGTAGGCGTACAGGCAGAGGATGCAACGGAAGCGGTGACGGAAGCTGTTTCAGAAGCAGCGGAGGATGCGACGGAGGCTGCTGCAGAAGAGGCTGAGGGAGAAGACGAGGAAAACTACGAGACCGGCGACGCTTCCAAGGATAATCCGAGAAACCAGGATGAGATCGGCGAAAAGGAGCTGCTGGTCGTAAGCTTTGGCACAAGCTTCAACGATAACCGTGTGGCAACCATCGGCGCGATCGAGAACGCTATGGAAGAAGCGTTCCCGGAATATTCTGTGAGAAGAGGCTTTACGGCACAGATCATCATCGACCATGTGAAGAACCGTGACGGCGAAGTGATCGACAACTTCGGCGAGGCGCTGAACAGAGCGATCGACAACGGCGTAAAGACGCTGGTTGTACAGCCGACGCATCTGATGAACGGTCTGGAGTACAACGATGTTATCGACGAGCTTGCGCAGTATGCAGAGGAGTTTGAGCAGGTAGCAGTCGGCGAACCGCTTCTTACCTCCGATGAGGACTATCAGGTTGTTATCAACGCGATCACAGAAGATACCAAGGCGCAGGACGACGGCGAGACCGCGATCGTATTCATGGGACACGGCACTGAGGCAGAGTCCAACCAGATCTATGCAACCATGCAGGAAAAGCTGACAGAAGCAGGCTTCGCAAACTACTTTGTAGGTACGGTAGAAGCAAGCCCGTCGCTGGACGATGTGCTTGCAGCAGTACAGGCAGGCGAGTATAAGAAGGTAGTTCTTCAGCCGCTGATGATCGTTGCGGGCGACCACGCAAACAACGATATGGCAGGCGACGAGGACGGCGCATGGAAAAAGACATTTGAGGATGCCGGCTACGAAGTAACCTGCAATCTGAAGGGTCTTGGCGAGATGCCGGCGATCCAGGAGCTCCTGGTTGCACATGCGCAGGCAGCAATCGACAGCCTTGCTGAGTAAGAGATTATGAAAGCTGCGCTTCCGTTAGGAAGCGTGACGGAGCAATACATAGGCTTTCAAAGATTTGTAAGGAACAAAAAGGGGTATCATCATGAAAAAATTTAAGGCAACGGTGCTGGCTGCGGTTCTCGCAGCCGGTATGATGAGCACACTGGGATGTGCCGAGGAAACAGAGGCTGCGACGGAAGCTGTTACAGAAGCAGCGGAGGGCAGTACGGAGAGCCAGGTGGCGTCGAAGGAGGAAATGGCTCCGGTTGAGGACATTGTGACTGACGACATGGTGCCGGTCTATGCGGAGAGCATCAAAGATGGCGTTTACAGCATTAAGGTGGACTCCAGCTCCTCCATGTTCAGTATTGAGGAATGTGAGTTGACGGTGGCGGACGGGAAAATGACCGCTGTCATGACGATGGGCGGAACTGGCTATCTGTATCTCTACATGGGAACCGGCGAGGAGGCTGTCGCTGCGACGGAGGAAGATTACATACCGTTTGTGGAAAATGAAGAGGGTGCGCACACCTTTGAGGTGCCGGTGGAAGCGCTCGATATGGGCGTGGACTGTGCGGCGTTCAGCAAGAAGAAAGAAAAATGGTACGATCGCACGCTGGTATTCCGTGCGGACTCCCTGCCGCAGGATGCTTTTGCGGAAGGAACGATCACGGCGCTTGCAGATTTAGGTCTGGAGGACGGCAGCTATCAGATCGAGGTTTCTCTGGAGGGCGGTTCCGGCAGAGCTACGGTGGAATCCCCGGCGGCGCTTACCGTTGCGGACGGCGCGGCAACAGCTACGATCATCTGGAGCAGCAATTCCTACGATTATATGATCGTAAATGATGAAAAGCTTGAGCCGGTTACGATGGAGGAGCACTCGACCTTTGAGATCCCGGTGACGGGCTTCGACTGGAAGATGCCGGTGGTTGCGGATACGATCGCGATGAGCACCCCGCATGAGATTGAATACACCCTGTGTTTTGATTCAGCAACAATTGAAAAGGCGGAATAATGAAAAAGATTATCTGTTTTTTTCGGACATTTTTGATATCCATGCTTCTGCTGCCCGGCGGCGCTGTCTTAGCGCCGCCGACAGTCGGGGCGGCAGATACGGTGCCGGATTTTGGCAGTATGGAGGCGGAGCGCAGCATGGAGCTTCTCTATGCTGAGCAGTTTTCGGTAGATTATTATGAGGGCGGCTATGCTTTGATCACGATCAAAGAGGGCGGCCGTTTTCTTGTTGTGCCGGATGGCCTGCCGGTGCCGGAAAATCTGGATGCAGACATCGCGGTGATCCGGAAGCCTTTGCAGAACATCTATCTTGTCGCCACATCGGCAATGGATCTTTTCTGTGCTCTGGACGGCACCGACGCGATCGGTCTGTCGGGAACGGACGCTTCCGGATGGTACGTAGAGAAAGCACGCGAGGAAATGGAAAACGGCAATATTCTTTATGCCGGAAAATACAGCGCGCCCGATTATGAGCTGATCCTCTCGAAGGGCTGCGATCTGGCGATAGAATCGACCATGATCTACCACTCGCCGGAGGTGAAGGAAAAGCTGGAGAGCTTTGGGATCCCGGTGCTGGTGGAGCGTTCCAGCTATGAGACGCATCCGCTCGGAAGGACCGAGTGGCTGAAGCTTTACTCCGTTCTTCTCGGCAAAGAGGAGCAGGCGGAGGAACTGTTTGCAGAGCAGGCAGAGAAGCTGGAAGCGGTGTCGTCAGAAGAAAATACCGGGAAAACGGTAGCGTTTTTTTATATCAGCTCCAACGGTTATGTGAACGTAAGAAAGAGCAGCGATTACGTGGCAAAGATGATCGAACTGGCGGGCGGAAAATATATTTTTGACGATCTGGGCGATTCGGAAAACGCGCTTTCCACCATGAACATGCAGATGGAGGAATTTTACGCGAAGGCGAAGGACGCCGATTATCTGATCTACAACAGCACGATTGACGGCGAGCTTTACACGCTGGACGAATTGTTTGCGAAAAGCAATCTGCTGAAGGATTTTAAGGCGGTACAGAACGGGAATGTTTACTGCACCGGAAAGAATCTTTTCCAGGAGACGATGGGGCTTGGCACCATGATCGCCGACATTCACACGATGCTCACGAGCGAAACGGGAGCGGATGAATTTACGTATATGCACAGGCTGAAATAATGCAGCAGTTCAGATGGAATGTTCTGCTGCGGGAGAACAACGTCTGTCCGGCCGGGACAGACAGGATTTGTTTTAACAGCGGTAAGGAGCGCGGAAAGCATGAAGCATAAATCTTATATCCGGTATCAGATTTCTTTTATTTTACTATTTGTTCTGCTTGCCGTGCTGTTTTTCTGGAACATCAATTCCGGCAGCATTCAGCTGTCGGCAAAAGAGGTCTGGGATATTATCGTGCACCGGACCGGGGAGGATACCGCCTATAATATCATCTGGGAAATCCGGCTTCCGCGCATTCTGGCGGCGGTTATTCTGGGCGGCGCCCTCTCCGTGTCCGGTTTTCTTCTGCAGACCTTTTTCAATAATCCGATTGCGGGACCGTTCGTGCTCGGCATTTCCTCCGGCGCGAAGCTGGTGGTCGCGCTGGTTATGATCTATCTGCTTGGCAGGGGGCTTGTGGCGAGTTCGCAGGTGATGATCCTCGCCGCCTTTGCCGGTTCCATGATTTCCATGGGCTTTATCCTGCTGATCTCCCGCAAGATACACAGTATGTCCATGCTGGTGATCGGCGGCGTAATGATCGGCTATATCTGCTCCGCAGTCACGGATTTCGTGGTGACGTTTGCGGACGATTCCAACATTGTCAATCTGCATAACTGGTCGATGGGCAGTTTCTCCGGCATGTCATGGGACAATATCTCCGTGATGTCGGCAGTGGTTTTTGTGTCGCTTGCCATCACGTTTCTGATGTCGAAGCCGATCGGGGCATACCAGCTCGGCGAAGTCTACGCGCGCAATATGGGCGTCAACATCAAGCTATTCCGCGTGCAGTTGATTTTGCTGTCCAGCATTCTGTCGGCGTGCGTTACCGCCTTTGCAGGTCCGATCTCCTTTGTGGGGATCGCCGTCCCGCATCTCATCAAGAGCCTGCTGAAAACGGCGAAGCCGATCCTGGTGATCCCGGCGTGCTTTCTGGGCGGCGCAGTCTTTTGCCTTTTCTGCGACATGATCGCCCGGACGGTATTTGCCCCCACCGAGCTGTCCATCAGCTCCGTGACAGCGATCTTCGGCGCGCCAGTCGTCATCTATGCGATGTTCGCGCAAAAATCAAGCCGTGCGAAAATGGACTGATGTCTATGCGGCTGCTTGCAGACGCAAGAGACAACAGAGGGGAGTTTTTTATGGACAATTTCTATATTTATACAGACCACATGACGGTCGGCTACAACGGCAGACCTTTGATCCGCGATATTGAAATCAGGGTGCGCCGCGGGGAGATTCTTACCCTCATTGGTCCGAACGGCGCCGGAAAATCAACCATTTTGAAGAGCATTACGAAACAGCTTTCCCTGATTGGCGGCACGGTTTATCTGGAGCAGAAAAATATGAAAGCGATGTCGGATAAAGAGCTTTCGCGCAAGCTGTCGGTGGTGATGACGGACCGCATCCGGCCGGAGCTGATGACCTGCGAGGACGTGGTGGCGGCGGGGCGCTATCCGTACACGGGACGGCTGGGGATCCTGTCGGACAATGACCGGAAAATCGTGCAGGAATCTATGGAGCTGGTACACGCGCAGGAGTTAAAAGACTGCGATTTTACGCAGATCAGTGACGGTCAGCGTCAGCGTATTCTGCTTGCCAAGGCAATCTGCCAGGAGCCGGAAATTATCATTCTGGATGAACCGACTTCGTTTCTGGATATCCGGCATAAGCTGGAGCTGCTGACTATTTTAAAAAAGCTTGTGCGTGAGAAGCAGATCGCGGTGATCATGTCGCTGCACGAGCTGGACCTTGCGCAGAAAATATCCGATACCGTCATCTGCGTGCATGGGGATAAGATTGATAAATACGGGACGCCGGAGGAAATTTTTACGGACAGCTATATCCATAAGCTGTATGGGCTGACAAGCGGCAGCTATAACGCGGATTTCGGCTGCCTGGAAATGGAGCCGCCGCACGGCAGACCGGAAATCTTTGTGATCGGCGGGAACGGGAGCGGTATTGTACAGTACCGCAGACTGGCGCGCGACGGCGTGCCGTTTGCTGCCGGTATTCTCCATGAAAATGATGTCGACTACGAGGTGGCGAAAGCGCTGGCGGCAGAGGTAGTCTGTGAAAAAGCTTTCGAACCGGTCAGCGGGGAAACATACCAGAGGGCTCTTGCCGTCATGAAGGAATGCCGTCAGGTGCTTTGCTGCCTGCAGGAATTCGGAACCCTGAACCAGAAAAACAGGGAGCTTCTGGAGGAAGCAAAGCGGCTGGGAATGGAAATCGGGTGTTGCTACCCGCTGGAAGCGGAATTATAATTCTGTTTTTGACAGTTGAGGAAAAATAAAATCGCTGCAATGCCTGAAAATATGGGCAATTTCAAAAAACAGTTGACCCGGATATTTCGGGGGGGGGTATAATGATTTTGGAAATGAAAAAATACAGGATATTTCTGAGATCAAAGAGGGAGGAACATACTATGAAAAAGAAATTAATGACACTTGTATTGTGCGCGGGACTGACATTTGCGGTGCCGTTTGGATGCCTGGCTGCAGAGGAAGCGCCTGCGGAAGCCGCAGGTGAAGAAACGCCGGCAGAGACAGAGAGTGCGGCGGCAGAAGCTGCAGAGGTCGGCGCATATGGGATTACAGATGCCCAGCAGGAGGCTCTTGTAGAGTCTGTGAAAACATCGGTAAAAGAAGGGTTTCTGGATCTCTATCAGATTGCGGAGACAGATTTTCAGCTTACGCCTTACAGTATGGAGGATGCGGCAAACTATGAACAAGACGGCACCTATACGGGAGAGGATCCTTATGAGAGCGCAAGAATGTGGCAGGCGATTGAGGATGCAATTCTCGAAGCAGATGATATAGGTGTATTCATGAATACGGCGCTTGCAGTCGGAATGGACCGAACGGAGCTGGCTGATATGATAGTGAAGATGAATGATCCCGTTTTTGAGGAGGATATGGACACCCCGGTATATGATACTATAACCGGAGAAAAGTATGATCTGGCTAATTCCATATATACAGGAATCGCAAAATATCTGAACGGACTTTCTTCGGAAGAGCGCGCGCAGGTTCTGGCGGGACTGTACGATACATTTGACGGTGCGAACGAGCAGGTAGATGTACAGGACGAAAACGGAAACTATGGCGGCACCTTTTCGACTCTGACGCTTTTTGATAAAGTGATCTGTGAAAATATTCAATTTTGAATGCAGATAAGAATTCCCCCGCTCAAGTGTGAAGAGCACTGAGCAGGGGAATTCTTATGTGTGAGTTTGATTCTTTTTACAGCCTTCCCATTTTTCCTGCATGCCTGAGCTGTACCAGGAAAAATAAGCGATTGACTTCCGCCCGTCCCTTTTGTATTATAAATAGAGTTAGGGATAGCTAATTGACGATGCAACAGGGAAGAACAGCTCAGAATGTCCGGGCTGTTCCGGGCAGAGACAGAAACGGGGCGGGATTGTGACACAGACCAGAAGCGTGAGCTGGCAGGACGATAAAATAAAGATGGCAGTGTATGAGCCATTTCCGGGGGTGCAGGTGATGAAGGTCTCCGTGCGGGCGCCTGGTTTTATAGAGGAGCGCAGAAAAAGCAACCGGCTGGAAATCAATTTCTGCGTAAGCGGCAGGTTTGAGTGCGAGTTTACAAAACGGGACATCGCTATATTAAAGCCGGGCGATATGGCAATCAGTCTGTTTGACGGAGAGAACGGAATAAACTCATACTCCCGGTTTCCGATGGATTTTTACGAGGGTATCAGCATACTTCTGGATTGTGATATCGCAGAGGAATGGCTGAAGGAGCATCTGGAGGTTTTCGACATCCATCTGCAGATATTAAGAGAGAGGCTGCTGGAAGCGCACTGGTATTGGGCGGGAGAGGCGGGAACCCGCTGCGAGCACGTGTTCCGGGAGCTTTATGACAGCATTGCGTACGAAGAGACCGCCTATATCCGGCTGAAAACGGCGGAGCTTTTCCTGCTGTTGTGCCGGTCTGTGCAGCCGCAGCGGGAAAACGGTTATCTTCCGGGAGGACAGGTGGAACTGGTGAAGCATATCCGGGACCACATGATCACAGACAGCGAGGGTTACTCTTCCACGGAACAGCTCGCCAGAGAGCACGGGATGACGTCCGCGCAGCTTCAGAAGCTGTTCCGGGAGATTTACGGGATGCCGATTTACCGGTATCTGAAGGAATACCGTCTGGAGCGGGCTGCAGTAGAGCTGATAAATACCAGTAATCCGGTGATGGAGGTTGCTTTAAACGCAGGCTTTACCAATGCCAGCAAATTTTCAGAAGGATTCCGGAAGCGGTATAAAATGACGCCCACCGCATACCGGAAGCAGTATAATTTAAATAGAAAACGGGATAGTTCTGTGAAAATGGAGTAGAAAAAGGAAAGACGTCTGCGTATAATATTCTTCGGAAGTTAGTTATAACTAACTAAAAAAGGAGGACATATATATGAAAAAGAAAAATCTGGCGTATTTACTTTGCAGCGCAATGATGCTTACCGCGACGGCGGGATTTACGGCAGGCGCAGAAGAGACGGAGACAGAAGCTGTCGTGGAGGCGGAGAGCGCCGGGGAAACGGAAGGCGAACAGTCGGCGGAGGAGGCACAGGATGCAGACTTCCTCAGTAAGATACAGGGCAGCTATATCGAGCTGTTCCCGGAAATGGCAAAAGAAGAATACCGCGATATCTGGCTGGAAGAAACCGGAGCGATTGTCGGGGAGGACAAGGCGGAGGAGACCACAGATATGCTGCTTGGCATGTGTATGGCAGAAATTTACGGGCAGGAAGCCATCGACGCTTATGCAGAGGACCCGGACAGCATGGCGTTTGACTGCTACTTCCTTGGCGGCGTCAGCGAATTTACAGTAGACGGGGATACCATCAGCGGCGTTGACGAAGAAGGAAACGAGGTTTTCAGCCATACATACGATTATCTGGAAACGGATGAAAACGGATTTTATCTCTATCAGAGCGAGGATGCGGACGCCGGACAGTTCACCTATTTCGCCTTCGCGCCGGACACGATGGACGAAACCTGGCATCTGGAATTCCGTTACTCGGAGGATTTAAGCGATTTGGCAAGCTGGTATGAAGGCGCGTATGCATACTGGAATGTAGGGGCAATCGCGGCGGACTACGACGCGGAAGATATGGAGAATGCCATTCATCTGTTTGCGACAGAGAATCTGGAATAATATGGGGTCGCCCTGGGGACAGAGAAATCCTTTGCTCGGGAATTTACACGCAGAGGATTTCCTGTCAGCGGTGAATAGCCTGTTGGTAAAACTATTTATGACGCAGAATTTTATTCCCGCGAGCAATGAGCCAAGTGCCGTGCTTGCACAAGCATTTGGCGAATGCCGCGAGGGTCAAAGACTAATTAATTTCAAATTCCTGGTCAGGCGTAACAGTTGTATAGGCAGTCAGGCGGGCACTTGGCATTGCGCCGGCATTTGATACCTGCATGGAATGTTACCGGAGCAGCCTGGAAATCTGTGCTTATGGTTCCGTCAGAAGCTCAGATTTTGGAATGCATCCCTTAAATTCTGTTGCGATATGTCAGAGTATTGGTTATAATAAAAACAGTAGCAGAAGCGATAGGAGGGGTGTCTATGTGTACGAAGAATGAACTGGAGCACATCATACAGCAACTGGCACAGATATACCATTCCGTTTATGGCAGAAATCTTGTCCAGGTGATTTTATATGGATCTTATGCAAGGGGAGACTACGATAGTGAGTCGGATGTGGATATTGTTGCAATCGTGCATGGTGAGCGGACGGTATTACAGGAACAGTTAAAGCAGGTATGGGATGCGTCCAGCGAGCTGGAACTGGAATACGATACGGTGCTCTCTCCTACGGTAATTCCATATGAAGAATTTGAGCGGTACAGGGAAGACTTACCGTATTATCGTAATATTGCACAAGAAGGGGTGGTAGTCGTTGCCTGATAATAGAAAAGAATTGATGAATTACCGTCTTGAAAGTGCAAAAGAGCAGTATGGAAAAGCGGAAGAATTTTTAAGCATTTATTTGGCGGGATATGAAAGAATGAATTTCATATCTTGCTTTTTGTTTTGAAGGAAATGGTTTGGATAAGGAAGCGATTCAGACATATTACGGAAGTCGCGTTGCGGAGCGGGAGGATGTGTATTTAAAGAATGACCCAGTACTACCCAGTATGACACGTCTGGGAATGGAAGTTGTAGACACGTCTGGGAATGGAAGTTGGGTGTTGACATCTGCCGGAAATGAAATTATAATGGCAGAAACAAACGGTTATCGGAAAGGAGAAGAAATGAAGAAATAACAGACTTTTTGTAACAGAAAAGATGTCCGGGTGTTCTGCAGGTCGCTGCAGACAGATGTTTTTTTGTTGCCATGCATACGACAAAAACATCCAGTGGACGTTTTTTAGTTGCCATGCATCCGAAGGGAGCTGCCGGTGGCAGGTCCTGTAGGTGTTGCCGGAAGTGGGGTTATGTTCATTTCTTCTCTTTTTTCATGCGTGGATAAGGCGTCCGCCTGCGCCGCAGCGCGGGATAGACGCCCGGCGGTTAAACATATACACGCCGGTAAGCCTTTGCCGACTGACAATGCGTGCGGCGGGTTTCTGCCAGACAGACAAACCGCGCTGGCATACTTTCCAGTGCACGCTGGGGCGTTGTGCAGATGAAAACAGAGAAAGAAAATACCGGTGAGCATCCCTCCTCTGGCATCAGCTATTATGCCAGGGAGGGATTTTTATGTCACAGATAAGCGTATCAGATCTTACCTTCTGTTATGAAGGAAGCTTTGACAATATTTTTGAAAACGTATCTTTTTCCATTGACACAGACTGGAAGCTGGGCTTTGTCGGGCGCAACGGAAAAGGAAAAACCACTTTTCTGAAGCTGCTGCAGGGAGAAATGGAATACCGGGGGACAATCAGCGCTTCCACCGCCTTCGATTATTTTCCATACCAGGTGGACGAACGGCGGCAGAGAGCGTGCTGGGGTGAAATTCTGGAAGAGATCCGGCCGGACTGCGAGCTGTGGCGGGTAATCTGCGAACTTGACAGACTGCAGGCGCCGGCGGAGGTGCTTTACCGGCCATTTTATACGTTAAGCTACGGGGAGCGCACAAAGGTGATGCTGGCAATCCTCTTTTCGCGTGAAAATTATTTTCTGCTGATTGACGAGCCGACCAATCATCTGGATGCAAAGGCGCGGGAGCTTGTGAAAGCGTATCTGCGCAGCAAAAAGGGTTTTATTCTGGTATCCCATGACCGCGATCTGCTGGACGCTTGTGTGGATCATGTGCTGGCGCTCAACCGCAGAACCATTGAGGTACAGAGCGGAAACTTTTCCACCTGGTGGGAAAACAGGGAGCGCAGGGACGCTTTTTGCAGGGCGGAAAATGAGAAGCATCAGAAGGAAATAAAGGCGCTTGGCAGAGCGGCGGAGCGTGCGCAGAGGTGGGCGGAGGCGAATGAGAGGAGCAAAATTGGATTCGACCCGGCTAAGGAGCACGACCGCGGCAACGGCACGCGCCCGTATATCGGGGCAAAAACGAAAAAAATGCAGCGCCGGGTAAAAAATCTGCAGACGCGGATCGACAGTGAGATCGTGCAGAAAGAGGGACTTCTGCAGGATGTGGAAAATCCGGCAGAGCTGAAGCTGATGCCGCTCTCCTTCCGCCGGGAGGTGCTCGTGCGGGCGCGCGACTACACGCTTGCTTACGAAAATGGTGATGGAAGCTGCCACATAGTTTTCGACAAGCTCTGCTTTGAGCTGCGACGGGGCGAGCGGGTCTTCCTGAACGGGAGCAATGGCTGCGGAAAATCAAGCCTTTTGAAGGCAATTCTGGCACAGCAGGAGCAGAAGAACGGTGATGTGGTTGCCGGATATGAAAGGAAAGAACGGAACCGCGCGGAAACAGATGGTGAGAATATGTGGCGTGGGGAGATGGATCGCACGAATGCATGGCACGGGAAAACGGACCGCGCGGATGAATGGCGCGGGAAAACGGATTGCGCAGGCATACGGGAGAACGGGCTGCTGGAGATCCCCTCCGGACTGCGCATTTCTTACGTCAGCCAGGATACGTCTTTTCTGCACGGGGATATCGGCAGCTTCTGCGCACAGCAGCGTCTGGAGGAAAGCCTGTTTAAGGCGGTATTGCGGCAGCTTGATATGGAGCGTGCGCAGTTTGCGAAAAATATGGAGGATTTCTCAGAGGGGCAGAAAAAGAAGGTACTGCTTGCGGCAAGCCTGCTTCAGCAGGCGCATCTCTATATCTGGGATGAGCCGCTGAATTATATCGATGTTTTCACAAGAATGCAGATAGAGGAGCTGATTCTGAAATTTGCGCCGACCATGCTGATCGTGGAGCATGATGTGCGTTTCCGGGAGCGGATCGCCACGAAAATTGTGGACTTGTAAAGAGCGACCGGGGAGTCGGGGGCCACGATGCAGGCATATGGAGCATCAGGCTGGCAGTGATGAAGGCATACGGGGCATCAGGCTGGTGGTGATGAAGGCATACGGGGCATCAAGCTGGCAGGGATGCCGGCATGGGGAATTTGCTTCTCGCTGCAGCCGGAGCAACATAAATATCAGCCCGGCTCAGGCGCCAGGATACCGTTGAGAGATTTCCGCATAGTTTCAGAGATAAAACGGACGGTGGCTTCCCGGTCGCGCGAGGAGCCATCCTTCAGCCAGTTTATCAGGATTCCGGCAATCGCCTCCGTGTAAAACTCTGTTACAAACTGACGGTAATCATCCTCCAGCTTCAAATGAAAATTCTCTTCCGCGGACTGTATGAGGGAAGAAATGATACCGGTAAATTCCGGATAAAAGAAACGCTTCATCTCCTCGCGCCCGATGGAATCGTAGGCGCAGTTTAATATGTGATCGTTTGCTTCCACATAATCCATCACAAAATTAATCGCTTCTTCATAATCTGTAATCAAATCAAACTGCTTTACCACTTCGATCGCTTCTGTTTCCAGCATCCAGCGCAGCAGCGCATAAATATCCTCAAAATGATAATAGAAGGTATTCCGGTTGATATCGCAGTCGGCGATCAGCTCGCTGACCGTAATTTTGGAAAACGGCTTCTTTGCCATAAATTTTTTCAGAGACGCCGCCAGCATTTTTTTTGTGTTCAGTGAGATCTCGTAATGCTTCATATACTTTCCTCCTACTCATTTATTATACAGATGTCTGATGGATTTTCAAGAATCCACAAAAAATTTATTAGACAAATTTCAAATTATGTCTGGTTATGCACATTTGGCGGCGTCTGTCCATTCCAAATGGCGGAAAATTACGTTATGCTTATTCCCGAAAACGAGAAAAGGGGTATGTCTGATGAAAAAATTTTATACCGGAGTGGTAAAGTGCCGCAAAGCGATTTTGGTATTGTTTATTGCGGCGGCAATCGCCGGTCTGTTTCTCAGCAGACTGGTGTCAGTAAACTACGATATTACCGATTATCTTCCTCCGGATTCACCGTCCACGGTGGCGCTGGATGTGATGGGGGAGGAATTTGACGGCGGGATTCCGAACGCCCGCGTGATGATTCGCGATGTGTCAGTCGTGCAGGCGCTGGAATACAAGGAAAAGCTGAAGCAGATTGACGGCGTGCAGGAGGTTACCTGGCTGGACGATGTCGTGGACGTGCGCGAGCCGCTGGAGATGCAGGAGACGGATACGGTGGAAGCATACTATAAAGACGATACGGCGTTGTTTACCGTTACCGTCGAGGAGGAAAAGCGACTGGAAGCGGTAGAAGCCATGCGTGAGCTTGTAGGGGAGAACGGTGCGCTGACCGGAAACGCGGTTTCCACGGCAACGGCAACGACGGATACGGTGGTGGAAATTTCCAGAATCGTAGTAGTCGCGGTATTGTTTGTACTGCTGGTGCTGATTCTGACAACAAATTCCTGGGTAGAACCGCTGATTGTGCTGGGCGGTCTTGGCGTCGCTATTTTAATCAACAACGGGTCGAATCTCATCTTCGGGGAGATTTCCTTTGTGACGAACGCCGCCGGAAGTATTTTGCAGCTTGCGGTATCGCTGGATTATTCCGTATTTCTGATTCACCGGTTTGAGGAATGCCGGCAAACAAATCCGGATGTCGAAGAAGCGATGGTTGATGCTCTGTGCAAATCCACGGGCTCGATTCTTTCCAGCGGTCTGACGACGGTAATCGGCTTTGTTGCACTCTGCCTGATGCGTTTCCTGCTGGGGCCGGACCTTGGTCTTGCGCTGGCAAAGGGCGTGGCGCTCAGTCTGGTTACGGTGTTTATCTTTATGCCGGCGCTGATTTTATCGCTGCACAAGCTGATGGATAAAACGCGTCATAAGGATTTTATGCCGTCCTTCCGCGGCTTTGGACGTCTGGTACAGAAGATGATGCTGCCGCTGGTGTGTGTGTTCCTGGTTCTGGTTGTGCCTTCCTACCTGGCATCAAATTCGAACAGCTATTACTATGGTTCCAGCCATATGTTTAATGAAGAGACCCGGATGGGAAAGGACATCGCGCAGGTTGAGGCGGTTTTCGGACAGAGCGACAGCTATGTACTGCTGGTGCCGACGGGTCAGACCGCGGTGGAGAAGGAGCTGTCGGATGAGCTGCACACGCTGCCGGAGATAACAGGAATTATTTCTTATGTGGATATGGCGGGCTCGGAAATTCCCACGGAGTTTCTGGATGCGGACACACTGGCGCAGCTGCAGTCTGATAATTACAGCCGGATGGTGCTTTCCGTGGACGCCGACTACGAGGGCGAGGAAACCTTCCGGCTGGTGGAGCAGATACGGGAGATTGCGGAAAAATATTATCCGGGCACCTATTATCTGGCGGGCGAGGGCGTCAGCTCTTATGACCTGATGAATACGGTGACGGCGGATATGGTGAAGGTAAACGCCATTGCCATTGGCGCGGTGCTTGTGGTACTGCTGATATTGCAGAAATCCATTGTACTGCCGGTAATCCTGGTGCTGTGCATTGAGACGGCTATCTGGATCAATCTTTCTATACCGTATTTTGCAGGTGATATCGTATTCTACATTGCGTACCTGATTATCAGTTCCATCCAGCTTGGCGCGACCGTGGATTATGCGATCCTGTTTTCCGACCGCTACCGGGAAGCCCGGGTGACGCATTCCAAAAAGGATGCGATTGTGGAGACTATTTCTGCGGTCATGGTATCGGTGCTGACATCGGGCAGCGTACTGACGGTGGTGGGCTTTCTGCTCGGCAAAATGTCCTCCAACGGACTGCTTGCGCAGCTTGGTATGTTCCTCGGCGTCGGGGCGATCTGCTCGCTGGTGATTGTTCTTTTTGTCCTGCCGGGATTCTTATACCTGCTGGACGGGTTATTTATGAAGAAGGGCGCAAAGGAGCACAAATCCCGCGCCCATGCGAAAAAACATGATGTGCAGGCTGGTTAAACAAAATTTTTCAGAAGGGAGAAAAGCATTATGAACCGAAACAGAAACTATAAGAAAACGATAGCGGCGGCGCTTTGCGTGGCGCTGTCCGCGGAAGCGGTCGTTCCGGCGTTCGCAGCCGGAGCCATAGAAGATAAAGATGAAAATGTGTATGTCAACTTAAACCAGGATGGCAGTGTCTCCGGAATTTATGTGGTAAATGAATACACACTCGGAGCGGACACGGAGATTGTGGACTATGGAGATTATTCCGCTGTAAAGAATCTTTCTACGGAGGATGAAATTCTTCTGGAGGACGGCAAAGTGACCGTAAACGCGGCAAAGGGAAAATTTCTTTATCAAGGCGACATGGCGGATACAACGCTGCCCTGGCTGATTGACATTTCCTATACGCTGGACGGCAAAGAAATTACCGCGGAAGAGCTTCCTGGCAAAAGCGGAGCGCTTAAAATTTCGGTGTCGGTGAAGGACAATCCGGCTTCGGACGACGAGTTTTTTGACAATTATCTGATGCAGGCGACGGTGACGCTGGATACGGAGAAATGCAGCAATATCCGGGCGGACGGCGCCACAGAGGCAAACGTCGGCAAGGACCGTCAGATTTTATATAACATCATGGCGGGGCAGGAAAAGGAATTTACGATAAGCGCCGACGTGACAGAGTTTGAGATGGATGCGCTTTCCTTCCAGGCGGTGCCGATGTCTTTTGATATTGATGTAGATTCTCTGGACACAAGCTCGATTACGGAAAAAACGGATGAGATCAAGGATGCGGCGGAGGAATTTGACGATGGAGCGGGCGAACTGGACGATGGAGCGCAGGAGCTTCTGGACGGCGTAGAGGAACTGAAAGACGGTGCAGATGAACTGAAGGACGGCGCTTCTGATTTAAACAGCGGCACGGGCGAACTGGTATCCGGAGCGGGCGAGCTGTCCTCCGGTACCGGTGAGCTGGTTTCCGGGGCAAATGAGCTGTATTCCGGAGCGGCTTCCTTAAACAGCGGACTGAAATCATTGAACAGTGGTGCAAAGTCTTTGAATAAGGGTATCCAGAGCGCTGCGTCGGGCGCACATGCTGCGCAGAAGGGCGCGAAGGAGCTTGCGGAAGGGGCAAAGGAGGCTGCTGAGGGCAGCATGGAGTTAAAGGACGGCTCCGCAACTCTGGCGGACAGCCTTAAGCAGCTGCAGACGGGCGCGGGCAGCCTGCAGGCAGCGCTGAATATGCTGACAGAAAAATCGCCGGAGCTTACCGGCGGCTCATCGCAGATTCAGGCGGCGCTTCTGCAGATTCAGAAGAGCCTGGACGGCATCACTGTCGGAACAGAGCAGATGCAAACGCTGCTTGACAGTTCCACAGCAATTCTGACGGCAATCGGGCAGGCGGCGGACGGCGCGCAGGCGGTATCCGACGGACTGGCGCAGATACAGGAAAGCTATGGTTCCATTGATGAGCTGGAAGCAAAAAATACAGAGGCGGCAGCCTTTTTGAGCGGAGTTGCCGGCACGGCGCAGACGGCTTACGGTGCAGTGTCCGGAAACAAACTGATCATGAGCATGATTACTTCGACCACCGGGATGGGTGCGGCGGAAATCGAGGCGGCGATTGCGGCGCTGAATAATACCGCATATCTGCTGGAGCAGAATAATACGGCATTCACGCAGCTTCGGGGCGGCATTGATACCGCAGGCACAGGAGCCGCCAGCGTATCGGAGGGCATGGCAGTACTGGAAGAGCAGTACGAGCTTTTCAATGCGGAGGTACAGAAGCTGCCGGTGGTGCTGGAGAACATGATTACAGCAAACATGGAGCCGCTGAAAGAGGGAATTGACCAGCTTGTAACGGCGGACGCCACGCTGAACGCAGGCATTAAGGAATACACGGAAGGCGTTCAGGCGGTTAAGGAAGGCTATGATGCGCTGTATACGGCATTCGGACAGGTGACGGAAGGCGCTGCATCGCTGGCAGAGGGTGCGGAGGCGCTTGCGGAAGGCAACAGCGCGCTTGCCGATGGCTCAAAGGAGCTCTACAGCGGAACGAAATCACTTACCTCCGGGGCGAAACAGCTTGCCTCCGGCTCAAAAGAACTGGCATCCGGAGCGGGAAGCGCCGCAAAGGGCGCGTCGCAGCTTCAGTCCGGCGCCGGCAGCCTGGCAGGGGGCGCAGATGCGCTGCGTCAGGGCGCAGGCTCCCTCTACAGCGGAACCATCACGCTGCAGGACGGTGCGACACAGCTCTATGACGGTACCGTGGAGCTGTCGGACGGCGTTTCGGATCTGTATGACGGCGTAGTGGAGCTGAAAGACGGCACCGCAGAGCTGAAGGACGGCACAAACGAGTTCGTGGAAAAGACGGAGGACATCGACGAAACCATCGATGAAGAAATCGATAAGGCGGTCGATAAGATTGCCGGCGGCGACTTCGAACCGGTATCCTTCACCTCGGAGAAAAATGAAAACATTGGTCTGGTACAGTTTGTCATGAAGACGGAATCGATTACCATACCGGAGGTGGAAGAAACGGAGACAGAGGAAGCGGAAGAAAGCATTTCGGAGAAGCTGAGGGATTTATTCTAACGGGAGAAAGATAAATTTAAGCCCCTTTGTCAGGCGAAAGCCTGACGAAGGGGCTTATTCTGATCATTATCCTTTAACGGCTCCGGCAGCAATTCCTTTTATGATATGCTTCTGCATGACGATGTAGAAGATAATGATAGGAATGCTGGAAATAAGAAAGTTTGCAAGGATCAGATTCCACTGATTGGTATAGGTTCCGAAGAAATATCGCTGGGACAGGGGCAGCGTCATGGGCTTTCCGTTTCCGTATACAAGAAAGGCCACCAGAAACTCGCCCCATACCCACAGGGCGTTTAATACAGCCACCGTTGCCAGAATAGGTTTCATGAGCGGAAGCACGATGGTAAACAGCATTCTTCCTCTGGAAGCGCCGTCGATGATAGCGGATTCCTCGATTTCCCTGGACATGCCGACACAGTAGCTGCGGCAAAGGAAAATGGGGACGGGCATCCCTAAAGCCAGATACACCAGAATCAGACCAAGAAGGTTGTTGACCAGATGAAGATCCCGGATTACCACAATGAGAGCGACCATATACACCTGGAAAGGCACAAACAGGGTAGACATGATGACCAGCACCAGGATCCGGCATAATCTGCTGTCCCATCTGGCGAGGGCGTATCCGGTTATCGCCGCTACCAGCACTGTCAGAGAGGTAGTTACGATCACCACAAACAAGCTGCAGAAAAAGGAGGACACAAAATTACTCTCCGTTATGATCTGCACGAAGTTTCCCAGATACAGGGAGGAGGGCAGTGCGATAGCTGAAGTCATGATCTCGCCCTTTGTCTTAAAGGAATTTATGAGAACCAGAACCAGCGGCGCCGCAAATATCAGAGCAAGGATCCATACGGCGACTGTCAGCAAAACAATATGTCTTTTTTTCATCCCAACCTCTCCTCTCTTTTTCTCATGAGCAGATTCAGCCCCAGACTGATACCGCCGATGATGATAAACAGTATCATGGCCTGTGCCGAAGCGTAGCCGTTGCGGTTAGCGTTAAATGCCGTCATATAGATCTTGTAAACCATGGTGGCAGAGGAGCCTACCGGTCCGCCGCTGGTCATGGTATAGGGCAGCTCAAACACCTTCATATGGGCTGCCACGGATAAGATCAGACAGGTGATGATGGTAGGAGAGATCAGCGGCAGCTTGATGTGGCGCAGGATCTGCCGCGTATTTGCCCCGTCGATTCTTGCCGCTTCTATCAGATCGTCTGATATTCCCTGCAGCGCTGCAATATAAATTACCATATAGTAACCTGCGCAGTTCCAGATGCCGGCTGCCGCAAGAGCAGGGATCACGGTATTTTTATTTCCGAGCAAAGCAATGCTCTTCATCCCCAGGGCGGCAAATACGTCAGGAAGAACCTGCTGATAGATGAAGCACCAGATGTAGCCTACCACCAGAAGGCTCATCATATTAGGCACAAAGAAAAATGTCCTAAGTACGGCTTTGCACCTGATCCTGGAATCCAGAAGAAGCGCAAGCAGCAATGACAGAAGGTTTCCGATTACTACGGTAATCAATGCATATTTCAGCGTTACGCCGATGGTTTTTGTGAAGGTTTTGTCGGTAAACGCCTCAAGATAATTTTTCCATCCAACAAAATTGTAGGTAGTCTTCATTCCATAGGAGTCTGTGAAGGACAGCCACATGCTCTGGACCACCGGCACAATAAAGAATACCACAAAAAGGATGATAGCAGGCATCAGCAATGCCATATAAAAGGTATTTTGTTTCTTTCTCATGTTTCGCTCCTTTTCCCGATTCTGCGATCTCCCTGTCGTTTTGATTTCAGAAAATGCCCCAATGATTCATGCATCACTGAGGCATTTCCCATTATTTCTTATCACATATCATTTTTTCGGATAAATCTGCGTTTATTCTGCTGCGGATTCCTCTTCAAGAGCTTTGTCCCAGTAGGTATCCAGCTCTGTTGCAAGGCTCTCCCAATCGCTTTCGTCCAGCATGTAGTAAGAGAAGGTTTCCCAGAGCTTGTCTGTGAATACGCTGCGGAGCACCCGGTCTCCATACGGCGTAAACTGCCCGCTCGTGAGATAAGAGTCGATGTCTGCCGCAATTGGGTCATAATCCACCGTTACTCCGTTTACTGCGGAAGAAACTTTTACGTTTTCAGACCAGATAGTTCCGGCTTCCTCGCTTGCCATGTACGCAAGAAAATCCTTTGCTGCATCAATATTTTCAGAATCTGCGCAGATAGACATGGAAGTGTCCGGGAAACAGAGCAGCTTTGCATCGTCCGGATTGTCGGAGATGGGGAAGGCCATCAGACCGATATTGGCATCCGGATTTACGTCTCTGATGCCGGAAAGAGCCCAGGAACCATTGCCGTAAAAAGCTACTTCACCGTTGGCGATCAGCGCTGCACAGTCATCATAGGACTGATTGTAGGCAGTGTCCGGATCGCAGTATTTATAAACGACGTCTTTCAGAATATCAAAGGCCTGCTTCCAGCCTTCGTCAGCTACGATAGTATGTTCGCCGGCATCCCGTTCTGCGCTCCAGTTGGGATTCGGTCCGTATACGGTTTCTGCGAACAGCGCGATCAACGACATATAGGGTACGGACAGGTTGCTGAGGCTGGATGCAAAAGGTGTTACGCCGTTTGCCTGCAGTGTTTCGCAGCAGGAGATCAGCTCGTCAAGCGTAGTGGGAGCTTCCAGGCCGTTGGCCTCCAGCACGTCTTTGTTGTAGTACAGACCGATATAGCCGTTGTCGATCGGCATGGCGTATACGGCATCCTCATAAATGGCGTTCGCGCCGGCTACGGTGTCCGCATTCAGATTGGAGAGAAATTCCTCGCCCGATAAATCAACCAGAAATTCGGGCTCCACTTCCTTCATCCAGGTAATGATATCCGGCATATCTCCGGAAGCGCTTCTGGCGCGAAGCGTAGTTTTAAGATCGTCAGAACTCATGCTCTGGATCTCGAAGGTAACATTGGGATTTGCCGCCGTGTAGTTATCCATCATTTCCTGGAATGCAGCGGTAGGGCCTTCCTCCGTCTTGAGGGAAAGAATCTCCAGTGTCACCGCTTCTGCGCTGTCAGATCCGTCTTCCGCAGACACACAGCCTGTCCACAGACCGGCGACCATGCTCATACTAAGTAACATAGCAATAACTTTGTTTTTCATGAATGTTCCTCCTTTGGAATTTAGATTTTTATTCAATCCGACAGTGCGCGGTTTCGTCGGACTAAATCAGATTAAATGACGGCGAGGGACAGCTTTGGTTTTGCGAACATATGCTCAAACACATAGCAGCAGGCGCCAAGAGGATAATCTTCCTTTTTCAGCTTTCCCACACGGATATCCGGGTGCATTTCCATATCATGTACCAGATATTTCTTTACCGTCTCCTGCAGGGTATCCCAGTAAACAGATCCGTCGAGATTAGGGCATCCGCCGATTATGATCGTTTCTATTTCCAGTGTCTTCAGCATATTGGAAATAGCGATTCCCAGATAAGAAGCGGCTCTTTTTAGAATCTCCGTACTGTCAGTATCTCCCTGCTTCGTCTTTTCAATAAAATCGTGAAGAGTATAGTATTCTTCGGTGCTTTCCGTACCGGTTTTTCTGCGGTAGAATTTGTTGAGCGCCAGCTCTCCGGCGTAGGCATCAAGGCATCCGTGGTTTCCGCAGACACATTCCGGTCCGTTTACGTCCAGCGTAGTGTGGCCAATGTAGCCGGCATTTCCGTGATTCCCGTCAAGAGGGCGATTTTTACAGAAAATAGCGCTTCCGATACCGGAACGGATTCCGATATAAATGAAATCTGCCGTTTCCGAAGAAAGGTATTTTTCCTTCTCGATGAGAGCCAGAAGATGAACGTCATTTTTCATATACACTGGCATCTGGAAACGTTCCTCCAGGATCTGTTTCATGTCAATGTGATCCCATCCGCGGATTCTTTTGATGTGAAGGGATTTTCCTTCATTTTTTCGGATAGTCCCGGATATTCCCAGGCCGATCCCAGCCATTTTCTCTTTTGGCTTACCGGCATCCGCGATCAGAAGCTCAATCTCTGCCAGCAGTCTGTTCAGAACCTCCTGCGCTTCGCAGTCTATCCGGAACTTTACTTCCCGACTTGCAATGATTTCCTTCTTCATATTAGATACTGCCATCCGGACCTTCGGAAACTCCAGATCGATTCCTACTGCATAAGCCGAATCCTTATTAATGTGGATCAGCTCTGCCGGACGTCCGCCGGTGGATTCCGAAAATCCATTTTTCATGATGTAGCCTTCTTCCAGAAACTCCCGGATGATCTCCAATACGGTCGGCCTGCTTAAAGATGTTCTGGAAGTAATTTCTTCAGTGGTCACCGGTTCATACGTCTGTATGCACTGCATGACCAGATACTTGTTGGCCGCCTTTAAAACTTTGGTTGTGTTCTTTTTCATAAATGGCATCTCCCCTGTCCATTTTTGATTGTGAGGTTATTATAACACCCTTTTCTGTTTTTGTAAACAACTTTAGACAAAATTATTTATAAAACTACTTTTCATAACAAAAAAGATGTGCTATACTGTGGATGGAAAAAGAGATCATCACTATTTGGCGGACAGGAGGGCGCTTATATGTACAACACACTGAAATCTTATCTGGCTGAACTTTCTTTGGAACTTATTCATGGATGCCGTGCGCAGGCGTATGACGGCACCTGGCTGTATACGCCTGACGGCATTGCCAACTACGACGCCCTGTGGCTGCGGGATTTTTCCTATATGGCAGAGTATGCCGGCTTTGCTGTCCCGGAGGAGGATATTATCGCATGTATCCGTTATTCTATTCAGCACCGCAGAGAGGACGGATGGATGCCGGACCGCGTGACCAGGGATGGCGTCGGGGTGTATGCTGCCGGTGCGATGGGCCACCCTATCGGCGAGGCGAATCTGGATAATACACCATTTCTGGTGTTTACAGTATATAGCTTATATCAGCGAATGGACATGGAACATTTTGGCATTCTGTTTCGGGAATGGGAGCCTTACTTATCCAGGGGGCTTTCTCTGATCCCTTTAAATCAGAAGGGACTGGTCTTCAATAATCCGGCAAAGCCCCATTCTCCGTATGGGTTTACGGATACGGTCTGCAAGACGGGCGAGCTGTTCATGGAATCTCTGCTGTTCTGGAGAGCGTGCCGCATGATGGAGACGCTTTGCAGCCAGTACAGCCTGGGAAACAGTGCGAAATATGCGGCTCTGTCCGGTGCGGTGGAGCGTTCCATCGGGACACTGCGCGATGACGGCACGGGGTTATATTATGCTGCCTCCGGCGATTGTCGTCAGACAGATATCTGGGGCATGGCGTACATGCTTTACATCGGATTTCCGGTCGGAAAGGCTGAAAAAGAAACGATCCTTACCTTTTTATATAAAAATTATGATCGCTACATGTACAAGGGGCAGGTACGCCATCTGCTGCGCGGGGAATACTGGGAGAAGCTTCTGATCGAGATTGAGCCGGAAACCTATCAGAACGGCGCATACTGGGCGACAGCCACCGGCTGGATTCTCTGGTGCCTTGCGCAGAAGGACTTTTCTCTGGCAGCGGACACTCTTTTGAAGGTGACAGACTGTTTTAAAAAAGAAGGTTCTTTTGAGTGTGTAAACGAAAATTATGAAAAGCTGCCCAGTATGGTAGTCAGCGCAACCAATGTTTACGGAGGACTGATCCGTACTGCCGGGGATTTCCCGGACTTTGTAAAATATCTGGAGGAAAATCTATGAATACGTTATTTCGGAATGATCGGATCCGCAGGATTTTGATGGATCTTAAAGCCCTTCAGATAAAAGCGGCAATTCCGGTAGAGAATATCCGGATGTTGAGCGGCCGCTTTGATTCGCCGGATGCGGCTGAGCCTTTTTTATCACAGGCGCAGCCTTATCCTATACATGGGCAATGGGGCGGGCGCAATGCCTACTTCTGGTTTTTTGCGACAGTGCATCTCCCCGATGGCTTTGAGAAGGAACAGCTCCTTCTCAGGGTTTCCACTGCCGCAGGCCAGAAGCGGGATACCGCCCTCTTGTCTACCTTTGTATCCGCAGGAAGCCATAACTGGGATCTGATGAACCCTCAGTTTATGGTATTTGTAAACGACAGGCTTCGTCAGGGAATGGATACCAACCATACGGTTGTCCCGCTGGAGGCGGAGGATTACCGGAAGGGAACGATCAGGCTGGCGTTCCAGGCGTACACCGGGCTTACGGACGCCGGATACAGCTTTTTCCCTGAAATCTGTGTTCTGGATACGGCGGTAAAGGAGCTTTATTATGATATGCTCACGCTTTTTGAGGCTGCTCAGACGATGTCTGAGGAGAGCGTACAGAGATATTCTCTGCTTGACGCTGTCAATGAAGCGATAAATCTTTTGGACCTGCGAACCCCGGGGAGCCGGGATTTCTATGCCGGGATGAAAAGAGCGCATGATTATCTTGAAAAATATGGATATGGTTCGTCGGACGATTCCGTTACCGTACACTGCGTCGGTCATACGCACATTGATATGGCGTGGCTCTGGGATCTCGACCAGACGCGCCTGAAGGCGCAGCGCAGTTTTTCCACGGTTCTTTCTTTTATGGAGCGATATCCGGATTACTGCTTCATGCATACGAGTCCGCAGCTCTATGCTTACCTGAAACGGGACAATCCGCAGCTATATGAAAGAATAAAGGCGCAGATCGCGGATGGACGCTGGGAGCCGGAGGGCGCCATGTGGCTGGAGGCCGACTGCAATCTCCCGTGCGGGGAGTCGCTGGTGCGCCAGATCATCTGCGGTAAAAAATTTATCCGGGAGGAATTTGGCAGGGACAGCCATGTTCTCTGGCTTCCGGATGTGTTTGGCTACAGCGCGGCGCTTCCGCAGATCCTGAAAAAATCCGGCATTGATTTTTTCGTGACCTCGAAAATCAGCTGGAATATGCTCAATACCATGCCATATGATACCTTTTTGTGGAAGGGAATTGACGGTTCTGAGATTCCGACCTATTTTCTTACCACGCCGGAGCTGGGAGCGTCGGAGGGAAACTGCGGAGCCACCTACAATGGTGTTCTGCATCCTGAGACGGTAGTCGGTACCTGGAAGCAGTATAAGCAGAAGGAAGTCAATCATACGGTTCTTATGTGCTACGGCTACGGTGACGGAGGCGGAGGCCCCACGATGGAAATGCTGGAGAAGCTTGAGCGCATGAAAAAGGGGATCCCCGGATTTCCGACGGTTACTTCCGGGGCGATCGGTCCTTTCTTCGCAGAGCTTGCGGATCGCCTGAAAGGGCAGAAATACCTTCCCAAATGGACAGGGGAACTATATCTGGAACTGCATCAGGGAACATACACCTCCTGTGCAAAAATAAAAAAGAATAACCGCAGGGCAGAGAAAGGTCTTTATACTGCGGAGCTGCTGCAGAGCGTTCTTTTCTGCATGGGAGACGATTATCCGGACGCAAAGCTTTACGATCTGTGGGAGACGCTGCTTTTAAACCAGTTTCACGACACACTGCCGGGCAGCTGTATCGGAAAGGTGTATGAGGATTCCGAAAAACAGTTTGCACAGCTTTTTGCACAGATGACGGAGCTGACGGATGCCGGTCTGGAGCGCCTGGTATCCCGGATCGCCTTAGACGGCCCCGGCCTTCTGATCTTTCAGCCGGCTCCCTTCCGGCGGGATGCGTTGTTTGAGACAGCTTATCAGCCCTTTGGGGAAAAGACGCAGTATCTGGATGCTTCTGGCAATATGCTGCCCAGTCAGCGAAGCTTTGACGGCAAGGTGCTTCTGGCGCTGTCGGGCCTGCCTGCGCTGGGTTATACGACGCTGCGGGCGGCGGATGCAGAAAAACTGCCCTGTAAGCGCAAATGTGATGAAATTACGCCTTATCCGATCAGCACTGCGCACATGGAAAACAGTTTTTTCTCTTTTGATATTAGCGATGCGGGCGAATTGATCCGCCTTTATGATAAACGTGCCGGCCGGAGGATATTGCCGGAAAACACGCCCGGAAACTGTCTGGTGGTCTATGAGGATCGTCCATATCGCTGGGATAGCTGGAATATTGATATGTATTATGAAGAAAAAAGCTGGTCTGTCGACAGGGTGGAGCAGGTGGAGGTGCTGGAGAGGGGGCCTCTGCGCTATGCTTTGCGCATAAGGAAAAGATATCATCGTTCCCTTATTGATCAGACGATCTATTTGTACCATCACATTCCGCGCATAGATTTTGTCACGGACATTGACTGGCAGGAGGATTCGTCTGTGCTGAAAGCGGAATTTCCTGTTGATGTCAACACGGATTTTGCTACGTTTGAGATTCAGTACGGCAGCGTGCGCCGCCCGACGCACAGCAATACCAGTTGGGATACGGCAAAATATGAGGTTTGCGCGCACACATGGGCGGATATCTCAGAAGGCGGTTATGGCGTCAGCCTGCTGAATGACTGTAAATACGGGTATTCCGTCCGGGACGGGCGGATCGCAATTACCCTGCTGAAAGCCGGTATGGCTCCCGAACCCACACTGGATCGGGGAAAACATACATTTACTTACGCTCTTTATGCCCATAGCGGTCCGGTTCCGGATGGCGGCACTGTCATGCAGGCGCATTCCATGAACCTTCCGCTGCCGGCAAAAGAAACGGGCAGCCGGAAAGGCTCCCTGCCTGCAGAAGCGTCCTTCTTCACTTGCGATCATCCGTCTGTTCTCATAGATTGCGTGAAAAAAGCGGATGAAGAGGACGCACTCATCCTGCGCTTTTACGAAACCGGAAACTGTCTGTGTAATGCGCGGTTTACCTCCATGTTTCCGCTTCGTGCAGTGTGGGATTGCACTCTTATGGAAGAAAAGCTGACAGAGCTTCCTCTGTCTGATGCAAATTCTTTTGAGTATATGGCAAAGCCTTTCTCTGTCAATACCTGTAAATTATATTTCGCATAAGGAGGTTTTTTATGAAATATGGCATTTATTTTGCTTATTGGGAAAAGGAATGGAATGCGGACTATATCAAATATATGGAAAAGGTAAAAAAGCTGGGATTTGATATTCTGGAGATTTCCTGTGCGGGCATCGCCTGCGCAGATCAGAAGGAACTGGAGCTCCTGAAAAAAGCCGCAGATGACAATGATGTGATCCTCACTGCCGGCTATGGACCCGGACCGTCGGAGAATCTGGCAAGCTCTGATCCCGCTGTGATCCGGCATGCGATTTCTTTTTATACGGATATTTTGAAAAAGCTGGAATATTTAGGGATCCACACAATTGGGGGAGGAATTTATTCTTACTGGCCGGTGGATTATTCGAAACCGATCGACAAGGCCGGAGACTGGAACAGAAGCGTGGAGAATGTCCGCACGGTGGGAAAGATCGCGGAAAGCTGCGGCGTGGAATATTGTCTGGAGGTGCTCAACCGCTTTGAGGGATATCTGCTGAATACGGCGGAGGAAGCAAAACAATTTGTGGAAGAGGTGGATGTGGACGCCGTGAAGATCATGCTGGACACGTTTCATATGAATATTGAGGAGGACAGCATGGCGGACGCCATCCGGCTGGCCGGAGAACGGCTGGGACATTTTCATGTGGGAGAAAATAACCGGCGCGTACCCGGAAAAGGCAGTCTCCCATGGGCATCCATCGGAAGCGCTCTGCGGGAGATCCATTATGACAAGGCTGTGGTAATGGAACCTTTTGTGACCTGCGGAGGGACTATAGGAAAAGATATCAGAATCTGGAGAGACTTAAGCAAAGGGGCGGATGGCGCCCGGCTGGATGAGGATGCGGCAGGTTCCGTCGCTTTCCTGCGGCATGTATTCTCCGGAAATCATACATGATCACAGAAAGGAAGAGGTAACGACATGAAAACATACCCCATTATTGGTATCCGGCCAATTGTTGACGCAAGGCTCCTCGGAATCCGCGAGGCGCTGGAGGGAAAAACCCGCAGCATGGCGGAAAAAGCCAGGACACTGATAGAATCGAAACTTTACTATGCCGATGGAACTCCTGTGAAATGCGTGATCTTCTCCGGCAGTATCGGAGGCGGCGAAGAAGCTGCCCGCTGCCAGGCAGAATTTGCCGCACAGAACGTATGCGCCACACTGAGCGTTACGCCGAGCTGGTGCTATGGCAGCGAAACGCTGGATATGGAGCCTTCCACTGTCAAAGCGATCTGGGGATTTAACGGAACCTCCCGCCCCGGGGCAGTCTATCTGGCAGCGGCAATGGCTGCGCACAACCAGGCAGGCCTTCCGGCATTTTCTATTTATGGACGGGATGTGCAGGACATGTGCGATGATTCTGTTCCGGAGGATGTGGAGGAAAAAATTCTGCGCTGGGCGAGATGCGCAATAGCAGTCGGACAGCTGCGGGGAAAAGCCTACGTGAATATTGGCAGCGTATCTATGGGAATTATGGGATCCTACTGCAATATGGATTTTTACCAGAAATATCTGGGAATGCGCGCAGAATGGGTGGATATGACAGAGATTCTCCGAAGGGAAGCGCTTGGCATTTTTGACGGGGAAGAGTATGAGAGGGCGCTGGCATGGGTGAGAGAAAACTGCCCGGAAGGAAAGGACCCCAATCCGCCTGAGCGTGCCCACAGCGCCGCCCGGAAGGAAGAGGACTGGAAATTTGTTGTAAAGATGACACTTATTATAAGAGATATCCTACAGGGAAATGAAAAGCTGGCGGATATGGGATACAAGGAGGAGGCACTGGGAAGAAATGCGATCATGGGCGGTTTTCAGGGACAGCGTATGTGGACAGACTGGAAGCCAAACGGGGATTTCTCTGAGGCTATCCTAAACTCCACCTTCGACTGGAACGGCAAAAAACAGCCGCTTATTCTGGCAACGGAGAACGACAATTTAAACGGACTTTCCATGCTGTTTGCGAACCTGCTTACCGGACGCGCTGCCCTTTTCGCGGATGTGCGGGCTTACTGGAGTCCTGATGCAGTTCTGCGTGCTACCGGACAGCGGCTTTCAGGGACAGCGGCCGGAGGGTTTATCCATCTTATTAATTCCGGCGCGGCATGCCTGGATGCTACCGGTGCTTCCAGAGGAGAGTCCGGACAGCCGGTAATGAAACGCTGGTGGGAAATGACGCAGGAGGACATCTGCGGCTGCCTTTCCGCTACGGACTGGTGCCCGGCGGAGTTGTGCCAGTTCAGAGGCGGAGGCTTTTCCTCACATTTTGCTACCGGAGCTGAGATGCCCTTGACGATGATCCGGGTGAATCTGGTGGATGGAATCGGTCCGACGCTGCAGATTGCAGAAGGGCAAAGCATTACTCTGCCGGAGAAGGTTCATGCGGTCATTGACGAGCGCACAGATCCCACCTGGCCAACAACATGGTTCGTTCCGCGCACAACAGGAGAGGGCGCATTTGCAGACGTGTATTCGGTGATGGCAAACTGGGGAGCAAACCATGCAGCCTGCGCCTATGGGCATATCGGAGCGGACCTTATCACGCTGGCGTCCATGCTTCGCATTCCGGTAGCCATGCACAATGTACCGGAAGAGGAAATCTACCGTCCGCACTGCTGGGGAGCATTTGGCACGGTGGACAGACAGGCGGCGGATTATCTTGCCTGCCGGACATACGGACCGCTGTATAAATAATGAGAATGCTTTTTTATAGAGGAGCCGATAAAGAAAAACAAAACTGCAGGGAAGGATGACATTTGCGGCGAACTATGCTATACTTTAGATAAATTTACCAGCACCATCCTGCTGGAAAAGTAATAGAAAGATTGGAAAAAGCATATGACGTCGAAAGAATTTGCAAGTCTGATCGGAGTATCGCAGCCCACGGTCTCACGTGCTCTGAATAACAGCAATCTGGTGCCGGAGGAGAAAAAACAGTATATCATACAGAAGGCAAAGGAGTATGGATTTGAACTCAACAGTCAGGCGCAAAGTCTGAAGACGAAGCGGACGGGAACGATTGGGATCTTATTTCCGAAGCATTTCCTTGGCATGAACAAGAATCTGATGCTTGCCTACGTATACGATTGTATCCAGAAGGAACTGAGCCACTATAGTTATGATATCATGGTCATCTACTACGATAAGGAAACGGATGATTTTTCAAGCTTTGAGCGGATTATCCGCCGCCGCAAGGTGGACGGTTTTCTGGTTTTGCGCATGGAGCTTTCCGATAAAGAGATGGAAGTAATTGAGAAGTATAAGGTTCCGTGTGTGTTTATGATGAATGCCAGTGCCAAGATCCGCGGCAACCTTAATTATCTGTTTTCAGACAGTATTTACGGCGGTTATCTGGCGGGATGTTATCTGCGGAATTTCACGGATTATGAGAAAATGTTTATCACTGTTTTTGAGGAATCCAATGACGCGAAGCGCCGTCTGCAGGGTTTCCGGCAGGCTCTTGAGGAGGTCGGGCAGCAGGTGGCGCAGGAAGATATCCTTTACTGCGCTCTGGGGATCGATTCTGCATATCAGCTTGTGAACGAAAATCCGGGAAAATTCCGGGGCAGAAAGGTAGCAATTCTTGCCTACAGCGATATGCTGGCGATTGGCATTGTGCAGGCTCTGGTATCACAGGGAATCCGAATACCGGAGCAGGTGCAGATTATCGGGATGGATGATATTCCGCTGACGACTTACCTGCATCCGCAGATCAGCACGATCCACGTGCAGGTGGAAGAAATGGTACCGCGTGCATGTACGCTCCTTCTGGACATGATCGAGAAAAAAGACGGAGTGATCCAGGAATGGATCAAACCGCGGCTGATACTGCGGGAGACAACGTGCAACGATTTTGCATAATCGGATTTCAGGTAAAACTGTCGGTTTCGCCAAAAGGTGAGGCCGGCAGTTTTTCTTTGAGAATTTTTCACAAAAACAAGGAATTTGGATTGTGAAGATTTAACAAAATGAGTAAAAAGATATGATTTTGGCAAAAAAATGATTGACAGGCACTGCAAATAATGTTATGTTGAAATTACCGAATGAATACGTATTCAAAAAGAAAAACAGAGCATGATTAACAAAAGGATATGGAGGGAAAGTACAGATGAAGAAGAAAATAGCGGCAGTATTGACAGCAGGTTTGGTTTTTACATGTCTTAGCGGAATGATGGTAAATGCAGAAGAACTGACACCGTCCGGGGAAACACTGACAGTCGGCACGATGGCGAATTCCCTGGGACTTCCGGTACATGTGGCGGAAGAAAAGGGCTACTTTGAAGAGGCAGGTCTGGACGTGAATATTGAGATTTTTGCTACAGGCGCCCCGATCAACGAAGCGATGGCGGCCGGAGAGCTGGATGTGGCAGTCAGCGGAATGGCATCTGTATATGGTCTGGCAACCGGTATGTATACCTATATCGGCGATGGCGTGATCACAACAGGCGGCGAATCCATCTATGCGAGAGCGGACAGCCCGTATGTGCAGGCGGGAGCGGATGAGAAAGGAATCATCGGCGATGCGGAAAGCCTGAAGGGCGTGTCTATTTTAGGACCGCTTGCTACAACGGCACACTACCAGGCGATCAAGTATATTGAATATTTCGGACTGACTGCCGATGATTTCAGCATGGTATCCATGGATTATGCGCAGGCTTATCAGGCATTTGTTACCGGAGAGGGTGATCTGATCGCGGCAAAGATGCCGTATACGAATCAGCTTGAGGAGGCCGGCTATGTGAAGGTCTGTGACATGAATCTGATTCTGGACAATCCGATTATTGATACCATTTTTGTACAGAATAATGTGGCGGAGGAGAAAAAGGATGATCTGATCCTTTTCCTGGAATGCTATTACAAAGCGTGTGAGGATATTATGAATGATGAGGCGATGCGCCGCGAATCGGCTGTGACATGGTATGCAGAAGAGGGCATTACCTACAGCGAATCTGATATGGACGCTGAGGTGGAAGTAAAAGATTACTTTACGCGTGAAACGGTAAATACGGAAGAAAATCAGCTTGGACAATTTATGGTAGATATCGCGAACTTCTATGTAGAGCAGGAAATGATCGCTGAGAGTGATGTGGCAAATGTAGAGGCAAGCATTGACACTTCCTTTGTTGAAGCGGTAAAAGCAAGAAAATAAGTGATAATGAAACCGGAGAGGCTGCTGCATATGCTGGTGATCACAGGCTGCAGCAGCCTTATTTTATCTCTGAAAGGAAATGAGTTTTTATGAAGAAGACAAAAAAGAAAACGAAATATCTGCTGATTTCGACGGCTTCCATTTTGACGGTGATCTTTGTCTGGTTTTTATGCATCAATGTATTTCATTTGAAATCGGAGCTTGTATTTCCGGGACCGGCGAAGGTGTTTCAGACATTTATCCAGAAGATGACGACCAAGGCGCCGGACGGAGCAACGCTTCCGCAGCACCTCTGGGCGAGTATCAGAGTGGCGCTGCTGGGCTATGCGCTCGGAGCGCTGGTTGGGGTACCGCTTGGGATCGCAATGGCGTGGAATAAATGGGTGGACCGTTTTGTGCGGCCGCTGTTTGATATGATCCGTCCGATTCCCGGACTGGCGTGGATCCCGATGTTTATCCTGCTGTTCGGTATCGGCATTACCTCCAAAGCGCTGGTTATTTTCCTGGGCGCCCTGATCGCCTGTATCGTAAACAGCTATACAGGTATCCGGCAGACAAAAGAGGTGCATCTGTGGGTGGGCGATGTGTTTGGCGCATCCAGTATGCAGAAGCTGTTTCTGGTGGCGATCCCAACGGCACTTCCGATGATCTTTACCGGGCTGCGCGTGGCGCTCGGAACCTCCTGGACAGCGCTGGTGGCAGCAGAGCTTTTGGCCTCCACAAAGGGATTGGGGTACATGATACAGCAGGCGCGCGCAATTTCCAGACCGGATATCATCATTGTAGGTATGCTTGCGATCGGCGCAGTGGGCGCAGTCTTTGACGCCGTGCTCCACATGATAGAAGTACGGGTAGCGAAAGGAATGAATGCAAAATGACAAAAAATAAGAGAATAGGTGAAAAAGCGATCACGGGAGTCTGCGCCTGTGTTTCTATCGGCGCCTTCCTGCTGTTGTGGGCATGGGGCGCGGCATTTACGGAGCTTGGTTTATTTATGCCCGGACCGGTTGAGGTTGTGCGTGCGATCGGAGAGGGAATCGTGGGAACCGTTGGAAAGCATAGTATCATGGTGCATGTCGGCTATAGCCTGATGCGGGTACTTGCCGGATTTTTGATCGGTTCTGCGGTAGGTATCGTCTGCGGACTTCTGATGGGGTGGTATCCGGTGGCGGAGGCGATCATCAATCCGATTTTCCGCATTATCCGCCCGATCCCGCCGATTGCGTGGATCCCGATCTCCATTATCTGGTTTGGACTTGGAGAGAATGCAAAAATATTTCTGATTTTTCTTGCATCCTTTTCAAATACGACGCTGAACTCCATGGCAGGCGCCAAGAGCGTAGATCCGGAAATCGTAAACGCGTCGCGTATGCTTGGAGCGAGTGAGCGGCAGATTTTTACAACGATCGTGCTTCCGGCTTCCGTGCCGTCTATTTTTGCGGGACTGCAGGTGGCGCTCTCCAGCAGCTGGGCGACCGTACTGGCAGCGGAGATGGTGAGGTCTTCGGAAGGTCTTGGATGGATGATCGTGGCTGGAATGAACAATAACGATATGGTTCAGATTTTATCGGGAATTGTAATGATTGGCGTGGTAGGCTATATCCTTGCAATTTTGATGAGAAAAGCGGAGGATGTGTTATGTCGGTGGAACAAGAGCGGACAGTAGCAAATATGATTGAATGCAGAGGCGTGTGCAAATCGTTTGAGACGCCGGAGGGAGAACATCAGGTGATCAAAGACCTGAATATGGCAGCAAAAGAAAACGAGTTTCTGGTGCTCTTCGGACCGGGACAGTGCGGAAAGACCACGATCATGAATCTGATCGCCGGTTTTGAGCCGGCGAGCGAGGGCAGCATGACTTTTCTTGGAAAAGAGATCTCAAAGCCGGGACCGGAGCGGGGCGTGGTCTTTCAGTCGACGGCGTTGTTCCCATGGATGACGACAATGGGAAATGTGGAATACGGATTGAAAATAGCGGGCGTTAAAAAGGAAGAGCGCCGCAGGCGTGCGCAGAAATACATTGATCTGGTAGGCCTGCAGGGTTTTGAAAATTCATTTCCGGTACAGCTCTCCGGCGGAATGCGCCAGCGCGTAGGCATTGCAAGGGCATACTGCAATGAGCCGAAGGTGATGCTGATGGACGAGCCGTTCGGCGCGCTGGATGCGCAGACGCGCTATCTGATGCAGGAGGAGCTGCAGCGCATCTGGGATGCGGAAAAGAGGACGGTTATTTTTGTCACGAATAATATTGAGGAAGCAATTTATCTGGCGGACCGTATTCTGGTGCTGACGAACTGCCCGGCGACAGTAAAACGGGAGTATAAGATCGAACTTCCGCGGCCGCGCGATCTGGTGTCACCGGAGTTTTTGGCGCTGCGAAAGGAAATCACGGGAATTTTAGACAGTACGTCAGACGGGAGGCAGCAATGAGCGAAAAAGTAAAAGTAAAGGTAAATCATCTTACCAAGAAATTTGGCGACCTGCTGGTGCTGGACGACATGTCCTTTGATGTCATGGACGGGGATCTGCTGTGCGTAGTCGGACCGACCGGCTGCGGAAAGACGACCTTTTTGAACAGTCTCACAAAAATATATGATATTACCAGCGGAGAAATCCTGCTGGACGGACAGAAGGTAGACACCAGGAAGCAGAACATCGCCTATATTTTTCAGGGAGATTCCACAATGCCGTGGCTTACGGTGGAGGAAAATGTGGGGTTCGGGCTGAAGGTGAAGAAGGTACCGGAGGCGAAAAAGAAAGAGCAGGTAGAAAAATATCTGGATATCGTAGGCCTTACGAAATACCGCAAATATTATCCGAAACAGCTTTCGGCAAGTATGCTGCAGCGTGTGAGCATTGCGCGCGCATTTGCGACGGAACCGGATCTTCTTCTAATGGACGAGCCTTACGGACAGCTTGATATTGAGCTGCGTTTTAAGCTGGAGGATGAGCTGGTAAAGCTCTGGCAGATGACAAAGACAACGGTGCTTTTTATCACACATAATATTGAAGAGGCGGTTTATCTCGGCAATAAGATCATGATCCTGACGAATAAGCCGACGACCGTCAAGACAACGATTGAAAATACACTGCCACGGCCGCGCGATATTGCCGCCCCGGAATTTGTGCGTCTGCGCAATGAGGTGACGGAGCTGATCAAGTGGTGGTAGGGATAGGAGGAACGTATGCGGGCAATTACGATTATGTATGATTCATTGAATCGCAAGTATCTCCCGTGTTATGGCGATGAGATTTCCATTATGCCGAATTTCCGGAGACTGGCGGAAAGGACAGCCGTCTTTGATAAGTTTTACGTGGGGAGTCTTCCGTGCATTCCGGCGCGGAGAGAGCTGCAGACCGGCAGATACAATTTTCTGCACCGCTGCTGGGGACCGCTGGAGCCGTTTGACGATTCGCTGCCGTCTATTCTGGGAGAGCACGGGATTTATTCGCACTGTGTGACGGACCATGCCCATTACTGGCAGGAGGGAGGAAGCACTTATCACACAAAATTTTCTTCCTGTGAGATGATCCGCGGGCAGGAGGGCGATTTCTGGAAAGGAAAGGTGGACGGATTCACAGAAAATCTCGATCTGCATCGACAGGACGCCGTGAACCGGGAGGCAATGCAGGGGGAAGAAAACCATCCGCACTATCAGACCTGTAAGAGTGCGCTGGAATTTCTGGAAGACAATTACCGGCAGGATAACTGGTACCTCCATGTGGAGTATTTTGATCCGCATGAGCCCTATTTTGTGCCGGAGAGATACAAGAAGCTATATACGGATAAGGATGCGCCGTTTGACTGGCCGTTTTACGGTGAGGTGGAGCCGGACGCAAAAGAGGTGCAGGAAGCGCAGCTTAATTACCGGGCGGTGCTGTCGATGATCGATCATTATCTCGGGGAGATCCTGGATTTTATGGATGCGCATGATATGTGGAAGGATACCATGCTGATCGTGAACACAGATCACGGCTATATGCTGGGGGAAAAGGGATTCTTCGGGAAAAATTATATGCCGTGCTATGAGGAAATTGTACATACGCCGTTTTTCCTGTGGCATCCGCAGATCAGACACGCGGGGGAGCGCCGTAATGCGCTCTGCCAGACGATCGACATTGCGCCGACCATCCTGGACTGCTTTGGAATTGCGCCGACGGCAGATATGATGGGGCGTTCCCTGCTTCCGGTGCTGGAGGATGACCGCTGTATTCACGATGCGATCTTATTTGGCTATTTTGGAAAACATGTCAACGTGACAGACGGGCGTTATGTCTATATGAGGAGCGGGCGTAAAACGGAAGGCTGTCTGTATAATTACACGCTGCTGCCGCTGCACATGTTCCATCCGTTTACGGAGGAGGAATTAAAGCAGACGGAGACGACGCTGACCGGGGAGTTTTCGTTTACAAAGGGCATCCCGGTGATGAAGATTCCGGCGAGCGGAGCAACTTCTCCAAACAATACCTGCTATCAGTATGAGGACCATATAAAATACGGTGATCTGCTGTTTGATCTGGAGGCGGATCCGTATCAGCAGCAGCCGATACAGGATGGCGGGATCGAGGAGCAGATGCTGGAGGCAATGCGCGCTCTGATGAAAGCCGGTGAGGCTCCGGCGGAGCTGTATGAACGAATGGGCATAGAGAAATGAGGTGGCATTTATGGCGGAAAAACCGCTGAATATTGTGTGGTTCTGTACGGATCAGCAGCGATGGGATACGATCGGCAGTCTGGGAAATCCGTATATCCGCACGCCGAATATTGACCGTCTTGTGTCGGAGGGAGTGGCATTTACCAGAGCCTATACGCAGGCACCGGTATGTACGCCGAGCCGGTCCTGTTTTCTGACAGGGCGCTACCCGCGCACGACGAAGGCGTTTTTCAACGGCAACGACACATACTCGAAGGATGAAAAGCTTGTCACACGGCTGCTGGCGGACGAGGGCTATGTGTGCGGGCTGTCGGGAAAGCTGCATCTGACGTCCGCGCAGGGACGCATGGAGACGCGCACGGATGACGGTTATACCTATATGCAGTGGAGCGAGCATCCGAACGACGACTGGCTGCATGGGGAAAATGATTACCAGAATTGGCTGAGAGAAAAGGGACTGAAATGGGCGGACATCTATGGCGGAAAATATACTAGCATGGCAACCTGGCCGCCGACGCCGAACCCCAATTTTACCGGAAAGACGGTGGGGGTGCCCGCTGAGTATCATCAGACGACCTGGTGCGTGGAAAAAGCGATTGAATTTATTGAGGCAAACCGGGGGAAGGATCATCCCTGGCTGATCAGCCTGAATCCTTACGATCCGCATCCGCCGCTTGATCCGCCGCAGGAGTATAAGGACCGGCTGAAAATTGAGGATATGCCGCTTCCGCTTTTCAAAGAGGGGGAGCTGGAGAAAAAGCCGCCCCATCAGCAAAAGGATTTTTATCAGGGCGGACAGGACGGACAGGCAGAGCCGTTCCCTGACCTTACTGATGAGGAGAAGCGTGAGCATTTCCGCGACTATTACGCAGAGATTGAGCTGGTGGACGACCAGTTTGGCAGGCTGCTTGATTATCTCGACCGCACGGGGGAGCGTGAAAACACCCTTGTAATTTTTATGAGCGACCATGGCGAGATGAACGGCGACCATGGACTGTACTGGAAGGGCGCTTATTTCTATGAAGCGCTGGTGCATGTTCCGCTGATCATGTCGTGCCCGTCGCGCTTCCGCCAGGGCGTGCGCTGCGATCAGCTCGTGGAGCTGGTGGATATCGCGCCGACGCTTATGGAGCTGGCAGGCTTTGAGGTGCCGTATTACATGCAGGGCAAAAGTCTGGTTCCGCTGCTTACCGGAGAGGGGGAGGGCACGCCGCACAAGGAATCCGTGTATTCCGAGTTTTATCACTGTCTTAAGGGAACGCATGAGGATATTTACGCGACGATGTACTTTGACGGCAGATACAAGCTGGTAAACTACCATGGAAAGGAGTATGGCGAGCTGTATGACCACCGGAACGATCCGGAGGAATTCGAAAACCTGTGGGATGATCCGGCGTATGCAGAGTTGAAGGCGAAGCTTATTAAAAAGAATTTTGACAGTGCGATACTGAAAAATATGGATTTCTCTATGCATCTGCTGTATGAATATTAAAAATGTGTTGTCGTCGCAGCAGGTGTTTGAGGTTGGCGTGAACAGTAACAGCGTGTTTTGTGCGGGTGGCAGCGGCAGTCTTTTGGTGTTGCCACCCTTTTATATTTCTGATATAATAGTCACAAAAGTAGTGATTGTTTTTGGAAAATATAATACGTGACCTGCGAAAAGGGGTGGCAGCGGAAATGGCAAAAATTTTTAATGTGGCGGCGGTGTGCATACCGGAAAAGCATTACATGGTAAACCTTGATGAACGGCTGAAAAAGATTAAAAAGATGGTCGATGCCGGGGATTACTTCACGATAAACAGAGCAAGACAATACGGAAAAACGACGACGCTGCGGGCGCTTGGACGTTATCTGCAGAGTGAATACTATGTTGTTTCTATAGACTTTCAGATGCTCGGTGCAGGAGAATTTGAGACAGAAGGCACGTTTGCGCTCTCGTTTGCGCGTCTTTTTCTGCGGGTTTTAAAGAGAAATTCGGCACAGATGTCTGGGGAGTTGAAAAATGCTGTTGGCAATCTTGAAAAAATTGTACGGGAAGAGCCTGGTGGATTCCGTCTGCAATGGCTTTTTGACGAATTGAGTGACATCTGTATGGCGGCGGACAGACCGATTGTGCTGATGATCGACGAGGTGGACAGCGCCTCGAATAATCAGGTATTTCTGGATTTTCTGGCGCAGCTGCGCGCATATTATATTGACCGGGACATGCAGCCGACGTTCCAGTCTGTGATTCTGGCGGGGGTTTATGATGTGAAGAATCTCCGGCGGAAAATCCGTCCGGAGGAGGCGCACAGGGTAAACAGTCCGTGGAATATAGCAGCAGACTTTAATATCGACATGAGCTTTTCTGCGGAGGACATTGCGGGAATGCTGAGGGAATACGAGGCGGACTGGCAGACCGGGATGGATATTGAAGAAATTTCCACCATGCTGTATGATTACACCTCCGGGTATCCGTTCCTGGTGTCGCGCCTGTGTAAGCTGATGGATGAGGAAATCAGTGGGATGGAGGAATATGGTTCGAAAAGCCGGGCATGGACGGAGGAAGGAGTCCGGGAAGCGGTGAAAATACTGCTGTCGGAGAAAAATACTCTGTTTGAATCCCTCAGCGGAAAGCTGCTGAATTATCCGGAACTGAGCGCTATGCTGGAAACACTGCTGTTTACGGGGAAAAATGTTGTGTACAACGCATATACGCAGATACTGGCGGATGCGGAACTGTTCGGGTTTATACGGAACCAGGGCGGGGCGGTGAAGATAGCGAACCGCATTTTTGAGACCTGGCTTTATAATTATTACCTGTCCACTGCCGAGGTGCAGAAGCAGGACATTTACACGGCGGCGCTGCTGGATAAAAATCAGTTTGTGGTAAACGGTCATCTGAACATGCGGCTTGTTCTGGAAAAGTTTGTGCTGCATTTTAATGAGTTGTACCAGAACCAGAATGAGACTTTTCTGGAAGAGGAAGGGAGAAAATATTTCCTCCTGTACCTGAAGCCGATCATTAACGGCGTTGGAAATTATTATATTGAATCACGTACCAGAGGACTGCGGCGCACGGATGTGATTGTCGATTACTGTGGGGAGCAGTATATCATAGAGCTGAAAATCTGGCGCGGGGAGGAGTACAACAGTCGCGGGGAGCAGCAGCTTGTTTCCTATCTGGACGACTACCGGAAAAACAAAGGCTACATGGTCAGCTTTAATTTTAACCGGAAAAAACAGCCAGGCGTGCAGGAAATAGTTGTCGGGGATAAGATGGTGATTGAAGCTGTTGTATAAAACAGGAAACTGCCGTAGCAAGGGGAGTACCCTTATGCGGCAGATTTTATATTTATGTTTAGGATGTTACTTCCTGTGTGACGGTTCGCGGATTTTAAGCGCTGACAGAGTTATAAAGCAAAAAGTGTGAAACGTTCAGCGGACTTTCACATAAATTCTGCAAAGATGGAAGCTCCGACAACCGTCAGCAGTCCGGCGACGGCGATGGCGAGGCTGCTCATGGCGCCCTCTACCTGTCCGAGCTCCATTGCCTTTGAGGTTCCGATCGCGTGAGAAGCGGTGCCGATGGCAAGTCCTTTTGCGACCGGCTCCTCGATCCGGAAAATTTTACAGAGCGTTTCCGCGATCACATTTCCAAGAATTCCTGTGATGATAATAACGGCGACTGTGATCGTCTCGATGCCGCCGAGTTCCTGTGAAACGCCAAGGCCAATCGCTGTCGTGATGGATTTCGGCAGCAGTGTGACATACTGTTCATGGGTCAGATCGAAAAGCTGCGCCAGCAGAAAGACGCTCACCAGGCTTGTCAAAACCCCGGAGAGAATGCCTGCAGCTACGGCTTTTGCGTTCTTTTTCAGCAGAGTAAGCTGCTGATAGAGCGGAACTGCCAGACATACCGTGGCAGGCGTCAGAAGATAGCTGATGTACCTGGCGCCCTCGTTGTAGTGTTCATATTCGACGTCCAGAAGAACGAGCACCGCCATCACCAAAATGGTTGCAATCAGCAGAGGATTCAAAATGGGAAGCTTGCATTTTCTTTTCATAAGCAGTCCGATTTCATAGGCGGCAAGGCTGAGGAAAGCGCCGAAAAATACAGAGTCGACCAGAAATTCCTTCATTTTTTCTTTTCCCCTTTCCGAATGATAAACTGTGTGACACGACCGGTCACTGCCATTACGATGACAGTGGTCACAATGGTGATGATCAGCACCGGCGCCCATATCGGCTGCAGGGCGGACCAGGAATCCAGCAGACCCACAGCCGCCGGGATAAACATGACAGGCATAATCTCAATCAGAAAATCTGCCGCATCCTTCACCTGCTCTAATTTCAGAACGCCGCTGCATAATGCCGCAAGCATGAGTATCAGCCCGTAAACGCTTGCCGGAATAGGAAGAGGAATCAGCATCCGCAGCGCCTCTCCCAGAAACGAAATAAACAAAATAATACCGAATTGCCGTAAGAACTTCATAATTCTCTCCTCCAATGTAATGATGTTGGGAAAAAAGCTCCCAACTATGATGCCGACGGATTGCGGGGTGCTGCGCATTCTCACAATCCTGGCATCATGTAATATCAGCATTATCATAGTGTCCCCGCTGTGCAAAGTCAAGGTTTAGTTTTCGGCAAAGGTATATTCTGGCAAATGCATGAACCTTACTAAGCCAGCGCGGGATTGAGTTTTTTCCGGCGCAGGAAGAAAAAGGAAACCACGAAGGCGAGCACCTCTGCGACCGTGATTGCCCACCAGATACCGTCCAGCCCCAGGAAAATTGGCAGAATCAGGACGGAGAGCGTCTGGAAGACGAGGGTACGCGAGAAGGAAATAATCGCGGAGACGACCCCGTTGTTCAGCGCGGTAAAATATGAGGAAGTAAAAATATTCAGCCCTGCCAGGATGAAGGAGTATGAAAAAACGGAAAAAGCATGGCGTGTCATTTCCAGAAGCTCCTGGTCGTATCCGACAAAAATAGCTGCCAGTGGGGCGGCGAGGATTTTGGCAGCCAGCATCATGCAGATACCGGCAGCGGCCATCAGCAGAAAGCTTTTGCGGAGCATATTTTTCAGCTCCCCGCGGTTCCCGGCGCCGTAATGATATCCGATAATGGGCGCGGTACCGATGGTGTATCCGATGAAAATGGCAATAAAAATAAACTGGATGTACATCAGAACTCCATAAGCGGCGACGCCGTTTTCACCGGCAAAGCGCATTAGCTGGAAATTGTACAGCATACTTACCAGCGAGCCGGAGATATTTGACATCAGCTCGGAGGAGCCGTTTACACAGGCTTTGCACAGGACGCGCGCCTCCAGCCTTGTTTTTGTGAGCCGGAGAAGGCTGCCGTTCGGGCGCAGGAAATAAAGCAGCGGCAGAAGCCCGCCGATGCACTGGCTGATACCGGTGGCAAGCGCCGCCCCCGCAACGCCCCAGCGAAATACGGCGATAAAAAGCGCGTCCAGAACCATATTTGTAACACCGGCAGCGACTGTGGCGAAAAGACCGAGCTTCGGTTTCTCTGCAGTTGTAAAAAAGGTCTGGAACACATTCTGCAGCATGTAGGCGGTATTAAAAAGCAGAACGACTCTGCCATATGTCACACAATCTTCCATCATGGCGTCAGTGGCGCCGAGCAGCCGGGAAATCGGCCGCATGAGAAGAATACCGATGACGGAGAGCGCAATGCCGCTGATTATTGTCAGCAGAATCATCATGGTAAAGTAGCGGTTTGCTTCCGTTTTATTTCCCTCACCCAGCGTTTTTGCCACGAGCGCGCTGCCGCCGGTGCCAATCATAAAGCCGAAGCCGCCGAGAATCATAATAAACGGCATGACAAGGTTGATTGCCGCGAAAGGAACCTTTCCGACAAAATTAGAAACGAACAATCCGTCAACCACGCCGTAGATGGAAGTGAAAACCATCATAATGATTGGCGCAGTGCAGAACCGCAGCAGCTTTTTGTAGGTAAAATGGTCGGATAACTGTATTGCCATCGCTATAGCTCCTCCTTTTGGAAAGTCATATTTTGTTTCAGAATATCTGTGTATTTGCGGAAGAGGTGGATAAATTCCTCCTGTTCCTGTGCGGATAACCCAAGAAACGCGTCGTGCTCCGCCGCCAGCACCCGGTCTGCTGTCCGGGCGGCAAGGGTCTGGCCTTTCTGTGTGAGCGCAAGGCGCTTGCTGCGGCGGTCCGTCATTTCTTCCATGACGATTACTCCGTCTGCTTCCAGCTTTTTCAGAGCAGAGTTGACAGTCTGCTTTGGCAGATAAATCTGATTGCAGATATCACTCTGGGTCAGCGGCGTGCTGGCTTCCCGCAGAGAATACAGAATCCAGAAAGCGCAGTCGGAGAGACCGAAGGATTTTGCGGCGGTGCGGTAAATCTGGTCGCTTTCCCTGAAAATGCTGTTATATTGGGCAAGAATCTGCCATGCGTGGTTTTCTTCCATGATATCGTCCTCCTACGTGATTTGGGGCGTCCGGCAAAGGAGCCCGTCGATTTTTCCGCGTTTCGCACTTTATGTTATTTCCGCAGGCAGGAAGCCAGGTGCCGTGCCTGCAGATGCGGATTTGATTTGCTGCCTGGTCTGTGATATTAAAAAAAGTCCGAAAGCGGATTAATACAGAATAATCCGCTTTCGGACTTTTGTCAAGAGAAGAATACGAAAAAACAGAACGGCAGGTGCTCTGCCGTTGCTGTTCAGGTCAGGACTTTGCATTCACTGCGGTTCAGCCATTTCTCCGCCAGATATATCCAGTTCTGGCAGCTTTCCTCTATGCACTGGTGCTGCATGTTGTCGGTGAGGGCGCTTGCCAGGGAAAGACCGTGTCCGCCTTTTTCGTACAGATGGTATTCGATGGGGATACCCTGTTTCATATAGGCCTGTACAAGTACCAGAGAGTTTTCCGGCGGAACGGTGTCGTCCTGCATGGTGTTCCAGAGAAATGCGGGCGGCATCTGCGGATGTACCTGCTTATCAATAGAAACTTTTCTGAGCAGCTCTTCGTCCTGCCAGTCGTCTCCCAGCAGCTCCCGGATACTGCCCTCGTGGCGGATTGCCGGGTCGCTGGAGATAACAGGATAGCAGAGAAGGAGCCCGGCGGGGCGGAGCGTTTCTGTCCGGCAGCCGCTTTCCTGGCTGAGAAAGGCGCTGTTCCAGTAAGCGCCATAGCTGGCGGCGAGATGTCCGCCGGCGGAAAATCCCATCACAAAGATACTGTCGCTGTCAATCTGATACTCGTCTGCATGTTCGTACAGATAAGAAACGGCGAGCGCGGTTTCCTTCAGGGAGACCGGAAATCTGGCGGGAGCTACGGAATAGCGCAGAATAGCCGTGTGAAATCCCATCGCCATAAAGCGCAGGGCAATCGGTTCGCTCTCACGGTCGGACAGAAAATGATAACCGCCGCCCGGAAGAATCAGAATCAGCGGTCTTTTCCGGATAGGAATTTCCTCTGAATAATCCCAGAGATACAGGGTCAGACTGGCGTCCGGCAGAGAGCCTTCCGTCTGGATTGCAATTTTTTTATGTAACATGGCGTACCCTCCTAAAAGCATTTTTCTTTCATTATACAGAAGAAGAAAAAGGATTTCCACAGAAAAATGGGGGACTTCGGCTGGACTGGAAGAATACCCGGAGGGATAAACGTGTACACAAAAGACGTGGATTTGTGCACAAAAGGAATGAAATACGCGCAGACAATAGTAAAGTTGATGGAAGTATGGTATTTATAAAGAACTGGCAGCCGGGGAAGCGTCAGCTCCGGATGCCATAAAAAGTAGGAAAGGGAGGAAATAAATGATGTTTTGCAGAAATTGCGGAAAAGAAATTCCGAACGGTATAAATTTTTGCAATTATTGTGGTGCAGCACAAAATAATTGCTCTGCACAAGATACGCAATCGATTTACCAGACGAATGAGTCGCAATATTCAGCAGTGAATTCACAGCCTGTGTACGCGGAACCCCGCCCGCCGAAGAACAAAAGCAAAGGGCCTCTTAGATTTATCGTTCCAATAGCGGTCGCTGCTGCGGCATTTGCAATCGGGTATTTTGCTACGGGAGCTGATCAATTAAAGCAGCCAACTGCATTTGATACGCCAGACAGCTTTACATTTGAGGGGCTTGAAAGTCCGTCAATTAAAGAAGATGCGATGGAAGGAGAAACCGCAGAAAAAAATCAGAATGTTACCACAGAGTCCCTGGAGAAAACCTTCCGGTTTGGCAACGAGTATGGGGAAGAAAGGATAGCATTACGCTATCGGGAGGATGGTGTTGTCAGTTACTATGATGGAATGCAGAATTTCTATGATGTATCTGCCATTGACCCGGATTGGATGGAAACCTTCAAAAATGGTGTAAATGATGCAGCAGCCTATTTAGAGGAATCCGGAACTGACAGCGCATTTATTACAATACAGGAATCTGCTGATGAATTTAGTATGCAATATGCCTTTGGATTGTTAGAAAGTGATCCGGATATGGCAGAGCTGGCAGCAGAATTTATAGGATTAGAAACGGAAGATGGGAAAATAATGATTAACTCTGTGGAAGAAGAACTGCTTGGTTTAGGATTTACTCTGGAATAAGAAACGGAAAGGAAATGGAAATATCATGTTTTGTACAAATTGTGGGAAAGAGATTCCCGAAAATGCAAAATTCTGTAATCACTGCGGGGCGCAGCAGGGAGGTGCCGCTGCTTCTGCGTCTTCCCGGTCAGCGCAGCAGGGAGGTGCCGCTGCTTCTGCGCCTTCCCGGTCAACGCAGCAGCAGGCATACAATAAGTATGCTTCGCCGCAGCAACCGTCGCAACAGAACTATGCATCACAACAGCCGGCTGCAAAGCAAAAGCCGCGGAAAGGCTCGAAAGTCGGCGGCATCATACTGCTGATCCTTGGTGTCGTTTCTGTTATTGGTGCCTGCGCCAATGGTACATATCAATACATGCAATATAGCTTTGATCTGTCGGATATGGTTGTAATTTTGATGCAGATAGGGTTTATAGCTGGCGGAATCGTGATGATCGCCAAATCAAAAGGAAATGGAAGGTAACGACAATGTATAAGAAAATTTTGGCATTTTTATTTATAGGTGTGATGGTGATTGCTTTAGCTGCCTGCGGGGAATCCGGCTCAGCTGCAAAGCAGAATCCAAATTCAGAAAGCCAGGCAAACGGTGAAACGATCGCTGCCAATGACGAAGACGATGAATCAAAGACACCCGCAGAAGGGAAAGTGAATAAAGAAAAAATATATGAATTGAACCGTGACGATAACGACCGGATCACGATTGAATTATGGTATCGGGAAGGCTCCGAATATGTGGCGCAGGTCAGCGGTGTGGTTTATGTACCAACAGGCTCGACGGAGTATGAGGGGATGCTTAAGGACAATATTGCGTTTGACGAAAAGGTCAAAGCTGCCGGAGTTTCGGAAGACATGCTGCATTTTAGCTACGATGAAGTTAAGCTGGAAAACGGTTATATTCGCAGTGAATTTGCATTTAAGGAACTGGATGCGGATAATTCCGACAGCGTTGCTATGATCGCTGAATTTTTGGGATTACCGGAGTCAAATGGCTATTTCAAATTAAGCGAATGCGAGCAATATTTACAGGAAAGCGGTCTTCTGCTGGACTATGAACATTGACGAGAGGAGAATCAGCACAGGATGTTTTGCCTAAATTGCGGGAAAGAAGTTCCCGAAAATATAAAATACTGTAATTATTGCGGCGCAGAGCAAGGCCTCGCTTCGTCAACGGCATCTTTTCAGGAAGCACCGCAACAGCAGTCATACGATTATTATGAGCCGCCGCAGCAAATGGTTATAGATGCAAATATCAGGACTGCTTTGAAGGTTGGAGGTTTTATGCTTGTTGCATTAAGCGGACTTTCGATACTTATATCGTTGATATGGCATCAATATGAACATTTTATCTACTATGTAAGCGCGGAGGATATTATATTTCTTCTTGCGCAAAGCTGTATGGTTATTGGCGGGCTATTGATGATCTGTATTCCGAAACCAAAGACGGCTCTGCAGATTGGAGGGATTGCTTTAGCAGCACTAAGCGTACTTTCTGTATTTGCAGGTTTACGCTATCATCAATATAGCCTTTTAATAACTTTAGGAAGTCTTATAGCCACAGGAGAAACGATAGCTACAGGGGTGATCGGACTTATTCTGATCCAGGGCTGTATGGCTGTTATGGGAATATTGCTCATATGTATATCAAAAGAAAAAGGAAGGTAATAAACAAAGTACATAAGGAGCGGGGATTGCCGGAAAAGGCAATGTAATAGGAGGATAAGAACAATATGTTTTGTCAAAATTGTGGGAAACAGATTCCTGAAAATGCAAAATTCTGTAATCATTGCGGGGCAGTACAAATGAACGGTTCTTTTCGGAATATTCAGCAGGGAACGCCACCACATACGGAGCAGCCACCCCCTGCAGCCACACCCACAGTCGCGGTCGCAGCAACGGCAGCCCTACCGGCACACTGATGAAAAAGCGCTCAGGAAATATCTGGCTCCATATGTCTGCCGCAATATTTTTTTGTAATGTGTGCGATTACAGTTTTCTTACTGTTTGTAGCGCCGCCGATCGTAGTGTTCTATCTGGCTATAACAGTATGCTTCGGTATACCGTGGGCGTATGGCTATCATCAAATGAATAAACGGATTGCGTCTGCTAAGGAAGACGGTACATTTGAAAGAATGATGCATGAGTTTGGATCATCCGCATCAATACTGGGAGACAAGATCCGTTATAGCGAGCATTATATTTTTGGAAAGGGATCTGGACGTTTTTTGAAGTATGAGGATATATACTGGGTGTACCGACATATTCAGCGATATCTTCTTATTCCTATCTCGTCTACGGCGGAGGTTGGTATTCGTACAGGGGAGCTGTTTTCGTTTTGCAGATTGAGGCTGGGGTATAAATCTGGTGCAGGCCAGAACAGGGAACTTGCTTCTGTTATTTATGCCAAAAATCCGAATGTTATCCTGTGGTTTGATGCAAAAAGGAAGAAAGAATTTAAGGACAGGATCTCGCAGGTCTTTGATTTACTTGTATTAGCAAAGCGGCACTCTTTTGTGAGCTGCCGCTTAAAAATTTTTAGATTGCGTCGTTTTTTTAAAATGATTTTTGCTCTATATCCTTTTTGTGGTTCACTTTCTATAGATAAAGTTCCTTGATGCGCCTCTATAATCTGGCGAACAAGTAATAGACCCAACCCATGCCGCAGATCCAGTCGTTCATCGGTGCTTTCCAGGTAGTGAGGCTTTTCCTCTAATTCTTTTAGCTTTTCAGAGGGAAGGCCGACCCCATTATCAGCAACGGTCAAAATAAGTACCCCATCGGTGTTTTCGAGGGTAAGCTGGATTTTACAACCTTGCGGATTATGCCTGATACTATTCTGCACGAGATTGCCGATTGCCCGTGAAATTAAGCGTGTATCGCATTCCAGCAAGGAATTTTCTGCTTCTGGCGCAATATCAATCGTATAGGCATCAGAAATCCCGGAGTTGAGCAATTCAGCCGCATAGGAACGGATGAGTTTGGAGAGGCGTATCTGCTCCTTGTGAAGCGGCTGCATTTCATATTCCAGTCGTGACACTAAATTCAAATCCTGCACAAGTTCTTTAATTTTGACGCTTTGTTTTCGAATGATTTCAGCCTGTTCTCTAATTGTGTCACTGATTGTTTCATTTGCATTAATCCGGCCAGCATATCCCATAATCATAGAAAGCGGTGTACGGATGTCGTGGGAGACGCCGCTGATCCAGTTGGCCCTGGCCGCGTTCTGTTTGCTTAATATCAGAGAGGCTTTATTTACACTGCCTGCAATTTCGGATAGCTCCCCGTCAATATGAAGTGAAGCGGGCCTGCCATCTGCCAGTGTATCAATGGCATCTACAATCGGCTCTGTATTTTGAATGATCCTGCGTTTTGAAAAATAATAGGTCAAAAACAGGCACAGCGCATCCGTGCCTAACATTCCTATAACATAGAAGGGAAGTTTTTTGATTGCATCAATGGAATAATAGTTGCTGGTAAGTTTCATGTAGGTATTCTTTGGATATCCCAAAACTAACAGTCCCTCATCGGTATTCCAGACAAAAACAGGATAATCTTCCAGATAGCCTTTTGAAAATGAGGCTACATCCTGAATATTATAATTTTGCGGTATTTCTTCCGGCAAATCGAGTGTCCAAAAGCCTCGCCTTTTGGCGTCAGGTACATGGCCCAGATATTGTGCCGGTGCAATTCCTGTACTGCATCATCCGTCAGACCTTCTGTGGTTGCCGCGTCAGATGCCATCTCAAGCATGGCGCGAGGGGATGCCTCTTTGTAATCATCTGAAATCGTATGATAAAAGGTCATGCCAAATAAAACGACATTGATAAGCACCAGTATTAGGAGAAATGCAGAAAAAGACACCAAATGCTTTGAAATATATGCTCCAAAAGATTTCATGGCGTCACTTCCTCGTAATCAATTTATATCCCAGGCCCTTGATTGTAATCAGGGAAACAGGCTTTGATGGATCGGCTTCAATTTTTTCCCGAATACGCCGCACATGGGCATTCAGGCTGTTTTCATAGCCGAAAGGATTGTCACCCCATAACGCATCGCAAAGAGCGTCAACCGTGACGATATTTCCCTCGTTGCGGGCCAGCGTTTCAAGCAGGGTATGCTCTTTTGCGGTCAGGGAGATAACCTTGCCGCCTTTGCTGACCTCTGCCCGGCTGAAATCAATCGTACATCCATCCAGGACGACCAGCGGGCTATCCTCTTTATAAGTGCGGCGCAGGACCGCATAGACACGCAGCAATAGTTCCTGCGGCATAAACGGCTTTGAAATGTAATCATCCGCGCCAAGACCAAGCCCCGTAAGTTTGTCTGTGGCTTCGTCTCTTGCTGTTAAAAAAATTATCGGCACATCTGTAAATGTACGGAACTGTTTCATCAGGGAAAAGCCATCCCCATCCGGCAGCATTACATCCAATATCATCAGATCAGGTTTTTCCTGTTTGGCCATCATGACGGCTTCTTTTACTGATGCAGCAGTAAGAACAGTTTCAAAACCGGCATCTTTCAAAATAGCTGATACCATTTTCAGCAAATCCGGCTCGTCGTCCACAAGAAGGAGACTTTTTCGATGCAGAAAAGAATTGTCCATAGTGCACCTCCTACGAAATTATTGTATCACAAGATATCCGGTCTGGGAATTGCGTCACCCAAAAAGTAAGGTAAAAGTAAGGACGCGAGAATGTAAAAGTCAGGCTGGTGTTTTATTATGGAATCAATGAGGCAATGAGGAGATGTTCTTATGGATTGCATGATTACCACGGAACAGTTGACGAAAAAATACAGGGACTTCACTTCTGTCAATCATGTTTCGCTTCATATTCGCAAAGGCAGTATTTATGGTTTCTTTGGTCCATAAACGCTATGAGTAAGGAGGAAGTGAAGAAATGAGTTTTTGGGAATTACTCAGGATCGAGTTTATGAAGGTAAAACGATCAAAGATCGTACCGCTGATTTTTATCGCACCACTGTTGGTCGTTGCCTCCGGCTACCCCGAAGCTTCGATTTTGAGGATTGCATGTGTGACTCCGGAGAAATATAAAAAATGGGCAGCAGAAAAACCGGATTGATATTTACCGGTATATGAAAATCTGTCTTGACGGAATACCTGCTTTTGTGCTAGATTTGTTAGTAGTGAAACGCAAAGACGAAGAGAGTACATGTATCTTTTGTATTACAGAGAAATTCCATGCGCGCCGTATCCGGGGAGACTTCCGGCGGCGCCGGACGCTGAGAGGAATGTACAGGGGTAGGTGGAAAATGGCTTCTGAGTGGTGCACCGAACTGTGAAATAAGAGGGGCGAAAATACCTCGCCAAGTGCCAGAACAGGGAAACACCGCGGACACTAGGTTCGAAAGGACCTCACCAAGTGTCCGGGTGTGCGTTCGCACTAGGCTCGAAAATACCTCGCCAAGTGCCAGAGCAGGGAAACACCGCGGACACTAGGTTCGAAAGGACCTCACCAAGTGTCCGGGTGTGCGTTCGCACTAGGCTCGAAAATACCTCGCCAAGTGCTCACAGCAAGGCTGCAACGGGAACCGCCTGTTATAGCGGCAGGGTGTGTACGCACCTGATGAGGTCTGCACCGCGAGGTGCGGATAAAGTGAAGTGGTAACACGGGTGAACAGCCTGTCTTCTCAGAATAGGGAAGATGGGCTTTTTTGTCTTTGCGGAAGGAGAAAGGAGATATTATGGAAAAGAAAAAATTTTATATGACAACGGCGATTGCCTACACATCGGGCAAACCGCACATCGGCAATACCTATGAGATTATCCTGGCGGACGCCATTGCGCGTTTTAAGAGGGCGCAGGGCTATGATGTGTTTTTCCAGACAGGAACGGACGAGCACGGGCAGAAGATTGAGCTGAAGGCAGCCGAGGCAGGCGTTACGCCGAAGGAATATGTGGATAAGGTGGCAGGCGAGGTAAAGCGCATCTGGGATCTGGTGAATGCGTCCTATGATAAATTTATCCGCACTACGGACGACTACCACGAAAAGCAGGTGCAGAAGATTTTTAAGAAGCTGTACGAGCAGGGCGATATCTACAAAGGTTCCTATGAAGGAATGTACTGTACGCCGTGCGAATCCTTCTGGACGGAGTCGCAGCTTGTGGACGGCAAGTGTCCTGACTGCGGACGCGAGGTAAAACCGGCGAAGGAGGAAGCATACTTCTTCAGAATGAGTAAATATGCGGACCGGTTGATCGAGCATATCAACACACATCCGGAGTTTATCCAGCCGGTGTCCAGAAAAAATGAAATGATGAACAACTTCCTGCTTCCGGGCCTGCAGGACCTTTGTGTTTCCAGAACCTCCTTCAAATGGGGCATTCCGGTAGACTTTGATGATAAGCATGTGGTATACGTATGGCTGGATGCGCTCACCAACTACATCACAGGTATCGGCTACGACTGCGACGGAGAGAGCACAGAGCAGTTTAAAAAGAACTGGCCGGCAGATCTGCATCTGATCGGAAAGGACATCATCCGCTTCCATACGATTTACTGGCCGATTTTCCTGATGGCGCTGGATCTTCCGCTGCCGAAGCAGGTGTTCGGGCATCCGTGGCTGCTGCAGGGCGATGGCAAGATGAGCAAATCGAAAGGCAATGTGCTGTATGCGGATGAACTGGTAGACTTCTTTGGAGTGGATGCGGTGCGTTACTTTGTGCTGCACGAAATGCCGTTTGACAACGACGGTGTGATCACCTGGGAGCTGCTGGTGGAGCGCTTAAATTCCGACCTTGCGAACACGCTCGGCAACCTAGTGAACCGCACGATTTCCATGTCAAACAAGTATTTTGGCGGCGTGGTTGCTGATAAAGGAGCGGAGGAGCCGGTGGATGCGGAATTGAAAGCAGTTGCCCTGGAGACGCCGAAGAAAGTGACGGAAAAGATGGAAAAGCTGCGCGTGGCGGACGCGATCAGCGAAATTTTCGTTCTCTTTAAGCGCTGCAACAAATACATCGACGAGACAATGCCGTGGGCGCTGGCAAAGGACGAGACAAAGCAGGATCGTCTGGCGACCGTGCTTTACAATCTGGTAGAGTGCATTTCCATCGGCGCGGAGCTGCTGGAGTCGTTTATGCCGGATACAGCAGAGAAGGTGCTCGCCCAGCTTAACGCACAGAAGAGAGGTCTGGAGGCGATGGATCAGTATGGTCTTTACAAATCCGGCACGAAGGTGACGGAAAAGCCGGAAATCCTGTTCGCGCGGCTGGATATTAAGGAAGTGATGGCGAAGGTAGAAGCGCTTCACCCGCCGGTTGCGGAGGAAGCGGCGGAGCCTGCGAAGAAAGAGAAGGAAGAAGCGGTGATCGACATCGAGCCGAAGGAAGAGATCACTTTTGAGGAATTCGGCAAAATGCAGTTCCAGGTGGGTGAGATCATTGCCTGTGAGGCCGTGAAAAAATCGAAAAAGCTTCTGTGCAGCCAGGTGAAGATCGGCAGCCAGGTAAAGCAGATCGTGTCTGGCATCAAGGCGCACTACAGCCCGGAGGAGATGGTCGGCAAAAAGGTGATGGTTCTGGTGAACTTAAAACCTGCGAAGCTGGCGGGCGTACTCTCGGAGGGAATGCTGCTCTGCGCGGAGGATGAAAATGGAGAGCTGGCGCTGATGGTACCGGAAAAAGAAATGCCGTCGGGTGCGGAAATCTGTTAAAAACGGAAATAAAGGGAATTACCTGGCCCTCAAATTAAATAAAATACCGGATGAATCGTGAAGAAGCGGCTCGTCCGGTATTTTTGTTGCTCTGCAGGTGCCGCTTTACGGCGTCACCTTTGGCGTAGTGGATTCGCGGATGATCAGCTCCGACTGAAGATTAATATGCTGGATGGTGGAGCCGGGATTCTGAATGCGGTCGATAAGCAGCTCGCTGGCAGTATATCCCATCTGATGCTTTGGCGTGTTAATGGTGGTAATCTGCGGGGAGGATATGGTGGCATAGTCTACGTTATCGTATCCGATGACCATCAGATCGTCCGGCACGCGCAGATGAAGGCGGCGCGCGGCATTAATGACGGCGCAGGCGTAAAGGTCGGAAATCGTCAGAAAGGCGTCCGGGCGGACGGTCTGGGAAAATAACTGGGTGGCGGAGGAAAAAGCCATGTTGTAGTCAATTTCCGGAAGGTTGATGATCCAGCGCTGTGTCGGACGGATGCCTGCCGCCTGGAGCGCCTTCAGATAACCCTCCTGGCGGACGTAATTGTCCCGGTATTTGAGCGAGCCGGACATAAACGCGATGCGTTTTCTTCCCTGTGAGACCAGATGGTTCACTGCCGCGGCGGCCATCTCAAAGTCATCCAGGCTGACGGAAGAGACGGTTTTGCTCTGCAGATTGTAGTCGCAGAGCTGCACTACCGGAACCAGGCTGCTCAGAGCGTGCATAAGCTGGGCGTTGACGTGATTCAGACAGATAACGCCGGAAATCCTGGCGCTTTTGATCAGGTGCTCAAAGGCAGGAAACGTGTTGCTGTTGATGTGCTCCTGCAGGATCATCATGGTGTATCCGTGCTGGATAGCGGACGCCTTTGCTCCTTTTATGATCTCATTAAAAAAGGAATTGAAATCAAACGGCAAAACAAAGAGGAGCAGTTTTCCGGAGGAAGGCGCCTGCACGATATAATCGTTGGGATTGATGCCCTGTGCGCTGAGCGCCTCGCAGACCTTTTCGACCAGATGGGGCTTTACGGTACTCTGATCATTCATCACACGGGATACGGTTGCGGTGGATACGCCGGCGATTTCGGCTATTTCAGAAAAGGAGAAAGGGTATTTTCTGCGCATATATCAGAACCTCCAATAAAGTATCTGTTTTTAATATAGCATATTTCAAGCAAATTGCAAGGATTTTCCAAGCTATTTCTGAAATAGAAATGGGAAACTGGCAAAATAACTAAAAACAGAGCGAAAAAGAAGCAATAAAAGTAGTAAATAGATATAAAGATTTTTTTGAAAGGAGGGATTGATTGACAATCTTTCTGAAATAAAATATAGTAATTACAGAAAGAAAAAGCGACGGATCGGAGGGAGAAGCGTGCGATACACAGTGCAGTTATGTACGGGATCGTTTGATCGTTCGGTGCTGGAGCCGCAGGAGGTTGTCAGGAAGCTGGAGCATACCCTGCAGATCCTGGATGTGGAGAGAGTGATCTTCGGATGGGCGCCGGAGGATGGACTGAACAGAGCGATCTGCAGTCTCCTTGAAAAGCACGGGATTGAAAAGTATCTGTGGCTGCCGGTATTTGCGGAGATCCAGAACCAGGAGGATGCGGAGCCGAACCGAAATATTGCAGGGCGGGAGCGGCAGGATGTCAACAAATTTGCGGGAGACAACTTTGAATTTGCCTGTCAGTCCTCCGCGAAAAGCATTGGCCGGGCAGCGGAGGTGTTCGATGAACTGACGGAGGGCTGCCGGGTGGACGGTGTGTTTTTAGACCGGATCCGCTATGCTTCGGCGGCAGGGTCTTTTGGGAATCTGTTCGGATGCTGGTGCCCGCGATGCCAGAAGCTCTATCAGGAAGAGGGGGCGGACACGGAACGGCTGCAGAGGCTGGCGAAGGACGCGTGTATGGAAGCATTCCTGCCGGAGGAGCGGAGCGGATTTACCTATCGTTTCGCGGATCGGGACGTGGACTGTCTGATGCGGGCGAAAAGGAAGCTGATCAGCAGGCAGGTAAGGATGCTTGAAAAGAGATTCCGTGAGCGCGGCCTGAAGGTTGGAGCGGATACGTTCACACCGTCAGTCGCCGATTTCGTCGGGCAGGATCTGGCGGAAATCGGGGAGAGGATGGATTTTATCAAACCGATGGTGTATCTGCGGACAGATGCGCCGGCAGGCGTTCCGTTCGAGCTGCGCGGTCTGGGCAGAGATATCAAACGGCGGCTGGATGCTCTGTGGGGCGGCGATACGGAAGGCATGACGCTTGCCGTACAGCAGATGAAGCTTTTGCAGGAAAAAGATATCTGTGCGGCGCCCGGGGTCGATGTCAATCAGGTTGAAGGGGTGTGCAATTCAGATGCAGACTACGTAAAACGCTTTTTAAAGAAGCTGCAGGCGGCGGGAACAGAACGGATTGTTTTGTCCTGGGATATTATGCATATCTCTGATGAAATGCTTGCGGCGATCGCCGGAATCTGACAGAAGGGAAAGCCTGTGATATAACAAAAATTATGGCAACAATGCGGGATACCCGCACAAAAATATATTATTAAAGGAGGAACTACAATGAAAAGAACAAAGGGAATGCTGGCTGCACTGGCGGCCGGATGCGTACTGACGATGGGGCTGACCGCTTATGCGAAGGAGGCGGAGACGCTGAAGGTGGCGTACATACCGAATTCTATGTCGAACGAGATGAACGCCTACGGCTATAAGATTATGGAGGAAAACCAGGGTGATTACAACATGGAAGTAACGGCGTTTGACGGCAAATACGATGCGCAGACAGAAACCTCCGCTATCACGAACTGTATCGGACAGGGCTTCGATGCGATCATTCTTTGTCCGAGCGATATCAATGCGGTGATCCCGGCGGTTATGCAGGCGAAAGAGAACGGCGTGATCGTAGCAATGTACTCTGCGGATCTCCCGGAGGAATACCGCGAATACCGCGATATCTTTGTGGGCGTGGATGACACGGAAGCAGGTGAAAAAGCAGCTCAGGCATTTATTGAGCAGTTCCCGGACGGCGCGAAGATTCTTGAGGTGGGCGGCACGGCAGGAACGGACGCACAGGTGCGCAGGCACGACGGCTTCAATGCGGCGCTGGAAGGTTCAAACATTGAAGTGCTGGATTATCAGGCGACGAGCAGCTGGTCCTCCAATGAGACGATGGCGATCACGGAGGATATGATCGTAAAGTACGGCGATGAGATCCAGGGTATCTTCTGCCACTGGGACGGCGGCGCAACAGGCTGCATCGAGGCATTGAAAAATGCGGGCATTGAGGGCACCTATGTGGTAGCGATCGACGGGAGCAGAAGCGGATTTGACCAGGTGAAAGCGGGTACACAGAATGTATGCATCAGCCAGAATGTAGTCAACATTTCGCTGAAAGCACTGGAAACGATCCGCAAAGCGGCAGACGGCGAGGAATATGAGGCAGAAAATTATGTGCCGCTTGATATCGTGACGGCGGAAAATGTGGATGAGCTGCCGTATCCGGAGTGGTAAAGAGGGAAACTGTACACCGCGGATTGCCTGCCGAAAAAGCAGGCAATCCATTTGCATATAGAGCAGGAGGACGACATTATGACAGAAAATCCTTCTTCGGAATTCATTCTATCCGTCCGGGAGGTAAGCAAAACATTCCCGGGCGTGAAAGCGCTGGATGACGTATCTCTGCAGATACGCCGCGGGGTTGTTCATGGGATCGTGGGAGAAAACGGAGCAGGCAAGTCGACGCTGATGAAAATCCTCTCCGGCGTTTATACAAAGGATTCCGGGAGCATCCAGTTTGACGGGCAAACAGTGGAGACGACGTCGCCGATGGAATCGCTGCGCATGGGACTGAGCATTATTTACCAGGAATTCAGTCTGGTAAATTCCATGACGGTAGGGGAAAACATTTTTCTTGGAAGATTTAAAGAGGCGGGCGGCATGAGGGGAACGCACCAGAAGGCGAAGGAGCTTCTGGAACGGATCGGTTCGTCCATCAGCACGCGGACACTTGTGTCGGAGCTGAGTACCTCGGAAAAGCAGATGGTGGAGATTGCCAAGGCGCTTTCCTTTCAGTCAAAGCTGATCATTATGGATGAGCCGTCCAGCAGTCTGACGGAGGAGGAGCTTGCGAGTCTGGGAGAGATCATCCGGCAGCTGCGCGGGCAGGGGATCTCGATCATTTACATCAGCCACAAGCTGGATGAAATCTTTGAATACTGCGATTATGTGACGGTCATGCGTGACGGCCATGTGATCGATACGCGTCCTGCCGGGGAGCTCAGCCGCCGGGACATGGTAAGTATGATGGTGGGCAGGACCATTGAGAATGAATACCCGGAACGGCCCCACTGTGTTGGCGGACCGCTGATGAGGGTGGAGCATTTAAATACGAGAAAGCTTAAAGATATTTCCTTTACGCTGAATAAAGGGGAGATCCTTGGTCTGGTCGGTCTTGTCGGCGCAGGAAGAACGGAGATCGTGCGGGCGATTTACGGGGCGGATAAGGCAAAGCAGAAGGAAATCCGGATCGACGGGGAGACTGTGAATATTACATGCCCGCAGGATGGAAAAAAGTACGGAATGGCGTTTGTGCCGGAGGACCGGAAGCAGCAGGGGCTGGTGCTGCCGTTTTCCGTGGAGGCGAATATTTCCATGGCGAATCTGCCGAAGGTGAAAAAGGGTGTTTTTCTGTCGAGAGGAAAGGAGCGTCAGATGGCGCAGCGGCAGATAGAGGAGCTGCTGATCAAGACCTCTTCTGCGCAGACGCCGGTTGTGGAGCTGTCCGGCGGAAACCAGCAGAAGTGCATTATCGGGCGCTGGCTGGAGACGAGTCCGCGCATCCTCATCCTGGACGAGCCGACGCGGGGGATTGACGTGGGTGCAAAATACGAGATCTATATGCTGATGAAAAAGACGGTGGAGGCAGGAAGCTCGATCATCCTGATCTCATCGGAGCTGCCGGAGGTGCTGAATATGAGCAACCGCGTGCTGACGATCGCGAATGGGCGCATTACCGGGGAATTTGACCCGGAGCAGACCTCGGCGCAGGAAATCATGAATATGGCGATCGGCTGAGAGAGGAGGAAAGGCTGTGAATACAAAAACACGCGCGAATTCGTTTTTGCAGGAAAATCTGGTCCTGGTGACGATCGTGATCCTGGCGGCAGTGACGGCTCTGATGGAACCGAAATTTCTCACCGTGGCGAACCTTGGAAATCTTTTGAACCAGTTTGGACCGCTGAGCTTTGTGGCGCTTGGGATGACGATCGCTATCATCGGCGGTTATATTGATCTTTCGGTGGCGGGAATCGTATCTCTTTCCGCGGTGTTTACAATTTCCATGATCGACGTGCTTGGACAGACGGGCGCGCTGCTTGCAGGCTTGCTTGCGGGTGCGCTGATGGGGCTTATAAATGCGCTTGCGGTAATAAGCTGCGGGGCGCTGACGCAGGCGAAGGCTCTGTTTATGAGCTACGCGCTCAGCGCGGTGTACAGCGCTGCGGCACTTCTGTACACGGGCGGAGCAACGCAGCATATGTCTCACCTGAATTCTTCGGTGACGCTGCTGCGTGGCATTGGTTCCGGCAAGGTCGGTTTTATTCCGGTATCCTTCCTGCTGTTTTTTGCGCTGATGTTTGCGCTGCATCTTTTTCTGAACCGGACACAGACCGGGCGGGAGATCCAGCTTACGGGAGCCAATATTACAGCGGCGGATATGGTTGGCATTCCGGTGAAGCGGCGGGTAGCGCTTGTCTATGTGCTGTCCGGCGTGCTGTCGGCATTTGGCGCGATCGTGCTGTTTTCGCGTACGACCACGGCATCGCCGCTGATGGGCGCAAACTATGAGACGAACGCGATCCTTGCAGTGGTAGTGGGCGGTACTTCGCTTTCGGGCGGCCGCGGCAGTGTGATCCGCACCATGCTCGGCGTTATGCTTGTGACACTGCTTTCCAACTGTCTGAATTTACTTGGCGTATCAACCTATATCCAGTCGGTGTGCGAGGGCATCATCCTGATTATTGCTATCTGGATAGACCGACGCAGAACAAAGTGAGGTGGGACGAATGCACGTATGGAGAAAAATCTGTAAAGTAATGGAAAAACAAAAGGCGCTGACGGCGATTCTTTTGATGCTGTTTTTGATGATTTTCTTTGACACCAGATTTTACACGACGTATAATCTTCTTGATATGCTGAATTCGGCGGCGATCCTGGAGATGCTTGCCTTTGGAGTGACGCTGGTGATCATCTGCGGCGGCGTAGATTTTTCAATTGGTTCGATGATGAGCCTTTCGGGAATTATCACGATTAAGCTGATGGATTATATGCCGCTGTGGGCGGCGATCCTGGCGGCGGTTGCCTGCGGGGCGCTGGTTGGTTTTGTCAATGGCTTTCTGGTCGTACGGCAGAAAACGGAGCCGTTTATCATCACGCTCGGCATGGGAATGCTGCTCAAAGGCATTGCCCAGCAGATTACCGACGCGCATCCGGTTCCGGCAAAAAATCTGTCGTTCATGAAAATTGCCAACGGAAAGCTGATCGCCGGGATACCGAATCTGATCATTATCATGCTGGTGATGCTGGTGCTCTTTTTCTGCATTCTGCGGTTTACTTCTTTTGGCAGAAACTGCTATGCGATCGGCGGCGATTATAACGTAGCCGCGCAATCCGGCATCAAGGCGGAAAAAATAAAGTGGATGACCTTTGTGATCTGCGGGGCGATGGCCGCTTTCTGCGGCGTACTGCTCTCCTCACGGCTGAACACCGGCTCGTCCATTTACGGAGACAGCACCGCGCTGTCTGTGAACTGCGGCTGTGTGGTAGGCGGCACTTCTTTTGCAGGCGGCGTCGGCGGGATCGGGCAGTCCTTTGTGGGCCTGCTTGCAATACAGCTTCTGGAGAACTGCATGAATATGCTCGGCATCAGCGCTTACATTCAGCAGGTGTGCAAGGGCATCATTATTTTGCTGATTCTCTGGGCGGATAATTATGCGCAGAAAAGAAAGGCGGAGGCAGTATGAAAAATGCGTGGTATCTTGCGATCGACGGCGGGGGAACGAAAACGGAGTATCGTCTGCTTGACGGACAATTCCGGGCGGCGGAGCGCTGCCTGGGCGGATGCGTGAATCATGATTTCCTGCCGGGCGGATGGGAGGATACGGCGCGTGAGCTGAGGAGCGCGATCGCTGACCTGCTTGGGCGAAGAGGGCTGCAGATCGGTGATATTACGGATACGGTGGCGGGGTTGTCCGGTGTTGACAGCCGCACAGATCAGATAAATATTGAGCGCTGCCTGCGGGATATCGGGCTTACGCGGTTCCTGGTGTGCAACGATGGCTTCCTGCCTGTAAAGGCGGAGTGCAATGGCTGGGGAATCGCCTATAACTGCGGGACAGGCGTATGCTGCTGCGGGATCAGTGAAGAGAGCAGGATGATAAAGAGCGCCGGACTGGATGAGTGGTCCGGGGATGCCGGAGGCGGCAGATGGATTGCCGTGCACCTTTTCCGGGCGGTGTATCAGCGCCTTTTCCTGCATGGGGAGAATACGTATCTGACGGCGGCGTATCAGCAGAAATTCGGATGCCGGAGCGAGGAGGACATTCTTGATTCGCTGACGCTTCTGAAGGATCCGACAGAGCATCCGGAGGCGGCAAGAGCAGCGGTGGAGCTGTTCTTTGCGGCGTTGGAACAAAAGGATGAGGACGCGCAGACTCTGGCAGAGGAAATGACGGACTGCGCGGCAGAAAATATCAGCGTGGTCTGCCGCAAGCTTGGCTTTGCACAGGCGCAGATCCCGGTTGTACTTACCGGCTCTGTCCACACAAAGGCGGCGAACCGGACATATCTGGACTTACTGGAGAAAAGGGTCCAGAAGGCGATGGACGGGCGCGCGGAAATTTTTCCGGCATCAAAAGAGCCTGTTGCGGGCGCGCAAAAGTGGCTTGAGGAGCGGGCAGCCAATGCTTCGGGATCTGCTTGACACATCTGGCAGAAAATGTTATAGTTTTAACAAATAAATAAAAATCTTTATAAGGGTTCAGATGAGGATCTGATGAAAAGGGAAGCGGGGTGAAAATCCCCCACAGCAGCCACTACTGTAATTGCGGACAAGAAACGAAGGAACCACTGCCTTTGGCGGGAAGGTGTTTTGCGGATGAAGCAGAAGTCAGGAGACCTGCCTTTATAATATGCAGAAGTATTTCCGGGCAAGGGGAAAGAAAGCTGTTGCAACTGAAACGGCAGGAGACTTTTTCGATCTTGGAAAGGTCTCTTTTTTTATTCCCGCGAGGGTCAAATACGCCGCCCCCTGGGCGGAAAGAACAAGCAGGTCGTGCCCCGCAGCTTGCTGCAGGGTATTTGACTAAAATAAAAAAGCAAAGGAGAAAAAGTATGAAGCACATGAAAAAACTGGCAGCACTGCTTTGCTGCACATTTCTTTCGGCAGCAGTGTTTGCGGGAGTAAGCGCAGAAGAAGCAGAGAACAAGGAGACAATTACCCTTACGGACAATGCGGGCAGAGAGGTGGAACTGCCGTATCCGGTATCTACGTGCGTGGTGGCGAACCGCTACAACAGCGAACTGATCCGTGCGTGCGGAGCGATCGATCACATTATTTCAGTGGATAGCAATACGGCGCAGGACAGAGAATACTGGGGGATGTTTGACCCGGACAATGTTATCGGAAAGAGCCAGACCGAGCTGAACTATGAAAAGATTGCGGAGCTGGACCCGGATGTACTTATTCTGCCGGACAACGGTTCCTATGAAGAGGCAGAGGGACAGCTGGAGCCGTTTGGGATCAAGGTTTTTGTGATTTCGGGATACGATACGTCGGATTTTAAAAATCAGGTAGAGAACATTGGAAAAATGTTTGATGTCGAGGAATCGGCGCAGGAGTTCTACAATTACTTTAATGACAAGCTGGAGTACATCAACACGCAGCTGGAGGGGCAGGAGAAAAAGACGGTTTATTTTGAATCGACTACCGATTATAATACGACCCTGCCGGGAGATTTCTTCTACGATATGATTGCCTATGCCGGCGGAGAAAATATTTTTGCGACAGATTTTGAAAATATCTCCAAGAGTGACGTAGATCCGGAGGAAGTGATCGTGCGCGACCCGGATGTGATCATTAAGCTGATCACGCCGGAAAAGGCAAATGCAGGCACCGGTTTATACGAGCCGCCGACAAAAGAGGACTTTATTAACTGCTACGAGAATCTGATTTCCCGTGCGGGATGGGATGAGATCACCGCGGTGAAGAATGATGATATTTATTTTATGACACAGTTCAGCCACGGCGGCGCCTGCAAGCTGGTAGGAACGATGTATGTGGCAAAGATGCTCTATCCGGATCTGCTGCCGGATCTGGATCCGGACGAGGTATTCCGCGCATGGATGGAGGACTTCCAGGGGTTTGAAAACGTGGAGGGACACTTCTACAGCGCATCTGAGCTGAAGCAATGAGCGGAAAAGAAATTGCAAAGCGGTACGAGGTTTCTGCGCGCAGAAACTGGCTGCTGATCATTTTGTGTCTGATATTGACAGTCATTCTGGCTCTGGTATTTACGGCGATGGGCGCGGCGGATACCAGCGTGGCGGATGTGTGCAGAGCGGCGGCCGGCTGGCTGCGGGGTGAGGAACCGGGCAAGCAGGAAAAGGTGATCCTTTTCCTGCGGCTCCCAAGGGTTGTGATGGCGGTGCTCGCAGGCTTCGGACTTTCCGTATCCGGAGCGGCGATGCAGGGAGTGACGAGAAATTCTCTGGTCAGCCCCTTTACTATTGGTATTTCCAACGCGGCGGCATTTGGCGCATCGCTTTCTATCGTGTTTGGCATGGGGCTGTTTGCCGGTACAGAAGCCGGTATCGTGCTGAACGCATTTATATGGGCAATGGGATGTACGGTGCTGGTATACATGATCTCTCTCAAGGTCGGAATGGGACCGGAAGCGATCGTTCTGACGGGAATTGCGCTGAATTACCTGTTTAGCGCAGCTACCTCAACCATTGAATTTTTTGCCAGCGAACATAAGCTGGCGCAGGTAGTGCAGTGGGCGTTCGGGTCTTTGAACGGCGCGCAGTGGCAGGAAGCGGGAACGGTAGCTGTGGTAGTACTTGTTTGTCTGATCCTGCTTTATTTTCATGCTCCTGCGCTGAATGTAATGTCCTCCGGGGACGACGAGGTGGCGAAATCTCTGGGTATCCGTGTGGAAGCTGTGCGCGTGCAGGTGGGGATCCTTTCTGTGCTGATGACGGCTGCGGTGATCAGCTTTACCGGTGTGATCGGATTTGTCGGTCTGGCAGGACCGCATATCGCACGCATGATCATCGGAAATGATCATCGCTATCTGCTGCCGTTTTCGGCAGTGACGGGCGCGATTCTGATGTTGGTTGCCGATACGATCGGGCGGCTGATTCTGGCGCCGGTCACGATCCCGGTTGGAATCATCATTTCATTTTTGGGCGTCCCGATCTTTATCAATTTGATTTTATCAAAACGAAAGGGGTATTTCCAATGAGTCTGAAAGTGGAGAATATTTCGTTTCGCTACGGAAAGCGGCTGATCCTAGATGATATCTCTTTTTCCGTTGCTACGGGCAGTGTGATGGCACTGCTTGGGCAGAATGGAACCGGGAAGACCACGCTGTTAAAGTCACTGTGCAGCATTCTGGAGCCTTTTGCGGGAAAAAGCTGTGTGGATGGAGAGAATCTCTTTGAAATGCCGGTCGGGAAGCGCGCAAAGTATGTGGCGTATGTACCGCAGCATATGGGCAATATTTTTCCGGTCCGTGTGGTGGATGCGGTCATGATGGGGAGGATGCCGTTTGTCCGCTTTAATCCGGGAAAAAAGGACAAGGAGCTGGTATATGAGCTGATCGAGAAGATGGAGCTGGAGCGGTATGCGTTTACAAAAATTACAGAGCTGAGCGGCGGAGAGCGGCAGCGCGTATTTATTGCAAGGGCGCTGGCGCAGCAGCCGCAGATCCTGCTGCTGGATGAACCGACCAGCAGCATGGATATGAAAAACCAGCTTCATACCATGGAGATCGTCAGACAGCTTTCCGGGGAGGAACAGCTTACCGTAGTAATTTCAATCCATGATCTCAATCTGGCGGCAATGTTCTGCGATCAGTTTTTGATGCTGAAGGATGGAAAGATATTTTCCCTTGGTTCGGCGGAAAAGGTGATCACAGAGGAAAACATCCGGGAAGTATACGGAGTAAGCACGGAAATTATGCCGATTGACGGCTGCCGTCACATGGTTTTAAAACGCACGGTATGACGGCGGCGAAAACTATAGAAAAGAGAAATAAAAGAACCCGAACGCAGTTTTGCGACTTTTGTTTGCGAAAGTCTTAATTGCAATGCAAGAATATGCAGACCACCCTCTCTTGCAGCCTTATCGCCCCGGTGGGGAAAGAAGTGATAATCCATATGTAAATTTCTATTGGGATTATTATTCTTAGGGAAAACTTTGTTATGCAAAAATCGACTATCCAGCAATGGAAGAAATCATTGACATTATTCACCGTAATCACGATGTTGCAGTTATAGCACATTCCGGCGTAAATCTGAAAGGCAGAGAATATCTGCTTGAAGATATTTTAAAACTGGGGATTGATGGTGCCGAAGTGTTCAGTAGTTACTACAGCCCGGAACAGGCAAGAAGATTTTATGAAGCTGCACCAAAAAGTCCGGGAGTAAATGTGTAAGACGAAAAAATGTTCGATTTGTGCCGAAAACGGTTGAATGTATATCCGGAAAGATTTATAATATTCCTATCGGGGGACAAGGAGGAAAGTATGAACCAGGAAGCACAGGAATACTATAATATTGCCGGATGGGTGAAAGATAAAATCAACTACAACCGGATTTCAAAATTCAATTCCAATAAGCGCAGGCAGGTTCTGTACGGGCAAATATGGTACTGCGATTTGGGTTATAATATTGGTACAGAAAAAAATAAGATGCGCCCGGTACTGGTGATGTCAAACAACCGGATCAATAATTCGGAAAAAGTGGTTGTTGTGTGTATTACTGATGCAAAGGGAAAGACGAACGCCAATAACTTGCCAGCCCAGGATTCGTGGTTTTTACTTTATTCCGATACGGAAGATGATGATAAGATGATCTGTCCGGGAAGGCAGGTCCCTGCATCTATGCATACATATGCATTCCTTGATAAGGACAGCATGGTACAGTGTGAGGAAATCCGCGCAGTAAGTAAGTCAAGGCTGGACGCGGTAAGGGGTTGTATCGGAACATTAACGCCAGACGATTTTGAACTGGTAAAAGGGAAGTTTAGGCGGGCGTATGGACTGTAAAAATGGTGTTGACAAGGGAAATCTGTTTGCATATAATAAAAATAAGCAAGAGATACTATGATTAAGTCCCACACTTGGGAAACCAGGGCACAGTGGGTACTATATAAATGTTTCAAAGAAGCCGTAGGGCCGAAAGGTATAGCTTCTGGAGGCTCCCCAGTTTAGCTGGGGAGTTTTTCTGTATGTTTTTTAGTGAGCGGAGAGTGCGCGCAATGTAGGATCTGGCAGGTATACAGCAGAGCTTGCACGCTTTGCAAATGAGTGTTTTTATGACATGTGTCAGAAATATACGGATAAATTTCTTTCATTTGTTGCGGTTCTGCCATTGTATGACATGGAAAAATGGTTACTTCGTGAAAATCCTTGCATTTTCTATCTCTTTCTTGTATACCATAAGTGTGAATAGCGGTGCGTCTCTAAGGAGCGTACTTGGGAGAATCGGATGCGGCCGGTTCTCCTTTTAATTTGCGTTAAAAGTCAGAAAAAACAGCCAATTATATACGACCGACTGACCTCTGCCCATACTGCTCCCATTCTCCGCTGCCTGGCAGCACCCGCCATCCTGTAATGGGACAGGGGCGCTGCGCTTTCGCTTCAGCCGCCTGTGTATCCGACTCCGACGTCTTCCTTCCGGTAGATGGATGCGTCTATATCCCCGGAGCGGTCAAACATTTCTATAGTATCCTTTGAACGCGAGGAGGCGTCTGCGGCGCTGTTCAGATTTTTTGCAACAGCGTTTTTAAAATCGTTCCCGAACTCTTCCGGTATGCGGTTCACAACCAGAGGAATCAGTTCTTTGTTTGCTTTTTTTGGGTTGGAATCCTCCGCCTTTACTGCAATATAAAGGTCGGCAATAAATTCGGAGAGCTGCTTTACATTATTTGCCAACCCGGCCCCCTTTGCCGCGCCTCGGATAGTCGGGTTGTCTGAAGCGGCCATCAGAGTACGCAGCAGATCGAGAAATGTGTTCTTCATTCCGGTAGCTTCAAGTACTTTGCCAAGCGCTTCCGCTGTTTTCACAATGTCGCCGGGTTTTTCGGAGGTTTTCTTGCCGGAGCCTTTTTTGTCGGCGGCGGCTTTGGCGTTTTCGAGCTTCCTGTACGCATATTTCAGATTGTTGCGTTCCCCTTTGATTTCGTTGGCTGTGGCATAATTTCCGGAGCCGGCGCACCGGGCGTCATAAAACTGTTTAATATTATTGTAAGTCCGGACAAATTCCTCCAGGGCAGCGGCAGGATAGCCGGTGGAAACGCCGCCATATCTTATGGAATAATTATAGGCGGTAATAATGCTGCCCTGGTATCCATCCAGTTCCGCTTTCAGCTTTTTCGCTTCGGCCGTACGCAGATATTCACACTGTGAAAGCACCGTTTCCATAGCGGTGGTCGCCGCGTCGACCTCGGCTTGCGTGGCGTCAGGGTTATTCAAGGCCTCCAGGCCCACGGTTCCGGCGGCTACAAGAGCCTTGTGGCTGTTTTCTGTAAGCTCGTCCGGGGAATTCGCCTGATTCCTCCGCAGATATTGCTGGACGCGGGAAAATGCGTCCTCCAGCCTGCTTTTGTCAGCCTTTTCTGTCTCGCTTTCCGGTGAATTTTCACTTTGCAGTGGAAGCGGGAGCCAGGGGGTGATTTCTGTCTGCAGTTCGGATTCGGGAGTATCGGAAGAAGCTTCAGAATCCGTCTGCGGGGAGTCGGGTTCCTCCGGTTCCGTTTCTGGCTCCGTTTCATAATAATGTGCATGTATTGCCGGATAAGGGGGATAGAATCCCAAATTCTCCTTCACGTCCCAGTATGAATAGCAGAAGAAACAGTCGCTGCCACATGCGGCGGCAGGCTTGTACGGCTGATCAAAAAGCTCTTCGCCCCCATATTCTTGCCACCAGAGAAAATAGCCATTACTATAATATGGGAAAATATGTCCTGTTCCGCTGTGAATTTCATAATAGCCCATCGAATTTATATTTGAAGACGGGTAGTAGGGATATGGCATCGGGTCTGAGGTGGGCAGTTCTACTCCGTCCGGATTGCTCTTGCTGGTGCAGTGAAGTACATAAATGATCGTAGGAGTCATCATTTGGGCATAGGTAGGCCGCCTGCCATTATAGCGATCCTGATATACAAACCATTCGCCAGGCGACGGTGAAAGAGAAAGCTGCGAATCGGTTTCT
>UMDR01031414.1_pt1 | contig 81614 bp, 71 predicted proteins | sample 1964541 | NCBI WGS metagenome assembly UMDR01 (sample SAMEA4835999, study PRJEB28245) | human gut metagenome | biome: gut microbiome; material: fecal sample | place: Denmark | collected 2008 | reverse complement strand
GTCTGGCGGGCGGCATCTGCGCCGGGATTTTTGCCTCCCGCCTTGCCGCATCCGCCCGAATCTCCTGCGATTCGAACACTATGCAGGCGCAAGGCGGACAGAGCGGTATTCAATATGCCGGAAATCTGCTCATCTTTGCCGCCGCGCTTATTTTCCCGATGGGAATTGCCGTAATGCTCTCGCCGTCCGCACATTTCACCTATGCGGTTCTGGTTATCTGCTGTTTCCTTCTAATGGCGCTGTGTTCCGTATTTACGATACAGGTGCTCTCCTTCGTCCAGGCGGAAACCCCGGAGGCGCTGCTTGGCAAAGTGATTTCCGTCATCATGACCGTTTCCATGTGCGCGCAGCCGCTCGGATGTGCTCTTTACGGAATCCTCTTTGAGCGCTGCCGCGGATTCGAGGAGGCTGTGATCCTTTTTTCTGCAGCCGCATCCCTGGCGGTAGCGCTTCCGGCAAGAGCTCTCTTTAAAAATGCCCGATGAGATGGGAGACATAATATAAATGCCCTGCTCCGTGAAGAAGCAGGGCTGTTTTTTACAGTTCCATATGGATCGCGCCGTATTTGCGGATCGTCATTTTGTACACGCACTTGTCGTTTAATTTTTCTTCAATATATTTTGTGAAGTCATCTGTATACTCCTTCGGAAGTATCACCATGATCACCCCGGCAAAGCCGCCGCCGTGGATACGGCAGGCGCTCTTTTTGATGCCCTTGCTTCGGCGGTACAGCTCCGTCATGGCAAGCGCCACACAGATTGCCTGCTCCTGCGGCGTCTCGATGCAGTAGCAGTTCTGCAGCCACTTCCAGGAGGAATCGCCGGACTCGCAGATCAGATGCAGGAAGTCGTCGTAACGTTTTTCCTTTAACGCTGCCACTTCCTCGTCCACGCGGGCATTTTCACTGTAGAAATGCAGCGCGCGCATCACGCAGCGGTCCCCAAGCGCAGTGCGCAGACGCGGAATCTCTTCCATGAATTTCTCATACGGTACTTCTGCCAGGACTTCTTTTCCAAAATAGGCAGCCGCCTTTTTCATCTCCACCGGAACTGCGGAATACTCGTCGCTCATGTTGGCGTGACCCTTTCCGGTATTGACGATCAGAAGGTCACAGCCGATCGCATCCAGACTGAAATCGATCTTTTCCACCTTCGGATTCTCGTTATCAGCAAAATCGATCGTAACAACGCCGCCGCACGCACACGCCATCTGGTCAAGCAGTCCGGACGCCTTTTTCCAATAGACATTTTCCGCATAGCGTCCTGCATGTGCATAGTTTGTGACGGTCATTTTATTATCGTTAAAGAAGTAATTCAAAATCGAACAGATCAGCATTTCAAAGGACGCCGAAGAGCTGACGCCCGCCGCGCTGATCACATTGCTTGTGGTGAACGCGTCAAAGCCGCCTACCGCAAATCCTCTCTCCTTAAAACCGGCAAGGATTCCCTTGATCAGCGGCACCGTGCCGGTGGTCTTTGCATCCGGCTCCAGCTTGTCCAGATCAATGACAAAATCCTGATGGAACGTTTCGCTGATAATATGTATCTGATTGGAATCATTTTTGCGCGCCGCGCAGATACAGTCCTGGTTCACACTGCCTGCAAGCACCTTTCCATGATTGTGATCGGTATGGTTGCCGCCGATCTCTGTGCGCCCCGGAGAGGAAAACAATTCAAATTCCACATCGCCGAAATTCTTTGCAAATCCCGCCGCAAGCTCACGGTAGCGCTGCATGTTCTCCTCTATGTTGTCCTGTCCGTACAGGTCGGCAAATAATTCTTTTACGCTGCTTTTCTCCAGCACTTCTGCCATCTGATTCTGCTTCATAGGTACATCCCCCTTGATTATTTTTGAACATCGGACGGAATCCTGCCGGAGCGAAGTTAAGAAAACCTTTCGTTTACAGCAGCTTCCTCTTCGATTATAATAACTATAAAAAGAAAATACAACTTAAATTTACATAGATTTTGCAGAAACCACCCTGCTGAAAATGAACCCCCAGGAGCCGGGTCGTTTCTTTTTGAAAAGGAAGATTAATGAGTACACAAAAGAAAACGGCTGTCAAAAAAGCAGCAAAAGCTGAAAAAAATACCGCAAAAAAGCGCCAGGGAAGGAAATCCTCACGCGTGGCAGGCAGCGGAACTTCGCGCCGCACAGCGCGCAGCAAACGGGAGACAGCCTCCCTCACCGCCACCGAGCTGCGCAGGCAGCAGGTGGCAAGGCAGCGCATCATTCTCGGATGTGCGGCGTTGTCTGTCATCGTGATCGTTTTCGCGGCGTTCATTTTACCGCGTTTTTCACACCGCACAGTAAACCGCGGCAAGCTTGTAGGCGTCAACTCCGATGTCCTGCAATATGCTGATGCCGTTGCCAGTCAGTGCAAAGAATTCGGCATTTCCGAATACTCCACGCTGCTGCTCGCGCTGATGCAGCAGGAAAGCTCCGGGCAGGGCACCGATATTTTTCAGTGCTCAGAAAGCCCGTTCAACACGGAATATGATAACACGCCGGGCAGCATCGCCGACACCGCCTACTCCATCCGGGTGGGCGTCGAGACCTTCGCCTACTGCCTCGAACAGGCAGAATGCAAGAGCATATCCGACACAAACGCGCTGAAGCTCGCCCTGCAGGAATACAACTTCGGCAACGACTACGCAGGATGGGCGATCGCCAACTACGGCGGCTACTCCGAGGAAAACGCCTTTGAATTTTCTGAAAAAATGAAAGCGGAGCTTGGATGGGAGACATATGGAGATCCACAGTATGTGTCGCATGTGCTGCAATATATAGAACTATAAATTGCTATACCTGATTACTCTCCCAGTAAAGCTTTCTCTGCGTCTCGTCCATCCCTTCCACGAAGCGCTTTTTGAATACAAGAAACTCCTCCAGATCCATAAGGATGTGATAGAGCAGCGCACGGCTCTCAAACTCCTCCCGCGTGACCGGAAGCGGCTCATCCTTCATTGCCAGAAAGATGTCGTCCAGCTTCTGTATCTGCACGGTGGGAACATTTTTTTCAATCACATAGTCCGCTGTATCCAGCACGAATTCCGCGATCACCCGCGCCTGCACGGGCATATTGCGGATTTTTTTCATCTCGTAATGCAGGTTGTGCAGCACCCCGCACTGCTGCAGGCGCATCTCAAAGTAGTCGATATAATAGCCCGGATGAGAATGGAAGGTGTTGTCCTGGTACTCATGGGCGTCGCGGATAAATTCACGCAGCTGATCCTCCAGCCAGATGATGTCCTCCCAGACATTCCGCTCCATCTCCCGGCAGGAAAGATAAGAAGCGATCTCCCCCATGATCATCTGCAGCCGGTTCTCGACATAGCGCATGTTCCGGATAAGATCCTTTTTCCGCACCCTGTTATTATGAAAGAGATTTAACACAAGCGCAATGGAAATACCGATCAAAAGCAGGCAAAATTCGTTTCGGATCGCCTCCGCCGTGAAGTTCTGCGTCTCCAGAAAATGCGTGCCGATCACCGCGTTTACCGAGAGCGCCGCCATCCACCCGAAAAGATCGCACAGAAGCGTCATGACAAGCATAAAGATCCCATATGCCAGCCATTCGCTATGCAGCCGCGAAATCGTGATCCAGGCGACAAATACCGCGATCACAAACGTGAGGATACGGAACCCGGACAGCCGAACGGTTTCCCATTTGGTCGTGAGAATAGTGAGCATTGCGATCGTGCCCGCAGACGCCGCAAATGAAAGTCCGAGCGCCCGCGCAAGCCAGATCGCAAAGCTGCTCCCGACCGCCACCTTCACTGCCTGCAATACCGATTTCCACAATCGCTTCCGTGTAATATTCATACCTGTTCCCTCCCTCTCCCGATTTCCGGCATCTTCCTTTTCATCACATGTATCTTCTTATTTTCCATACCCCAAAGAACCGGTATGATAGCAAAACAGCAGAAGGTACTGCCCTGCAATATCTTCTGCTGTGATAAATGCAAACGTTCTATACTGACTGCAAAATACAGTATTTACTTTTTATAAATTGCCGCAAGCGCTTTGTACGCTTCCTCCAGGTATGGGTTCTGCGCCTCTGCAAACTTTCCGTCCGCCAGCGCGGCAAACTGCGGATCGATCGGCATCTTGCCGAGCACCTTCAGACCCATGCCCTCCGCAATTTCGTCGATATGGCTTTCCCCGAACACGGAAATTTTCTTTCCGCAGTCCGGACATGCAAGCCAGCTATAATTTTCCACGATGCCGAGCACCGGAATATTCATGGTCTTCGCCATGTTGTAAGCCTTCTTTACGATCATCTGCACAAGCTCCTGCGGTGAGGAAACGATCACGATCCCCTCGACCGGCAGAGACTGGAAAACCGTCAGCGGCACATCGCCGGTTCCCGGCGGCATATCAACCAGAAGATAATCCAGCTCGCCCCAGATCACATCGCTCCAGAACTGTTTCACGACGCCCGCGATCACCGGACCTCTCCAGATAACCGGAGACTCCTCATCCGGCATCATCAGATTGATGGAAATCACCTTGATATCATTCCCGGTGATCATCGGATAAATCCCCTCGTCATCCGCGGTTGCCGGTCCGCGAAGCCCGTACATCTTCGGGATGGACGGACCTGTGATGTCGGCGTCCAGAATACCTACGCGATATCCCTTTGCCGCCAGTGCATTCGCCATGGAAGCCGTCACCATAGACTTGCCGACGCCGCCCTTGCCGCTCACCACGCCGATCACATGCCCGATCTCGGAGTATGCATTCGCGTCTACCTGAAAGCTCTGCGGATTCTGCTTGCTCGGGCATCCCTCACAGCTCTCTTTTGTGCAGCTTGATGCGCTGCTGCATGATTTTTCTGACATTTTTAAAAACCTCTTTTCTTTCATTCAAAATTTCTATTTGATTGTATGACAAACTGTCGGAAATTGCAAGGCGCCTATTTTACCTTGATGGTTTTCACCGTGCTGTAGCTTCCGTAAATTTTGTTTCCAAGCGCATCTGTTTTGTACGCTCTCACCCTCACGTAATAGGTTGTCTTCTTTTTCATATTTTTAAACGTGCCGGATATCTTGCTGCCGCCCACAGCGTTTCCTTTTTTCGTCGTACCGGAAGTAAATTTTTTGTTCGTCGACGCGGATACCTCATAGCCCTTCGCACCGGAAACCTTTGTCCACTTCACCGTCAGGCTGCCGGATTTTGTGGAAAGCTTTGTAATTGCCGCTTTTTTCACGGTGATCTTTGACCAGCGCGCATAAAGCGTCTGCGTCTTGCCCTTCGTGATCTTTACCGTCGAAGCGGACGTCACCTTGCTGCCGCCGGATTTCGCGGTATACCAGCCCTTGAAGGTATAGCCCTTGCGCACCGGCGTCGGCAGCGTTCCGTATTTCTTATTGTAAGTAACGGTGCGTTTCTGTGTCTTCACGCTTGCCGTCTTTGAAAGCGATCCCCCGTTGGCATTTAAGATCAGACTGCGCGCGTTGGAATCACTGATCCTGAAGGTCATTGGACAGCTCCACCCCGCATAATCCGGGTGTGTGATCGTAACGGTTGCCGTTCCCGTCTTCAGCGCCTGAAGCTGCCCGGCGCTATTTACCGCCAGAACAGCCTGGTTGCTGCTTTTCAGCCGGAAATCCTTCCACTGAAGCGCGGTCGGCTTGATGCCGTCGCCGCTATAAAACAGCAGGGTGAGCGTGCTTTTCTTCCCTTTCGCAAGTGTCAGCGCATTCACCGAGCTGCCGGAAACTCCGGTGATAAACAGATTTCTGGCATCCTCCATATAATACTTGTGGAGATTGATCCTCACCACTGCGCTCTTATTCGCCGGCTTCGTGACCGTCGACGCGCTTCCCGTTCCAAAGCACTGCACCCAGTACAGCGTACCGTCACAGTTAAAGCAGCCGATGCCTATGCTCCTGTAGCTTTTATTCACCATGTTCGCGTAATGTCCGGAAGAATTTTTCCATGCTGTTGTCACCGCTGATGCGCTCGCCTGCCCGGCTGCGATATTTTCCGCATACATTTTTGAAGAAGCCGAAAAGCAATCCGTACCATCCGGTCTGTTGTGTGAAAACAGCAAAGAAATCTCCGCCGCCCGCTGCATAGCTACGTTCATTAAGTCCTTATCCATTTTAAGCGCACTGGCGCCCGCCTTTGCACGGATCTGATTCGTATAAGTCAGCGCCTGGTATGCTTTCTCATAATCCAGCTTTCCTTTGACAGACACCTTCACAGTCGTGCCTGCCGCGCTCACAGGAAACGCCGCCAGCAGCATCAGCAGGAGCAGCAGAATCATACCCGCCGTTTTTTTCGCAAATCCCCTTTTCACATTCTCCATAACCATACCTCCCATCTCTCTGTACTTTTATGTGCTACTTTTATTTTAACATAAAAGCTGCCGCGAAGCTATAACAACTTGCTTCACGGCAGCCTTTATTTATTATTTCTTACTGCTTATTTTTCAATTATTCTGCGATATCAGCATACATGAAGTGCCAGTATCCATATGCGGAATGCCAAGCGCCCTCGATCTTGCTGCTCTGCAGCCAGAAGTCGTTGTAGTATGCCAGCGGGCAGCATGCGGATTCAGCCATGAGGATATCCTCTGCTTCATGAAGCGCTGCGGAACGCTCTGCTGCGTCTGTAGTGCTTCTGGAAAGATCCATTGCTGCATCGTAGTCAGCGTTGGTGAACTTACCATCGTTGTTTCCGTTGGTGGAGTACAGGAGGTCAAGCATGTTGGACGGATCTGCATAGTCTCCTACCCAGCCGTTACGTGCGATCTCGAAGTCTCCGCTGCGGCGCATCGGTGTGAAGCTGGACCACTCTACGATATCTACCTCAAGAGTAACGCCGATCTCTTTCCATGCCTGCTGCAGGTACTCTGCAACTGCTTTATGGTAACCGGCATCGTTTGTGGTGTAGTGAAGAACCGGAAGTCCTTCGCCGTTCGGATAACCAGCTTCCTCAAGAGCTGCCAGAGCGCCCTCGATATCAGCGGTTGCGCTCATGTACGGTTCGCCGCCGTTTGCGTTATCCATGAATTCTGTTCCGTCGGTATCCATCCAGCCCGGTCCCATGAAGTTGGTTGCCGGAGAATAGGTTCCCTGCATCAGGGTGTTTGCAACATATTCTCTGTCGATCGCCAGGTTCAGAGCTTTACGTACCAGCGGGTTGTCAAGCGGTTCTACCTGTGTATTGTAGGAAATGTAGTAGGTACCGATGATCGGCTCTACATAAAATTCCTCGTTGCCCTCAAGGCTCGGGATCTCCTCGGTCGGAACATCCTTGATCATCAGAACTTCGCCGCTCTGATATGCGCTGTAGGATGCGTTGGAATCTTCGATCAGGTTCCACTTGATGCTGCCAAGCTTGATCGCGTCTGCGTTCCAGTAGTTCGGGTTCTTGCTCATGATGATGTAAGCGCCCGGTACCCACTCTGTTACCATGAACGGACCATTGGAGATATAGGTTGCAGCGTCGATCGCCCATGCATCGCCGTTTGCCTCAACCGTTGCCTGCTGAACCGGGCTGAGGGTTGCGAATGCTGCAAGACTCTCAAAGAACGGGCACGGAGAGGAAAGCTTAACCTCCAGTGTCAGATCGTCAACTGCGGTAACTGCCAGCGCGTCAAGGTTGCCCTCGATTGCCTCGTCGAAGCCCTCTACCATGCCAAGTACTGTCTCAGCATACGGTGCTGCTACGTTCGGGTCGCATACGCGCTTCCAGCTGTAAACGAAGTCGTTTGCAGTAAGATCGCTTCCATCGGACCATTTCAGTCCCTCACGAAGCTTGAAGGTCCAGGTAAGGCCGTCGTCTGATACGCCCCACTCTTCCGCCTGTCCCGGAGCGATCTGACCGTTTTCGTCGATCGTTAAGAGACACTCGAATGCGTGCAGGATCATATTTCCGCCGTCTACCGCGCTGTTCAGCGCCGGATCAATGGTTTCCGGATCCGGACCAACCTGTACGGAAAGCTGCTTGCCTTCTGCTGCTTCTTCTGCCGCTGCAGTCATCATGGTACCGCCAACCAGAGAAACGGTCATCACTGCTGCGAGAAGCATACTAATTACTCTCTTTTTCATGTTATCCTCCTTTAAATCTTTTCTCTATGCGCGCTTTTCGCGCCTGCATATGCTTTACTATAGCACAGTGATGTATTTTTGTCCATAATGAATCTTTTAATTATTAAAATTTGTTAAAATTTATTCGACATGCACGCATGCCCAGCCTCCGAAGCCAGTGTCTGCACGGCTTAATGCTTTCGCACAAAAAAAGGAGAGGCGTTTCTCATCCTCTCCAGTTTCTCTCTCAATTCAGTTTATCCAGATGATGACACGCCGCATAGTGTCCCTTACTTACCTCTTTAAACTTCGGCACCTCCGCCGCGCATTTTTCTGTCGCATACGGACAGCGTGTGCGGAACCGGCAGCCCGAAGGCGGATTTAAGGGGCTGGGTACGTCGCCCTCCAGTACGATACGCTTATTCGCGCGCGCCGTCTTCGGATCGGCGATCGGGATCGCCGAGATCAGGCTCCTGGTATACGGATGCATACTGTGGAAGATCAGCTCGTAGCTGTCTGCCAGCTCCACCAGCTTTCCGAGATACATTACGCCGATGCGGTTGGAAATATGCTTTACCACCGACAGATCGTGCGCGATGAACAGGTATGTCAGTCCCATCTGCTCCTGCAGGTCCTCAAACATATTGACCACCTGCGCCTGAATGGAAACGTCCAGCGCGGAGATCGGCTCGTCGCAGACGATGAATTTCGGATCGACCGCAAGCGCGCGGGCGATACCGACACGCTGGCGCTGACCGCCGGAAAACTCATGCGGATAGCGGTTTGCGTGCTCCGAGTTTAATCCCACCCGCTCCAGCAGGCTTTGTATCTTATTGTAGCGCTCCTCTTTTGAGGACGCCAGCTTGTGGATGTCGATCGCTTCCCCGACGATATCCCCCACCGTCATACGCGGGTCGAGGCTCGCATACGGATCCTGAAATACGATCTGCATCTCGCGGCGGTACGGCTTCATATCCACTGCCGTCTTTCTGCCGAACTGCGTTTTGCCGTCCACGATGATATCCTTCTGGTTATCATCCATCAGCGGCACATCTCCGCTGTCGAAAAGCACCTTGTCGTCGTAGATGATACGCCCCTTCGTCGGCTCATAAAGCCGGAGAAGCGAGCGCCCGGTCGTCGTCTTTCCGCAGCCGGATTCGCCGACAAGTCCTAATGTCTCTCCTTTGTTAATGAAAAACGATACGTCATCTACCGCCTGCACATACTTCTTGTTTTTTCCAAAGCCGCCAGCCGGAAAGTATTGGTAAAGGTGCTCTACCTTCAATAATTTATCGCTCATTTCGCGCTTCCTCCTTCCAGCTCTGCCTTCTGATTCATCCAGCAGGATGTGTAATGTACGTCGCCAAAGTATGTAACCGGCGCTTTCTCGCGCAGACAGATCTGCATACACTCATCGCAGCGGGACGCAAACGGGCAGCCCTTCGGCGGATTCAGCATATCAACCGGCGTTCCCTCGATCGGGACAAGACGCTCATGCTCCTTACTGTCCATGCGCGGAATGCTGCGGATCAGCCCCTTGGTGTACTCGTGCTTCGGGTTATAGAAAATATCGTCCGTTGTGCCGTACTCCACAATATTTCCGGCATACATAACCGCGATGTGGTCGCACATGCTCGCCACCACGCCGAGGTCGTGCGTGATCATCATGATCGCCATGCCAAGCTTATCCTTCAGATCCATCATCAGCTCCAGGATCTGCGCCTGAATGGTCACATCGAGCGCCGTCGTCGGCTCGTCCGCGATCAGAAGCTTCGGCTCGCACGCCAGAGCGATCGCGATCATCACACGCTGGCGCATACCGCCGGACAGCTCGTGCGGATACTGCTTCAGACGCTTCTTCGGCTCATTGATCCCGACAAGCTGCAGAAGCTCCTCCGCGCGCTCCTGTACCTCTTTCTTGCTCTTATTGGTGTGGAGCCTGATCACCTCGCGGATCTGGTTGCCGATCGTGTAGACCGGATTCAGGCTCGTCATCGGGTCCTGGAAGATGATGGAGACTTCATTTCCACGCATCTTCTGGAATTCCTTTTCTGTCATATCGTTGATGCGGTGGCCGTTGAAATCCAGCGTACCGCCGAGCAGCTTACCCGGATACGCCGTCAGTCCCATCAGACTGTACGCCGTTACCGATTTGCCGGAGCCGCTCTCGCCGACGATGCCAAGCACCTCTCCCTGCTTAATGTGGAAAGATACGTCGTTCAGCGCCTTTACCTCCCCCGCCGGTGTGAAGAAAGAGAGGCGTTCGTGTTCTATGTTTACCAGATATTCACTCATGTTGTTCTCCTCCCTAATTCTTCATCTTCGGGTCAAACGCGTCGCGCAGACCGTCGCCGAGCAGGTTAAAGCTCAGAATAATCAAACTGATCAGTATCGCCGGGATAAACAGCAGATACGGATAAGTATTCAGACCATTGATCGCATCGCTCGCAAGGCTTCCAAGCGACGGCATCGGCACCGCCACGCCAAGTCCGAGGAAGCTTAAAAAGCTCTCTGTGAAAATGGAGGACGGAATCTGCAGGGTCGTGGTAACGATCAGCGTACCGATACAGTTTGTCAGCAGATGCTTTTTGATAATTCTGGCGTTCGATGCGCCAAGCGCACGCGCCGCCGTCACGTACTCGCTCTCCTTTAAGGTGAGGATCTGGCTTCGCACCATGCGCGCCATGCCGCCCCAGTACAGAAGTGCGAACACGATAAAGATACTGATGAGGTTTTTACCGAGCACCTGCACCCAACCGAAGCCCGGCATCGTGGCGAGCGTCTCAAGAGGCGCCTTCAGCGCAAACGATAAAAGCACGATCAGCAGCACGTCCGGGATGGTATAGATAATATCGACAATACGCATCATGATAATATCCACCCAGCCGCCGAAAAATGCTGCGATGGAGCCGAACAGAGAGCCGACTACCAGGATGATCACGGCTGCCACCAGACCAACGATCAGAGAAACACGGCTTCCCATCATCACACGGATAGCATAGTCACGTCCGTGCTTGTCCGTGCCAAGCACGTGCGGGAACACCTTTTCCCCGGCGTCGATGCGCGCCTGCTCCTCCTCGGAATATGTCATCGGTGCAAGATGCTCGCTCCCACGAATCTGTTCCTCGTAGCTGTACGGATAAAATGCCGGCACCACAAAGGAAAAGAACATGATTAATACAACTGCTATAAGGCTCACCATCGCCACCTTATTCTTCAGAAGGCGACGCATACCATCCTTCCAGAAACTGACGCTCTCGCGCATCACGACAAGGTTCTGCTTTTCCTCATTCGAAGCGGGAAGGAAGTCCTCCGGACGGATTCTTGCCTGGAAACTTAACGGATTTGGATTTTCTTTCATTTCGCATTCCCTCCTTACTTCAATTTAATACGCGGGTCTACAATCTTGTAGACGATATCCACGACCACGTTCATCAGGATCATCAGCGTTGCCAGGAAAATCGTGGTTCCCATGATGACCGTGTAATCGCGGTTCGTGATCGAGCCGATAAACTCGCCGCCAAGTCCCGGAATCGTGAAGATTTTTTCCACGATAAAGCTGCCGGTCACCGTGTAGGCAAGCAGCGGCCCCAGGTATGTGATAACTGGAAGGATCGCGTTTCGAAGCGCATGCTTGAACAGGCTGACAAACTGATTCAGGCCCTTTGCGCGCGCCGTGCGCATATAGTCCTGTCCGAGCACGTCCAGCATAGAGGAACGCATCAGACGGGTGATGTACGCCGTCGGGTAGAACGCAAGCGCCGTCACCGGCATGATATAATGCTTCCAGCTGCTGAGTCCCAGTGTCGGCAGCCACCCCAGCCGCACGCCGAACGTGTACATCAAAAGCGTACATACCACAAAGTTCGGGACGGCAATACCGCAGGTGGCAATGACAATAATAATGTTATCTCCGATCTTCCCGCGGAACATCGCCGACAGACAGCCAAGCGGCACACCAACGCAGAACGCCGCCAAAACGGCAAAACCTCCAAGCCGCGCAGATACCGGGAATTTTGTTGTGATAATAGACATAACGGTACGTCCGCGCTGCTTTAAGCTGTCGCCGAAGTCTCCATGGAGCGCATCCCCCATGTATGTAAGATACTGTTCAAACAGCGGCTTATCCAGCCCGTACTTTGCCTCCAGCGCCTCCATCGCCTTGGGGCTGACTGCTTTTTCGGATAAAAACGGTCCGCCAGGTACCATGTTCATCAGAAAAAACGTCAGCGTTGCAACGATCCAGATCGTGACAACCGCCATACCCAGACGTTTACAGATGTATTTTACCATCTTCCTTCCTCCTCATTTCTTTCTTTTTCCTGCAGAACCGCCTTGCTTTTCCGTATTGGTTACTGTTCACTCCGTTCGCAGTAACCTTCGCAAATCCATTTAAAATTCGCTTCGCGAATGGGATTTGCTCACACCTGAATCACGTTCTCACGCCTCAAGCAGCAGGTGTTTGAGGCTGGCGTGAACAGTAACTCAGAGTGATGCTTTACAGCGCCGCAGTATCCGCATCATATTTTATAAATATACTTTTTTTGGGGTAAAATGTCAAGAATTTATAGCATGTAAATATGCACAAAGCGCACATTTGTCGTTACTGTTCACTCCGTTCGCAGTAACCTTCGCAAATCCATTTAAAATTCGCTTCGCGAATGGGATTTGCTCACACTTGAATCACGTTCTTACGCCTCAAACAGCAAGTGTTTGAGGCTGGCTTGAACAAAAACTATTTGTCCGTTATAGATAGCAAAACGGACAACATAACCAGTGCATTAAAAATCCCCGCCGGCAGTACGCCGACGGGGAAGCTTTTTTATATCCTTTACCAGGAATATACCGTTGTTCCGTCCGGTATGTTATTATATATCCACATCAGATCGTTGGTAAGACACCGCATACAGCCGCCCGATGTAGCTGTGCCGGTCGAGGAGCCCAGCATGGAATGGAAGGAATTTCCTCCCGGCGACCAGTAAACGATCGGCAGATTTTCATAGCCCCACCGTACTCTGCCGCATACTCTGCGGATCCCGCGCGGAGAGCCGACCTTTCCGATGGAAACCTTAAAGCTCTTTACCAGCTTCCACTTATTAACCGAACCCTTAAAAATATTTACCCGCGTCTTGTAATGGTTGATCCATATGAGATATTTAGACGGGCTGGTCAGGTTTTTGGAATTGATAAACTCCTCTTTTACGGATTTCGAGTAATCGTTTTTCGGACTAAATTCAATGCTCGTAGCGCTCTTCAAAGCGCTTGCCTTGATCTTGATCTTCTGACCGTTGCTCGCGATCCAGGCATTCAAATAACCGCTTTTTGTTTTGCTGTTCACATATACCTTAATGCCGCTTTTCAGCGTCTGGTTCTTTTTCTTGTCGTAATTATAAACCGTTACCTTTTTGCTCGTTTTCCGGATATAACGGAAGCTGCGCACCGCCGATGCTGCTTTGGAAAGCTGGATCGGTGTTCCGGATACCAGCGACGAGTAACTGCTGTACACCGTCTGCCCGGAAACTTTGCGGTAGCTTCTCACCGCATATGTATATTTTTTTCCAACGGTAAGCCCGGTAAACTTGCAGGACTTCCCGGTGAGCGTTTTCACCTTTTTGTAACCGGTGCTTTTATCGTAGGTATACACCTCATAGCCGCTGGCATTCGACGCCTTATTCCAGTTCAGCTCCAGCGTACGGTTGCCGTTTGCCCCAACACGGAAGCCAGTCGGCTTAGCCGGCTTTTTAACTCTTGTTGTGACAGTCAGCACGCCGGAAAATGTGTCGCTCACATATGTCTTTTTCTTCACCGTCCGATAGGCAACCACCTTAAACTGATAGGCCTTGTTCGGCACCATTTTCTTAACATTATATGAGGTGGATTTTACAGTAGCGATCCTTTTCCAGCTCGTACCGCTCAGCCGGTAAACATAGTATCCGGTAGCCTTGGAAACCTTCTTCCATTTCAGCGTAAAGCCCGTCTCTCCCACATTTTTTGCTGTTACACCCGTCACCTTTCCGGGCTTATAATTTGCCGCCTGCACACTGGCTCCGCACAATAACAGCAGCAACAGCAAAAACGGCAGGCATCTGATTATTTTTTTCATCTGTCCCCCTCCTCCCAAAATCCTCTTCCTATATTATTATCATACCCGTCAGACCGTTTTCTGTCAATAGTCAATAGATTGCTCGCCGCAGAAACCTGTACTTGAAAATTTCCATGAAAAGCACTTGTGATTTTGGTGATTTTCTATATAATAAAAGAAGAATCGGCAACTTAATTATTTCACAGGAGGATATATGAATGCCTAAACGAACAGATATTCACAAAGTACTCATCATTGGTTCCGGTCCGATCGTCATCGGACAGGCGTGCGAGTTCGACTATTCCGGCACGCAGGCGTGCAAAGCGCTGAAGAAGCTCGGCTACGAGATCGTACTTGTCAACTCTAACCCTGCCACTATTATGACGGATCCGGAGACTGCGGACGTCACCTACATCGAACCGCTGAACGTGGATCGTCTGGAGCAGATCATAAAGAAAGAGCGCCCTGACGCGCTGCTCCCGAACCTCGGCGGCCAGTCCGGTCTGAATCTGTGCGCCGAACTATACAAGGCAGGCATTTTAGACAAATACAACGTAAAGGTGATCGGCGTGCAGGTGGACGCCATCGAACGCGGCGAGGACCGCATTGAATTCAAGAAAGCGATGAACGCCCTCGGCATCGAGATGGCGCGCAGCGAGGTTGCTTACAGCGTGGAAGAAGCGCTTAAAATCGCTGACGAGCTTGGCTATCCGGTCGTTCTGCGCCCGGCATACACCATGGGCGGCGCCGGCGGCGGTCTTGTCTACAACCGCGAGGAGCTGAAAACCGTCTGCGCAAGAGGTCTGCAGGCGAGCCTTGTCGGCCAGGTGCTCGTCGAGGAATCCATTCTCGGCTGGGAAGAGCTGGAGCTGGAGGTCGTGCGCGACGCCGACAACAACATGATCACCGTCTGCTTCATTGAAAATATTGATCCGCTCGGCGTTCACACGGGCGACTCCTTCTGCTCCGCACCGATGCTCACCATCTCCGAGGAGTGTCAGAAGCGTCTGCAGGAGCAGGCATACAAGATCGTTGAGTCCGTGCAGGTCATCGGCGGCACAAACGTGCAGTTTGCACACGATCCGGTCAGCGACCGCATTATCGTTATCGAGATCAACCCGCGCACCTCACGTTCCTCCGCGCTTGCCTCCAAGGCAACCGGTTTCCCGATCGCGCTGGTATCCGCCATGCTCGCAGCCGGGCTTACCTTAAAGGACATCCCCTGCGGAAAATATGGCACACTGGATAAATACGTGCCGGACGGCGACTATGTGGTCATTAAATTTGCGCGCTGGGCATTTGAGAAATTCAAGGGCGTCGAGGACAAGCTTGGCACACAGATGCGTGCTGTCGGCGAAGTCATGAGCATCGGCAAAACCTACAAGGAAGCCTTCCAGAAAGCCATCCGTAGTCTGGAGACCGGACGCTACGGGCTTGGCCACGCAAAGAATTTTGACAAGCTGAGTAAAGAGGAGCTGTTAAAGCTTCTGATCACTCCATCCAGCGAGCGTCATTTCATCATGTACGAGGCGCTGCGCAAGGGCGCGACAACCGAGGAAATTTTTGAGCTTACGAAGGTAAAAGCATACTTTATCGACCAGATGCGTGAGCTTGTGGAAGAGGAAGAACAGATCCTTACGCACAAGGGCTCCATGCTGCCGGACGAGCTGTTGATCGCTGCAAAGAAGGACGGCTTCTCCGACAAATATTTAAGCCAGCTTCTTGAAATTCCGGAAGAGGATATCCGCAGCCGCCGCATCAGCCTCGGCGTCGAGGAAGCATGGGAGGGCGTTCACGTAAGCGGCACGCAGGACAGCGCATACTACTACTCCACCTACAATGCGCCGGACAAGAACCCTGTAAATACGGACAAGCCGAAGATCATGATCCTCGGCGGCGGTCCGAACCGCATCGGACAGGGCATCGAGTTCGATTACTGCTGCGTTCACGCGGCGCTGGCGCTGAAAAAGCTCGGCTTTGAGACGATCATCGTAAACTGTAACCCTGAGACGGTATCCACCGACTACGACACCTCCGACAAGCTGTACTTTGAGCCGCTTACGCTGGAGGATGTGCTCAGTATTTATAAGAAGGAAAAGCCGCTCGGCGTCATCGCGCAGTTTGGCGGACAGACGCCGCTGAACCTCGCCGCCGACCTGGAGAAGAACGGTGTGAAGATCCTCGGCACCTCCCCGTCCGTCATCGACCTGGCGGAGGACCGCGACCTGTTCCGTGAAATGATGGAAAAGCTCGACATCCCGATGCCGGAATCCGGCATGGCTGTCAACGTGGAGGAAGCGCTGGAGATCGCAAAGCAGATCGGCTATCCGGTAATGGTGCGTCCGTCCTATGTGCTTGGTGGACGCGGCATGGAGGTCGTTTACGACGACGAGAGCATGACCGAATACATGAAAGCCGCTGTCGGCGTGACGCCTGACCGTCCGATCCTGATCGATCGTTTCCTCAACCACGCAACCGAGTGCGAGGCGGACGCCATCAGCGACGGCACCCACGCATTTGTTCCGGCAGTCATGGAGCACATTGAGCTTGCCGGCGTACACTCCGGCGACTCCGCCTGCATCATTCCGTCCGTGCATATTTCAGCGGAAAATGTGGAAACGATCAAGGAATACACCCGGAAGATCGCTGAGGAAATGCATGTCAAAGGTCTGATGAACATGCAATACGCGATTGAAAAAGGTAAGGTATACGTGCTGGAGGCGAATCCGCGCGCATCCCGCACGGTGCCGCTGGTATCGAAGGTCTGCAACATCCGCATGGTGCCGATCGCAACCGACATCATCACCTCGGAGCTGACTGGACGTCCGTCGCCCGTGCCTTCCCTGAAGGAACAGGAGATCCCGAACTACGGGGTGAAGGAAGCCGTGTTCCCGTTCAATATGTTCCAGGAGGTCGATCCGATCCTCGGACCGGAAATGCGCTCCACCGGCGAAGTGCTCGGACTCTCCCGCTCCTACGGCGAAGCATTCTACAAAGCGCAGGAGGCGGCGCAGTCAAAACTCCCGCTCGAAGGCACCGTGCTGATCTCCGTCAACCGCAAGGATAAGGAGGAGGTCGTGGAGGTTGCCCGCATGTTTGCAGATAACGGTTTCAATATTGTTGCCACCGGCACCACCTGCGATCTGATCACCGGCGCCGGCATTCCTGCTACAAAGGTGAAAAAGCTGTACGAAGGACGCCCGAACGTGCTGGATATGATCACAAATGGCAAGATTGATTTAATTGTCAACTCCCCGGTCGGCAAGGATTCCGTTCACGACGACAGCTATCTGCGCAAGGCGGCGATCAAGGCAAAGATTCCGTACATGACCACCATCGCGGCGGCAAAAGCAACTGCAAGCGGCATTCACTATCTCAAAACCCATAAGGGCAGCGAGGTGAAATCCCTGCAGGAGCTGCACAGCGAGATACACGATAAAGAGTAAAAATATGACGGAGTATCCTTTATGAAGGGTACTCCGTTTTTTGTTGCCATACATCCGAAGGGATCTGCCCAAAACAAGTCTTGCAATGTTTCTGTACATAGAATAAAATAAAAACAGAAGATTTTCGTGAAAAATTTCCACAAGGAGGACTCTTATGCAGCACCACAATCCATTATTGCACGGCAACGACACCGACAACAAATTCATCACCATCGGAGAGATTATGCTCCGTCTGACGCCGCCGAACTACGAAAAGATCCGCATGGCTTCCAGCTTTGAGGCGAGCTACGGCGGCAGCGAGGCAAATATCGCACTTGCGCTCGCTAACCTCGGCGTGGACAGCACCTTTTTCAGCGTTGTCCCAAACAACAGTCTTGGCAAAAGCGCGATCCGTATGCTGCGCAGCAACGACGTCCACTGCACGCCGGTGATCCTGAGCACCCCGGAGCAGACGCCGACGCACCGCCTCGGCAGCTACTATCTGGAGACCGGCTACGGCATCCGCGCCAGCAAGGTGACCTACGACCGCAAAAACAGTGCCATCACCGAATTTGATTTTTCCACCATCGACTTAGACGAGCTTCTCGACGGCTTCACCTGGCTGCATTTAAGCGGTATCACACCGGCGCTCGCTCCGAATTGCCGCAAGCTCATCATGGACTGTCTGAAGGTGGCAAAAGAAAAAGATATCACCGTCAGCTTCGACGGCAATTTCCGCAGCAAGCTCTGGACCTGGGAGGAGGCGCGCGATTACTGCACCGAATGTCTCCCCTACATCGACGTCCTGCTCGGCATCGAGCCATACCATCTGTGGCGCGACGAAAACGATCACAGCAAGGGCGACGTCAAGGACGGCGTTCCGCTGCAGCCGAGCTACGAGCAGCAGGATGAAATCTTCCAGAAATTCATCGAGCGCTACCCGAATCTGAAATGCATCGCCCGCCACGTGCGCTACGCACACAGCGGAAGTGAAAACAGCTTAAAGGCGTTTATGTGGTACGAGGGGCATACCTTCGAGAGTAAGCTCTTTACCTTCAACATCCTCGACCGCGTAGGCGGCGGCGACGCTTTTGCGAGCGGCCTGATCTACGCAATGATGCATGACTACAAACCGATGGATATGGTCAACTTCGCCGTTGCCAGCAGCGCCATCAAGCACACCATCCGCGGCGATGCCAATATTACGGATGATGTCTCCACCATCCGCAACCTGATGAACATGAACTACGATATTAAGAGATAATACCATTCCCAGATAAAACTTTGTAACGGGGCGGACGCACCATATGATGCGGTTCCGTCCCGAAAAGGTTTAAAAAGAAAGAGGAGCCATCTATATGGAAATGCTTATTACAATCATTGTCACCTTTTTTGCCGGCATGGGCGCCGGTCTGGGAACCGGCTTTGCGGGGATGAGCGCCGCAGCAGTCATCAGCCCGATGCTGATCACCTTTCTCGGCATGGATTCCTACATGGCGGTGGGGATTGCCCTTTCATCCGACGTGCTTGCGAGCGCAGTATCAGCATACACCTACGGTAAAAACAAAAATCTCGATATCAAAAACGGTCTGATCATGATGGCAAGCGTGCTCATTTTCACTGTCGTCGGAAGCTATATCGCCAGTCTGGTCCCGCCAGCCACAATGGGCAATTTTTCTGTCTTTATGACGCTCCTGCTGGGAATTAAATTTATCATAAAGCCTGTCATGACCACAAAAGAAGCAATGCAGATCGTCTCCGCCCAAAAACGTGCTGTACAATCTGTGATATGCGGCATTCTGATCGGTTTCATCTGCGGCTTTATCGGCGCCGGCGGCGGAATGATGATGCTCCTCATTCTGACAACGGTTCTCGGATATGAACTGAAAACGGCGGTCGGAACAAGCGTATTCATTATGGCATTCACTGCCCTGACGGGCGCCGTCTCCCATTTTACAATAGGAGGCGCTCCGGATTGGACGGTTTGGATCCTATGCGTCGTGTTCACGCTTCTGTGGGCAAGAATCGCCGCCGTATTTGCCAACAAAGCGGATGCCAAAACGCTCAACCGGGCGACTGGTATTGTTCTTGTGATATTGGGCGCGGTAATACTGCTTTTTCCCGGTTAATACTCCGCCTGTAGAGAATACTTATTTCTGATGCCACATGATGTTGCCCGACGAATGATTCCCCCCCCCAGACATCACAAAACATGTTTTTATGTCCATTTGTCCTCTGGCTCATCACATAAATTTTACATGAATTGGAGATTACTATGAAACAGAATTTTAAGCTCACTGTCACTTACGACGGCACACGCTATCACGGCTGGGAAGCAAAGCCAGGCATTGAAATGACCATTCAGGGAAAACTGGAAGCTGTTCTGACAAAAATGCTGGCGTTTCCGGATGACGTCCCGGTTCAAAGTCTCATAACCCCCGCCGCCAGCGTGGTATCCTGCAATCCGGGCGCAGCAGACGGGATGCCCGGTTGCCCGGTGCCGGTCAAAGTTATCGGTGCCGGACGGACAGACGCCGGCGTACATGCGAGAGAAATGACAGCAAATGTTCATCTGGACACCGCCATGCTCCCCGGTGATATCCGTGATTATCTGAACCGTTATCTTCCGGAGGATATCTGCGTCAGGGAAGTCTGCATCGTATCGGACCGTTTCCATAGCAGATATAATGCCACCGGAAAAACGTACCGCTATACCTGCTTTACCGGACCCCTGAAGCCGGTATTTGACCGGAAATATGTATACGTACTGGATAAGACTCCGAATGTAGCCGCAATGAAAAAAGCCGCCGGATATCTCTGCGGCACACATGATTTTGCAAGCTTTTGCGGAAATCCGAAAATGAAAAAATCAACGGTGAGAACGATTGATTCCATTGAAATCACACAAAATGATTCCTACCTGTATTTTGTGTATCATGGCAACGGCTTTCTGCAGCATATGGTGCGCATTCTCACCGGTACCCTGCTGGAGACAGGCTACGGAAGACGTTCCCCCGAAAGTATGCCGGAGCTTCTTGCCGCCAGAAAAAGGGCACTGGCTGGCTTTATGGCTCCCGCGCAGGGGCTGTGTCTGATGAAAGTGGATTACGGAAGCTGATGCGGCACCCCGGCGTCATCCCCGCCCATCTCCGAAGCACAGTCCGGACACTGAAGCCTGCCATGCCGCTTAATGCTTCATCCCGCTAAGTCCTTTAATATCCGGTTTCTGATCCGCATGTGTATAGTTTTTCATTTCCGCTTTAAGCTGCTCATTTATGTCATGATAATAGGAAATCTGTTTTGGTTTCAGCGTTCCATTCTGTTTGTATTCTTCAAACAGTGTTAAAAATTGCCGGTAATTCTCCTGCGCAGCATCCTTATAATTATTTGATGCATTTGCATGAAGACGCAAAAGCAGCTCCTCCAGATTTTTATTCTTTTTCCCAAACTGAAACATTGCTTACCTCCTGCTGTTCAGCTAAAACATCACATATCTATATTCCTGCGGCATTAATCCGCTCTCTGATATATTTCTCCGTCTCCTCCAGTATTATTTCTACTCGTTTCTTTGTTTCTGCATCTGTAAAACGGGTTCTGTCAAACGGCGCACGGTAGTATTTTTCTTCCATTAAGATCTCCAGGCTCTCTGCAAAATTCATATCAAAAAAGAAGCCCAGAAAAGAAACCCATTTATCCAATCCTGTTTTTCTCTCTTCTTTTTTCACACACTCATGACGAAGAATACTGTTATAGACAGCATCCGTAATTGTCTCCCCCGCCACCTGTTCTTCCGTCTCACCCATCGTATCCACCATATCCTCGCGGGCAAACACGCGGAAGATGTCACATTTATCGGCATCCCGAATCAGTCTGCACAAAAACTCTGTGTGACTTTCCAGTCCCGGCTCTATCTGATAGCGGTTATGATTCCGTATCGCTGTCAGAATCATCTGCTGCTTCGCCTCCGGCAGTTCAGCAAGAAAGCCCTCCTCCTTCAGCACCTCGCATCCCAGCTCCGCATGGTCTACACTCAGATGATCCAGAAAGGTATCATACCGTCTCACCTGCTCAAACCGTCCGATGTCATGAAACACTGCACAGATGTGTGCAATTTCACGTGTTTCCCTGTCCAGATGCAGCTTTTTTGTAAGCCGGTCCATTACCTTTGCCACTTCCAGCGTATGTAATATTTTCAATTCTATCTTTCCATTGCTCCGGTCATACCTATCCGTATACTTCAAAAATATCGCTTCTGCATTCATGAATCCTGTTCCTCCATGTCATATGCTTTCAAGATGGCTTTATCACACTCTGAATATGTGACCCGGCTGTTCTAATATGCCCTGAATATGCAGCTTCATCTGTTCTAATACACCCTGAATATGCAGTTTCGGCTATTCCGTCAGCTCCCGTATATATTTCTCCGTTTTTTCCATGATATCCTGCATATTTTTAAGGTCGTTCTGCACATTTCCTGTTTCCAGGGAATGATTTGTCGCCTCATAAGAATAGTATGGCAGCTCCTTTTTCCGGCACCCCTGCTGAATAATCTCCGCGTCTGCCCACGGATCCGCGGTACCATGAAAAACAATTCCGTTTTGCATCACAGGCAGCGATGCCTCCACCGGCGTATAGAATATGTGATGTGCACGTATCCCATACCTTGCATCATAAGCTCCCGCTACTGCGGTCCCTATACTTTTTGAGACAAACAGTACCGTTTCATACCTGTTAAATGTCACATGCTCCAGCACCTGTTCAGCCTGAATAAACGCGTTTTCAAACGCCTCGCGCATTTTTTCTTCCGAGCCTCTGATGTCCCGCCGGAATCCTTCGTATGAAACCTCCGCAATCTCAAACCCATATCCGGCTGCAAGCTTCCTGCTGTAATACAACAACGGTTTATCACAATGATAGCCAATTCCCGGAAAAAACACCGCCAGTCTCATTTATATAATCCGCCTTTCTGCGAAAGGCACCAATGCGTCATGAAACAAATTGGCTACCTTTCACTTTTCTAACCCATCTTCCTTCTGATATATTTACTTTATAAGACTGGCACACTACAGAACACGTGGAGGTGAGTGGCGGGGCTGTATAGCGGCGACCTCGCATTTATATTTGTTGTCGGTCATCCGTTAAGGCATCAATGATTGGCGCATAACAGTAGCCCGTAAACTTATCTCTTCCAAAGTCGACTCGATTTTGCCGGATGACCAGTCACTGTCAGTTTTATGACTATAAATCTCAGGAGGTTATTTGATTGTCGTTTAAAATTCTTAAAAATAATTGCTGTGGACTTGATGTCCACAAAACATGGATCTTTGCCTGCATCGGTATTACTGATTCCAACAAACGTACTGAATATAAGCAGGCTCGGTTTTCTTCCTTCACGAAAGGATTACAGGAGTTGTGTGACTGGCTTGTCAAGTATAACTGTAATGATGTTTGCATGGAATCTACCGGTAAGTATTGGATCCCTGTTTTTAATATCCTGGAGAAGAATAACATCTGGGTTACTCTTTCTCATCCCAAATATACCAAGCCTCAAAAAGGCAATAAGACAGATCGTAAGGATGCCAAATGGATTTGTGATCTATACATGTGCGGTATGGTAAACGCTTCTTTTATCCCGCCTGCTGACATCCGTGAATTAAGAGATTTGGTAAGATACCGTTTCAAGCTCACCTGCATGATCACCAGTGAGAAGAATCGTGCTCATAACTGCCTTACTGTATCGAACTTAAAATTAGATGATGTCTTCTCTGATATATTTGGTAAATCTTCCCGTTCCATCACGGAACAGATTTTACAACACCCAGGAGAAACTTTTGATGTAACACCGTTCGTAGACGGCAGATGTAAGACTCCTATCGAAGAAATACAGGCTGCTGTCGATGGTGCTATCTCTGCGGAACAAGCCGTAAAACTCAGACAATGCTTAAATCACATCGATGAATTAGAAGTACACAAAGCAGAAATAGAACGGGAAATCTTTCGTCTCAGTGATAAATACGAAGAAATCCTTGCTCTTATTCGAACCGTACCAGGATTCGATAAGAACCCATTGACTGCGATTCAGGTGCTCTCTGAAATCGGAGGTGATATGTCTGTCTTCCCCACAGCTAAAAACCTCGTTTCATGGGCTGGATGTTGTCCCCGCAATGACCAAAGCAATCGTAAAATCAAATCCACCAGGATTTCCCGTGCTGGTTCTTATTTTAAACCAGTTTTGGTGCAAGTTGCAAATGCTTTGATCAAATCGAAAAAACATCCTGAATTTACTACCCGTTATCGACGTATAAAAGCACGACGTGGTCATAAGAAAGCTATCATTGCCATCTGTCGTATGATCCTGACCGCTATCTGGCACATACTGACAGATTTAAAGTCATATACACCAGAGGGTTTCCTCGAATCACGTCCTGTGAACGAATCAAAGATACTGACTACTTCACAGGCACTTAATCTGCTTAAACAACGTGGCTACATCATCAAAGATGAGGCTATTCCTGTTTCTTGATTAGTGTTGTGTCTATATTTAATTTTTCAGCCACCGAAAGATGGCTTGTTTGCTGTATCTTTTTATCTTGTCTATCCACTACTTTTTTGTTTCAAACTTTCTTACCTCCCTGATTACTGCCTGCCTTTTTATCTTCAGATTTTAAAAAAGTGTAAACCTCCGTCGTGGAGAGTTCCTGTGAAAAACAATACCCCAGTCCGCAAAACGCTTTCATCTGTTCCGGGTTTTCCACCCGGTTTTCCGCCATATAGCGCACCATTTCTCCCCGCGCCATTTTCGCCATGGTTCCCTTCTGCACAACTCTGCCACTTTGCATTTCTCCAAAAATGCAGGTGAGAAACCTGTCCTCCGGCTGCAAATATCTCTCAATGATTTTCGCATATTCTCTGGATGCCAGATTGATAATTATCCTGCTCTCATCCAGAACCGCCCGGTATAGCCGCTTTGCCCAGAAGTCATATAAGCTTTCTGTACCATTTACGGCTGCCTTTGCCTGCATTTCCAGACGGTATGGAACCACCCCGTCCATTGGTTTCAGTACCCCGTAAAATCCGGACAGAATTCTCAGATTCTCCTGTATATAATCCAGTTCTCCATCCGAAAAGACTGCCGGAGCCATATACTGGTACTGTATCCCTTCATAAGAAAGAATCGCCGGTGTCAGATTCCGTTCCAGGTCCATTTCCCGCAGACGTTTGTAATTCAGACTGGCAATCCCGTCATTACATTCCCAGAGCTTCTTTGCCTCATCATATGTGAGCTTCTGCAGCCAGTGCATAATTTCTGTCGTTTCTTTTATAAATTCCGGCAATGTGCGTCCTTCCAGTGTATCCGTATCGACTCGCATCTTCTTCGCCGGTGAAATAATTATTTTCATATGTTGCTTTCCTCATTCAGCAGATGCGCTGTCCTCATGGAACAGATAATAAAATGCCTCTGCCTCATCCTCCGTAGTTTTCCACACAAAACGCTTTAAATCAACTCTATATCCACTTTCTGCCCACTCTGCTTCCACACCTTCCATTTCCAGAAGCTTTTTCTGCGCATCGGATGTTTCAAAATATCCTGCTCCACTCAAAAATCCTTTACTGTTTACGATGCGATGCGCCGGTACCTCTCCTGCCAGCCCCATCCGCAGCGCATATCCCACCTGCCTGCTGTTTTTCGATTTTCCGCAAAGCAATGCAAGCTGACCATAGGTAGCCACTGTTCCATATGGAATCTGGTTACATACAATATGAAGACGTTCGTAAAAATTCATCTCCGTTTTTCCTCACATTTCTGCTTTCACAGCATTCTCCGCCCGGTTCTGTTTCCGCTTCGCAATCCCACATTCCGTCTCTTTTTCCTACATACTCTGCCTGTTTTTGTTTTCTGTCCGGAGATTGCCTGCCTGGAATTCACTCCCGTTTTCCGCTGTTTACCACATAAATTCCCACGCATACAAGCACAAGCGAGATAACGCTCACCCACCCCGCTGCCTGTTCACGCTCGCCAAGCAGCAGCGCTGAAAGAATAACTCCAAATACCGGATTCATAAACCCGAATACCGTCACTTTTGATACCGGGTTGTATTTCAGCAGGATTCCCCACAAAGAATATGCGACTGCCGAAAGCATTGCCAGATACAGAAGCATTCCGGCTCCCTGCAGCGATATTGTCCGGATTTCTCCGCCAGCCAGTATCCCGACGGCAATCATAAGGACTCCACCAATCACAAATTGATATCCGCTCAGCATAACCGGATTATGCTTTACAGAAAAACGCTTTAAAAATACAGATGAAAAGGCATAGGCAACCGTAGAAAGAAGAATAAATCCCTCTCCCTGAAAGCTCATTTCCAGATTCAGACCGCTTAAATTTATCAGAATTACGCCTGCAAAGCCAATGGCACAGCCCGCCAGTTTTCTTATCGTCAGTTTTTCCTGCCGGAAGAGGATACTTGCTATCAGAATCGCCACAAAAACGTTCACTGCCTCAATAATAGATGCCTTCACTCCGCTTGTGTGCGCAAGTCCGATATAGAAAAACAAATACTGTATCACCGTCTGCAGCATACTTAAAACAAGTATCGGTCCTGCGGCGTCTTTCGTCGGACGGAGTATCTTCTTTTCCGGTATGCTTCCTAAAAGGATACTGAAAATCCCGGCAAGTGTAAAGCGGCAGCCTGCAAACAAAATCTGCCCTGCCGTGTCGGATGCTTCTATTTCAAAAAGTCTATAGCCAATTTTGATACATGGAAATGCACTGCCCCAGAGTGCGCAGCAAAGCAGCGCTCCCGCCCATACGACCCACGTTTTCTGAAGCCACTCTTCCCGTTTTCTCATATTGTTTAACATCTCACAAATCTCCTGTGATTTTTCATTCCTGCAGACTTCTGCAGTCGTACCTACTATAAGTCAATTTCACATAAAATGCAAGTGCCTGTATACTCCGGCGCCACTGTCCATATGATCCAGTATTCTCTGCATCCTCCGGCGCCAGTATCATCATCCGGAAGGTATATTTTTCTGCCAGCGCCAGTATCATCATCCAGAATGCATATTTTTCCGTCAGCGCCAGTATCGTCATCTGGAATGTATATTTATCCGCCGGCGGGAGATAATAATATTCAAATCCCCCGCGGGAATCAAACGGTAACTGCACAGTTATGCGCGGCACATCTGTTTCTGCAGCATGACCGGGTGGTTACATAAAATTTAAGAAACAGGAAAGGATTGACGGCTTTATGGAAAAGAAAGAAACATGGGATACTATCTGTCTGCTAAAAGAATGCAATGCCGGTTCAAAAATGGCGGTATCCTCTATTGAAGATGTGCTGGATAAGGTGAAAGATTCCAGCATGAGAAAATTATTATCAGAAAGTAAAAGCCATCACGAAAAATTATGTGATGATATCCACACGCTTCTGGAACAGCATCACAGTGAAGAAAAAGAACCCGGTAATGTAGCCAAAGGCATGGCATGGCTGAAAACTACCATGAAGCTCGGCATGGAAGAAAGCGATGCAGCCGTTGCCGACATAATGACGGACGGCTGCAATATGGGAATTAAGACGCTTCACAAATATTTAAATCAATATCCGGCAGCCGACCATTCTTCAAAAGACATCTGTAATCGTCTGATCGATATTGAAGAACAGCTCTGTCGGGATTTAAAAAGCTATCTTTAAAAATTGCAGTAACTACAGCGTATTTGCACGGTCGATTACCTTCTGCCGGAAGTTAATTACCTGATGCTCATACTCCTCATCCATAAATTTTGAAGTAATCATAAAATCTGCAGTCGCACGATTATTGGCAATCGGGATATCATACACCTGCGCAATACGAAGCAGCGCTTTTACATCCGGGTCGTGCGGCTGTGCTTCCAGCGGATCAGAAAAGAAAATTACAAAATCAATATTTCCTTCTACGATTTTTGCACCTATCTGCTGGTCTCCGCCGAGAGGGCCGCTGTTATACCCCTTTATCGGAAGGTCCGTGTACTCGGAAATCATCCGCGCAGTTGTACCGGTGCCGCAAAGGAAATGATTCTGCAAAATACTCTTATTTTTCTGGCACCACTCAATCAGTTCCATTTTTTTGCCGTCATGCGCAATCAACGCAATCCTTTTTTTCTTGCCTATTGTAAATGTGATATATTCATTATCCATATACATACCTCCTGTAACAAAGTGTCATTTTTATACCAATGTGCCGTATAATCCGGAAATCCCGAACCATACTGCACATTTCTATTTTACATGATTATCCAGAGAAAAACAATCAATTTTCTGTGAATTCTTTGTAAAATCACACTTTGTATTACAGCTCAGACCTGCATGGCTGACGCTTGAACAATCGCATCCTGTCCAAATTGTCACATATTCTGCTGGTTTTCAGGTCTCCTATAATGTTTTCCGGTACAGCATTTCCACATCCTTCTGCTCCGTGCTTCTTGGATTTACCAGGATATTTCCGCTCTTCATTGCGTCAGCAGCCATCGCTTCTATCCGGTCCTCCCCGACCCCCGCTTTCCGCAGAGATTCCGGAATTCCCAGTTCCCTGTTCAGCTCCCGGAGCGCTTCTGCCAGCATCTGCGGTTCAAATTCTTCTTTTTTCACATTTTTACCGGTAATATAACTGTATATTTTCCGATATCTTCCCCGATCCGCCAGAGCATTATATTCCATAACAACCGGCAGCAGTATCGCATTCGCCACTCCGTGCGGTACATGATACATCGCACTTACCGGATGGCTCATCGCATGTACATTTCCGAGTCTTGCCCAGGAAAAAGCAATGCCCGCAAACATAGAGCCGCTTAGCATGGCGGCTGCTGCCTCTTCATCTTTTCTGTTTGCCACATATCTTCGTATATTCCCGCCAATCAGCTCCAGCGCTTTTTCCGCCATCGCATCGGAAAACGGTGACGCCGCTGTCGAAATATAAGCTTCTATTGCATGAACCATCGCGTCAACACCGCAGGCTGCCGCAACATTTGACGGTACGGAAACCAGCAGCTCCGGATCCAGCAGCGCATACTCCGGAATTAACTCATAGCTGAAAACCGTTAATTTATAATTTCTGCTGCAATCCGTGATTACGGAAAAGGCTGTCACCTCCGAGCCGGTCCCCGCTGTAGTCGGCACTGCAATCAGCGGAACAATTTTCCCCGGTACCTTTCTGCCGCCCTCATATTCTGTAATACTTCCCCCGTATTTTACCAGGATACCTGCCGCTTTTGCCACATCCATCGGAGAACCGCCGCCAAGCGCTATCATGCATTGCGCGCCGGACCTTCGGAATGCTTCTGCCGCTTTATCCACCGTTTCAACAGACGGGTTCCCTTCTGTCTCTGTAAATGCATCTGACTGAATATGTGATTCCCGCAAAAGCCTCCTGCATGTGTCCACCAGTCCCATCCTGTTCAGATGCGGACCGGAAATAATAAATGCATGGTCCGCACCCAGCTTTTTCACAAGCTCCGGTAATTTTGTGAGACATCCCTTGCCCGCAATAATGTTCTGCGGCACAGAAAATGTAAACGCATTCATATGTGACCTCCTTCAATGCTGCTGTCCTTTTTCTTCACACTGGCTGGCACAGCCCACAAATTCCTGCCGTGCCAGCCGCCAGAACATATGCCTGATTTTACTGCTGTGCATTCGAAGCAGCTTTTTCGCTGTATTCTTCTACCCACTTATCAAAGTTTCCATTTTCCTGGTTTTCTTTGATTACCTCATTCACAATTTCCATAAGGTCTTCGTTTCCTTTGTCCATTGCCACTGCAGATGTTTTCAGCTTGCCTGTTTCGGCATCCGAAAATACAATGTTATCGTAAGCTATCACATATTGTTCTCCAACAATATTTTCAACCATAACGCCTGCAACCTTTCCGTTCTGAAGCTCCATCAGACAATCAGGCACCTTTTCCAGAGATACCAGCGGGGAATCCGTAAGCAGTTCCTGGCAGACAGTCTCCTGCGTGGTAGATTTTTCAGCAGCAACCGTTTCACCGCTAAAGTCCTCCAGCGTCTTATATTTATCCGCATTTTCACTTAAAATCAGCATTTTCTGTTCTGCTTCCAGATACGGTTCCGAGAAATCCATCGTTTCTTTTCTCTCTTCTGTAATGGAAATGCCGGCAATCGCCATATCTACCTTATGCGTCGGAATAGAGGAAATCAGAGAAGTAAAGTTCATATCCTGTATTTCCAGCTCCACTCCCAGCTTATCTGCAATCGCCTGTGCCAGCTCCATATCTATGCCGACAATGTCCTGATTTGCAGATGTGATGTCTATAAATTCATACGGCGGGTACCCCGATGCCGTTCCTACTACCAGCTTGCCTTTTTCTTTTATAGATTCCAGAAGCCCTCCTTCTCCGGTTCCTTCAGCCTCTGTTTCCTCCGCAGCCTCTGCTGCCTCTGTTGTAATCTCTGTTTCCTCTGCCGCTTCCGTTGTTCCTTCCGCATAAACCGGAATGCCCGCCAGCATAGCTGCCGCCAGAATGCCACTCATTGCCGCTGCTGCCAAATTTCTTTTCTTCATAATGTTTTCCTCCTCTGACTTAATGATGCGGGGCGAAAGTATTGCCCCGTGACGCCTTCTGATTTTTGCGCGCTTTCAAAATCCGGCATCACATAATGTTTTATAACCAGAAGCGGTTGATTGCCGCTTCTAATTACCAGATAAATAAAAGTATCGTATCTATAATACCAGTCTGTCCCGGTTTACGATTCTATTCACCAGGTCATACTCCCCTCTCAGATAATGTACGACATTTTCGCAGGAAATATCCTGCAGCGCCTTCAATGTTTCTACCGTATAAAACGCAGCATGAGGAGTGATGATAACATTTTCCCTTCCTGCCAGCTTCTCCTGCGCCAGATCCGGATTCTCCTGCGCCAGCACATCCAGACCCGCTCCAAACACACGCCCCTCATCAAGAGCCTTTACAAGCGCACTATGATTTACCACTTCTCCGCGACCTGTGTTGACAAAAATCGGGCACTGCTTCAGACTTCCAAAAAATTTTTCATCCAGTAAGCCTCTGTTTTCTTCACTTAATATCATGTGATTTGTAATAATATGACACCTTTCTGCAATTTCCGGCAGGCTCACAAGCTCTGCCCCCGTCTTCTTGGCAATTTCCGCCGGAAGATAAGGGTCATAAGCTATCACATGAATCCCGAAGCTCTTTGCCCGCTCCGCTACCGCCCTTCCGATTTTTCCCAGTCCCAGGATTCCCATCGTCATCCCGCTGATTCTGCGCAGCTTTTGTCCGGAATAATACTGCCACCGTTTCAAATCGTCAATGTCATGTCCGTAATGTTTCAGCCCTCTGGCAAGCGCCAGTACCAGCGCCATCGTGTGGTCTGCCACTTCTCCGGTACAATACTCCCCGATTGGCACAATTCCAATATTCCGTCTGCACGCTTCTTCATAATCCACCGCATTGTAACCGGTGGCATTAAAGCAGATGCATTTCATCCCCGGCGCACTGTCCAGCAGCTCCTTATCAAAATACAAAAAAGCCGTCAGCACCGCATCCGCGTCCGAAACCAGACGCTTCATTTCTTCCTTATCTCCTCTGTACAGATAGCAGATTGTCTCACATCCCGGAAACCCTCTCTTCAGAATAGCTTCCTCATATGCCAGATTCCGCCCCATTGTATCCGGATAATCCGTAATTACTACCTTCATTTCCAGCCTCCTTACGCTTCTGAGATACCGGGCATCTTCCGCTGTTCCCTCTCGGCTTCTTTTCTGAACATCCGTTATCTTCTGCCGTCCCTTCCCATCCGCTCTTCTGCATACCTACTCTCTTCTGCCGTTCTTCCCATCCGCTTTTCTACATATCCGTTGTCTTCTTCTGTTCTTCCCATCCGTTTTTCTGCATATCCGTCAGCTTCTGCTGCTCCTGCGCATATTTTTTTCAATTCTGCGGATGACGCAGGACAGGGAAAAGGTGATGATAAAATAAATCACAGCAACAATAAGTAACGGTTCCATCGGACGGAAGCTGATGCCCCGGATTGTATCCGCCGCATACATCAGTTCTGCAATACCTATCACAGAAACCTGTGAAGACGTTTTAATCACCGTCACAAATTCATTCGCAAGCGCCGGAATAATATTTTTTATCGCCTGCGGCAAAATCACATACCACATGCGTCTCCTTCCATTCAGACCGAGCGCCATTGCGCCCTCCGTCTGTCCGATATCAATCGATTGGATACCACTTCGTACAATCTCGCAGATATACGCTGTCGAGTTGACACTTAACGCAACCGTTCCGGAAAGGAGTCGTGAAATGTCCACGCCGCCAAACATAATAGAAGGAATTTCTATCCCTATCATCGGCAAACCGTAATACACAATAAAAATCTGTACCAGTACGGGTGTACCGCGTATGAATTCCACATAAGCTGCCGCAATCGACCGCAAAACAGGGGATTTGCTGATACGCATAAATGCCATCAGCGTTCCGCAAATCAGACCGAGGATAATCGTCATGACGGAAATCAAAAGTGTAATTTTGGTACCATTCCAGAGCAAAACTCTGTATGTTGATAAAATACGTAAAATCTGTGCCATCCTGCTCCCTCCTTTACAGCATCTTTTTCAAAAACGCCTGTACCCTTTCGTTCTGCGTTTCCTCAAACACCTGCTGCGGGGTTCCTTTTTCCATGATTATTCCCTCGTCCATAAAGACCACGCGGTCCGCGACCTCCCTGGCAAATCCCATTTCATGTGTGACAACAACCATCGTCATACCCGTCCTGGCAAGCTCCTGCATGGTACTTAATACTTCCCCGACCATCTCCGGGTCAAGCGCGGAGGTCGGTTCATCAAAAAGAAGGATCTCCGGCTCCATTGCCAGCGCCCGCGCAATGGCAATACGCTGCTTCTGCCCGCCCGACAGCATTTCCGGATACACATCCTTCTTATCCTCCAGCCCGACCTTTTTCAAAAGCTCCAGCGCCTTCTTTTCCATCAGATCCTTCGGCTGTTTCTTTACCTTTACCGGGGACAGCAGAATATTTTTCATCACCGTCATATGAGGAAACAAATTAAAATGCTGAAAAACCATTCCCACCTTCTGTCTGAGCAGGTCATAGTCCACACGCCGGTCCGTGATACACTGTTCCTTAAACCAGATTTCTCCTCCGCTCACCTTCTCAATCGCATTCATGCATCGCAGAAGCGTGCTCTTTCCGGAACCGGAAGGACCGATGACAGCCACCACCTCTCCCGGCATAATGTCCAGATTGATTTTTTTCAGAACCTGCAGGGAGCCATAATTTTTTGATACATCCTTTATTCTGATTACCGGATTTTTCATAACCGTTCCTCCTCGCTCTTCTCACGGTGTGCAGAAGTGCTCTTCCACAAAGCTTTTCAGAAGCTTTACCGTTCCCTCTGTGCCAAGCACACTGCTATCTATCATAATGTTTTTGTAACGATAGTCTCCGGGCAGATATCCGGCATAGGCTTTGTGATAGCGTTCCCTTGCCTTATCCACCTCCAGAATCATTTTCTTCGCCTCATCCGGCTGCAGGTGAAATTCTTTGAGACATGTTTCATATCGTTTTTCGTAAGGCGCGTAAATAAAAACATGTATGCAGTTCGGATATTCCTGCAGAATACTATCCGCGCATCTTCCCACAATGACGCATGGTCCCTCCTCCGCGAGCTCCCGGATAATCTTCCTCTGCGTGCGGAAAATGGTATCCTGCGTATCCGTCGTCCCCATTCCCAGGGGATATTTCATGCGGAAAAATCTCCCCTGGACGGCTTCCTCCAGCTCTCCGATTACAGAAAGCGGAACACCGAGCTTCTTGGCCGTCATATCCACAATGTCTCTGTCATAATATGCGACACCAAGAGCCTCCGCCAGTTTTTTTGCAATCGGTCTTCCAAGGCTTCCAAACTGCCTTGTCACAGTGATAATGTAGTTGTTCACGCTTTCCGCCCCCTTTATTTATGAAACCGGCATCCGCCACAACGGCAATGTGGAACAATGGATTCCACCGCCCAGTCTGTTAATTTCCGAAATATCAACCGGTATCGTTTCTACTCCTGCCTTTTCCAGATTCTTTCTGGTTTTCACACCGGAAGCGGAAAACAATACCTTTCCCGGCTCAAGCGCAAGGCAGTTGCTCGTCAGCATCGGATCCTCCATGTCCGTTTCAATAAGCTGGTATCCCCTTTCCTTCAGCATCTTCAGAAACCAGTGCGGCAGAATAAAGGTGCTCACCAGTATCTTATCTTTATCAACAGGCAGGAAAGCCTCATCCAGATGAATATAATACGCCGGCATGTCCACAACAATCAGCTCAATATCCTGATAAGACAACAGCGTGCGCAGCTGCTCAATACCTGCATCATTAATCCGTACCGAGCGTCCGACGATTGCCGTATGCGCATCGAGCATGGAGAAGGAACCTCCCTCCACCGTGCCCCTGCCCTGGATTGCCCCGATAATCGGGATTCCCTGCTCCGCCATAAATTTTTGTGTGATGCAGGTATCTCCCTGATGGAAGTACATCGCAAATCTTGTGAGAACAACACCCTTTGGCAGCATCAGCGCAACGTCTCTGGTAAACGTGAGGTTTGTCCAGTAATAAGAGGGATCTTCCAGATAAAAAATCTCTGTTCCGTTGTTTCTGAGGATTTCTGCCATCCGGTCATGCTGCTCCTGCATCAGACCGATATCCGGAAGTTTATGTGACTTAAAGTAATTGCGGATTCTTTTTCCGTCCCTGCTTTTTAAAATTCTGGCTCCCGCCTCTTCTTCATAAGAGCCTTCTGCAAGCTGTTTTAATTCTTCTCCTGGACGATGTATCAGAATCTTCCGGATTTTGCCCACAGAGTTATCCACTCCAAATTCATTACCCCAGATCTCCCCGTATACCTCCGAAGTAAACATATTGTCAATTCTGCTCCTATCCATATACATCTGTAAGGTTGCCATCTTCCTATCTCCCCTCTTCCTGCAAAATTTCATCCACCACAGTAACTGCAAAATCAATTTCCTCTTTTTTCACAATAAGCGGCGGGATAAAACGGACAACATTATGGTCCGCCCCGCAGGTCAGAAGCACCAGATTCCGTTCCAGCGCTTTTGACTGAATTTTGGCAGTCAGCGCCGCATCCGGCTTTTGAGGACGTGTCACCAGCTCCATAGCCACCATAAGCCCCGCTCCGCGCACATCCCCGATTGCCTCCGGATGCTTTTTCTGAAGCGCCTGCAGTTTTTCCAGAAAATACGCTCCCATTTTCCGGCAGTTTTCCAGCAGATGCTCCTCCTCTATTATCTTCAGTGTTTCCAGACCGGCACGACAGGCAAGCGGATTGCCGCCAAAGGTTCCACCATGTGCTCCGGCAGGCCATTTATCCATAATCTCTTTTCTGGCAATAATTGCCGAAAGCGGAATCCCGCCGCCAAGCGCCTTGGCAGAGGTCAGGATGTCCGGCTTTACGCCAAAGGTCTGATATGCATACAGTTCCCCGGTTCTTCCAATACCGGTCTGCACCTCATCGAAAATCAGCAGAATACCGTATTTATCACATATTGCCCGCAGCCCCTCAAGGAATGCTTTTTCCGGAACAATATATCCGCCCTCTCCCTGCACTGGTTCCACAATGATCGCCGCCACACATTCCGGAGCTATCATTTTCTGGAAAATCTGTTCAAACTGTCCCAGACATTCCATGTGACATTTTCCTTTTTTCTGTCCGAACGGACAACGGTAACAGTTCGCATAATCCGCCCAGTAAACTGCCGGAAGCAGCGGTTCGTAATATTTCCGGTACGCCGCATTGGAACCGGTAATGGATACTGCCGCCAGCGTGCGTCCGTGAAAGGAATTCCGGAAGCTGATAATCCCCGGTCTTTTTGTGACATATTTCGCCAGCTTGATTGCCCCCTCATTTGCTTCCGCACCGGAATTGCTGAAATATACCTTTGTGTCACCGCCGGTCAGCTCCACCAGCTTTTCCGCCAGTGCAACGTAAGATTCATAATACACGACGTTATGCCCCACATGTATCATATTGTCCAGTTCGTCTTTAATCGCTGCAACTACCCGTTCATTGCGGCATCCGATGTTGTTCACGGCAACTCCGCTTGCAAAGTCCAGAAGCCGTCTCCCGTCCTCTGTATACAGATATGCTCCCTCAGAGCCTGTTACCCCCAGCGTCGTCGCACGTTTTGCAACGGCAGGCATTACCTCCATACATCTCTCATACATGCTCTTCATCATTCCGTCCCCGCTTTCTGCGCTTACCCTTTCGCCTTATCTTCTGCGTTTCTTTATTCTTTATCTTCTACGTTTTTCTCTGCTCTTCTTTATGCCTTATCTCCTGCGTTTTTCTCTGTTTGCTTTCCGCTTTTCCTTCTGCGTTTTTCTGCGATAATTTACTTTTTATTTCTGCCCAGCTTTAACCCGATATCATTGCTTTAACCCGCTATCATTACTTTAACCCGATATCATTGCTTTACTTCAGATAATATGTAATTGTTTTCCAGATTAGTGTCGGTAAAGTCTCAAAAGTATATGGAACATGTACACGTTCTGTCCATTTATGCGCATCTTTCCCGTAGCATCCATAATTTACTGCCGGAATATTCAGCCTTTTCATCTGAGCAAGCGGCAGCGGATACAGACTTTCCATTCCGGGAAAATTATCCAGAAGCAGTTTCAGTGATTCCTCCGTATCGTCAATTTTCAGATAGCTGCTGTCAGAAAGACTTGGGAAAAATTTCATGAACCGGAATTCCTCCCCAGTTTCCTGCGTTACTTCCTTTGCAATTCCCATAATCTGACTGATGAGCGCCTCATCTTTCCCCTGCAATGTGTTGTGCGGACAATACGGAGCCGCAAAATATAACACAATAATTGGATGCGTTATTTTGGCGGTATGCAGCAGATAGCGTATCACATGAATGGGAATTTCCCGTTTATCTGTCCCCTTCTGCAGCTCCCGTGTCAGTATCCTGTCAATCTCCTCATCGTCTGCCCCCAGCTTCTTTGCCCTCTGGTACAGCCCGTCATAGGTGCAGACATCACAGTGATATTTGTAGTCACTGTGCCGCTGACCGTTCCGTGCACAAAATCTCCGGCTCATATCATTGATGTTCTGTAACATATCTCTCATTGTTTCATCTGCCGCCGCCAGCAGTTTTGACAGAATCTCTTCCATCGAGCTGTTATGCACAAAATAATTAAAATAAACAAATGCTTCTGACGGTGTCTGCACATTGTACCAGGGCTTCAGGTCCTTCATCTTCAGTACCGACGGCGGATAGGCATACTCTCCGGCATATTCATCGGAAAAATCACAGTTCAGAGAAATTTTTTCCGTCAGCTTTGCCGCAAGCATAGCGGCGTCAAATCCTTCAAAGCACTGCCCCACATGCGTTTCCTTTCCCTGTATATAGAAACAGGGCAGCAGCTTTCCGACTACTCCTGTATAAATCGTCTTCGCCGTATCCCCCGGAAACAGCGGACAAATAAAATCATTGTTGACAGCCATCAGATAGTTAAGATGGTAACGGTTCTTTAGTTCTTCCAGAATGTCCAGCCCCTCAATAATGCCGGTGTGAAGATTTTCCTCGACAGGATTCAGAGAAAGAAGAATATTTCCCCGCAGCTCCTCCGGATGCTCACTGGCGGTCTTCAGAATACTGAGAAACACCGCATCCCCGCTTTTCATATCGCAGGCGCCCCGCCCGAACATATACTCTCCGGATTCCAGGTCCTTTCGCACCTCTTCCGGAAGGTCCTCCAGCCTGCCAAGCGCCTCCTTCAGCTCATCCGGACTGCACGCCAGCGGTTTCAGTCCCTTATATTCCTCAATTCCAACCGTGTCGGTATGTCCATGAAAAATCAGGGTGTCTCCGCACGTATCCTTTTCGCCGATCAGCAGCGCGCAGACATTGCGCCGATGGAGCGCATCGTTTTTCAGTTCTCTTACAACGACCTGTTCCGGATGCTTTTGAAAATATGGAATCTGCCTCAGATACTGTTCCAGGAACATTCCAATCTGCTGCTCCCCTTCTGTAGAATTAATACTGCATATACGAACGAGCTGTTTTGTCAAATCCACCATTTCCTGATTAATCACAATATTCCCTCCCCTTCTCAGATAGAAATCTGTCCTGGTACAACAAAATCATTTTGAAATTAAAAGCACCCGGCTATGATGTCTGCGGATTTTTCTGTGAAGCCTGCAGGAGCTGCCACCGGCAACTCCTTTCAGATACACGGCAACGAAAAGAGGCTATTGCTTTTGCAACAGCCCCTTTGCCATACTGGTATTTCTCTTTTTCAATTGGGTTTACGCCCTCCGGTATCCTCTCCGGCTTTTGCGTTATCCCTCTGTCTTTTGGTATACATTTTACACTGCTTTTTTGAATTGTCAATACCCAATTTCTAATTTTTTTCTTGATTTTTCGCATTTTACATATTAAAATAATTTTAAAAATGTATACATTTTTGGAGGATTGGAGGAAAGACCATGAAAACGCCTACGAAAACAGGAAAAAAAGCTGCCAGCACTGTCACCTTAAAAGAGCAGGCGTACCAGGCGATCCGGGAACAGATTCTGAAAAACCATCTGCCTTCCGGCACACCGCTCACGGAGGAACAGCTCAGTGCGGCGCTGAATATCAGCCGTACTCCTATCCGCGCCGCACTGCAGAAGCTGACCTATGAAAAGCTGACCATCCAGGATGCGACCGGACATATTTTTGTTTCCACAATTACCAGAAAAGATGTGGAAAATCTCACCGTGCTCCGCGCCCGGATCGAACCGCTAGCAATCGAGCTGGCGTCCTTTCCCATAGACGCCGAAAAAATTGAATTGCTGAAAAAAGACTGCTCTGTACAGTCTGCCCTGGTGGAAGAACACCCGGAGGATGACTACCGCTACGCCATACTGGATACGCAGTTTCACACGGATATCGCAGCATTATGTGACAATTCCATTCTGGCGGACACTTTTAATTATCTGGCGCCAACCGTCATCCGCGTCCACATTCTTACCGGAACACTGAATCCGTATAAGGAAACTGCCATCGAAGAACACCTGGAGCTTATTCATTATCTGGAACGCGGAAAAAAAGATTTCGCCATGCTTGCATTAAAAGAACACGTTATGCAGGTGGGCAACCGGATTATGACCAGCTTATAGTCACAAATTGCAACCGTTTACAGATATCATCTGAGATACATCACGCTCTGTTCTTCCGTTACTGTTTACTCCGTTCACAGCAGCCTTCGCAAATCCATTTAAAATTCGCTTCGCGAATGGGATTTGCTCACACTTGAATCACCATCGGGCGATATTTGACCAATCAGTCCGTATACGCTATAATAGGACTGTATTTCATACTGCTTTGAACACAAATCCTAAGCTACATGGAAAACAATATGGAACACAAATCCTAAGCTACGCAGGAAATGATATGGAACACAAATTTTAAGCTGCGCAAGGAAATGATATAGAACACAAATTTTAAGCTGCGGGGAAATGATATGGAACAGAAATTATCAAATTACGAGAAATGGTGTGAGGAATGGGGCCGACGTTTTCTGACGCTGGATCAGACGCAGCTTCAAAAAACACTGCCCGAATTAAAAGAGGAAGGCGATTATCTCACCCTCTTTCACTTTGGCAAAAAATATGGGATTCACCGGAAAACAGGCGAAATCATACTTATGACGCCAAAAGACCACACAGACACGCTTAAACCGCACGCAAAGAATGCAATGATTGCCGATCATCCGGTTGCACATGCGATTTCCACAAATATCCGTTTTAATATTTACACCCTGCTCTGGTATGCAAAACCCACTGCAAGGTTACAAAATCATTGGGTGACTTTCGGGGATTTAAAGGACGCACGCCCCTTTGCGCCCGCTTTCCAGAAAGGAGTGCTTCTGACATTCGCCAAAACTTTTACTGGACATCTGGATAAACTGATTTTCGCCTGTGAAGCGCTCGGCGGACAGAAGCTGCCGCACTCCGACGCCGGATATCAGATAAATGCGTTCGAATGTATCCCCGTGCGGTTTCTTTTCTGGGAAGGTGATGACGAATTCCCCGCGCAGGCAAATATGCTTTTTGACGTCAGCGCAACCGACTTCATCCATGTAGAAAGTGTCGTAACCATCGCCACAGTCGGTCTCAACACGCTTGCAGAAGCGGCAGGGGTGACGGTATCTGTCGGCGGTTTCCAGACCAGCTAAAATTTTATGTATCATTTTCCGGCATCTCCATGAGCTGTGCAAGCAGCAGATATCCTGCCCAGCAGGCGGTCTGTGGCTTGATAGCTGAGTAGTTTAATGACTGAGTAGTTATATTTTCTCACAATCCCTCGCTGTCAAACGCCGGTATGAAACTTTCTTTTGCAGTCTCGCCCTCCTGGATGAATGCATTTTCTACGCCAAGAGAAAGTGCATAGTCCAGCAGGCGCTCATATTCGCGCTTTGTTACTTTGCGGTTCAATTCAGGCAGATTTTCCACCTGAGGAAGCGGCGTGTACTGGTTCATCAGGCTTAAATACACCTGATTTCCATATGTCTCGTGCACATATTTTACCACTGCCTTCGCATTCTTTATGTGATTTGGCAGGAGCAGGTGGCGTACGATCACGCCCCTTTTCATCATGCCTGCGCTATCAAAGACCGGCGTGCCCTGCTGCCGCACCATCTCCGCAAGCGCTGCCTTTGCCGCTTCCGGATAATCCTTCGCATGTGACAGGCGTCCGGCAAGCTCCGATTCCATATACTTAAAATCGGTCAGATAAATATCCACGATCCCATCCAGCGTCGCCAGTGTTTCCACCTTTTCATAACCGCCGCAGTTATAGACGACCGGAATCCGCAGCCCTTCCGTGCGCGCGTTTTTCACCGCCCGGATGATCTCCGGCGTGTAATGCGTCGGTGTGACGAGATTAATATTTTCCGCTCCCCTATCCTGCAGCTCCAGAAAAATCTCCGCCAGACGCTCCACAGAAATCTCCGTCCCTGCCTGCGCGTCTGCGATCACCGCATTCTGACAGTAAACGCAGCGCAGCGGACACCCGGAAAAAAAGACCGTCCCAGACCCATGCTCCCCGGAAATACATGGTTCCTCCCACATATGAAGAGCGGCGCGCGCGGCGAGAATTTTGCTTCCCGCCACGCCACAGAAGCCTTTTTTCCCAGCCGCCCGGTCTGTACCGCACTCCCGCGGGCACAATCTGCATCCCTTCTGTTCCATGTTCCCTGTTACCTTTCCTCAATATCTCTTATCTATTTGATACCAGCAGAAAAAATACATACGATATACGTTTAAATTAACAGATATCACTTTCTCAGCTCTATCCGTATTTTCTCTCCGATCGGTTTCGCATCCGCCATATCTCCTGTCCCTGACTGCACAGAATAAATCTCCCTGCCGTCCTCCCACTCTTCCTGCGGTTCGTCCATTTCCAGCTCCAGCCTGTAAAACTGCAGCTCTATCCACTCACTTTCCATGGAAGGGGTTGTCCCGGATATGCCAAATGCAGACTCCGTTTTAAAAACATAATGTTTCCCTTCTCTTCTTTCAAGGGTAAACTGAATCGGATTTCCCAGGCTGTCGATTCCCCTGATAAAATATTCTGCATCACCGGCTGACATTTCTGAAGGTTCGCTCACTTCAAGCACCCCATAAATACTATTTACCGAGAAACGCTCAATATCCACATAAACATCCTGTTGTATTTCCAGCTTCTGGTTAATATCACAGGTTAATGTGTTTCTTTCCAGCTCCTCCCGTGAAGCGGAAAATGCAAATTCGAAGGTGACTGGTGCCGTGTCCTCCGCTCCTCTGCTGATCTGTGTCTCAAAAACAATATCCGCTGTATCCGGCATTTCCTCTTTCGCAAAGCCCCATTCCAGAATATAATGATCCTCATCCGCATAGCTGATCCCCATACTCGTACAATCTACAGCTTTTCCATCTACCTCAACCACACCGCTGTTTCCCGGAAAAAGCTTCGACGCATCCTCTGTCTCACTGCCAATTTCCAGAACAGCAAACAAATGATTATCCGAGAGAATCGCCTCCTTTAGTGTAACAGAAATCCCGTCTTTTGTCTGCTTCATATTTAGTATTTCAGCATACGGCGTTAAATCCTCCTCCAGACCAAGTACCTTTCCTATCAAGGTGGAAAACTCCTGAATTGCCGCCCGCACCTCATTATGGAAAATACAGGACAGCCCCAAAAGAGCTGCCAGTGCAGCACATGCCGCACGCCCAGCCGCAGATTTCAAAAGCCTCATAAAGATATGTGACGCACTCATCGGATCCCGCCTCTGCCTTTCTCCTTCATGCGTGTATGTCTCTCTTTGCAGCGCCGCAGCCGCAAGAATCAGCGTATCATCAATCTCGCCAAATATCTCTAAAAATTTTAGTTCCTTTTCCCGCTCGTTCATACCTGCCCTCCCGCTGTCAGTCTGTCACTGCCAGTCTGTTTATATATAATATTTTTTCTTATATATGATACTTTAACAATTCACCCAAATTATGCCGCCTACAAGCAATGCTGTACCACGTGCTGCGGCTGTTCTTTTTCCAGGAATTTTTTCAGCCGCCTGCGGTTGCGGAACAGATTGGATTTTACCTTGCTGACGGAAAACCCGTACTGCCCGGCAATATCACTTATGCTGTCCATGTACCAATAGCGGCGGATAAAGATATCCCGATCAACAGCCGGAAGGCTTCGCAAAAAATCGTTTAGAACCTGCACCAGCTCCTTGCGCTCCATATATTCATCCAACGTGTAAAATGCCGTGTCCGCCAGACTCTCCACCTCCCCGGCAATATCTGCTATATGCATATCTGTGCGCTTCGCCGCATATTTTCTGCGCAGGCAGTCTATTGCCAGCCCGCGTGTGATCCTGCCGAGAAACGCAGAAAGCACGGTCGGTCTCTTCGGCGGCATATAGGTCCACGCGGAAAGCCACGTATCATTTACGCACTCTTCGCTGTCCTCCCTGCTTCCGACAATATTCCAGGCAATCTGCCAGCAGTAATGATTATATTTCTCGCTGACCGCAGAAATTGCTGACTGATTCCTGTCCCAGAAAAGAGCGATAATATCTCTGTCTTCCATAAAATTCACCTGTCACTGCAATGCAGTACATTCTTTGTTACTGCAACGCAATACATCCTTTCTGTACATTGCCGGACATTTTCTGTCCGGCTCTATCCTGGTTTTAACGTCCCTGTATCCATATAGTCGTATTATATCGCCTGCGGTTGCATCGTTCCTCAAAAATATCTACGAAAATTTTTATATGCGCAGCAGAGCCCTTGACAGAATGTCTCTTTAATGCTAACATCGGATACATAAAACGTGATGTGGATTTTTCTGGGATAACCATTTTTCGCCACACAATTGCTTTCCGGCAGTTGTGTGGTTTTTTGTTTTCCCCGCATTTTCGCAGGCGTAAAAGCTTAGGAGGAGACAGATTATGAACGACACCTTTATGAAAGAAAAACCGGTATTGCCGCTGATAGCGTCCATGGCGCTTCCAATGGTAATATCCATGCTCGTTAATTCTTTATACAATATCGTCGACAGCTTTTTTGTCGCAAAAATCAATGAAAACGCCATGACAGCGCTTTCCCTGGTTTTTCCGCTTCAAAATTTTATTAACGCGGTGGCAATCGGTTTTGGCGTCGGCATCAATGCCGTAATCGCATTTTATCTCGGCGCCGACGATGAAAAAAACGCCAATACAACAGCGGCGCACGGTTTGATCCTGACAATGCTGCACGGTATTCTGATGATGTTCGGATGCATCGCCGTCCTGCCTTTGTTTCTTGGAAAATTCACGGCAGATGAGCAGGTAATTGCGATGGGGCTGCGTTATTCCAAAATTGTATTTGCCTTTTCCCCCGTTATCGCCCTCAGCCTGTATTTTGAAAAGCTTTTCCAGGCTGTCGGAAATATGAAGGTAAGCATGGTAAGTCTGATGATCGGCTGCTTTGCCAATATCCTTCTGGATCCGGTCCTGATCTTCGGAGCCGGTCCTTTTCCCGCAATGGAAATAGAAGGAGCGGCGCTTGCTACCGGAATCGGACAGATATTGTCCGTAGCTGTCTATCTTATTGTTTATGTGCGGCATCCAATGCGGATACGGCTCAGCAGAAAATATCTGACAAGAAATACACATATTGATAAAAAGCTATACGCGATCGGGATCCCGGCAATTTTAAACCTCGCCCTGCCTTCCCTGCTGATCACTTCGCTCAATGCGATTTTATCCGCATATTCCCAGATCTATGTTGTCATCCTGGGAATTTATTATAAGCTGCAGACTTTCCTTTATCTTCCTGCAAACGGCATCATCCAGGGGATGCGTCCGGTGATCGGCTACAACTACGGAGCCGGGGAATCGAAGCGCGTAAAGCAAATTTTTTATGTAACGCTTGGCATGTGCGTGAGCATCATGCTCCTTGGAACCGCCATATGTCTGCTGCTTCCCGGACAATTGATCGGTCTGTTTACCACAAATCCGGAGACCATTCTCACAGGGCAGACAGCACTCAGGATCATCAGCGCCGGTTTTATCGTCTCGGCAGTTTCCGTAACAGCTTCCGGAGCGCTTGAGGGACTTGGAAAAGGAGCCGCATCACTCATTATCTCCCTGTCGCGGTATGTCCTTGTCATTATTCCTGCCGCATTTATTTTAAGTAACATTTACGGCCCCACCGGCGTCTGGAATGCATTCTGGATCACGGAGTTGCTGACAGCAGTGATCGCATTTTATGTTGCACGGCGCACCATTATCTCATAAACAAAAAACGCCGTTATCTCATAAGCAAAAATCAATTTGACAAACGACTCATATCCCTATATGATGTTGTTGGGGTCAAAAGCCCCGCCCACCTATGATGCCTGCGGATTGTTTCGTGTGAACGAGACGTCTGACATCAATATTTTATCAAACTAATCAGGAGGCTCTTATGAGATTTGTATACCCCGCTGTTTTTCACAAAACAGAAACGAACACCTATGAAGGATTTTTCCCGGATTTAGACGACTGCCATGCAGAGGGCGAAACCTTAGATGAAGCGCTCGACAATGCGATCGAGGCGGCGCGCGACTGGATCACGCTGGAGCTGGAGGAAGGCAACATCCTCCCCTCTATCTCCGAGGACGATGATCTTACATTAAAGGAAGGCGAATTTGTGCGGAACATTGCCGTCACCATTCGCCTGATGGATGGATGGGATGAGTAAAAAACTCATCCCATTATTCTGATTCTTTTTACTCAATTTCCCGTATTTTTCTGCGCAGCTCCAGCACCATCGCCGGGGAAACTGACAGCTCGTCCACGCCCATTTTCAGGAATTCTTCCGTCAGCTCCAGGTCTGCGCCAACCTCTCCGCAGATGCCCGCCCATTTCCCGTGACGGTGCGCGCTCTCCACAGTCATGCGGATCATCTGTAGGACTGCCGGATGATGTGGGTCGTAGAAGTCGTCCAGGCGCGCGTTCTGGCGGTCGATCGCGAGCGTATACTGTGTGAGGTCGTTCGTGCCAATGCTGAAAAAGTCCGCCAGCTCTGCCAGCTCGTCGCTGATCATCACCGCGGCGGGCGTCTCGATCATAATGCCCTGCTCCGGTACCCGGTAGGGGATTCCCTCCGCCTCCAGCTCCTCCTGCACCTGCCGCACGATTGCAGCAATCTGCTGCATTTCTCTCACAGAAATAATCATCGGATACATAATGGAAAGATTTCCGTACATCGCAGCGCGAAAAAGCGCCCGAAGCTGCGTTTTGAAAATTTCCGGCTGCTTTAAGCAAATGCGGATCGCACGGTAGCCAAGCGCCGGATTTTCCTCCTCGCCGAGCTCCAGATAATCCGCTTTTTTATCCGCGCCGATGTCAAGTGTGCGGATGATCACCTTTTTCTCACCCATCATACGCAGCACCTGCATGTACGCCTGAAACTGTTCCTCCTCGCCCGGAGCATCGCCGCGCCCAAGATACAAAAATTCGCTGCGAAAAAGACCGATCCCGCCAGCGTCGTTTTCCAGCACATAGCCGACGTCCCCCACGCCGCCGATGTTCGCGTAGACGTTCACCGTTTTGCCGCTGCGCGTCCTGTTTTCTTTTCCTTTCAGCTCCTGCAGAAGCGCCGCCCGTTCCGTCTCCTGTGCAATCCTCTTTTGGGCCTCCTGCAGCGCTGCCTGCGACGGCTCAAAAATCACCTCGCCCTGCATTCCGTCCACAATGACAGTCATGCCGTTTTCTATTTTTTCCAGATCGACCGGTACGCCCACCAGAGCCGGAATGTTCATCAGACGCGCAAGAATCGCCGTGTGGGAATTTGCTGAGCCGTGTACTGTGACGAACGCCAGGATCCGGCTTTTGTCCATCTGTACCGTCTCGCTCGGTGAAAGGTCGTCCGCAATGATAATAGAGGGCTGTTCAGCCAAAAACGCTCCGTCCCCCTGTCCGCTCAGATTCCGGATGAGACGGTTGGTGATGTCCCGCATATCCGCGGCGCGCGCTTTCATATAATCATTATCCATCGCCGCAAACATTTCTGCGAAATGGTCCCCCGCCGCTGCAGCCGCATACTCGGCATTCACCTTCTCCGTGCGGATCATATGATACATTGCCTCCAGAAAGTCCTCATCCTCCAGTATCATCTGATGCGCTTCAAATATCATGGCGTTCGCCTCACCGACCTCCGCCACTGCCTTCTCATAGAGCCGCTGAAGCTGCTCCTTCGCCGCGGCTGCCGCCTCCCGGATGCGCGCAATTTCCGCTTCCGCATCCTCTGTTTTTCTGCGCTTCACCTGCTGGTCGTTTTTTTTCAGCACCGCGACAGGCCCCACCGCAATGCCTTTATATACTGATTTTCCGGAAAGTTTCCACATCACATATTGCCTCCGTCATCCATACTGTCCTCCCGCGATCCTGATGCACTCTGCTGAAAAGATATGTTATATTCCAGAGGTCATCCTATTCCACAGGCGGGATTTTTATTATTATATCATGTCCCGATCGGAGCGTCACCATACAAAAAGCTTCAAGTCTCTGACAACACCGCTGCACATAATAGCTGCTGATCTTGCCAACGCCTCTGCACACAATAGCTGCAATCTTGCCAACGCCTCTGCACACAATAACTGCTGAGCTCTGCCAACACCGGTGATCGCAAAATGTGATAAATCTCATATTATGCCGATAACTGTCCCGCTGCATTTAACGCATCCTCTATGTGATATGGTTCCGTTTCATGCGAGCCGGGCGCGCCCGCCGTCACCAGAATATATTCCCTGCCGCCAACACTTAAAAGACTTGCCAGGCAAAGCCCCGCTTCCTCTGTATAGCCTGTTTTTCCGCCGAGGATCACGCCGTCCGCTCTGCTGTCCGTCTGTGAAAACAACGTACTCCAGAAGGTAAAGCCGTCCGGATGCTGTTCTGTCGGCTGCACATAGTAATATTTGCTGGTAAAAATTTCCCTGAAAGTAGCATTCGATAAGGCATACTGCAAAAGTATCGCAATGTCGGCAGCGGAAGAATAATGCGTATTCTCCTGCAGCCCGGTACAATTTGTGAAATTCGTGTTTTCCATGCCGATCTGCGCCGCCTTCTGATTCATCAGCTCCGCAAACATCTCCTCCGTGCCGCCGATATAGCGGGCAGCCGTCAGACAGCACTCCGCCCCTGACGGAAGCAGGATGCCGTACAAAAGCTCCCGCAGCGTCGTCTCCTCTCCCGGCAGAAAGCCAGCCATGGATGCGCCCTCCGCATAAAGCTGTTCATAGATATCCGTTGGTATCCAGACTGTCTCATCCAGATTGCCCGAATACTCGATTACCAGAAGCGCCGTCATAATTTTTGTGAGCGATGCCGGATAGATCTGCGCGTGGCTGCTCTTCTCCGCCAGTGTTTCGCCGGTATCGGCAGCTATTAAAATCGCATAGGGGCTGTACAGATCCGCAAGGTTCACGCTTCCGGCTCCGTACCCGTCCCCTTCAGCCGCCTGCTGTACTCTGGGACTCACAAACCGCACCGCCGCAAGACAGACCAAAGCCGCCAAAATTACCCCGACAGCGGATGTCAGCATTGTGCGGATGCGCGCACTTCTCCTTTTCTGAAGCTGTTTTTTATTCCATTGCGCTTCCTGCCTCATTCCGTTCCTTTGCACTTCCTGCTGCATTCTGTTTCTTTGTGCTTCCTGCCGCATTCTGTTTCTTTGTGCTTCCTGCCGCATCTTGTTTCTTTGTGCTTCCTGCCGCATTCTGTTTCTTTGCGCTTCCTGCCGCATTTTGTTCCTTTGCGTCTCCCGACGCGTTTCATAAGCTTTTTCCTGCTGTCCGGCTGCAGACCCTGGCTGCTCCGTTCCGTACCGCCGGTTCGTTTCCATCCTTCCCCGCCGTTTTCTATTATCGTAATACACGGCATATCTCCCTCTTTCCTTATAAGCTGCAAAAAAGACTTCTGTCAGTAATTATCTTACCAGACAGAAGTCTTTCATCCTTTAATATGCAGTTGTTTATTTCCTAAGAAAAGGTTAAGACTGCGGCAGCGTGACGGTAAAGGTCGTCAGCTCGCTTTCGCTTTCCGCCATGATGGTGCCGCCGTGCAGCTCGACAATATCTTTTGCGATAGCAAGCCCCAGCCCGGCACCGCCGGTGTTTGTGGCGCGGGCGCTGTCGAGGCGGAAGAATTTTTCAAAGATCGTCTCCAGCTTCTGCTTCGGGATCGTCCTGCCGTGGTTGCAGAAAAGTACCACGATTTCCTCCTCCCTCTCCTGCACTTCAATCTCGATCACTGTGTCCGGATAGCTGTACGCCACCGCATTTTTCAGTATATTGTTAAACACGCGCGCCAGCTTCAGCGGATCGCAGTAGATCATAATGCCCTCCTTCGCCTGCACCTGTACGGTGTTTCCATGCCCCTGCAGGATCGGATAAAACTCATCCGCCATCTGGATAAGCATATAAGACAGGTCGATGCGCTCCTTTTCCAGCACGATCTGCTGCAGGTTATAGCGCGTGATCTCGAAAAATTCGTTGATAAGCTGCTCCAGACGGAGCGCTTTTTCCAGTGAAATGTGCACATACTTCGCCTTCTGCGCTGCCGGCATATCCGGCGCTTCCTCAAGGAGGCTCAAATATCCGATAACAGATGTAAGCGGCGTCTTTAGGTCGTGCGCCAGATAAACGATCAAATCATTTTTGCGGCTGACTTCTTCTTTCAGCGTCTGCTCGCGCCGCTGCATGTCGTTCTTGATCGCAGTCATCTGCATAGCGATCTCCTCATAGCCGGCAGGAAATACCTCCTCCACATCCCGGTCCCCCGCCATATAGCGGCGGATCATGTTACTTGTCTCCGTGATGGATTCCCGCACTTTTTTCGCTGACTGGTAGCGCGACGTCAGATGAACGGCGGCGATGCAGATGAGGACCACCAAGATCAGCGCCTGCAGAAGAAGCACCTTGACGCTGCCCCAGTTCGGCTGGTAGATATAAAAGTCATCCTTCGTCATATAGGGGGTCGTATAATTCGCGGTAAACCAATCTATAAACATACCGTTAAAAAAAACATCCACCATATTGTAGAGCCACAGGCAGCCTATCACCGCCGCAATCACGATCAATATTATTTTCGGCGTCCGTATTTTTTTATCCTTCAATTTTATATCCGCACCCCCAGACTGTTTTTATGTACTTCGGATTTTCAAAGGAATCTCCCATCTTTTCCCGCAGGTGACGGATATGGACCGTGATCGTGTTGCTGCTTTTCGTGAAGTATTCCTCCTTCCAGATCTGGCGGAACAGCTCCTCCGAACTTACAACCTTTCCCCGGTTCTGACAGAGGATCTGCAAAATGGAAAACTCGGTCGGCGTCAGCTCCAGCGGCTTCTCATTCAGCCTGCACTCATGTGTCGTCACATTCAGCACCAGTCCGCCGTACTCAAACACGTCTGCCTCCGGCTGCGCGCCCACATTATAACGCTTATAGCGACGGAGCTGCGCCTTCACGCGCGCGACAAGCTCCAGCGGCAGAAACGGCTTTGTGATATAATCATCCGCGCCGAGCGTCAGACCAGTGATCTTATCGACCTCTTCGCCCTTCGCCGTCAGCATGATGACAGGATAATTGTATTTTTCGCGAATTTTCCGGCAGAGCGAAAAACCGTCCATATCCGGAAGCATCACGTCCAGGATCGCCAGATCGAGCTTCTCCTTCTCAATACACTGCAGCGCATCCGCCGCACAATAGTATTTGTACACATGGAAATTTTCATTCCCAAGATATAATCCCACCAGATCCGCAATTTCCCGCTCGTCGTCCACGATCAAAATGTTCTCACTCATAGCTGTCCTCTCTGTTTTCACGGGGAGTACAAAATGACTCCCCTGTTTGATTTCTATTTGTTATTACTAAAATACAGGTTCAATATCCTCCTAAAAAATACGCCGTTTCTCTCTAAATAAAATCTAAATGAAATAATATTTCCAGTATAACATCCTCCGGCAAGGTTGTAAACCTGCAGGAGCTGCCACAAGCAGCTCCCTTCGGATGCATAGCAACGCAAACAGGCGCAGAGCTTTTCGGTCTCTGCGCCTGCTGTATGAACTGTTTTTGGGTTTTATCGCCATTCTTCCAGGCTCTTAGCCCTCGATCGTGATGTATTTGCTATTCTCCACTGCCGGTTTTTCTTCCTGCTTCGGAACAAAGAGCTTCAGGGTGCCATCCTCAAATTTCGCCTTGATTTCCTCCTGCTTTACTTCCTCGCCTACGTAGAAGCTTCTGCTGCAGGTGCCGAAGTGACGCTCTCTGCGGATGTATCTGCCGTTGCTGTCCTTCTCATCATTGCTGGTATTGGCAGTCGCCTGAATGGTAAGGTAGCCGTCCTTCAGCTCTGCCTTTACATCTTCTTTCTTCACACCCGGAATGTTCATCGTGATCTCATAGCCGTGCTCCAGCTCTTTGATATCAGTCTGCATCATGTTTGCTTTTACCACCTCATGCGGTCTCACTGCCTCAAACGGATATCCAAAAAAGTCATCAAACATATCTCTTCCAAAAATACTCGGCATCATCATAAGTCATCTCTCCTTTTCACAAAATATTGTGTCCATTTTTCTAATTTTAAAACATCTGGAAAGGATCCTTGTTTTATTCCGTCCTCTCTATCTGTTCTATATGTAATATAGCACACATTTTAGCACTCGTCAAGTGAGAGTGCTAATAATTTTGTGAAAATTTTGTGAACAAAAAGCTCTTCCGGTTTCCCGGAGGAGCTTTCCAAACCAATTCTTTATTTCCCAACCGCTTCCTTCACCGCGCAGGCAATGGAAGTGTCTACTCTGTGATACGGGATCAGCATAGACTGCAGTGCGTGGTAAATGTCGGATTTGCCCGGCCAGACAGTTCCGAGAAGCTGGTTGTGCTCATCGAGCTGATGGAACCAGGAGCCGTTTACATGATCCAGCACAGTCTCATCGAGATACTGCATAAATTCTGCATAATTGTCCGCATATTGCTGCTTTCCGGTAACACGGTACAAAACAGCGGAGGTGTTGATCGCTTCCGCCAGCGTCCAGTGCATTCTGTCGTGTACGCATGGCTTGCCGTTCCAGTCTGTCGTGTAAACGATGCCCGGCGCGCCGTCCACATTCCATGCATCCGCGATCGCGCGGTTGAAAAGATTTTCTGCTGCTTCCACATACGGCTGTGCCTTTTCCTTCTCATTTTTATAGGTAGAGAGCGCCCAGTGCGTGATCAGACGCGCCCACTCAATGCCGTGTCCCGGCGTTGCGCCGTACGGCTTAAACGGATCATCCGGCTTTTCCTTATTTTTCTCCAGATCCAGATCCCAGTCCTTCGTGAAGTGCTCCGGGATTCTCCATTCGTTGTCCTTCGCCCATGTAATTACATGCTCGACGATGCGTCCCGCACGCTCGCGGTAATTTTCTCTGCCAGTCGCATCAGCAACCGCAAGGAATGCCTCCACCGTGTGCATATTTGCGTTTACACCGCGGTAATCATCCAGCACCGTAAATTCTGTGTTCCAGGTATCGCAGGAAAGCCCTTCCATCTCGTTCCAGAAACGCTTATCGTATAATTCCAGCGCTTCCTCCAAAAGCTTTTCTGCACCCGGTCTGTTTGCCAGCATGGACGAGGTCGCCGCCAGGATTACAAATGCGTGCGCATAGCACTGCTTGTCCGGCAAAATTCCGCCCTCCGGCGTGCGACCCGGATACCAGCCGCCGTTTTCCGTATCCTTCAGCTCTCCGTTTAAGCCCTTCAGCGCAGCGTCAACAAGCTTCTCGCTTCCCTCATGTCCGAGCAGGCAGCCGATGCTGTATACATGCGCCATACGACAGGTGATCCATGTCTCGCGGTTGCGGTCCGTCCACGGCGTGCCGTCGTCTCCCAGATACCAGGAGCTTCCCTCCGGCGACGGGAATCTGTGCCCGAAGCGGAGCAGATCGTCTGCAAGCTCCTGTAAAAATGCCTTGTTTTCCTCTGTGTCGATCTGATACTTTTTGATCATGTCCTCCATCCCTTTCTGACTGCTCTTTTGCAGTCCGCTTTTCCTCGTTTAATGGTATATTTAATTTACTATTATTATAGCAAGTATAGAAGAGATGTCAAGACTGCTTTTACAAAATGTAACTGCTCAGCTCTCCCTTAAACATCTGATTCACCACGTTGCACGCCGCCCCGATAAGCTGCGCTTCTTTTCCGAAATAAGCCTTTTTCACCGGCAGGGGACTCTGGTCGTGCACCACCTTCCGCTCATTTACCAGCTCCTCCAGCCTGCGGACGTGACGCTCATCCCAGTCGATGCAGTCATGTCCGAGCACGATCATTTCCGGGTGCAGGATATTCACGCTGGTGACAAGGACGGCGCTGACGTCCTGCAGCATTTCCTCAAAGACCGCCTCTGTCCCTGTGGTCTGCGGCATACGGCAGAAGTCAGCGAAAGAAGCGGTTTCCAGCGTTCCTGAAGGATCGTCCGTGCCTGCTCCCTCCGCGGCTGCTGCCCGCAGTTTCTTTAAAACAATATGTGTATTTGCGTACAGCTCCAGGCATCCCCGGTTGCCGCAGACACACAGAGGCCCTCTGCGATCAATACTGATGTGACCGATCTCCGGCGCAATTCCACGATGGCTGTGGTAAAGCTCGCCGCCGCTGACGATCCCGGAGCCGATACCGTTTGAGATACCGAGAAACAGAAAATCCTGCACATTTCTTCCAATACCAAACAGCCGCTCCGCAAGCGCCGCGCTGTTATTATCGTGATCGAAAAAAACAGGATACGCGTATCTTTCCTTCAGCACCTCTAAAATCGGTACATTGCGGATACCGTAAAACCGCGGCGGATTCAGGATCACGCCCTTCCAGATATCCACCGGACCGATCGCCGCCACGCCGATACCAAGAATATGTTTCTCCTTTTCGAGCAGCCGGTCGATTACCGCAAAGCAGTGTTCATATAGCTGCTCCTTTGTCAGCGAATCAAACTGAATGCTCTCCGTTGCCAGCGTCTCCATGGAGATGGTGCACAGCACAGCCTCTATGCGGTCGCGGAAAATCAAAAGCCCGATCACCTTCGGCGCTTTCGGCGAGATCTCCAGCAGGATTGGATTTCTGCCGCATACTTCCGTCTGCTCTTCCTCGCACTCTGCGACCAGATCCTGCTGCATAAACTCCGAAATAATATTCGTCACGGTCATCTTCGTCAGCCCGGTGGCTTTCGAAAGCTCGATGCGCGTCCGGCAGACCTTTGTCGCGATCAGCTTCAGCAGAAGTCCCCGGTTAAACTGCTTCGAGGTAATATTATTTTTTCCTGTCATACGGGACATCCGTCCGCCTCCTTCCGATACTGCAGATAATCAGGAAATCACTCCACCGCCAGTGACGCCGTCTTTGGGCTGCGCAGGGCAGCACCGACACCGCGCCACCGCAGTGTTCGGACAGCCCGGATTACAATACCCGCCGCAGCGTCTCCATATCCGCATCTGTCGTGGACCAGCTCGTTACAAAACGGACAACAGTGTGCGTGTCGTCGAGATTTTCCCAAAAGCTGAATTTTATCTCCTTCTTCAGCTCCTCCATACGCTTATTTTCCAGAATGATAAACTGCTGGTTTGTGGGAGAGGCCAGATAAATATCAAGATTCTTGCTGCGGAAAATCTCTTTCAGCTCTTCCGCCTTCTCGATCGCATAGCGTCCGATCTCAAAATACAGATTGTCGGTAAACAGCGCGTCAAACTGCACGCCGAGCAGGCGTCCCTTCGCAAGCAGCGCGCCCCGCTTTTTCACAGACGTCAGAAAATGCTTCGGCTTGTTTCCCTTCGTAAAAACCACCGCTTCGCCGCAGAGCGCGCCCACCTTGGTGCCGCCAATGTAAAAGACGTCGCAAAGCTCTGCCAGCTCCGGCAGAGTGACGTCCGTCTCATGACTCATCAGACCGTAGCCGAGGCGCGCGCCATCCACAAAAAGCGGCATCTGATATTTATGACACACCTCTGCGATATCCTGCAGTTCCTTCTTAGAATAAAGCGTGCCATACTCCGTAGGGTGTGAAATATAAACCATGCCCGGAAATACCATATGCTCAAAATTTTCATCAGCATAATACATTTCCATATACTTTTGCAGCGTTTCCGCCTGAATCTTGCCCTCTTTCTGCGAAATTTCCAGTACCTTGTGCCCGGTATACTCGATCGCGCCCGCCTCATGCACGCTCACGTGACCGGTTTTCGCTGCGACCACGCCCTCGTAATCCTTCAGCATAGAAGCGATTACAACGGCATTCGTCTGCGTGCCGCCCACCAAAAATTCCACCTCCGCCTGCGGACATCCGCACGCCTCGCGGATCTTTTTCTTTGCTCTTTCGCAGTACGGATCTGTCCCGTAGCCGGAAAGCGGCTCCAGATTCGTCTCCATCAGTCTTTTCAATACCTCGGGATGCGCCCCGGCAATATAATCGCTCTCAAATGAAACCATAATTTTCCCTCTCTGCGTATTTTCTGAACGGGCGGTATCCGTCCGCTTTTTCTATCAAATCATTCTATCCTATTTTTCTAAGATCCGCAACATTGCGTTCAATCAATTTTAAAACGCTTGTTGAAATTTCCGGCAGGCAATGCTAGAATAAGCCTTAGGATCCCAGATTATCTCCGGCATCCATAAATTTGAAAAGAGAGGTGAGATTATGGACGGCAGCAGCGGTGGACGAAGTAGCGACAGGGCAGTTATCCGGCGGAAAGTTTTCAGACGCACGCCGTCTGTTTTCTGACCGTTTTTATAGCTGCCATTGTCTGTTTGAAAACTGCGCTACATCATCAGCAGAGCCGGGTGTAGAGCATATTACTGACGGCAATGGTTTTTTTGTGCTCTTTTTGCCGGTCGGTATCTCGGCGCCTGTCTTTGCTCAGTCAATATGACAATTCTTGAGTAAGGGAGGATACAGACAATGACGACAAGAAAAAATATTTCAGGCGGCGCCGCAGCCGCAATGCAGCACCCGGATTATGACCGTGAAATTATTACCGTGATCCGAAGCGGGCTGACGCCGAAGCTTCTGCGGGAACGCCTGCATGAATATCACGAAAAGGATCTCGCGGAAGCGCTGGAGCTTCTGCGCAGGGATGAGCGCCACAGGCTTTACAGTATTCTGGATACGCAGACGCTTGCAGATATGCTGGAGTATTCGCCGCAGCGCAATCTTTATCTGGAAGAAATAAGCATGCGCAGGCGCGTCGCGGTTCTCTCCGCCTTTGACGTCACATCGACAGTGGAATATCTGCAGCAGCTCGATAAAGACCAGCGCGACACGATAATCGATCTGATGGAGGACGATCTGAAAAAGGAAATCGCACTCTCCAGTTCCTTCGGCAAAGAAGAGATCGGCAGTCGGATGACCACCAATTATATTTCTGTTGTCGAGGGCGCCGGCGTGCGCCAGGCAATGAAGGAGCTGATAGAGCAGGCGTCAGAAAATGATAATATTTCCACTATTTACGTGCTGGACGGGGACGGCGTTCTGGTGGGCGCGGTGGATTTAAAGGATCTTATCATCGCCCGCGAATCGACGCCGCTGGAGACGATCACTACCACCTCGTACCCCTATGTCTACGCGAGCGAGCTGATTGAAGACTGTGCGGACCGCATCCGCGACTATTCCGAGGATTCCATTCCGGTCCTTGACGAAAACAATCGCCTAGCGGGCGTACTGACCTCGCAGGATATGATAGACATCGTCGACGATATTCTGGGCGACGATTACGCGAAGTTCGGTGGTCTTTCCTCGGAGGAGGATCTGCAGGAGCCGGTGAAAAAAAGTATCGTCAAGCGCCTTCCGTGGCTCGTCATCCTGCTCGGGCTTGGCATGGTAGTGTCCGGCACCGTCAGCCTGTTTGAGTTTGTTGTCGTACAGATTCCTCTGCTCGTGAGCTTCCAGTCGCTCGTGCTCGACATGGCTGGAAACGTCGGAACGCAGTCGCTTGCTGTAACGATCCGTGTACTGATGGACGAGCAGCTCACTGCAAAGCAGAAGCTCTTTCTTATAACCAAGGAAGCGCGTATCGGCTTTCTGAACGGCGCTATCCTGGGCGCACTCTCCTTTGTGTGCATCGGAGGCTATCTGATGCTGTTTAAAGGGCAGACAGCACTGCACGCGTTTTCCATCTCACTTTGCACCGGAATCGCACTGCTGACAGCTATGGTGCTCTCCAGCATCGCCGGAACCGGGATTCCAATCCTGCTGAAAAAAATAAAGGTCGATCCTGCAGTGGCTTCCGGTCCGCTCATCACTACCATCAACGACCTCGTCGCCGTGGTCACATATTATGGACTTGCCTCTGTTTTACTGTTAAAGCTTGTGCCTGGGATGGCCGGATAATGCCAGACGGACGCCGGATTTTCCGACGCCCGTCTGTTTTCATTTCTTTTAAGGTACAGATAGGGAGAGACGACATACCTTTAGCTTTCCGCCGTCTGCAAAGATCCCCCACCTGCGGTTTTTTATCAAATCGTATACCCGCACACTCATTGCCGCCTCATGGTTTGCATAGCAGACCATCATGCTGTCCTTTATCAGAAGATACACCTGCACCGTTCGTCGGTTGTACAACCGCAGAGGACGTTCCAGCTCTGCAAGAAACGGAATATCTCCTCCGAGATAATGCTGCTGCTGACAATCATCCGAGAGCGGGGCACGAGGCCACCTGTCAAATACCATCCGCTGGTGAAACGGTTCAAAGCGAAAGAAATACCCGTCATCCTGATCATCTCCGTTATTCGTCGTAAGCTCAAAAGATCTCACAGCCCCGTCATATTCCAGTTCCGCCTCTATCAGGCACTCTTCCGGCAGGTCTTCAAATAATATGCCTGCCTTTTTTTCCCACGCCTGCAGAATATAGGTATCGTCCTCTTTTCGTACATTTCCCAGTTTATTCATGCAGAAAAGCTCTTTCCGCGTCGGAAATGCATCTAAAATACTTTTCGGAAGAACCGCAAATAATGCGCCGTCCTTCTGCTGTATCAGCTCATGCACACATAAATTGCCGCCCCACTGATATATGCCCGAATCCCGTTCGCCTTTTCTCGTTGGAATCCAGCCGAACGCAAACCGTTTTTTTCCATCACCCGCCGTCTTGATCGCATAGCAGTTACGCGCATCCCAGGTATCGGCAACACCTTCTATCCATGGACCTTCCGGCGTTCTGCTCATCCGGTAATGTGTTGCAAACCGCTCTGTAAAAGTAGAATACGCCAGATACCACCAGCCGTTCCATTCAAAAAGATCTGTACACTCATGCGCATAATATCGATCCGGTGCATAGAAAGGTTCCCCGATAGTCCAATCAAACAGATTTTCTGACCTGCATTTTAAAACACACCCGCCTTTGCGAAAGCTTCCTTCTCTTGTGCGTGCCGTCAGCAGCATATTGTAGCACGCTTCTTTTTTATTATAAAATACAAACGGATCACGCCAGTCAAAAATACTATACCGAACGCCGTCGCTTCCAAACTGTTCCGGACATTTTTTCCAGTGGATAAGGTCTGTACTGACCGCATGCATGATCGTCTGCACCGGATGCCCGTCTATCTGATATGCCTCATGGCGGCTGTTTTGGGCTGTATAGAAAATATGGTAATCATGTTCACCGTTTTTATACACGCTTCCCGTATAGCAGCTGTTGTCCGGCTCTTCTGCCGAACCATTTGCAAGCACGGTCCCATGGTACTGATATTCTACAAAATCCCTGGTCGTCACAAGCGACCAGTCCGTCCGGTCAGCCGCCAGACTGGACGGACGTCTGTCTTTTAAAAAGTACAGATAATAAATACCATTCTCAAAAAATGGAATAACATCGCCTACATAACTATCTTCCGGTTTAAAAAATATGCTTCTCATCTTTTATCAGCCAAAATAATCCGCAGAATTTTCGTCAATAGATGCATCCACCTGTGCCGTGAAATCCTCCACCGTAATATCCCCAAGCGCCAGCGAAATAGCCATGTTGCCAATCAGCTCATTCGTCGTCGGATCAAGCTCCACGTCATACAGATTAATTGCCCCGATGGACGTTTCCATATCCGCTGCAATGCGGTTCGCCAGATCGCAGTCATACGGAATACTTCCGCCGACAGCACAGGAAAACGCGCTTGTGGTAAATCGACTCACATTATTGGCATAATAAACAATGAACCTCTCCATTTCCTCATCAAAACCTGCAGCTCCAAATCCAATTGGCATCGTAGAGTTCGCGGCAAACGTAACCTTGCCAACCTCCGTATCGCCTTCATTCACCGTCGGCAGCAGAAAATAATCAACATTATCCTGCATTTCCTCCGAAAGATTCTCATTCATAAAATAGTTCAGATCCCAGGTTCCCATATAATAAATCGCTGCATTTCCGCCTGTGAAACACTCCAATGCTCCCGTATAATCTGTACTTGCGAAGCCCTCCTGGAAATACTGTCCGAGATCTGCCAGGAATTGCGCTCCCTTCGTTCCGATTTCTCCGCTGAAATCCACCTTATTTCTTGCAAAATCAAACAAATACTGGTTATCACCATATTTGTATGTAACCATGTCAATATAGCGAAGCAGCGGCCATTGCTCTTTTCCTGCAATAGCAATCGGCGTATAGCCAGCGCTTTTCAGTGTCTCACATGCCGCAAGAAATTCATCAAAGGTCTGCGGTATCTCTACTCCCGCATCTGCAAACATCTTCTTATTGTACCAGAATACTTCAATGGAATAATCAATAGGAACTGCAATCTGTACGCCATCGCTTGTCCTTCCCCAGGCAAGCGGCGCCGCCAGAAACACTTCATCCAGTCCATTATCCTCAATCACTCCCGTAATATCCTGGATCAGCCCATTTTCTAACAAAATATTGGTATAGGCATCCGCATCCACATTAAACATATCCGGCAACGAATCCGCAGCAGCAAGGGTCTTTATTTTCTGAAGATACGACGGTTTGTCCGCAATATACTGAATCTCCATGGTAAACCCAGGATTTACCTCCTCCTGATAAGCCGCAACGATAGCTTCCATTGTCTTGTAGGAAGATTGGTCTGGTGTGATCGTTGTCAGGTAGACAACATTTTTCTCCACTGACGTTCCTTCCTCCTGCGCCTGTGCCACAACAGCCGCACCTGCCAAAAGCATCCCCATTGATAGTGACAGCACCTTTTTCCATACATTCATAGTCTGAACCTCCCTTTATTTTAGATACTACTATTATACGTTCTTCTATTCTTGTACGTAAATTCTAATAATTTTACATAGTTTCAAAGATTTTTTTATTTTATTTGCGATATATTTAGTTTTTCTCGAAAATTTTGTGCTGTCATTCCCACATTTTTCTTAAACACATGACAAAAATAACGTTGGTCTTCATAACCAACCATTCTGGCAATATCCCCTATCAGCAGTCTGTCATCCTTCAGAAGCTTTTGGGCACACTCCATTTTGCGCATAGTGATGTAGTCAAATAAATTTGTTCCGGTTTCTTTTTTAAAAAGATGGCTGATATAAGAGGAGTTCATATGAAAATAGTCCGCCAGATCCGTCAAGGTAATCTGCCTGTCAATATTATTTTCAATATAAACATAGATGCGCTTTACGGTATCCGAAGCTGACTGGCTGACATTTTTCTGCAACACCTGCCGCATTTTTGAAAATGCCTCCAGGAGCCATTTTTTTAATCCCCCGATGGTTTTGCTGTTCATCACATAAGAAACGTTGAGTATTTCCGAAAAGCGCTGTTCAAAAACACGGGAATAATCGTGCTCTGCCACATAACGACAGCTATAAACCAGATTACACACCACAGAGCGAACCGCTTCTGTGTTTAAATGCTCATAAAGCATTCTTTCAAACAGATGATTCACGCTTTCCTCCAGCAGAAACTCCTCTTCTCCTTTAAACAGGCGATTTACAATGTCTTCTATCATTTCCCTGTAATCACCCTGGCGCTGAAATGTAAATTTTGTTGTATTACTTACCTGTTCCTGAATAAACACAGAATAGTCCAGCATCTCATTCGCCTGACCAAAGCTGTGAGAAATGTCCTCCTGCTCAAAGCATATTTCTCCGGAACCCCAATAAAATGCTTGCTGGCTAAGTGTTTGCTGCATCTGGATAATACTTCCTAATTTATGAAGCATATCATATATCCCATCTCTCTTTACAGAACAGCATACGATACTCAGGCTGCCAAAATGACGCACAATCATCAGCTTATTATTGGCCGTCTCTTCTTTGATCAGAATATCCGCAAGCGCTGCAAGATTGTATTCCCGTTTCCCCAGCCTGCATGTTTTCACGCACAGAACGGCAAAAGAAGCATACACAGACAGTTCTTTCAGATACGTCTTTTCCCCCTCCAGCATATGATAAATCGGGCTGTTTGTGCTAAGTGCATGATAATCCTGCCCTGGTATACATCTTAATCTTTCCACTCGTATCTTTGCATTTTCAATCGCCCGCTCAATTCCTGAAATATTTACCGGTTTCACCAGATAATCCACCGTCTCAAGCGCAAGCGCCTGCCGTGCAAATTCAAACTCGGCATAAGCGCTGTAGATAATAAATGCCGCATCCAGGATTCCTTTCAAATTTCGGATCAACTGCAGCCCAGTCTGGCCCGGCATTTTCACATCCGTAATAATAATATCCGGTTTTTGTTCGCACGCCAGGCGAAATGCCTCTTCTCCGTTCTCTGCCGCAGCGACCACTTCACAGCCAAGCCTCTCCCAATCTATCCTCTGCTTCAATCCTCTGATGACTATCTGTTCGTCATCTGCAATCATCACCCGATACATCTTTTTTCTCCCCCTCATCATCATATAGATTCTGATTGGTAATCCTACGCCGGATTGCAATAAAAACTGTCGTTCCTACCTGCAGCTCCGACACAATATGCAGCCCATAGGCTTCTCCATAATATAGCTTGATCCGCTCATCCACATTGCACAGTGCATATCCGTTTCCAAGCGGATTTTCCGCATTAACCGAAAAGCCAACTCCGTCATCCTGCACAATAAAAGTAATGTCCTCATCTTTTTCTTCTGCGCTGATACTGATACTTCCATTTCCGGAGCGTCCCTCCAATCCATGCTGTACAGCATTCTCCACGATCGGCTGCAGAATAAGCTTGATTATTTCCATCTGCAGCATCTCCTGCGGCAAATCTATGCGGAGCTGAAACCGCCCTTCAAAGCGCATATTCTGGATTGCCATATAATTCTGTACCAACTGCAGTTCTTCTCCCAGCGTACAGATGCCCTTTCCGGAGTTGAGACTCATGCGAAAAACATTGGACAGTGCAACCGCCATATTTGCCACCTTCTCTGCCCCATATTCTTCTGCTGTCCAGAAAATAGAATCCAGCGTATTATATAGAAAATGAGGATTTATCTCCGACTGCAGTGCAATCAGCTCCGCCTCCTTTTCCCGGTACCGTGATTTATACAGGCTGACAACCAAACGTTCATTTTCCTGCACGATACGCACAAACTCATCCCCTATCGCACCCACTTCATCCTGTGGGTTAAAGACGAAGGTTTCGCTGCTCCTCTTTTCCCGGAAGGAATCTACAAATCTTCTCAACTGATGCAATGTACTCATAATACTGCCGTACGTGATATGATAACCTGCAAAAACAGCTACTAACAGTAAAAGTGTTCCGATAACCGCCGCAACAAACATTATTCTGTTTTTTTCTTTTTCAAAATCGTTATATGGCACGATACAGCTGATGCGCCAGTCTGAGCGCACATTTTCTGTATTATGCACATAGCAGCGGATTCCATTCAACTCGATAAATCCATTTTCCGCTCCCACATCTTTATATTGGATCTCTTCCGGTCGAAAAAACTCTTCTCCTCCAAAAGAGTAAATCATTTCTTCTCCCTCCCATATGAAAATGCTCATATTATTGGAGGATTCCACTTCCCGGAAAATATCATCCAGCAGCGTAGTGTCCAGTGCGATCAGCATAATGCCAAGACGCTGCAGTGTGTTCAGATTCTTAATTTCCCGCCCATATACAAGTAAGTTTCCGTGAAAGTCTACCATTGTCCTGCCATGAAACCAGACGCCTTTTCCTCGATTGCTGAAAATAGTCTCAAGCCACCGCGGCGGATTTTCATAATCAACCGCCGCTATCTTCAGCCCAAATTTTCCGCCTGCACGCGACGTAATATTCGTGTCCTTTGAGCCTATATACACAGCGGAAATACACGTCTTATTATTTACCATGTTGTTCATAAGATCCACCGTATCCAGCCGGCTCTCATTATAGGCAATTAATTGTTTTTCATTTCCTGCATAAATCAGAGATTTCTGTATTGCGCTGGAAGTCAGCAAAAGATCAGATGTATCCTGCACATCCGATATGATATAATCCAGATTTTTATTAATTAGCTTTGACAGATTTTCTGACAGCACCGCCACTTTGCCGTCCACCATCCGGGAAAAACTTGAATACATAATAATTCCCAGAACAGACATGGAGACAAACAGCAGTGCCGCCAGAAGTATGGTAAATTTGGTTGTAATCATTTTCTTTTTCAGATATCTCATTCCTATTCCTTTGTTGCCCCTGCAGTAAGCCCCGTCAGAAAACTTTTATTAAGGAAAAAATATACCAGAAGCAGCGGCAGCATAAATAAACTGATAGCTGCAAAGGTTGCTCCCCAGTTCACCTGGCCCCGGGAGCCCACATAATCATATAATCCAACCGGTATTGTCTTTAATTTATTATCATTAATAAAGGTATTTGTAAACGTAAATTCATTCCAGGTAAAGATGAGGTTCATTGTAATGACTGTCAGTATCGTATTTTTTGACATTGGCAAAATAATCCGCGCAAAGCAGTGCAGGATACTGGAGCCGTCAATTACCGCAGCTTCAATCAGAGAATCCGGCACAAAACGATAGAATGCAGTAAACAGGTAAATAGACATTGATAGATTAAAGCCTATCATCGGGAGAATCAGCGCTATATGCGTATTCAGAATCCCCGCTTTTTTATAAATCTGGAAAAGCGGTATTAAGGTCGCATGTATCGGTACCGTAATTCCTGCAAGAAAATACGTCATAATTATGTTGTTAAAACGGAACCGCATCTTCTCTATAGCAAAGCCGGCGCAGGCGCTGAGCACTACCAGTCCGGCAAGCGTAATACTAACCACCAGTATGCTGTTCAGATAATATGTCGGCAGATTTGAAGTCGTCCATGCTTCCATGTAATTTTCAAAATTAATCGCTTGCGGCAAACTAAAGGGAGATGTGTTTGCAATGTCAATACGGCTTTTAAAGCTGGTGCAGAAAATCCAGAAAACAGGATAAACCTGCACTATAAGCAGTGCGATTGCCACAAGATACAAACACATTTTTCCCGCTCTCCGCAGCATAGAAATCCGATTCTCTCTCATACGACGCTTTTCCTCCCCGACATAAATTTACGCAGTATGGATACAAGGAGCACACTCTCCACTACCAGAAATACGGCAATCGTGCTGGCGTATCCATACTTTGTACTGGCGAATGCCACTTTATACATATACGTTGCCACCAGCTCCGTGGAACGTCCCGGTCCCCCGTAGGTCGTGATAAACGGAACGTCAAACGCTTTCAGAAGGCCATTTACCGCCATCACCAGCGTAACGGTAAGAACACTGTACAGATACGGAAGTTTGATTTGAATGAACAGCTTCCATCCATAAGCCCCGTCTACTTTTGCCGCTTCTATAACGTCCTCCGGAATGGAAAGCAGACCGGAATATAAGATTACCATATATAACGGCATGCTTTTATAACACTCTATCATGATGACTGCTCCCATCGCCGTAGACGAGTCTCCAAGCCATGCCCTCTGCAGATTTTCTAAGCCCACTATTTCCAGCAGCGCATTAAAAATCCCCACAGGTTCTAACCCATAAAATTTTTGAAAAAACTGCGCCAGGGCTACCGCCGACAGAATTGTCGGGACAAAATACAACGTCTTAAAAAAACTTCTGCCTTTCCCGATGCAGGTCAGTAAAATAGCCATAAGCAATGCAATTCCTACTTGTCCAACTACATTAGCTATCATAAACAGCAGGTTATTCCAAAATGCTGCAACAAAATTCTGGTCTGCAAACAGCTTAAAATAATTATCCAAACCGGAAAATTTCATTTTTGATACTCCATTCCAGTTAAATAAGCTGTAGTAAAAAGACCAGCCGAGCGGCACAACGACGGTAGCCGTAAACAGCAGGACCGCCGGAAGTAAAAAAATGCCAATCACGCGCTTATCCCGTAATATCTTGTCCATTTTCATCCCTCCCCGTTTTTCTTAATTATAGCAGCTAACAGAGAGAAACTCCTATTGTAAAATCTTTGAAATGTGTCGATTATTTATATCGACATTGACTATTACCGTTTTTGCCCACCGTCCCCATTTCACCGGATCACGCTCACCACGGCATCCGCGGCGAGCACCGCCAGCCCGGTCGCCGCGGCAATGTCTGCCGGTTTTCTGTGCTCCATGTAAAACCGCCGAATGCGCGGCTCCGCTTCCTTCAGCATCAGCACTCCGAAAAAGCCCCAGATGAGGGAAAACAGCGGGCTTACGCGCGTGCCGATGCTGAAAGGTATCATAGAATAGTCCCACAGCAGCCTGTGGAATATGGTTTCAAACACAAAAGATACAACATATTCCAGCACCGACGCCAGCACGAAGATTTCCAGAAAAGAAACCCATTTCTTTTTATGATTGCAGAAAAGCGTGACCGCGACCACACCGAAGCCATAGATCGGGCAGTACGGACCGTACAGAAATCCCGGAATCACTAATTTTCTGCAGAACAGCGACCGGAACGGAACCTCGATGCACCACCCGGCAACGCTGATCGTCACAAACAAAAACACCAAATATAGCACCATCATCCTGTCATGTGTTCTCATTTTCTCATCTCCCCTTTTGCGGCAGCTAGTTTTTTTGCTGCCGGAGCGCCCTGCTCATTTCCCCTTGCGCACGCACCCACAGCCTTTTTTATATTCCCTGATACTTTTCTGCCGTCATATTTCCAAACGGCTACGGCTTGCTTATTTTGAACCACCCGCGCAGCATTCAAGCTGCACGGCGGTTTCTACGTGAACGCTCATTGGAAACTGGTCGACCGCCCGGCAGCGCTTCAGCGTGTAGCCGTTATCACACAGGATCCGCAGATCACGCGCCAGCGTAGCGCTGTCGCAGCTCACATACACTACGCGCTCCGGCCGCATCTCAATAATGGTGGAGAGCAGCGAATCGTCGCAGCCCTTGCGCGGCGGGTCGACCACGATCACCTCCGCGTGAATGCGGTGCTTCCGGTAGACCTCCGGCAGAATTTCCTCCGCTCTTCCCACAAAGAACTGCGCGTTTGCGATGCCGTTGATCTTCGCGTTGCGGCAGGCGTCGTCGATCGCCTGCGGAATGATCTCGACGCCGTACACCTGACGCGCCTTTTGCGCCAGAAACAGCGAGATCGTTCCGATGCCGCAGTACAGATCCCACACCGTCTCATTTCCGGTCAACCCGGCGTATTCCAGAGCCAGCGAATAGAGCTTTTCCGTCTGCACCGGATTCACCTGGAAAAACGAGAGCGGCGATATCTGGTAGCGGATGTTTCCAATATAATCCTCGATGTACGGTTTTCCCCAGAGAACCCGCACATCCTTTCCCATGATGACGTTCGTCTTTTCGCGGTTCGTGTTGATGGAAATACTGGTCATGTTCGGTATCTTTGTAAGCGCGTCCACCAGCTTTTCCTCCTTCGGGAGCGTGCGTCCATTTACCACGATGCACACCATCACTTCCTTCGTCGTAAAGCCGCAGCGGATCAGCACATGGCGTACAAGCCCGCGCCCGGTCGTCTCGTCATACGGACTGACAAGCTCTTTTTCCATGTAGGAAATGATGATATTTAAAATTTCCTCATTTACCTCTGCTCCAAGGAAACACTTGCGGTTGTCAACGATGGAATGCGTGCGTCCCGCATAAAATCCGGCAACGATGCGTCCGTTTTTGTCCCTCCCGATAGGAAACTGTGCTTTGTTGCGGTAGTAAAACGGCTGCTCCATGCCGATGATCGGCTCCATCGGGATATCCGTGAATTTTCCGATGCGCTCCAGATTTTCACGCACCTTTTTCTCCTTGAACCGAAGCTGCTCCTGATAATTCATCTCCTGGATCTGACAGCCGCCGCACTGCCTTGCCACCGGGCACACCGCCGGTACCCGGAAGGGCGAGGGAGTAAGAAGCTTCATCAGACGGGCATAGCCATACGTCTTTTTCAGCTTCATGACCTTTGCCTCAATCTCATCGCCCGGTATCGTATCCTTCACAAAGAGAACCATATCCTCCGAGCGTCCGATGCCGAAGCCCTCGGCGCTGATATCTTCGATTGTCAGTTGTACCATATCGTCTTTCTTCATAGATTCTTCAAAATCCTCCCTCAACCATGCACGCTGTCCTCTCCGATCAAATCCAGCGCTATATTAAACACTCAGCCGCCGCTCCATAATCCAGCCGGCCGCCAGATACATCACAACAATTTCAATAAATAATGCTCCGATCGTCAGACCGTACTGCAGCATCTCATTTGCCATGGATGCCGGAATGCATTTGTCTACAATCCAGCCGCACACCCATCCGAGCAGCAGATAAAGGATAAAGCTCACTACGCCGCTGAAGCGTCTGCCCGCCAGAACCGTCGCGGAAAGCGTGATTGCCAGATAGCCCGTCACCACCAGCATCAGCCAGGAGACCAGGATGGAGAAAAATCCCATTGCAAGACTCTGTGCGGAAATATTGATTTCCAACTGGAGGTTAATCATCAGATCATGCAGCATATCCAGGAACTGTTTTACGCCGCCGATGTAAATGACGCCGACGGTAAAATCGATTGCAGCAAGCGCGGCAAAGCAGGCGCCGGTAAGCAGAATGGATATGCCGTTTTCGAGCACCTTTGCGCCGAGCACCTGGTAGCTGTTCGTCGGCGTGAGAAACAGCATATAACTCTGTTTGGTATTCAGGTCGCGGTGAAACACCAGAAGACTTTCGATACCGATATACAGGATGCCGAACATAGCACAGCACAACAGACCAATAACCCCAATCGCAAGCCCTTTGTCCCAGTCGAAGAATACGCCGATGAGATAGGCGATTTCCGTGATTGCCGTGACAATCAGAAGAATAAATTTAGAAAACATTGTCTTGCGCAGTTCGTATTTCATTAATTTCAGCATGTCGCTTCCCCTCCATGTCCATAAATTTCACGGTACAGATCTACCACGGATTTTCCGCGCTCCTCGCGCAGCTCCTCCACGCCGACCATTTCCACCAAGTGACTTTCTTTCATAAAGATAGCGGAATCCACCACCTTTTCCAGCTCATCGACCAGATGACTTGAGATCACCAGCGTGGTGTCCTCGCCCGCCGACTCCAGCACGCTGCGGATAATCTCATCGCGCGCCAGCAGGTCGATGCCGTTGAGCGGCTCATCCAGAAGGTATACCTTTGCTTTTCTCGCCATGGTAACGGCTATTTTCAGCTTCGCCATCATACCGGAGGAAAGGCTTTTCGTCTTCATCTCCGGCGAAAGCTCCATCCGTCCGATCAGACGCTCGTAGTTTTCCATGGAAAAGTCCTCGAAAAAGTCGTTGTAATATTGGCCAACGTCCTTTATCGTCATCCAGTTGTAAAAATACGGCTCCGTGGACATGTAAGCGACCTCCCGGCGGCTCTTCGGACCGACCGGCTCTCCATTGTACAAGAAGCCCCCGCTGCTCGGCTTTACCAGCCCGACCGCCATTTTCATCAGCGTGGTCTTTCCGCTTCCGTTCGGACCAAGCATCGCGTAGATTTTGCCCGGTTCCAGCTTAAAGGAAACATTGTCTACCGCCGCTTTTCTTCCATAAAGCTTTGTGATTTCCCTGCATTCTAACATATTTATTCTCTCCTTCTTTTAATTGTTGTCTACTGCACTTTGCCGCCCGCAGCTTCCGTTTTTGCCTGGTAGCGCCCGAGCAGCTCCACCGCCTCTTCCCTGGAGATTCCAAGACGCTTCATTCCCCCCAGAAATTGGCTGATAAGGTCACCTGCCATTTCTTCTTTCATCTGTGCCGCCTTTTCCTTATCCTCCGTCACAAAGGTTCCCATGCCGCGTTTTGTAAAGCATACCCCCTCGCTCTCCAGCTCCTTGTACACTCTGCCTGCCGTATTGGGGTTGATGGTATACTGGATCGCAAGATCGCGGACAGACGGCATCTTCTCGCCAAGCGCGAGCCTTCCGGCGACAATATCATGCTTGATAGCCGTCATCACCTGTAAATAAATAGGGAGTGCCGGATTGTAGTCCATAATTTCCTCCTTCTTTTAAGTGTATCTGTGCACTAGATATATAGTACACTAAGTTGCTAGATATGTCAATAGTCTTTTTTAATATTCTAAACAAAAAAAGAGACATGCGGATAAAAATCTGCATATCTCTCATTTGACTTTCTGCTATTTTTCGTGCTCAGATTTTACAGCAGCAGGCTCCCGCATCAGTCCTTGCAGTTTCCCTGCCACGCCTGTCAGCGGCTTGTCCTGCGCACGTTTGAATCAAAAATGCGGTTAAATCCAAGCCAGCCATTATTGTCGCCCGCGCCTTTGATGATCTCCTTAAAAGATTCCAGCTTGGCGTCGGTGTTGTCCGCCATGGTCAGCGCCACCGCCTCGATCAGCGCCGGCTTTTTGGGCGAACCGTACTCCAGCTCCCCGTGGTGAGCGAGGATGCAGTGGCACAACTCCGCGGAAAGGCGCTTCGGGAAATTCGGGATGCGGCGGATGCTCGCGCGCACCAGCTCGGTTCCCATGTAAATATGTCCGAGAAGCTGCCCGTCGTCCGTGTAGTCATTTTCCGGGAACACGGAAAGCTCCTTCATTTTCCCGATGTCATGAAATGCCGCCGCTGTCAGCAGAAGGTCGCGGTTCAGATCAGGGTACTGTCTGCAGTAAAAGTCGCAGAGCTTCACCACTCCGAGCGTATGCTCCAAAAGCCCTCCCACAAAGCCGTGATGCACCGCTTTTGCAGCGGAGTGGAACTTAAACGCCTTCTCAAACGCCTCGTTATTCTCAAAATACATGGCGAGAAGCTGCTCCAGATACGGATTCTGCACCGTGCCAAGGATCTGCTTCAGCTCGCCGTACATTTCGTCCACGTCTTTTTCGGAAACCGGAAGGTAATCCTGCGGTTCGTACTCGCCCTCCTGCGCTCTGCGGACGCGCTTGATGGAAAGCTGCAGCGCACCCTGGAAGTTGCTCACATCTCCCACGACGTCCACGTAATCCATCGCCTCAAATTCCTCTATGCCGCCCGAATTCGGCTCCCATATTTTCGCATCGATGGTGCCGGTCTTATCCTGCAGGATCACGTTTTCATACGGCTTGCCGTTCTTCGTCATTGCCGCCTGCTTGTACTTGCACAGATAAATATCGCTGATACGGTCTCCCTCTTTAAAATTGCCGATAAATTTCATATAAATTGCTCCTCATTCTATCTTCACAAAATCACAGTTTCTGTTTTATGTACGGTTCCTCCGCAGCACGCGGAGGCTCCTTCGGAGCTATTATACTAAAACCGCCCGCCAATAACAAGATAAATTTGCAGATTGCCTTATTATGTGATAAACTAATGTTACTGTGCACTCCGTTCACAGCAAACCAGAGTTTCACTGTTTATACGCAATAAGGAGGTTTTCATGAACACAAAAGTGCTGAAAACATTAGAATATCATAAAATCATCGACCGTCTGACGGAGCTTGCCGGTTCCGTGCTCGGAAAGGAGCTTTGCAAAAATCTGCTGCCCTCCTCCGACATCGAAGAGATCCGTATGCTGCAGGCGGAGACCAGCCTGGCGCTGGCCATGCTCTACCAGAAGGGACATGTCTCCTTCTCCGGTATCACCGACATCCGCGGCTCGCTGAAGCGTCTGGAGGTCGGAAGCATTCTCGGTCCGTCCGAGCTGCTTGCCATTTGCCATCTTCTTGAGGTCTGCAGCCGCGTAAAGGCTTACTCCCGCAAGGAAAACACCGACGCAGAGCCAAGCACCCTGGACGTGATGTTTGACGCGCTGCAGCCGCTCACACCGGTTGCAAATGAGATCCGCCGCTGCCTGCCCTCCGAGGAGGAGGTCAGCGACGACGCAAGCCCCACGCTTCGCAGCATCCGCCGCGCAATGCGCCAGATGAACGACAAGGTACACGCCCAGCTCAATTCCATGGTAAACGGTTCCTCGCGCACCTATCTGCAGGACGCCGTCATCACCATGCGAAACGGGCGCTACTGCCTGCCGGTAAAAGCAGAATACCGCGGACAGGTGCAGGGCATGATCCACGACCAGTCCTCCACCGGCTCCACGCTGTTCATCGAACCGATGGCAGTCATTAAATTGAATAACGAGCTGCGCGAGCTGGAAATCAGGGAAGAAAAAGAAATTGAAGTGATCCTCGCAAATTTAAGCGGGCAGGCAGGCGCCGAGCTGGAAGCCCTGGAGAGCGATCTTACGCTGCTCACAAAGCTGGATTTTATTTTTGCACGCGCACAGCTTTCCAAATCCTATAACGGCAGCGAGCCGGTCTTAAACGACAAAGGCATCATCAACATCAAGAAGGGACGTCACCCGCTGCTCGATAAAAAGAAGGTCGTTCCCATCGACATCCGTCTTGGAAAAGAATTCGACCAGCTTATCATCACCGGCCCGAACACCGGCGGAAAAACGGTTTCTCTGAAAACCGTAGGGCTGTTCACACTGATGGGGCAGTCCGGTCTGCACATTCCGGCGTTCGACCAGTCGGAGCTTGCTGTTTTTGAGGAGGTATTCGCGGATATCGGCGACGAGCAGAGCATCGAGCAGAGCCTCAGTACCTTCTCGGCGCATATGACAAATATTGTATCTATTTTAAATGAAGCAAACGAGCGCTCGCTGGTGCTCTTCGACGAGCTGTGCGCCGGGACCGATCCGACGGAGGGCGCCGCGCTTGCTATCTCTGTGCTTTCAAACCTGCACCGCGCGGGCATCCGCACAATGGCAACCACGCACTACAGTGAGCTGAAGGTTTATGCGCTCTCCACCCCCGGCGTAGAAAATGGCTGCTGCGAATTTAATGTCGAAACTCTGTGCCCCACCTATCGCCTTCTGATCGGCATTCCCGGCAAGAGCAACGCATTTGCCATCTCCGCAAAGCTCGGATTGTCGGAATATATTATTGAAGAAGCGCGCGGGCAGCTCTCCCAACAGGATGAGGATTTCGAATCGCTCATCAGCGACCTGGAGACAAGCCGCGTGACGATCGAGCGCGAGCGCGAAGAGATCAATCATTATAAAGACGAGATCGAGCGGCTGAAAAAACGGCTGGAGCAGAAGCAGGAAACGCTGGATGCAAGCCGCGAGCGCATTCTGCGCGAGGCAAACGAGCAGGCGCACGCGATTCTGCGCGAGGCGAAGGAATACGCCGACACGACCATCAAAAACTTCAACAAATTCGGGAAACAGGGCATTGACTCCAGAGCGATGGAGCAGGAGCGCTCCCGTCTGCGCGAGAAAATGTCCTCCGTAGAAAAAAATATGACGCTGAAAGCACAGCGCGCACCGTCGAAGGAGCTTCAGCCAAAAGATCTGCACCTCGGCGACAGCGTGCGTGTGCTGAGCATGAACTTAAAGGGAATCGTCAGCACGCTTCCGGACGCAAAGGGAAATCTCTTCGTACAGATGGGCATTCTGCGCTCGCAGGTAAATATTAAGGATCTGGAAAAAATCGCCGACATCGAGGCAGCGACGCCCTACAAGCGTCAGACTGGCAGCGGAAAAATCAGAATGTCGAAATCCGCTTCCGTTGGCATCGAGATCAATCTGCTCGGAAAGACTACCGACGAGGCGATCGCTGAGCTGGACAAATACCTGGACGACGCCTACCTCTCCCACATGCCGAGCGTGCGCATCGTACACGGAAAGGGAACAGGGGCGCTTCGAAAAGCGGTACACAATTATCTGCGCCGCCAGAAGCATGTGGAATCCTACCGGCTCGGAGAATTTGGGGAAGGAGACGCCGGGGTGACAATTGTGACTTTCAAAAATTAACAGGAGGTAAGCATGAACAGCCCACAAAAACTGATGCTTGTGGAACAGGATATACAAACTGCCCGCACGCTGCGGGATGCTTTAAAAACCGGATTTTCAGAGGTGCAGGTGGCTTTTGACGGAGCCACCGCCGCCAGAGAGCTTGCCGCACGGCAGGCAGATTTTATCGTGGTGGACAAGGACACCGTACCGCGCATTGATTATGCCGATCTTTTCCGGGAGCTGCGCCCGGCCGGGAGCACGCCGCTGCTGGTTCTTTCCAGCAGCAGGGATGTGCTGGAAAGGGTGCGGGCGCTGGACGCCGGAGCGGATGATTTTCTGGAAAAGCCGATTGACACGCGCGAGCTGATTTCCAGAATCCACGCCATCTGGCGCCGCACGCTGACGCCGCCGCCCACCGCTGCGAAGCGGTCGCTCCCGAAATATGTGGAATATCCGCAGCTTATCATCAGCCTTTCCAATTATAGCGTGACCTGCGATGGCGAGACAGTGGACATGCCGCCCAAAGAGCTGGAGCTGCTTTACTTCCTGGCATCAGCTCCCAATCAGGTGTTCACGCGCGAACAGCTCCTCGACCATGTCTGGGGCTACGATTACATCGGGGACGCCCGGACGATCGACGTACATATCAAACGCATCCGCGAAAAAATAAAAGACCATGAAACATGGTCTTTGGATACGGTATGGGGCGTCGGCTATAAATTCCGCGCGGCAGAAGCGCTGTAAAATATGCATTCCCTGCGTCAGTATCCTTTCGCGCCGGTCTGTGCAAAACTCTGCCGCCCATTTTACCTCCAGTCGTATTTTGTGAGGTGCCCAGTCAGCTCCATCTGAGCGAACCGGTTCTGACGCAGAGCCTCGTAGAGTACGATCGCCACCGCATTGCTTAAATTTAAAGAGCGCGTCTCCCCGATCATCGGAATGCGCACTGCCGTCTCCTGATGCTCCAGAAGGATTTCCTCCGGAATGCCGGCGCTCTCTTTCCCAAACATCAGATAACAGTCCGGCTCATAATGCACCTCTGTGTAGGTCTGCGGCGCTTTCGTCGTTGCCATGTAGATTTTCGCTCCCGGATTTTTCTCCAGAAATTCCTCGAAATCAAGATAACGCGTGACATCAAGCTCCTTCCAGTAATCCATCCCTGCCCGTTTGATCGCCTTTTCACTCAGGCTGAAGCCAAGCGGCTCGATCAGATGCAGCCGCGCTCCGGTCGCCACGCAGGTTCTGCCGATATTCCCTGTGTTTGACGGAATTTCCGGCTCAAATAATACAATATTCAACCTGCTCATAACATGCCTCTCTCCTTCCAGATCTCATCCTGCGCGGGACGATCGAGAAAACGCCGCTCCTCGCCGTTTATCAGTATCCGGTCGTTGGACTCTGTCAGCTTTCCAATAATTGCCGCCGGAATACCGTGCCCCGCAAGCTCCATTTCCACCCGCCGTCCGTCCGGTGCCGCGATCAGAAGCGCGCCGCCCGAAAGCAGGCAGTAGGGATGACAGCCAAAATATTCACAGATCTCAATCGTCTCCTGGCGGATAGGGATTTTTCGAAGCTCCGCTGTCAGGCCGCACTTTGCGCCCTCACACAACTCCCACAGTGCTCCAAAAATGCCGCCCTGCGAAGCGTCGTGCAGCGCCGCCGCGCCGCAGTCCTTTGCAATGCGCGCCGCCTGCAGAATGCTGATGCTTTTCCCGAAGCTCTTCGCCTGCTCCACAAATGTCACTGGGAACCGCTTCTTTAATTCCTCTTCGTGCGCCCATGCAAGCAGCGCCGTCCCCTCGCGCCCGATCGTGCCTGCCACCAGAAGATCCATGCCGGGCAAAGCATTTTTCGCACAAAGTACAGCGTCCGCATCAGTCCCGGCATCTGCCGCACGCCCGGCGTCTACGGTTCCAAGCGCCGTCACCGTCAGCACGGGAAGCTTCACTGCCGGATTTACCTCCGTATGCCCGCCGGCGATCTGTATTTTTAATTCTTTGCAGACGGCTTCCGCCTCCCGCATGATTTCTTTTAAAAGCGCTTCCTCCGCTTCCCTGGGCAGCAGCACAGTCAGAAGCGCCGCCGTCGGCTCCGCGCCGGAGCACCCCAGATTATTTACCGCATGTTCCACGGCAAAACGCACCTTTTTTATGGTATCCAGCATCGCAGGATGCACAGAACAGGAAACGGCAGATTTCTCTGCCGTTAAAATGACTGCGCAATCACCGCCGCTTTCGGCGCCCTGCAACACTGCCGGATGCGTGCCTGTACATTGCTTCAAAACGGAACGCTTTAAAACTGATTCCGAAATTTTTCCTGTTTTCATACTTTTTCTCTCTTTAATCTGAATTTCCTACTCCCAGATCACAACTCCGTCTCCCGCGCCCGTATCATATCCGGCGTTGGGATCGACATAATCCGTTGCCAGTGTTTCCGTAGCAACCGTATCGGTCGCCGGTGTTTCTGTGGTAACTGTATCGGTAGCCGGCGTCTCCGTCGCAACCGTATCCGTTTCTGTGGTCTCCGTCTGCGTGGTAACTCCCGCTGCCGCCGCCTGCGCCGCCGCCAGATCGTTTAACGCGATCGCATTCAGCAATGCGTCCGAGGCTCCACTCGTTCCAACCTCCCAGCTCGCCGGTGTTGCCTGGTAGTAGCTGGTGTTCACAAGCTCTGTCGTCGTCTCACCGTTGTACGTTATCTCTTTCCAGCACTCCGCGCTCACACCGCTCATCGCCGACTGCACCTGGTTAAAGTATCCGACCGGCTGATCCGGCGCCGCATAAAGCGCTACGCCTTCCGGGTACGTTTCACTGATCGTATTGCTGTAATAATAGATAAAGCGGTCTGCCGGACGCGTCTCCTTGCCCCAGATACTAAAAGTCAGCTCGCCGCCGTAGGCATAGCCGGAGATCAGGATCGGCGTATCCAGATTATTGCGGAACACCAGATCCATGCTGCCCTCAGCGATCGCCGCATCCATCGAATACGGAACGTAGGACACCGTCATTGTGTGATTATGCCGCTCGACAATTTCAAGCTCCGCCAGCAGCAATGCGTTGTACAGCGTTGTGGACACCTGGCAGATACCGCCGCCGTAGCCCTGTACAACACGTCCCATCGCATATTCCGGCGCCAGCTCGTAGCCGTTTTCCGCCGTAAACGGTACCAGATGATCGCATACGGAGAAGGTCTCACCCGGATAAACAATATGATTATTGATCAGCTCCGCACCGCGCTCTACATTCATATTTCGCCCGGCGGTGGAACCATAAGGCGTCGTATACGTGCCAAGGCAGTCTGTAATGGATTCCAGATCCTCCTCGCTTCCGCGCGGCTCATCCAGCTCGACAGCCAGCGCAACCGTCCCCTCTCCGCCCTGCCATTCGTTTGCAATGTAGTCCTGCACCGCTTTTACCGATTCGTCTACGTTGATAACCTGACCGGTAACGCCCGGCTGTATATTGATTCCGCCGCTGCCGTCGGCGCTGACGGATACCTCCTGCGCTTCCTTCTCAAACTGCTTGCATTTTTCTTCGATAAAATCTCTCACCGCATTTGCGTTCGCACTGAATTTCAGCGGGAGCACCTGTGTTTCCTGTCCAAGATTTTTCCTGTCCTTGTAGCGCTTTATCGGATTGCCGGAATTGCCAAGATCGATGGCGTCCTGCACCACGTTTCTGTTATCCCACTGCAGCCCAAGCTCGCTTGCCGTCGCTTCAACGCTGTCCTCTCCCACCTGGACAGTGATCACCGCCGAGCGTGCCTGCGCGATCCGCTGCTCCACCAACGTATCCGCCTCGCTGTATGTCATGCCGGACACATTGATATCGCTAATATAGATACCATCGCCAACGCGCACCTGCTCCTCTGCAGATGCACAAAAGACGCCCATCGCCGCAAATGCGAAAATAAGCGTAATCAGAAACCTCTTTTTTAATTTCATTTTATACCCCCGGTCTTTCTTATAAAAACGCGCCGATAATCGTCGTGACCACCATCGCCAGGATCAGCAGAATTGCGATCACTGCGGCAATTACACGTCTTCTATCGTCCTTCTTTTTCATGTTCGCCATATTTATCACCTCTTATCCTCAGCCTGTTAATAGCTATCCGATGCTATGTCTATTCTATGCTATTTTGCCAAATCTATCAAGTAAATTTTATGTGAACAGTAATGCTGCTTCCTTTCTCTTACAATACCACCTCGCAGGCAGCCGCTTCCTGTGTCAGCGGACTGCGCTTCTGATAATCAAACAGGATCCAGCGTGTCCCCTCCCGGCAGTCCCCGCATACATTGTAATGAAACCGCTCCAGATGCGTCATGTTCATCATCTGCTTCGCACTGCGCCCCTCATAGCCCGCGAGCAGACTGCGTTTTTCCTCCTCCCTTCGGAAAAACGCCAGCATCTCCGGTTTGTCGGCGTTCTGATCCCCCGCCCATGCCGGGCGGCTCTTGCTGTTTTCGCGCAGATACAGATCAAAAATCAGCAGCTCATCATAAAGCGCAGCGTCCGTTTTTGTGCGGATAAAATCGCGTAAAATATCAAAGCGCGCCATCCGCGTGTGCTTCTTTCCGGCATTCCCGCTGCGCTCGTAATACTCTGCCAGCTCCAGATACATTGCGAACGGATGCGCAAATTCCCCCTCCAGACGGCCCATGGTGTGCGCAAACTGTCCGCTGTTGTAGTAGACCTCCACCATCTCCTCGACCATTTTCAGCTTCAGAAGCTCGCCGTAGGAAACCCAGCGGGTATGCAGCACCTCGTAAACCGGCTGCCTTCGGTAGCAAAGCCCGTAATCCGCCGCCCTCCGGTGCATCTTCGATCCCTTTAAGACCTTCAGAAAGCCAAGCTGAAGCTGCTCCGGGTGCAGTCCGTACACATCATTAAAAGAACGCACAAAGCTTTCATAATCCTCACAGGGCAGCCCGGCGATCAGGTCGAGATGCAGGTGGATATTTTCGCCGCTCTGCAGCCTTCGCACGATCGCAGACAGTTTTTCAAAATCAGAAATCCGATTGATTTCCGCCAGTGTCTTCGGATTCGTCGACTGCACTCCGATCTCCATCTGTGCCAGCCCCGGACGGAAGGTATTTAAAAGCGCCAGTTCCTCTTCACTCAGCAGCTCAGCTGCGATTTCGAAATGAAAATTTGTCACACCGTTGTCATGTTCTCTGATAAACCGCCAGATTTCCATTGCGTGGCTGTGACGGCAGTTAAACGTCCGGTCCACAAACTTCACCTGCGGAACCTTCTGCTCCAGAAAAAAAGCCAGTTCGCGCTTCACCTTTTCCGTACTGCGGAAGCGCACACTTTTATCTATAGAAGAAAGACAGTAGCTGCACGAAAACGGACAGCCGCGGCTGCTCTCATAGTAAATGATGCGGTTTTCAAAATCTTCCAGGGAATCGTACAGAAACGGCAGTTTATCCATATCAAGACACGGACGCGGCGCAGTGGTATGGACCGCTCCCATTGTATCCCGAAACACGATTCCACGGATATCCGGCTGCCCGCTCTCACGGCAGGAATACCAGGCGGCAAGTTCCGCAAAGGTTTCCTCTCCCTCGCCCACCATGACGCCGCGCACCTGCGGATGGTTCGCAAGAAACGCCTCCGCATCATAGGATGCCTCCGGTCCGCCAAGCCATAACTCCGTCTCCGGCAGGATATGCGGCAGATCATCAAGAAGCTCTTCCACCTTCCTGAGATTCCAGATGTAGCAGGAAAACGCCAGTACATCCGGCTTCTTTTTGTAAATCCCGCGCAGGATTTCGTCCGTCTCCTGGTTAATTGTAAATTCTGCGATTTCTATCCCGCAAAAAGCAGGCGTTCCTTTCCCGCCGCTTTGCCGCGGCGCCGCCGTATCTTCACAGGCTGCGTGCCCGCCCTTTTCCTTCAGGAAACGCTCCGCGTATGCTTTCAGACTATACACCGCCGGATTGGAATGTATATATTTTGCGTTGATGGCCGCCAGTAAAATCTTCATGATGTTCCTCTACATTAATTCTTTCATCAGGTATCCGTAAATCTGCTGGCTCTTCTTTTTCCAGTTATCGCAGAGAACGATCGCCTGCTGCTCCAGAGGCACCGTAAGCGCCACCTCCACCAGAATATTCTCCTTCTCCTTCACCTGGAGCTTCGCCGTAAATTCATTTCCACTTGTCCGGTAATAATCTGCGATCACCGCGTTGTCATTTCGCATCTGCAGCTTATTCTTGCGGAAATACGTTTCAATATCGGCTTTTATCCCGTCGGAAACATCATTTCCAAAATAAGCAAGCGTCTCCTTCCCGCTCTCGGTCATCACATAGCGCGTGCTGTTGCGGATCGTTTTTGCCTCCAAAAGACCGGATTCTATCATGTCCGCCAGCGTCTCCTGCACGGTAAAGTAATCCGTGTACTGCTCTTCCAGTATAAACGCCGTGATCTGGCTGTTCGTAAGCTCAAATTCCACCTTGTCCAGCATAGATAAGATAATCAATTTGTAAAGTGTATGCACATCCTGCATGTGCGATCCCCCTCTCACGTATTGCCGGAGTCTGCTGCCCCTTCTATCATTGCTCTGAAAAATATTTCCCCTGCCAGATTGCCTCTTCCCTCATCCGGCTGTGAATGGTGTTCAGCACCGTCCGCTTTTTGCTGCTCCAGAGCGGAGCTAAAAGAAGCTCTTTCGGGCCGTCCCCTGTCAGCCGATGGATCGTGATATCCGGCGACAAATGCACCACACAATCCAGGATCAGGTCAATGTAAGCGTCCATAGACAGAACCTGTATCGCAGGCTGCTCCGCCGCATCGTTTGCATCCGGTATTTCATCGCAGCCGCGCGCGCCGTGCATCTGCCGCAGGTACAGTTCCCCGAGATCCGTGCCGCGCAGAATGTGCAATAGCTGCAGCTTGATGCCCTGGATGTCTGCCCGATTCAGATAGTCTATCGTCTCCAGTATTTCTTTTCGTCCCTCTCCCGGAAGCCCCAGAATGGTGTGTACGATCACTTCAATATTGCGGCTGCGCAGCCCGCGCACCGCCTCCTCAAAGCAGGAAAGCTCATAGCCTCTGCGGATAAAGCGCGCCGTCTGCGGATGTATCGTCTGCAGCCCCAGCTCTACCCACACGGGCTTTTTGTGATTCAGTCGCCCAAGAAGCTCCAGCACTTCTTCGGGCAGGCAGTCTGGTCTTGTGGCTACCGAGAGCACCGCCACCTCGTCATCCCCGATTGCTTCCGTAAAGATTTTTTCCAGATATGCCGCAGGCGCGTACGTGTTTGTGTATGCCTGAAAATAGGCGATGTATTTTCTCGCCGGCTTCTTTTTACGCAATGCTTCCTTCTGCCAACGAATCTGCTCTGTAATCGACAGACTGCGGTCGGCGGCAAATTCCCCGCTCCCGCCCGCGCTGCAGAAAATACAGCCGCCCGTTCCCACGGTTCCATCGCGGTTCGGGCAGGTCATTCCTCCGTTCAGAGAAAGCTTATACACTTTTTCGCCAAACTGCTCCCGCAGTCGGAAATCCAGAGAGCGGTACGGCTTTTCACCCCACATGCGTCTCTGCGTTTCTGCCTGGTCCTGCATTTTTCCTCCGCTCCCTTTTCCAAATTACCTATTTATAGATTATAGCTTCCGCTGCATTTCCTGTCAACAAGGCGCGGCTACCTCTTCCCCTTTTTCCTTCTGTGTGGTATACTGGTGGAAAATAAAAACTCATTTATTCAAAAAGGAGTACATAATGAATTTAACCCAGGATCAACAGGAAAAGCTTACGCTCGCTATCCAGGCGGCGATCGGCGTACTTGTTATCGGGCTGTCCGTGAGAAACACCGCCCGGATACAAACCGCCGAGATGAAAAAGCTTGCCAGAAAGGACACGAAGCAGCAGGCACGTATGCAGAAAAATGAGTATGCTATGAAAAATAAGCTGCTGAAGCAAAAGTACCGCGCAAAGCTCAGACGCGCCAGAAATTCCGGCAGACGCAGCCCGCTTTTTACTGCGGGCAGAAAGCCGCGGTCCGGCAAGGAAGCCCTTTTCTCACGCCTCATGTAACCAGTCCATATATTTCCGGATCTGCTTTTCGTATCCATTTTCGGATGGATGATAGAATACCTGGTCTTTGATCTCATCGGGCAGATACTGTTGCCGCGAAAAGTGTTTCGGGAAGTCGTGCGCATACTCATAGCCAACGCCGTGGCCGAGCTTTGCCGCTCCTTTATAATGGGAATCCTGCAGATGCACCGGCACGGTCGCCTTGAAATTTTTCACTGCCTCCGCCGCCGAGAACACCGCGTTGCAGGCGGCATTGCTCTTTGGCGCCGTGGCAACGTACAGGACCGCCTGTGAAAGAATGATCTGCGCCTCCGGCATTCCGACGCGCTCTACCGCCTGCGCCGCGGCAACCGCCACCTGCAGAGCCTGCGGGTCTGCGTTTCCCACATCCTCCGATGCGCAGATCATGATACGGCGCGCAATAAACGTCACGCTCTCACCCGCATACAGCATCCTCGCAAGATAATAGACCGCCGCGTCGGGATCAGAGCCGCGCATACTCTTGATGAACGCCGAGATCGTATCGTAATGATTGTCCCCTGTTTTGTCATAACGCACCGCCCGTTTCTGAATGCACTCTGACGCTACGTCAAGCGTCAGATGAATTTTCCCATCACTGCCGCGCTCTGTTGTGAGAACGCCAAGCTCCACTGCGTTCAGCGCTGCCCGGGCGTCTCCGCCCGCCACATCCGCCAGAAAATTCTTTGCATCCTCATCGATCACCGCGCCGTAATTGCCCATCCCGCGCTCTTTATCGTACACCGCGCGGTCAATTAACTTGCAGATGTCCTCCTTCGCGAGCGGCTTCAGCTCAAACACGACGGAGCGGGAAATGAGCGCGCTGTTCACCTCAAAATACGGATTCTCCGTCGTCGCTCCGATGAGGATCAGTGTGCCGTCCTCCACAAACGGCAGAAGATAATCCTGCTGCCCCTTGTTGAAGCGGTGAATCTCATCCACGAAAAGAATCGTCTTTCTTCCATACATGCCAAGGCTGTCCTTCGCCGCCCTCACCACGTCCTCCATGTCTTTTTTCCCGGCAACCGTCGCATTGATCTGCTTAAAATCGGCGCTGGTCGTGTTGGCGATCACCTTCGCAAGCGTTGTTTTCCCCGTGCCGGGCGGTCCGTAAAAAATCAGCGAGCTCAGCTTATCCGCCTTGATCGCACGGTACAAAAGCTTTCCCTCCCCGATGATCTCCTGCTGCCCGACCACCTCCTCCAGTGTGCGCGGGCGCAGGCGCGAAGCAAGCGGCGCTTCACGCTCCATGGTATTTTGTCTCATATAATCAAATAAATCCATCGTATTTCCTTCCTGTTCTTCCTTTGCC
>UMDR01021893.1_pt1 | contig 84355 bp, 80 predicted proteins | sample 1964541 | NCBI WGS metagenome assembly UMDR01 (sample SAMEA4835999, study PRJEB28245) | human gut metagenome | biome: gut microbiome; material: fecal sample | place: Denmark | collected 2008 | reverse complement strand
ATCCGAGTATTTGTCTATAGGTTGGTCTGGAATTAGTATAAAATATAATATAAAAAATACCGCTTGTTTACATTTACAATAAACAAGCGGTATTTTCTTATTTAGTCTTCCTTAACGGTAACCTTATGGTCTTCCTCATACTTATTTATAAACTTTGTGAGCAGCAATGCGATAGTTGAGAGAACTGCCGCACCTCTGAAATTGATATGGTTCTTTTTGCTGCTGACATAGACAGCTTTCGGGTTGCCTTTCTTTCCGAGGACGGTAAGCTCCGCAGGAACGCCGTCATCAACGATTATCTTTGTCTGCTTCGGCATAAAAAGTCTTTCAACGATGCCGTAGACAGCGAGGACTATCGAAAGCGAAAGAACCGTGTCCCTTGTCGATTTTAATAAATTTGTGATCTCATCGTACATTTTAATACATCTCCTATCAAAGTGATGCTGCGATATTTTTTATTGATTCCGTTACGAGCCGGCGGAAAAGCGGTGCTGCTTTATCGGCGGTCTCCTGAACTTCTGCGTGGGAGAGCGGTTTATCGGTCATTCCGCAGGCAAGGTTGGAAACGCAGGAGATACCGACTGTTTTCAATCCGCAGTGGTTTGCTGCGATAGCTTCGCAGGCGGTGGACATTCCGACTGCGTCTGCGCCGAGCGTTCTCACCATTCGTATCTCCGCAGGTGATTCGTAGTTAGGACCTGTGAGCTGGATATAAACACCCTCTTGGAGCTTTATTCCGAGCGAAGCAGCTGTATCTCTTACTGTTTTGCGAAGTTCGCGGTCGTAGATATTGCTCATATCGGGGAATCTCGGGCCGAGTTCATCGAGGTTTTCGCCGATGAGCGGTGACGGAGCCATACATATCTGGTCGGAGATGAGCATAAAGTCGCCTGCGCTGTAGTCAAAGTTCACGCCGCCCGAAGCGTTCGTGAGGAACAGCACCTTTGCGCCCATAAGCTTCATAAGGCGAACGGGAAGAACGACATCTTCCATTGAATAGCCCTCGTAATAGTGAACTCTGCCCTGCATTACGACAACCTTTACATCGCCGACATAACCAAAGACGAATCTTCCCTTATGTCCTGCGACAGTCGAAACAGGGAAGCCTTCGATATCCTTATATTCGAGAACGGCTTCCTGCTTTATCGTATCGGCATAGTCGCCAAGACCCGAGCCGAGTATCAGAGCTATATCGGGCACGAAGCTTATCTTTGATTTAAAACATTCATAACATTTCTGAAGTCTTTCATAAGCTTTGCTCATTTTGAAGACCCCTCTCTTATACCATTTTGGTTTCTCTTGTTGCGGCTCTGACTTCCATTATTCCCGTATCGGCGTGAAAAAATACCGTTCTGCCGTAGTTAAGACCCGTTTCTTCTGCGATTATTTTTATGCGGTATGCGGCAAGCATTTTTTTCACGGCCTCTACATTTCGTTCACCGATATTGAAAACGGCTGAATTGGACGAGAACATCTGCGCGCCGCCTGCGATCTTGGCGGTGAGATTTTTCGTGGAAGCGCCTGCGAACGACATTTCCTGAATTAGTTCGGTTATGCCCGTATCGGCGTAGCGGCGGCGGTTTTCGGGTGTCGCCTTGCTCGTTACGGCTGCGTCCTTACTGAGTGGAAGCATTATATGGGCAAGACCTGCGATCTTCTTCTCCGCGTCATAAAGGCATATTCCGACGCACGAGCCAAGCGCATAAGTAACGAGAACATCGTCCCCTTTGCCGACTTTGAGATCGGCGATGCCAACTGTTATTGTTGTTCCCATATCAGATACCTACTCCCAGTTTTTTGAACAGATATTCGAGCGAATTCATTTCGGGGACAAGGATCATATTGCTCTTGACTTTGTTGCCGCCGATTATAAAGCTGTCGTCTATGAGCAGTACCTTGTCGCCGACCTGTGCAAAGCTTACCGCAGGGACGCTGAGTATCGCGCCTGCCATATCAACGGTCATATTCGGAACGGAAATATCTATCGTCATATTTGTGAGCGAAGCTATCGCGTTGATATATGAAGCAGACATAATGTTTCCAATCTCGCTGATAAAGGAAACTTCCATTTCGTTCATATTGGTGATATCCTCGATCGGCATACCGAAAACCGCTTCGGTCATACTGCTTGCGCAGGAGTGCTGGATAACATACAGCATCATTCCCGTGATATCGCCCGTGATGTTTACGAGCATACCGATAGCGACATTCTCAGGACCGCCGAGAAAATTCACCGCATCGTCAAAGTTGAGCAGCCTTACATCGGGGACGCTTATATCTATCGGAACGTTGAGCATTGTCGAAAGTGCGCTTGCGGCATTGCCCGAGCCTATATTTCCTATTTCCTTGAGAACGTCAAGGTGCATACCCTGAAGCTCTTCTATATTCGTGATAGCCATTTAAAATTGTATTCCTTTCGCATTAATTTCTGAGGTTGTTGATGATATCCTCAAGCTGATTATGCGTCTTTACCATAGTTGTATTGAGCTGGAACGCTCTCTGATACTCGATGACCTTTGACATTTCGTTTGCGATATTCGTTGAAGAAGCTTCGAGGTAGCCGTTCTTCTTTACAACGTCCGTGTTCGCAACGGCAGCTCCGCTCGACAGGTTCGCTTCAAAATAGTTGTTTCCGATCTGGTCAAGACCGTAAGGGTTCTCAAAGGTATATGTGCCAATCATATTTGTCAATGTAACTGTGTCGATATCCGTAGTGCCGTCGATGAACGGAACTGTGATGCGGTTTCCGTCATAGTCGAGGATAAAGCCGCCCTTTGAATCGACAAGAGTATAAGTGCCGTCATTGTTGTTGGAAAGGTAGAAAGCGCCGTCCTTGGTGTATTTTACCTCGCCCGTGATGCCCTCTTCAACAGCGAAAAAGCCCTCGTTGAGTGCGGCGAAGTCAAGCTCTCTGCCCGTATCTCTTACCTGCGACTGTTCAAACATAAGGTCGGTCTTGTCCACCCTTACGCCGTGACCGAACTGGACTTCCTCATTGTCGGTATTTCTTTTTGTATATAAAAGGTCGGCAAAAGAGGGGCGTGAAGCCTTGAAGCCGTAGGTGTTTACGTTTGCGAGGTTGTTTGCTGTGATATCCATTCCGAGCTGATAGCTTATAACGCCCGAAGCGGCTGTATGATAACCGATTTTACTCATGATCTCTGTCCTTTCAGTGATTTCGTGACAAAATTCTATGAATTACGTTCGATAAATTTTATATCTTGGAAAGATCGTTGGCTGCAATCTGGTTTATGCCGTTGATTATCTTCAGAGCCTGCGAACAAGCGGTGAAAACGTTCTGCGAGTCCATAGCCTTGATAAGCTCCTCGGCAACGTCAACGTTGGAGCGCTCGTAGCTTCCCTGACGGACACGGTAATCCTCGCCTGCGGGGATATTGTTCACATCGAAGTCGTTATAAGGGCGGAACATATTGTCATCGATGCGCTCGATAGCGGTATCGGGCGGAAGATATGTAAGTCCGAGCTGAAAAGTTCGTCCGTCATCGGTGGTAATAAGTCCCGTCGGTGAGATATTGATATCCGCCGTGCCGAGCTGAATGGGGTTTCGGTTCTCGTCAAGGATACGTCCCGACGGACCTACGCAGAGATAACCCTCGGCATCGAGCGAGAACTGACCGTTTCTTGTGAGGAGCGTTTCGCCCGTCTTACGGTTCTCGATATTATAGTAAATATTGCCGACAAGTGCGCAGTCAAGCCTTGAACCCGTGTCCTCGAACGAAGCCTGCTCAAGGTTGGTATAGGTCTCCTGCAAAGTTCTGTATCGGATAGTGCCCGTGGGGCTTGATTTTCCGTTTATAAGCACCATCTGCTCGGCGAAAGTGGTCGGGATAGCTGTTTCATTTCTGTAGCCTGCCGTTTTGAGGTTAGCCATATTGTTCGTGACAACATTGAGGATACGTTCCTCGTTGATAATGCCGTTTGCGGCGGTATAGTAGCCTCTTAGCATAGATATCCGTCCTTTCTTATTCTTTTTCCATATATTCTGCCAATGAATGTTTCATTTTCATAACTGCCTTTGAATGTATCTGGCAGACCCTCGATTCGGAAACGTCCAGGACGGCTCCGATCTCGGAAAATTTGAGTTTTTCGTAGTAATAAAGCGTTATAACGAGCCTTTCCTTGTCGGAAAGTTCGGAAATTGCCTTTGCAAGATAGTGAAGCTTTTCTTCGTGGTGAACGGAAGCTTCGGGCGACCACACGCCGTCATCGGAAACCTCGTCCGACATATCGAAGCCTGTATTTGTGACAAGCTCCTCGAATGAGAGTGTCTGCGCCGATGCCGCTTTTGCCGAATAGCTTTCAAACTTCGCAAGCGGAAGTCCGAGACGTTCAGCCATTTCTTCATCGGTAGGCTCACGGTTGAGCTCGGAGTAAAGCTCGGAATAGGCTGTATCGTACTCCTTGGCGAACTTCCGCACGTTTCGGGGAACGATGTCCTGCCGTCTGATATAGTCAATGACTGCGCCCCTCACACGGATAGAGGCATAAGTCTCAAACTTAACGTTTTTGTCGAAACTGAAGCTGTCTATCGCAGACATTAGCGCAATAGTAGCTTCATTTATGATATCCTCGCTGTCGGCGAATTTCGCATACATATTCCTTGTGGAAACAGCCGCATAGCGAACTATGTTCATATATGCAAGAACGGTCTGATTTCGGAGAGCCTTGTCGCCCGTTGTTTTATACCTGCGGAGAAGTTCGGATTTTTCTTCCGAGGAAAGCTTTTCCGCTTCGTATCTATCGGACATCAATGCTCAACTCCTTTCACACGCCGGCTTTATCGGCAATTGCAACGTTGCCGACTGCCTGTATCTGTACAGAATTGTCGATCTCGCTGTAAGAAAGAACTGTTATGTTCGGTATAAACTGGTCAACAAGCTTTTTGAAGTAGATTCTTACTATCGGCGAAGTGAGGACGATAGGCATAGGGATAATATCCTTTACCTTGTCGATCTGCTCGTTGAGCGAAGCTATGAGAAGCTGTATCGTCTGCGGATCCATTGCAAGGTAAGAACCCTGATCGGATTTCTTTACCGAGGCGATGATCTTGTTCTCCGTTTCGGTATCGAGAGTAAGAACGCGTATCTGTCCGCCGTCTGCGAAACGCCTTGTAATGGTTCGCTTCAAAGCCTGACGGACATATTCTGTCGTGATATCAACATCTTTCATCGTGTGCTGATTATCGGCAATGGTTTCAAGTATAGTCTGGAGGTCGCGTATCGGAACGCCCTCTTTAAGAAGCAGGCAAAGCACCTTTTGCAGATAAGCCGCCGAAACGATGCTCGGTACGATATCCTCAACAACTGCAGGATTTGTCTGCTTTAATTTGTCGAGCATAGTCTTAACATCCTGACGGGAAAGAAGCTCATAGGCGTGAGCCTTGATAACTTCGGAAAGATGCGTGATGATAACGGAGGTCGGGTCGATGAGCGTATAGCCTGCGACTTCAGCACGGAGCTTGTTCTGCTCGCTTATCCACTTTGCAGGGATATTGAAAGCCGGCTCTATCGTGTCGATTCCGTCAACTTCGTGCGTAACTCCGCCGCTGTCGAGTGCAAGATAGTGGTCTACAAGCACCTCCGCCTGAGCGACGATCTCACCCTTTATCTTTATGACATACTGGTTAGGATTGATGTGCTGGTTATCCCTCATTCGCACGGACGGGAAAACCATACCCATATCCATTGCGAACTGCTTTCGGAATATAACGACACGTTCGATAAGCGTTCCGCCCGAAGCCTCGTCCGCAAGAGGAATAAGGCTGTAGCCGAACTCCATTTCGATAGGCTCAACTTCGAGGAGCTTATAAACGTTGTCGATGTCTTTATAATACTCCATTTCGGAGAGGGCTTCCTTGTTTTCGGCTATCTCGCTCTGCTCTGCGCCCTGTTCGAGAGCAAGCTGTGCGTTGTTTCGTCTTAATACATAGCCAAGTGCGAGCAGTCCCGAGCCGAGAATGATGAGCTGTATCTTCGGGAATCCCGGAATGAGCATCAGCAGCAGCATTATTGCGCCTGATATCATCAGGACCATAGGCTGTGCCGCAAACTGGTTCTTTACATCGACCGCAAGGTTCTCCTTTGAAGCGGAACGGGTAACGATCATACCCATTGCCGTCGAGATGAGGAGCGAAGGTACCTGCGAACAAAGACCGTCACCGACGGTAGCCATACTGTATGTCGTGAGAACGTCCGAAAACGCCATTCCGTTATACACAAGACCCATTACCGCACCGCCGAGGAGGTTTACGACTGCCGCAACGATAGAGAACGTTGCATCGCCCTTGATGAACTTTGAAGCACCGTCCATTGCGCCGAAGAAGTCGGATTCACGCTGTATCTTTTCACGGCGTATCTTCGCTTCGGTCTCATTTATTGTACCCGAGTTGAGGTCGGCATCGATAGCCATCTGCTTACCGGGCATAGCATCGAGGGTAAATCTTGCCGTTACTTCGGCAACTCGCTCCGCACCCTTCGTTACAACGAGCATCTGAACGACCGTTATAAGGATAAATACGATAAATCCGATAACGGGGTTGCCCTTCATAACGAACGAGCCGAACGCCGAAACGATATGTCCTGCGTTTCCTTGGTTCGCAAGGATAAGTCTTGTCGAAGATATGTTAAGGCCAAGTCGGAAAATGGTCGTGATGAGCAGCAGCGAGGGGAATATCGCAAATTCGAGCGGCTCTTTTATGTACATTGTAATAAGCAGTATCGTAAGCGACAATGCAATATTTACAACGAAAAGCATATCCAGCAGCCATGTCGGCAACGGAATAATGATAAGGAAAACGGCAAGTATCACAAATACCGTTACAATGTTATCGAGATACTTTTTCACAGTCCTGCAACACTCTGCCTTTCTGAAATATATGAATAGGGTCTGCGTTTATTATTCGGGCAGCTTGCCCTGTAATTTATATACGAACGAGAGTACCTCGGCTACTGCGCGGTAAAACTCGGGTGGGATCTCCTTTCCGACATCGACCGAATCGTAAAGACCACGGGCGAGCGGTTTGTTTTCCACCATGGCGATATCGTGCTCTTCGGCGATTCCTACGATCTTCATCGCAAGGTTGTCTGCGCCCTTTGCAAGCACGACAGGCGCATTGTTTTTGTCCTTGTCATACTTTATCGCAACGGCGAAATGCGTAGGGTTTCTTATGATAACGTCCGAATCGGGAACGGAATCCATCATTCGGCTCATTGCCATCTGGCGCTGTATCTGGCGGCGCTTGCCCTTGACCTGCGGATCGCCTTCGAGGTTTTTGTACTCCTCCTTGACCTCCTGCTTGGTCATTCGCATATCCTTTTCAAACTTGAAATACTGGAAAAGGACATCGACCGCCGCAACGCCGACAAAGACGGCTGCGACTTTGATAACGATAGAAAATATCGTATCAAGCATATACATCATCGAGCTTGCTATCTCCATATCAAAAAGCTTCGCAAACTCGGGTATTCTCTTTTTTACTTCGTCATAAACGATGACGGCGAGGATAACAAGCTTCAGGATCGACTTTGCAAGCTCAAAAAGCGAACTTACAGAGAACATCTTCTTTATTCCGCTTATCGGATTGAGCTTGTCAAACTTGAATTTTATCGATTCCTTTGAGAAAATGAACCTTGTCTGTGCGCCCGTTGCGATGACCGTAACGAGAACGCCGACTATAAGCGTCGGACCTGCGCATATCAGCAGGACCTTGCCTATTTCTATCGCCATCTTGGAATAAAACGGCATTCCGTCAATGCGTATCCCGTCCATTCCGCTGCCTGCGAGGCTGAACCAGTAGTCAAACGAGCCTTCGCACACGGCGATCATCGTTTTCATAAGGACTTTCAGCAGAGCGAATACAATAAGAATGAAAGCGGCGGTAACAACGTCCTTGCTTTGCATAACGTTGCCCTTTTTACGCTCCTCACGCCGTTTATGTTCGGTCGCCTTTTCGGTTTTCTCGCCTGCGCTTTCAGCCATTTATTCTCCCCCCTCGGGACTATGCAGGTATGAGGGGAAGAACGCCCTCAAGGGTCTCAAGCCAAGTATTCATAAACTTTTCGATAAGATCCGACAGCGGAACAGCCACAAGGAACAGTATCAGGAAGCCGAAGCCCACCTTTAACTGAATATTTATGACCATTATCTGTATCTGCGGAACTGATTTCATAAGTACGCCGACACAGAACTGAAGTATCGTCTGCGAAACTATCAGCGGCATCGCAATTTTCAGCACGAGCGTAAGCACAACGCTGAAATATCCGACTATCGAAATGCCAAGGTCGGGGTTTATGCCCTCAAACCCGAGCGGAATGATATCGAACGACTTCACGAAAAGCTCTATATATGTCAAATGAGCGTTTATCACGAAGAAATAGAGATACATCATAAAGCTGACGAACGAACCCATTATTGACATCTGGAGGTTCGTACCGGGGTCAAAGACCTTGGCCATGCCAAGACCCGACTGCATATCCATTATTTCGCCGCTCATCTGGACGCTGTAGAAAAACATATCGGTAATAAAACCGAGCACCGCTCCCACGAATCCCTCTTTCAGCAGCATCGCAAGGTAAACGCCTATCACCGTTCCCGTTTCGACGGGTTCGGGCTGCCGCACCATTATAACTATCATCGTGATAAGTATGCAGCAGACGACTTTTACTATCTGAGGAATGTTTCTTCGCGAAAGTATCGGATTAAAGGCAAAAATGCCGAGAACTCTTGAAAAGACCAAGAGATTTGTTTCAAAATTATCGAACAGGAGGCTGTAAAAATCCATTCCGCCCTCCCGTTTTTAAAGGACTGTCTGGCTGCTGACCTTTGCAATGATATCGAATATCTCATAGAAGAAATCATTCATCGCATTCATCATAAAAGGCGCCATAAGCAGCAGCATAACAGCTATAACAAGCAGCTTCGGCACGAACGAGAGCGTCTGCTCATGCACCTGCGTTGCCGCCTGGAGAATCGAAATTACCAGACCTACTGCCATACTCACAAGGAGGAGCGGACCGCCGAGCTTTATGCAAAGCAGCAGACATTCACGGAAGACCTGTAAAATTATATCCTGCGTCATACCCTGCCTCCGACTATGTTCCGAGCGGATTGAATCCGTTCACGAGCGATGCCGTGAGCAGCGACCAGCCGTCCACAAGCACAAAAAGCAGTATCTTGAACGGTATTGAGATCGTTGTCGGCGGAAGCATCATCATACCCATTGACATCAGCAGCGTTGAAACAACGATATCGACTATCAGGAACGGTATGTAGATAAGGAAACCGATCTCAAAGCCGATCTTTATCTCGCTGAGGATAAATGCAGGCACAACTGTGGTAAAGCTGACTTTTTCGATGAACTCCTCTTCCGTTTCGGCATCTATCTCCGTATCGGAAAGCTCGAGGAAGAAATTCATCGATTCGTTCGATGTGTTTTTGAGCATCCACGTTTTGAGCGGAACGGAGGCTTCTTTCGCAGCCTCGGTTATCGTATATTCGCCGTTCTTGTACGGCACATACGCTACCTCGTTCATCTCGGACAAAACGGGCTTCATAATAAACATCGTCAAAAACAACGCAAGACCTATCATCACCTGATTCGGGGGAGTCTGCTGAACGCCCATCGCATTTCGCAGGAGCGAGAATGAGATGATTATTCTTGTAAAGCAGGTCAGCATCACAAGAATTGACGGTGCGAGCGACAATATCGTTATCAGGAGAATGAGGTCAACTGTGCTGGAATTATTTATGTCAAGCAGATCGAGCAGGCTTTGCGCTTCATCGTCCGTTTTGGGCGTTTCATAAGGAAGCTCATCGTCCTGCTGCTCCTGAACCTGCGTTTCGGGGTTCTGGAGCGGCTGGGTCTGCTGCGGAACTGAGGTCTCAACGTTCGGTATCGTGGTTTCGATCGATATTTCGGTCGCAGGCGCAGTGGTCGTGACCGTTATCCCGTCCTCTGCGTGTGCATTGAGCGGCGCAAATATGAGCATTGCCGCAATTGCTGCCGCCACCGCGATAAAGACCGTTATCGGCAGAGAAGCCCTGGCATCAGAAATCATTTTTCTCATTGTTTTCCTTACCGTCCTCCCGAGCCGAGCCGTTTTCCGCTGTATTTTTCTTAAAGAAAGCTTTTTTCAAGCTATCCGAGAACGAAACGGAGGAATTTTCCTCTGTTTCCCTCTGCATATCACTGATATCATCATCATCGATATCGCAGAGCTTTGTGATGCTGTTCGGAGCAACGCCCAGAAGCATACCCTTTTTGCCGACTTTGACAACAAGGAGCTGCTTATCCTGCGCAACGCCGATGCAGTCGATTATCTTTATTCCGCGCTCCAAGCCGTTCCAGCCGTTGCTGCGGAATTTTTTATTGAGCCATCTTGTTCCGTAATAAACAAGAAAAATAAGTCCGATCACTCCGAGCAGGGAGCAGATCACCATTAATAATTCAGGCACTATTGCCGTCCTCTCTTAAACCTATCAACCAAGAACCTTCTGAACTGTCTGGAGGATCCTGTCCGGCTTGAAAGGCTTTACGATGAAGTCGAGAGCGCCGAGCTTGATAGCTTCAACGACCATTGCTTCCTGACCCATAGCAGAGCACATTACAACCTTTGCGGCAGGGTCGCTTGCCTTGATGTCCTTGAGAGCTTCGATACCGGTCTTGTTAGGCATTGTGATATCCATGATAACGAGGTCGGGGTGCTCTGCGGCATACTTTGTGCAGGCGATCTCACCGTCGGCAGCTTCGATAATATTTGTATAACCGTTCTTTGTGAGAGCGTCCTTGATCATCATTCTCATGAATGCGGCATCATCAACAAGCATAATTTTCTTATCCATAATTAATTACTCCTTACCTAAATTATCCAAAAATTTGGATCTGATTATTTCAGTTATTCTTACAGCAAAGTTATCGTCGATAACAACAACGTCACCCCTTGCGATAAGGTTTCCGTTTACAACGATATCAACGGGTGCGCCTGCCTGTCTTTCAAGCTCAATGATCGTACCCTGTGTGAACTCGAGTATCTCCTTGACCTTTTTGGTCGTTGAGCCGATCTCAACGCTGACGTTGAGAGGAACGCCCATAAGAAGCTTAAGGTTATCGTTCTGTTCCTTATTGAGCGAAGTGTTATTATATGTAGCAAAGTTCTGGAGCTGAACGGGCTGAATGTTCATCTGCGGCTGCTGCGGAGGGTAGCCATAGGGCTGCTGGGGATACATATTCGGCATCGGCTGTCCCTGCGGCATCTGACCGTACATACCGTACTGCTGCATATTCGGATCGTAGCCGTACATTCCCTGAATATTAGGCTGCATACCCTGCATCGGCTGCTGAGGCATACCGTTCGGCATAGCCTGCTGCTGTGCGGTCTGCTGAGGAGCGGTCTGCTGAGGAGCTGCCTGCATTGGCTGCTGAGGCATCTGCGGCATCGGCTGAGGTGTCGGTGTCGGCTGAGGTGCCGGAGCTGCCGCGCCGCCTGTGCCGCTGTTGAGGCGCGATTCGATCTCTGCCTGAGAAAGCGTTGCGCCGCCGGAAGCAGGTTCGGTCGGAGTATCTGCGGCAGGTGTTGAAGCGGTAGCTGCCTCGTCGGCTGCTGCGCTGTAGCCTGCCATCATCTTTTCAGCCATTTCCTTGGCAAGGTCTATTGTAAGAACGGAAATGAACTCGGAATTTATAACGCCGTCGATAGTAAGGTTGAACTTGATGCTTACTACGTTTTCATTGCCGTTGACATCATAGAAATCGGAGATCAGTTTCTGGCTGTCCTCAACAATAGCTTCCGGTGTGGAAATATCGACCGTTGTATCGATAATTTCCGAAAGAGCCGTTGCAGCCGCGCCCATCATCTGGTTCATGACTTCGCAGACGGCGGAAATATTCATTTCATCGAACTTGAAATCGTCCGTGACCTCGAGCGGAAGTCCCATGAGCTGATCGAGAATGAGCTGAACGTCGTTCTGTTTGAGAACGAGAACGTTCTGTCCCGAAACACCCTGTATGTATTTGATCCTGACCATGATCGAAGGCTCAAGTTCAGGAAACGAGAGATCCTTTGCGCTCATGACGGTAACGGTCGGAGTGGTGATCCAAACCTTAGCCGAGAGAAGATTGGATACGGCGGTTGCAGCCGAACCCATGGTGATATTCATTATCTCACCGATGGCATCTTTCTCGACTTCGCCGAATCCGTCAACAAGTTTTTCATCACTCATTATTGCTCTTACCTCAATTCTTTATATATATTATCGATTTTTACGGCTTTTTTGTTGTTTTTTATACCAAGCTTGCCGTCAAACCAGAGATTATTTCCGATCTTAACGGTAATATTGCTGTCTATCGGTACATTGAGCGGAATGACATCTCCCTCCTGAAGGGTGAGGACATCATACAGATCAAGCGTAGTTTCGCACAGAACGGCATCTATCTTCAGGTCGGAGTCCTTTATCGCGTCCATAAGGGATATCTTTCTCTCATTTTCGCGCTTAGGATCAAGCTTCTTCGTGCCTCTCGACCATTTATCGCCGAACTTTGCCATTATCGATTCAAGACCCATTGCAGGGATACATATTGAAATAGTATTCTTAACGTCCTTGATCTCGACTTCAAGCATTACGATTATAACGACTTCATCGGGCGAGAACGGCTGAACTACACGCGAGTTCGTTTCGACCGATGTAAGGGACGGATTTACGTCTATGTAGCTTCCCCACGGTTCTTTAAGCAGGGCAGCCATTCGTTTGAGAACGGTCGTCATAAGCTCGACTTCAATCTCGGTAAAATCCCTCGACTGGTCGGTGTAAGTTCCTGCACCGCCCATGAGCCTGTCCATCATCGTATAGCTGATAGGGTTGGATAGCTGTATGATACAGCTCGTTTCAAGCACATCATCGTCCATGATCCCCATATTGACCATAGACATTATAACATAATCGGGAAGAGCGTTGTTGAACTCATAATAGAGCTGCTCTTCTGTCTGAATGACCTCTACCTTGCAGTAAACACGCAGCAGACCGGTCAGATAAGAGGAAAGCACACGGGAATAGTTTTCAAAAATGCCGTCGATCGTTTTGAGCTGTTCCTTGGTGAACTTCTTCGGCATTTTAAAGTCATAAGTCTTGACTTTTTTCTCGTTTGACTGTTCCTCGATCTCGTCCAAAGCCTTAGCGCCCTCTTCGGAAAAGCTGTTCAGAAGAGCGTCGATCTGGCTTTGCGACAGTATGTCAGCCATATATTCGGATCATTCCTTTCTGACAGACGGAAAAATCGGTCTGTACTTTTTAGAGGTTCCCTGTGGGTCCTATCATTCTGCTGCCGTTGGAGCGGCGGCTTTGCTTTCCTTCATTTCGTTTATAGCATCCTCTTTGGAAACGTAGGTCCTGTCGGGGTCGTTTCTTCCCGTATCGGCAGGGGTGATAGTTTCTGCATCGGCATCGGCTGTCGTGTCTGCATCGAGCATAGACGAGCCTTCCGAACCGGACGGGAGGACGAAGTTCGTACCGAATTCAAGCTGGAGAAGTTCATTCAGGACATCGGGATTGGTAAAGTCCATATCGTTTCGGATAAAGACGATCTCAACACGGCGGTTCTGCCGTCTTCCCTCTTCGGTGGAGTTGTCTTCAAGCGGACGGTTCTTGCCATAGCCTGCCGACGAGAATTTGTCCGAGTCGCACGCATCAAGGCTTATCATATACTTGATGACGGAGTTTGCTCTTCCCGAAGAAAGATCCCATTCGTTGACGTTTGAGGTCGCGCTTGCGGCTGTATGACCGCTGACCTTTATGGCATAAACAAGTTCGTTTATCGAACGTATGCCGTCGGAGATTATATCAAGGATAAATTTACCTTCGTCGAGAAGGACATCGCTGTCGCCCGCGAAGAAAATATTATCTCTGAATCGCATATAAACGCCCGTATCGGACATTTCAACGCTCACACTGTCGGAAAGGTTGTTTGAAACTATTACTTCTTTAAGATACATAAAGAAGTCTTCAAAATCAACGATCTGTTCGTCCTGATTATCCACTTCGGGAACAGTATCATCATAGACAGCTGTGGGATCGTTGGTAGGGTCGGGTTCGCCGACTACACGGATATCGGTATCGGAAATTTTACCTTTTGAAAAGGCTTCGGCAATGTACTGCCATTTGCTGGAGTCCATAGATGACATTGAGAACAGAAGAACGAAGAACGTTAAAAGCAGCGTTACCATGTCACCATAGGTATCCATCCAGCTTCCGCCTTCTTCTTCATTTCCGCCGCGTTTGCGAGCCACAAAAATCACCTCACAGTATAAATACAGATAGATATAACATTTTGTAATCAGAAATTCTGTAATATAATGCCTTAAAAATAGCTTTCAAATAATTATACCACATTTCTTAACAAATTGCCATAGTTTTTTTGTAAAAAAGCAGAATTTTTCAAAATTTCTTGCGTCATTTTTCCACCAAAACCGACAAATCAGCCATTATTCGGCAGAAGAAGCCTTTCCTGTCCTAGGTTTTTCGGTCGCAGGGAGCATCATACGAAGCTTTTCTTCGACATATCTTGGATTAGCGCCTGCGGCGATAGCGAGTGTACCCTCTTCGATGATCTGGAGGCAAAGTATTTCCTGATTATGGTTATATTTACAAAGGTTGCCGATAGGTCCGCAGAAAACGTGGGCAAGAATACAGCCGTAGAACGTTGTGATAAGGGCAGTGGACATTGAAAGACCGAGCGATGAAGCCGAATCGGAATTCGTTACATCCATTCCTTTAAGCATATTGATAAGACCTATGAGCGTACCTACCATTCCCATCGCAGGGGCAACGGCTGAACCCTTTACCCACATAGCATAGTTATTTTCGTGTCGCTCACACATAAAGTCGATCGAGTCATCGAGCATTGACTTTATCTTGTCCGATTCATTGGCATCGACAATGAGCATAAGCGCAGACTTCATAAACGGGTCTGTGCAGGCATTTGCACTTTCTTCAAGCGCAAGAATACCTTTCATACGTGCAGTCTTACAATGCTCTACCATCTGGGCAATGTAATTTTCGGGATCGTATTTTTTCGGCATAAATGCGATCTTGAGCATCTTGCCCGTATTTTTTATTACCGAAAACGGATATGTAAAAATGAGTGCGCCGATAGTACCGCCGAGAACGATAGCGACCGAAGCCGGATCCCAGAAGTTCAGCAGACTTCCTCCCGTCATAATGCCCCAAACTATAAGTCCGAGTGCAAGAACCAGACCGATCAAACCTGAAATATTCATTTGACAGATATCCTCCTTGATTTTATATCTATTCTAAACGAGCGTCCCATGCCCGGATCATTCTTTGCAAGCGCCGTCCATGCGGCGGAATTCAAACGATTTTTCGATGATCTCATCGAGTTTGTCTTTAAGTATGTATCTGTGACCGTTCATCATCGTGACGACGGTATCGGGGGTTTCCTCTGCCGCTTCAATGAATTCTTCATTGAGAATGAGCGGAGTCCCGTTAAGTCTTGTTACCAGTATCATGATTTTTCACCACCATCTCCCACGGAGCAGCAGCTCCGCCGAGCAGAGCCGCCGACCATAGGAAAAATATTATGCGATAATTGAGCCGATACACCGAGCAGTTTATTTTTGTGTAAACCAAATTCTTTATCCGCGGACACAAACCTATTTCTGCCGCAAACGAGCAAAACGAAGTGAAGCGTGACGCGAACTGCCTGCAGGGGCTTCCCTGCGCTTATCGCTTGAGGTTTACGAGTTCTTCGAGCATCGAGTCGGAAGTCGTGATGATCCTTGCGTTAGCCTGGAAGCCTCTCTGTGTAACGATCATATCGGAGAATTCCTGAGCAAGGTTTACGTTGGACATTTCGAGCTTGTTGGAAGCAACTGTACCTGCACCCTGCTCGCCTGCTTTTCTTACCTTGCCCGAGCCTGAAGCTGCAGTCTCGGAGAAGCTTGTGTCGCCGTTTTCGATAAGACCCTCGGGGTTGTCGAAAACTGTGATCTCAACACGCGCGATAGCTTTGAGTGTGTTGTTGTATGTAGTTGTGATAACGCCGTCCGAGCCGATAGTGAACGCAGCAAGGTCAGCATATGTGAACTTGCCCGTTACAGCGAGGTCGTCAACTGTATAGGGTACATCATTGCCTGCATCGTCTTTTTTCTGATTAACAAGGGTGTATGCCTGCTGTGCGCCTGTGTCATCGATCGTCACTGCGGACATAGCTGCCGAGCTTGTGGGATCGTTGGGGTCTTTCTTTGTGTATTTAAAGAAAGGAAGAGCCTTGCCGTTATCGTCCTCCATTGTTACATAGTTGCCCTTGAGGTCGCAGAGATAGAAGGTCTCATCGCCCGTTGTGTCATCTTTATCGATCTCGCCCTGCTTGTAGCCGACGATCTTTCCGTCCTTGATAACAGCTTCAGGCTTTCTGTTGGTGTAAAGATAGCCTGTGTCCGTATCGGTATAAATGCCGTAAGCGTCTGCAATGAGGTCGTTTACGTTGATAGTGTTTTCAAAGGTATAGTCTGTGGAGTTTATCTGATTGTCGCCGTTGTTGTCCTGAAGAGTATTCTTGAGAAGCTCCTGAGCGGAAAGGTCGCTGTTGAGGAGAAGACCCTTTTCGGTATTTCTTGTACCGAGAATGAATCTGTTGTTGTTGGAAACGAGATTACCGGCGCTGTCGATGCCGAAGTTGCCGTTTCTTGTGTATGTTATAGAGTCGGGCGAAGCTGTGAGGTCGGGAGCGCCGCCGTCTGCGCCTGAGGAGAATGCGCCCGTTGCGAAGAAGCCGTCGCCGCTGATAGCGAGGTCGAGGGTCCTGTTGGTGGACTGGAACGAGGACTGCGACATATCTCTGTCGATCGAAGCTACCTGCGTACCGTAGCCGACTGTGGACGGGTTGTTGCCCGCAAAGCTTTCAGTACCTGCTGCGGCTGTCTTTACCGACTGGTAGAAAACATCGCTGAACGAAGCTCTGGAGGATTTGAAGCCATAAGTATTGACGTTGGCGATATTGTTACCGATAACGTCCATTTTTGTCTGGTGGGAGGTAAGTCCCGAAACGCCTGAATAAAGAGATCTAACCATTTTAATTACACTCCTTAAAAAAGTTGCTGTTATATCTGTGCGGAGCGTCCGTCAAGTCAGTCGGGACGCTTATGATCTCCGGTTAGGTCCGATCGTTCTGACCGCACATTATTCTTTTCACATTATAACAGTAGAATCAATATTCGTGAAAATATTTCCCTGCATATCATCTGCGGAGAGGGTCGTGATGACCTTGTTGTTTTTTATGCTGACGATGAAAGCATTTGAGCCTATCATGACAAGTGCGTCGTTCGAGCCTTTTTCGCCTGCAAGCTCGACAGCCTTATTGAGCCGTTCGAGGGTATCGCCGTTTTCAATATCGATCCGACGTTCGGATATCCTCTCAAGAGCATGCTTTGAAAAGACCACTCCGCTCTGTACGTTCTGCTCAGTGTGCTTTTTTTCGTCAAGCTGACTTTGCAGTTCCTTTGCAAAACCGCTGTCCTCGGGTGAAGTCTTCGGAACATTGTATCCGCCGACCTTGCCTGTCGTGACCGCCGTAATGCCTCGCGACTGCATCAGTTCGCTTATAAGCACCCCGAAACACCGTCCTTTCGTTTAACCGACAACATTTACTCCCATTGAAGTAAGGTTCTGTCTGAGGTTCTCAAACTTCTTAGCGGACTGTGACTTTGCATAGTATGCGATCGAAACTTCAAACGGTGTGACATCGCTTCCGACCTGCTCATTGATGATCTGGTCGATGGTGTATTTGCCGGATGTTTCGAGCCAGCCTGAATTGCCGTTGTCGAACATTATCTCAACGCGCTGTTTGCCGTTCCTGAAGGTAACGACTTCGCCAAGTCTGCCGACACCGCAGTAGCCGATCTCCGAGATCTCTCTGCCGCTGATCGTTTTTCCGATAACTCGGGAAGTATCTATTCTCGAAGTGATAGCTCTGTTGTTGATGAACTTGATATCATACATTCTTGTTCCGAGAGCATCTGCAAGAGCCGCCTGTTCGGGATATTTGTCTGCATCAAGTCTGTGAGGTGCGCAGTCGGAGTTTGAAATGCCCGGCTTTGAATCGGAATAGGCTTCAAGTCCATACTTTGCGCTGTATCTTGTGCTGTAGCTTCCGTCTGAAATGATGCTGTAGACCTGCGCATTGGAAAGTGTCGGCGTGAGCTGACCCGTTTTTGAAGAATTTACTACAGAATAAAGGTTAGAGGTCGTGAGCGGGATATCATATCTGCCTGCAGTGAGCGTTACAGCTGTATCCGATGAAGATGAAGCCGCCGCGGAGGAAGTATTTGACGAAGTATTGGCATAAAGCGTATTGTAGCCTGCGTTCTGTGTGCCTGCGGAAAGGTTTGCCGAGGTCACATTGTCATTTGCGTTCGCATAAGACGCATTCGGAAGAATAAGATCCTGAAGATCCTCATACTGTGCAAGATATGCAGCCGCATAATTCGGGATATCGAGCTTTGTTACCGTTACCGTTTCATAACCGTCAAGGTTCGGTTTAAGATTGTTTATAACGCTCTGCGACTTTGTTTCAGTGCCGCTGATAGAATCGATAGTGCTCATAAGCTCGCTGAACAAAGCGTCCGACTGAGCCATATAGCTTGACATCGTTTCAGCCTGAGTTACGGTTGAATCGGTAGTGGTCGTTGTGCCTTCGGGAGCGTTTGTGTTTTCCCCGCCATTTTCGGTATTGGAAGGACCGTCTGTTCCCTCTGTTTTATCAGTGCCGTTTTCATCTTTGTTTCCGCTGTTTTTGAGCGAAACATCTTTGAGCGGATACTTATCCTTGCCGTCAACGATAACATAAGCATTTCCGTCGAGTACAAGAACGTTGGTTACCTTGCCGCCTGCGACCACTTCGCCCTCGGAAGAACCGTTGATATTGACTTCCTGACCGATAAGCTTTGAGAGAAGATTGTAGATATCGGAAGAAGTAACGTTTGAAACTGTCGAAACTTCATACTTGCTGCCGTTTACAACAAGGTAAGGCGTACCGTCCGAAACGACTACGGATTCAACAATGCCCGTGTCATAATCGTGACCGTCATTGACCGTTACAGCCTTTCCGACAAGGTTTGTCGCATAGCTGATATTTGCCTGAGAGGTCATATTCTTGATGCCTTCGAGCATCGAATAGGACGACATCTGCTGGAGCATATCGGTATCGCTCATAGGGTCGTTGAAGTCCTGATTGGACATCTGCGTTGCGAGTACCTTTAAGTAGCTGTCAAAGTCCATATAGGAAGTAGCTTCGTCACCCTTTGTCGTATCAACGACCTTGTTGCTGTACTTTGAGTAAGCGCCGCCCGTTGAATCGATCGAAAGGTTCCCTAAGCTGTTAGCCATAATTTTGCCTCCTTTAAAAGTTTTCTTGCCGCTGTAACTCCGCTTTCCGCTTCGTCATCAGCCTTTGCAATGCCCGAGATACGTCCGCCGTTCGTGCTTTCGCTCTGTGAAGCACCGCCGTTCTGACGGTTAAAGCTCTGGTTCGAGAAGTCAAGTCCCATATGGGAAGCCGCCTCCGAGGGAGCAACAACGTTCACATTCCGAACGTCAACGTTCTGTTTTGCAAAGCTTTCGGTAAGTGCTGCCGAGTTCGCTGCGAGTGCCTTGCCGACTTCTTCATTTGAAGCTGCGAGGACTACGGAAACCGCGCCCGATGTATCGGAAGTTACCTTAACTGCAACTTCGCCGAGGTTTTCGGGTTTGAGAACCACCACAAGCTCCCGGACTGCGCCGTTCTGCGTTGTTTCACTGACGCTCTGCGTTATCTGCCGGACTGCAAAATCTGCAAGCTGCTTGTAGACCTCAACTGTGTCTGTCGGTATCTCGATATCAGCCAAAATATTCGTCTGAACGGGGTTCTGCGCCGTAAGGACAACGTTTGCCGCTGCCTGCTCTGCGCTGTTTTCGTCCGAGCCCGTGATAACTCTTATCTGCGCCGAAACATCGTTTATCCTTGCGAATGCGGCTGTCTTGTGGAACGCTGCAAAAGAGGTATCGGCTGAATTTGCGCTGTTATCATTGTAGAGTGCAAGCTTTAATGCGCTTTGGAAGCTTTCAAAGGAAGACAGATCGTTAAATTCCGTCTTATTTTCGAGGATAGACACTATCGTTTCGGCTTTCTGCGTTGGAGCGGTATCGGAGGAAAGAACTTCCGTCACCGAAGCTGCCTTTGCCGCTGCTTCAAAAGGGATCTCGTCAAGAATTTCCTCGTTTGTGCCGGCAGGCATCATACCCATCATAGAAACGACTGCGTTTGCGAGAGCCGAAAGGTTGGTATCATCACCCTCTGCAAGCTTTTTCAGCTCATCTGCGATCTCATCTGCCGACTTTCCCTCGGAAAGACCCGTTTCAAGCACCGCCGAGATATCTCCGAGCGTAAGTGCAAGTCCCGTTTCTTCGTCCGAAACGAAATCTTCGCCGTCCTGCGAGGTTACGAACTTTATCATATTGGAAAGAATATTGATAACGTCGGTATTTTCATCATCGTTCTGCGAAGAGCTGTCCGAAGTGCCGTACATAAACTTTTCAGCCGCATTTCCGACCGAGAGCATCATTTTCACCGCTGCATCGATAACGCTTTTGTCTGCGTTGGAAACGTCCTGCGCAAGCTCCGAAACAAGCTTTGAAAAGGTATTGTTATCCTCCGATGCATCTTCGGTAATGTCAACCTCCTGCGTGATATTGTCAACGGGTGTATTCGATGTTACAGCCGAGCCGAGAATGTCGCCGAAGCTTATTTCCGAAGCTGCGTTTGCATCGGTCGAACCGAAGTCGGGAGTATTTACGCCCATACCGATATTGAGAATGCTGCTTATATCCATAATTTTCACCTCCTTTCAGTGGGGCGGGGAAGCCCCGCTGCAAATTCGCGCCGTGCTCCGCTGCGCTGCGCTTTGTTTGTGTTAGGAATCACTTTATTATCGCGAAGATAGTGTATTGCACCGCCGATCGATCAAAACCGGGTGGGGAAGCCCCGCTGCAAATTCGCGCTATGCTCCGCTGCGCTGCGCTTTGTTTGTGTTAGAAATTACTTTATTATCGCGAAGATAGTGTATTTCACCGCTGATCGATCAAAACAGGGTGGGGAAGCCCCCAATGGCAATTCGCGCTATGCTCCGCTTCGCTCGTTTGCTGTATAAATAAATTTACTGCCACGAAGATAGTTTTGTTGTATTGCAATTTGTTTAAATCTATTTTCTGTAGGGGACGGGTTTATTTTGCCGCAGGGCATCCCTGCCAATGCAACCGCATAGGCTGTCCAACAGACCCTATTCGCGACTGCAAATCCTCTTCCAACGCCAACTAAGCGTAACGAAGTGAAGCGCGGCGCGAACCTGCCACAGGGCATCCCTGCTATTTGTATGTGCTGTTCATAACGTATTCGGAAATGAACTGCTCTTCCGCTTTTTGCACCTTGAATTTGTATTCTTCAAGCTGCTTTTCTTCGAGCTTTTCGAGTGAGGAAACTTCCTTTGTCGCATCGATTACAACGCCGAGCTGGCGCTGTACCTTTTTCTCCATTTCCTCTATTGAATTTTCAAGCTCCTTTATCTGCATACGGAGAGACTGGTGATAGCTTTTGAACATCGTTATCTGCATTACAGTTATGCCCTTGCCCGAGAGTTCGCGGTACTCGTCCGCCGAGCGTTTGAGCTTGGCTTCGAGCTGCATTTTTTCCTCCTGCATCTGCTGCTGCTGCATTCGCAGGTGAGCGAGATTGTTCTTTTCTCTGTCAAGCACCTGTTTTTTATAACCCATAAGCTTGTTTAGTGAAAATTCAAACCGCTTCAAGAATGATTACCTCCAAGGAGTTATTTTACAGCTTCTTCGAGCAGCTTCAGCGTTTCGTCAAAGGAGAATGCCTCATCCGTTTTCTGCTGTAAAAATGCATTTATCTTGTCTATTTTTCTTATCGCTTCATCGAGCGCGGGGTTTGTGCCCTTTTTGTATGCGCCGATCGAAACGAGGTCGTAGTTTGCGTTATAGACCGAGAGGAGATTTCGCAGCTTTGCAGCGTTGTCCTTGTGCTTTTGGTCGGCGATCTCAGACATAAGTCGCGAAACCGATTCGAGTATCTCTATCGCAGGATAGTGGTTCTTTGCCGCTACCTTACGGGAAAGAATGATATGACCGTCAATGATACCTCTGACCGTATCGGAGATAGGCTCGTTGGTATCGTCGCCCTCAACGAGAACGGTGTAGATGCCCGTTATCGAGCCTTTTTCAAAGTTGCCCGCTCTTTCGAGCAGCTTCGGCATAGTGGTGTAAATTGACGGCGTATAGCCTCTTGCTATAGGCGCTTCGCCAGTTGCAAGACCTATCTCACGCTGTGCCATAGCATATCGTGTGAGCGAATCCATCATCAGCAGGACGTTTTTGCCCTGATCCTTGAAGTATTCCGCAATAGCCGTGGCGGTCATGGGACATTTATTTCTCATCATCGAGGGCTGGTCGGAGGTCGCAACGACAAGGACTGACCTTGCCATTCCCTTTTCCCCGAGGTCACGCTCGATGAATTCAAGCACCTCTCGTCCACGCTCTCCTACGAGAGCGATAACGTTGATATCGGCTTCGACTTCTCTCGCTATCATACCGAGGAGCGTCGATTTTCCGACACCCGAACCTGCGAAGATACCCATACGCTGACCTCTGCCTATTGTGAGCAGACCGTCTATCGCCTTTACGCCGAACGGGATAATATCATCGATCCTTGGTCGGGTGAGCGGATTTACGGGGTTTCCTGCAATGGGGTAGCTGTCTGTGGTATGTATCGGACCTTTGCCGTCTATCGGTTCGCCGATAGCGTTGATGATCCGTCCGACGAGTGCATCGCCCGTTCTGACTTCAAGCTGTCTGCCCGTATTGTCAACTATCGATCCGGGTCCTATGCCGTCGATGTCGGTATACGGCATCAGCACGACCTTTCCCTCGTTGAAGCCGACCGCTTCGCCGTAAATGAACTCGTCCGAGCCTTTGCGGAATATGCGGCAGACATCGCCGATGTTACATTCGGGACCCGTGGCTTCAACAGTCATACCGATGATCTTTTCAATTTTTCCCATGTGCCTGTAAAGATCGGCATTTTTGACGTTTTCACGGATAGCGTTAAAGTTCATTCGGGTTATCTCCTCGTAATTCCTCGCCCCTTGTATTCTTCATTATCTCTTTGAGGAATTCAAGCTGGGTCGGAACGGAAGCATCAAGTATCTCTTCGCCGTTGTCGAGGATAACAGTGCCGTCCTCAGCATCGGGAAGAATTTCTATTTCAATATCTTTGATATAAGGAATTATCTGTTTGATGAGCTTTGCATCGGTCTTGATTTTTTTTGAAACCTCACCCTGCGCAAGCGAAATTTTTATGTAGTCGGAGTTGCGGAAGCTTTTTGCGGCATTTTCGATGATGCTTTCAATGACCTCGGGGTTGACCTTGAGTTCCTCGCCCGTGATCTTTTCAAGCATTTCGCACATCGTTTCGCGCATTTCGTTCTCGTTGTCGATGAAGTACGCGTCCTTGTGCGAATTTATATCGGAGAGAAGCTGTGCTGACGCATCGACGTATTTTCTGCACTTTTCGAGCGACTGCTTTTTGCCCTCGTCATAGCCCTCCTTGAAGCCCTCGGCTTTTGCCTTTTCCTTTAAGATAGCACACTCCTTGTTTGCCTTTTCGATAACTGCGGCAGTGGCTGCCTTAGCGTCCTCGGCGATGCTTTTCGCTTCAAGCTTTGCATTTTCGATTATCTCACGCCGTGCGGCTTCTGTTCTTATGCGGTAATCCTCGACTGCCGCCGCGACCTGACGATCGACTGCGGCGCGGAACTCCGCTTCCTTAGCGGCGGCTTCCCTCTGCTTCTGCTGTTCAAGCTCTTCGCGCGAAGGAGCTTCCTGCCCGACGTTCTCCTCACCCGGAAGAATGACGGTATTATCGATCTTGACGGGTTGGGAAGCGCCATAGCTGTACGACTGGGATTTGTATATTTTAAGCAATTATCTCGTCCTCTCCGCCCTTGCCGATTACAAGTTCGCCCTCTTCTTCGAGGTGTCTTATGATGCCGACAATTCTCTGCTGAGCTTCGTCAACGTCACGCATACGAACGTTATGCAGATATTCGATCTCCTGCTGAATGGATTCCTGCATTCTCTGCGGCATATTCGCATAGAGAGCCGCTGCGACCTCGGCGTTCGAGCCTTTGATCGCGATAGCGAGATCCTTCGCTTCGACATCTCTGATAAAACGCTGAATGGACATAGAGTCGAGTCCGAGGATATCCTCGAATACGAACATCTTCTTCTTGATCTCTTCAACAAGTGCGGGATCTTTCGAGGAGAGTTCGTCGAAGATGTGCTTTTCTGTTCCTCTGTCGACCTTGTTGAGGATATCGGCAACAAAGTTTACGCCGCCGACCGTAGTAAGATCCATAGAAACGACTGCGGCAAACTTTCTTTCGAGTGTTTCTTCAATAGAATGAATGGTTTCAGGCGAAGCCGATTCCATTTTCGCGATCCTTTCAACGACTTCGACCCGCTTTTCCTTAGGCAGTTCCTGAAGCACGGCGGAAGCCTGCTCGGACTTGACATAAGAAAGCACAAGGGCGATAGTCTGCGGATTTTCGTTCTGAATGATAGCAAGCAGGTTCTTGTAGTCGGATTTTCTGACGAACTCGAACGCTTTCGTCTGCATCGACTTGGAAACACGCTCCATGAGCTTGTTTGCCTGTTCAACACCATAAGCCTTTTCAAGAATACTTCTTGCATATTCAATGCCGCCCTCGGAGATAACTTTCTGGGTAAGGCAAAGCTCGTAGAATTCATTCAGAGTCGAATCAACGATATTAGCCTCGAGGTAAGGCAGGCTTGAAATTTCGTATGTGAGCTTTTCAACATCATCATCGGAAAGGCGTTTGTAAACGTAGGCAGCATTTTCTGCGCCGATCGATGTAACAACGACCGCAGCCTTTTGCAGGTTTGTAAGTTCTTGGATATCAGGCATTGCTTACTCCTCCGTTTCGTCTTTCATCCAGTTTTTAAGCAGCTGAGCCACAATTTCGGGGCTGTTCTTCGCAAAGTCGCTGATCTCTCTGCGGATAGCGACCTCCTTGGTGTCTTCTTCCACCGAGAGACTCGGGATATCGGCAGGACTTGTGCCGTCGAGATCCATTGTGAACGTATCGACGATAGGTTCGCCGTCCGCACCTGCAAGCGCTTCGGAAGCAAGTATCTGCTGCTCGAATTTTTCCCTCTTATTCTTGGCGCTTCTCGAAGTGATGATAAGCACAACGACAACAACGATAAGAAGAATGAGAAGAATTGCTGCCGCAGCAATAAGCTGATTGAGCGTAAGACCGAAGAGGTAAACGGGAGCTGTATCGGTTGCAATATCCGTGCCGAATTTCGGGAAGTTGGTGACCGTAACAACGTCCTGCGCAACGGTCGGATTTACGCCGCCTGCGTTCGCAACGAGGTTCACAAGGTCAAGTCTTTGCGCTTCGGAGATATAGTCCGTGTAAACGACAGTCGAAATGGAAAGTCCGTCAATAGTGTAGCCTGCCTTTTCGATCTGTTCTTTGTATGTATCGACAAGGTATGTGTTGGAAACGGAATTTTCCGTCCAAGCTCCCGTGCCGTTAGTATCACCCGTCGGGTAGGTATCGTCAGCGTTCGTTTCAACGCCGACAACGCCGCCGTCAGCGGTAGTTCCGCCCGAGGCTTCGGACGCATCACCGTGCTGGAGAACGCCCGTGTTGCCGTTTCCGTCAGCCGAATAGTCGGTGTTTTCGGAAACCTTTTTATCAAAATTGAGCACCATATTTACCGCAACGGATACTCCGTCATCGCCGTAAACAGGCATAAGAAGCTCAAGTATCTTATTCTTTATCGAATTTTCAAGGTTTGTCTTGAAAGCGAATTTTCTTGTTTCATCGGCGACAACATCTATCTCGTTCTCACCCTCGATCTGTGGTATGCCATATCCGTCAACGATGCTGATATTCTCATCGGTAAGACCGACGCAGCCGTTTCTGACAGTGCTTCTTATACCGACTATCTGCTTGTCCGTAAGCTTGTAGTCGGGGTTAAGATAAACCGTGACCGAAGCGGTCGGGTCCTGACGCAGCGAGGAGATGACCGTGTTCTTCTGCTCGGGGATAGATATCGTGACCGTAGCTTTCTGAACTCCCTCGAATGTTCCGACAATAGCACTCAGACGCTCTTCAAGAGCCATTCGCGCATATTCCCTCTCCTGCGATGAGGTGGTGAACATATCTATGTTGTTTGTATAAAGATTGTAGTTGATGGTACTCTTCGGATAGCCTTTCATAGCCATTTCCATGGTAAGAACGTTCTCCGTTCCGGCAGGTACCATTATCGTGCCGCCGCTTTTGAGCGTGACATCGTAGCCAAGGTCTTGTATCGCAGTTACGATCTCTGAAGCCTCGTTCGCTTCAAGTCCCTCAAAAAGGACGGTATAATCCTTTTTATTCAGGATTATAACCACGATCGCAGCGATAAGAACTATCGCAACGAGTATCGCTATGTATGCTATCTTCCTTTTCTTCTCCTGGGCAGCCCAGAACTGCTTGAACGAAGTTGAAAGCTTTGAAAGCTGTTCCTTCATATCCATTTACGAATTTTCCTTCCCGAATCAAAGATAAAATGGCTTACATTGAGATCTGGAGGACCTGATTGTAAGCATCAACAGCGGCATTCTTTACCGCAACGAAGGTCTCGACAGCTATCGAAGCCTTTGTCATATTGTTATAAATAGTGTGGAGATCGTCAATTTCGCCCTGCATAAGCTTTACAGCATCGATGTTGGTCTGCTGCTGGGTCTCCTGAACGTCATTGAAAACCTCCCTGAAAACATCGGAGAACTGAGGCGAGCTTTCGGTGATCTCCTTTACCTGCCCGTTCTCGTTGTCAAAAACTGACTGTACGGGTGAGATCGCACCCGAGATAGGAACTATAAACATATCTTTATCTGCCTTTCTTTATATGGCGTGAACCTGCCGCAAGAGCTTCCCCGCTTTACTTTCCATTAAGGGACATTGCCTTTGTGAGCATAGCCTTTACTGCGGAAATGGCAGAAGCGTTCGCTTCGTAACAGCGCTGCGCAGCGAGAAGATCCATCTGCTCCTTGCTGTTGTCAACGTTGCTCTGGTAAATGTATCCGTCCTCGTCCGCAAGCGGATTATCGGGGTCGTAAACGGGAACGAACGGCGCATCATCGTCAATTATCTGCGCAACGGTCACGCCCGAGTATCTGTATTTGTTCTTGTGCGAAAGATAATATGTGCCGCGGGAATACTTCGGACCGTCGTCCTCATTATTGAACTTGTCCAGCTCATCGCTGAATGTTTTCTTTTCGGAGAAAACAACAAGCTGACGGCAGTACGGATCTCCGCCGACCGATGTGTTATAAGTACCCTGATTGGCAATATTCTGCGAGATGATATCCATTCGGAGCCTTTGCGCCGAAAGTGCAGAGCCGCCTATATCGAGTGAATTCAAGAATGACATTTATGTACCTCCAAAGCCGGCGGCGTTACTTGGTTATCGCCGTGCGTATCATCGAATAGTTGTTGTTCATCTGATCCATAAGTGCGCTGTACTGATACTGAACATCGGCAAGATCGAGCTGTTCCTTTTCGATATCGACATTGTTGCCGTTCAGAAGTTGGTTGGTGTTGGTCTCATAAGTCGTTGCGACCTTGAGTGAGACCTTGCCGCTTTCGTTATCGGTCGGCGTATGGTAGCTGCACTTGCACATCTCTTCTTTGAGCACAAGTCCAAAGTTTACGGTTTTTGCTTTATAATCGGGCGTGGAAACATTGGCGATATTGTTTGAGATAACACGCTGTTTATACCACGCCGCATCGAGCGTCTGCTCGGAAAGGGTCTGAAGCTTATTATCAAAAAGTCCCACGATATACCTCCTATGTTGGTCTGATTCGCTGACTGTTCTTTCGGAAAATGGCAAACCACCCCTTTAAAGGGTATAGTACACCATTCATAGTATATACCTTTTTAATAAAAATTTCAAGAGTTATCGCAAAATTTATATCTACAGCGGTAACAATTTTTTATTATTAAATCTATGAATTTTTTCCAAAAACGACAAAGCGTCTGCTTTTAGTTATAAATTTTTGCCGTTTCATAGTCGTTGTTTTGTATATTTTTAACAACAATGTACCAAAAAGCTTATTATTGACAGATAATAGAAAAAACACAAAGTACACACGATATCCGTGTATAGCTTTGTGTTTATATATGTTTTGGAAGAGTACGCCGCGCAATGGCAAGTCTTACCATTTCATTTGTGACACTGCGGGTATATTTTTTCTTCATTTCGTCTGCTTTTTTCTTGTCCTGCGGCGTTCTGACCCTGCAGGAGAGGTACGGAACAGCGTCAAGAGCGTCCGCCATTGCCTCGGCGAAGCATCTGTCGCAGGTACAGCAGTTGAATCTCTTCAATGCTATCGGCAAAAGCTCGGTTATAAGCTCGGAGCTGACGCAGATCTCGGCAGCCTCGCTCTCTTTCGTCTTAGGCTTGGCTTTTTCGGCGGCTTTCTGCGTGTTCGTGTGCATTTCTATGACAGACTGCTTGAACTCGTTATCGATTATCGGGTTGGTCGCAGTGCTTTTTCCCGTTAAAAGCTTCATAACAGCATCGGTCTTGTGCGTGACCTTTGCTGCGGTGCTGCCTGCCATACAAATTCCTCCTTATCTTTTCTTTTTATCAATAACTATTTCGGGATAAAGCGATTCACAGGCTTTTACATAATCCCTTGCGGCACGGCAGTTCGGCGAATACGTCGTAATTACCTCCTGATGCGCAGGCGCTTCGGCAGCTGCAACGGAAGCGGATATCTTCGTATCAAGTACGACCGTTCCGAGCTGTTCGGCAACGATCTCCGCCATTTCCGCAACTTCATCCGCAAGCTGCTGGTTCCTGACATATTTCGTAAGGAGTATGCCCCTTATGTTGAGCTTTTTATTATAGTATTTCTTGACGGCAAGTATAGTTTCCCGAAGCTGTGCGATCCCTTGAAGCGAAAGTATCTCCGGTGTCATCGGTATAATGAGATCGTCCGCCGCTGTGTAGGCGTTTATCGTAAGCACCGAGAGTGCAGGCGGCGTGTCGATGATGATATAGTCATACTCGTCACGGACGGTTTTGAGTATCTCCCTTAATATGAACTCACGGTGTTCTACGGGAAGTTCGAGTTCGCTTCCCGAAAGAAGAATATTTGACGTTATAACATCGCAGATGTGCGTAGTTTTTATTGCGCTGCGGATATTGCATACACCCGTCATCACATCGTGGATAGTATATCCTCTGTCCTCCGTTCCGAGTGAGAACGAAAGGTTTCCCTGCGGATCCATATCTATTGCGAGGACAGTTTTCCCTCTGCTGCGGAAGATGCCTGCAAAAGCGGCGCAGGTCGTCGTCTTGCCGACTCCGCCTTTCTGATTTGTTACAACAATAATTTTTGCCATAGATCAAAAGTCCTTATTCTGACGATGTTTGAGCTTTTCTCTTTCCTCTATCTGACATTCAAAAATGAAGCGTGCAAGGCGTTCCTCCTGCGACTGGGAGATGTTGAGGAAGTGACAGCCGTAACCGTCAACAACGTCCGTCCCCATAACATTCTGAATGCGAAGCACCTCGGTCAGAAGCTCCATATCTCCGCCGAAAAGCTCGAGCATAAGCTGATCTCCCGGCTCAAAGTCAAAGTTCGTTTTCATATAAACGCCGCCGAGATTGATGTTGCAGACGTGGATATTCAGCGGCTTGTCGAAGTTTATAATCTCCTCATTGCGGATATAGAAAGGCGAGGTCGTTTCAAATTCGGTATTTATCTTGAACGAAGCACGTCTTTCCTCAAGTGCGATGCCGTCGCCGACGTGAAAATTCATCTGATACTCGGTGGAAAGGTCTACCGAGGTCTTGTATTTCATTCGCACGCCGTTTATGTATTCAAAAACAGCGGTTATGTATTCATCTTTTGGGATAAGAGGAAGCCCCGTACCCTTTATCATAACGAGGTCACGACCCTTGATACGGAAGAAGTCCTTCGGAAAAAACACCGATTTGGTTGCCAGCAGCATTCTGTCCTGACTGTCATAGATAACAACTCTGCCGACCTTATCCTTTTTTATCATAACTCTTCCCCCATTGTCCCTTGACTCGACTGAATGATATATCCGTAAACGTTTAAAAAAGCGCATAATACTAATTTTTAATCAAAGTGTAGACAAAAAATCTGCGCAAAAGCCATATATGCGAGCTTTTGCTTGATTTTTTGTACACTTTCAGTTTAAAAATTAGTATAAAGATACATTCTTATTTTATCAAAAAGTGCTCGGTTTTGCAACTGTTTTTTTGAACGTTGTAGAAATCAACACATTTCGACATATCTTTTTGTTGATTTGCAACAAATCATAAATAATTTGCTCCGCAGATATTGCATTGAAATGCTGTGCAAAACCTGTCCGATAATCCTTGACTGACCCGCAGCTTTTGTGTATAATTGAATAAAAGGAATTATTGTCTATCGACAGATCGGATTTTATGAGGTTTTAAAATGAAAAGGATCAGACTGACTGCACTTCCTTGTTTATGTGCAGATGTTTTTTACGGTACCGACACGATCAGACCCGGAGGTGAAGCATTGAATTTTGCCGCTCATGCCTCACGGTTCAGGGATATAGATGTTACACTTCTCGGTGTTGTCGGAAAAGATAAATATGCGGAAGCGATAATGGAAGCAATATCAAAGCTCGATATCGATAAAAGTCATATTCGCATCGATGAAAGATATCCGACTGCAAATAATATGACTTATCTTACAGTATCGGGCGACAGGTATTACAAAGATGATTCGTGGAACGGGGAAATTCTCGATAACCTCGTGCTGAATGATACAGAGATCAAAGTCCTGTCAGCCTCTGATGTAGTTTTTGTTCATTTCTGGGCTTCGTGTTTTTCGCAGGTGATCGAACTGAAAAAAACACTCGGCTTTAAGCTTGCGGTGGATTTTGATGTATACAGAGATTTTTCGGATATGGAACGATATGCTCCGTACGTTGATTTCTTTATGATAAGCGGCTCGGAGGAACTCCTGCCGAGATTCAGAGAATTATCGGATAAATACCACTGTCTGTTCAATATGTCACTTGCAGAACATGGAAGCGTTACATACTTTAACGGACAGGAATTCAGAGTGCAGGCTGTAAAAGTTGAGAACATAATTGACACGACAGGATGCGGCGACAGCTATCATGCCGGATTTGTCTGCTCGTATATGCTCGGAAATGATATTGAAAAGGCAATGAATGTCGGCTCGGAAATCGCAGCGGAAACCTTAAAGCATTATGGCGGCTTCTGAACAAGCAGAACCGCAGCCCTGTCTTTATCATACCCAATTCAATAATTACACATTAACCAAAACCGGATAAGATCACTGACATATCTCTGAATTTCCTCACCGCAAAATATTATTTTGTCTCGGTTTTCAGAGAACCCCATAATTGTAAAAAAAGGAAATACGACTGCCCGACAAATCGGAATTTGTGAGGTAATTACCATGATCCAAGAAGTGAATGAAAAAGATATTTCCGAATGTGTAAAAGTAATCAGAGAGAGTTTTGCCACAGTTGCAAATGAGTTTGGCTTTACCGTTGAAAATGCGCCAAAATTCACCGCATTCGCAACTACGGAAGAAAGATTAAAGTGGCATTTATTCGGTGAGCATAGACCTATGTATGCCTTTTGGGATAATGGGAAAATTGTTGGTTACTATTCTTTGCTTTTGCAGAATAACAATGAGTGTGAGTTAAATAATTTGTGTGTACTTCCGACATACAGACATAGAAAAATTGGTCAAGAGCTATTATTTCACTCCTTTAATACTGCCAAACAATTAGATTGCGTAAAGGTCAATATCGGAATTGTTGAGGAAAACAAAAAATTGAGAAATTGGTATGAGTCTTTTGGATTTATACATACAGGAACCATAAAATATGATTTTTTCCCTTTTACCTGTGGATATATGGAGAAGAAATTATAACATATTCCAATTTATCGGGCAGATAAAACAAAGTTCCCAATTCCAATAATTACGCATTAGCAAAAACCGGATAAGATCACTGACATATCTCTGAATTTCCTCACCGTAAAGTATTATTTTGTATCGGTTTTCAGAGAACCCCATAATTGTAAAATAAGGAAATACGACTGCCCGACAAATCGGAATTTGGAGGTAATGAATTATGCCTAAAATAATTTGGTGCGGTAACAAATCTTGGGATACGGATTTCCCGGAAAATACGTTGCCAAGCAATGCAAAACTAATAGAAAGACCGGATAATATTTTTAAAAGCAGTATGCTGTATGGTATTTTACCATTATTTTTTAGTTATGCGATAATATACATTAAATGGTTTATTATCGGCGAAATAGCAATGAATCCGATATATGTTCCATTAGGAATAATATTGGGGTTGCTGTTGCTGCCTGTTCACGAAGTTTTACACGGAGTTTGTTATAAAAAAGGTCAAAAAGTTTACATAGGAATATGTTTAAAAAAGTTTGCTGCTTTTGCAGTATGTCACGAACCGATCAGCAAATGTCGTTTTATAATGATGAGTTTAATGCCGATGCTTTTAGGTATAATACCTTTGGCTATATTTCTTTTATCTCCACCCAATGCATTTCTTTCGGGAATATGTATTCCAATGGGAATTATTGGCATGCTTTCTCCGATGCCGGATTATATGGATATACACATTATTTGCAAACAAGTACCTAAAGGTGCTTTAGTTCACACTCAAAATAACGGGTTTTACTGGTACAAATAGTGTTTATTAGATGCATAAGTTCTATATATAAATACACAAAAATTCCAATTTATCGGACAGCTTATATTTACAGCACTTTAAAAGGAAATATGACTGAAAGATAAATCGAAATTTGAAAGGGTTGTGCAGATGAAGAAAAGATATTGTATTGTTGCACAGATTGCATTGTTATTATGGTTTTTTCTTGATATGATAGGCTTGTATTTTAGAAACAAATGCTTGGTTACAAGGTCATATAAAGAAGATGGTATATTCTTTTTGATTTATTTGATCACAATAATATTGTTTCTTATAAAAGAAAATATTGGAAAATGGATTGTTATTGGATGGATGTCAATGTGGCTTGTAATACAATTTATGTGTCACGAATGGTATACTATTTTTAACAGTGGATTTATGGGATCATTGGAGAGTAAAATCAAACATTTCTCAGAAACAATTCACTGGATTGATGTAGAAGACAAATACATACCTGATGTATATCATACCATTTTACATATCTTAATTTTGTGTACATTAACTATAACAATTATCTATTCAATAAGGAACAGACGAAAAACTTAAATTCCAATTTATCGGACAGATAAAACAAAGTTCCCAATTCCAATAATTACGCATTACGCATTAAGCATTACGCATAAAAAAAAGGGGGGCGAAAGCTTGAAAAAAACATTTCATATAAACGAAAAGCGGCTTGCCTCCGTGTTTGACCGCAGGCTTTTTCTTGCGAACATACCCCCTATGAGCCTTATGACAGCTCTGCTCGTTATCGTTATCATCTCCGTGACGGCGGATATGAATATACCGAGCGTAATATATAAGTCAATTTTTTACGGAACGTATTTTTGCATAGCCTACAGCCTTATTGTATGCATCATCACGGGGATTTTTGCCGACATCTCGATAAAAGCGCACAAGGAACACACTTCTATAGAGATTTCCGACTCGCTTCTCATCATCTCCGAGCTTTATCAGACCGTTCGGTGCGAGGGAAAGCTCCGCCACTACAAAAAGCTGTGGATAATCGACCTTAACGATGTTGAGGGCGTTGAGTATGTGAAAAACTACATGATCATTCACGGCAAGGCACGGTATTTTTGTCAGGACGCAGAGTGGCTCGGCTTCGAGCGGACGGAAAACGGTGTTGATTTTGACAACTGGTGGTACGATTCCAACGGCGGAAAGACTGTTGACACCATTGAGATACACGATTTTTACACGGACGGCGAACGCATTGCGCAGAGGATTCTTTTCTGCCGTGACAAGATAGCCGAGCGCACACGCCGCCGTGAGGAATACCGCAGGCAAATGCTTGAGATCGCCAAAAACACGAAACACAAGCGAGGCATTTCGGAAAAATACAAACCGCCATACAAAAGATAATGAGGTATTGCTATGAAACCGCTTGAACTTACGATATCCGCTTTCGGTCCTTACGCAGGCGAGGAACACATTGACTTTTCCAAGGTCGGCAGGGACGGACTTTACCTTATCACGGGCGACACGGGAGCAGGCAAGACGACCGTTTTCGATGCGCTCATCTTCGCTTTGTACGGCACGGCGAGCGGAAACGTCCGATCCTCCTCGATGTTCCGCAGCAAGTACGCTTCGCCCGAGAGCAAGACCTTTGTCGAGATGAAATTTGAATACGGCGGCAAGGTCTACACGATAAGACGAAACCCTCCATACGCACGAAAGGCTTTGCGCAGAACGAAGTCGGAGAACGCTCTCATCGAAGAGTCTGCGGGTGCGGAGCTTACACTGCCCGACGGGAAAACCGTCAGCGGCGTTTCGGGTGTGAATAAGGCAATAAATTCGATAATCGGACTTGACCGTGACCACTTTGCGCAGGTCGCAATGCTTTCGCAGGGGGATTTTCTGCGGCTTCTTTTTGCTCCGACAAAGGACAAGATAGACATTTTCCGCTCGCTTTTCGGCACGGAAAAATATCAGCGTCTGCAAAAGCGCATTGCCGATGATATGTCCGCGGCGGCTAACAGCTTAAAGCTTATCGGCGTGAAAAACGGGCAGTACATCGCCGCTCTTTCCTGCGCCGAGAACAGCAATTTTTCCGAGGAGCTCGGCAAGCTAAAAGCAGAGCCGCTTCTGTTCGGTTCGGACGAGATAAATACGCTTGCGGATAAAATTATCGATGAGGACAAGTCGGCTCTTTCCGAGACCGAAAAGCTTTCAGCGGAGCTTCTGACCGCTTCGGAAAAGCTTGCGGCGAAGATAGAACGCTCGAATATACGGCTTGATGCCGAGAAAAAGCTTAACGAAGTGAACACAAAAACAGAAGCATCGGAATTGCTTATGCCGAAGCTGAAAGAGCGCTTTTCCGCGGCTGAAACGGAATACGGAAAGGCTGACGGACTTGCGGAGCAGATCACCCGTGAGCGTGAACGGCTTTCCGATTATGCACAGCTGAGCCTTGAACAAAACATCGCAAAGGAAAAAAACAAGCTTGCGGAGCAGACCTCGGCAAAATGCGAAAAGGCGAAAAAATCGGCTTTCACCGCCGAAAACAATATAAATGAATACGCCGCAGAGCTTGAAACGATAAAAACAGCCGCCGAGGATCAGGCTCGTCTTGAAGCCGCCGCTTCGGAGAAAAACCGCATAATGTCCGAACTGAAAGCGTTCGCTTTTGAGGTCAGGGATTATATGGACGTTTGCGCCAAGCTTGAAAATGCGCAGGCTGAATATCTCACTGCGGCAAAGGCGGCTAACGATGACATTTCGGCTTTCAACACGCTTGAAAGGGCGTTTCTCGACAGTCAGGCAGGAGTTCTGGCGCAGAAGCTTGCGGTCGGTGAGCCTTGTCCCGTCTGCGGAAGCACTGAACACCCTCGCCCTGCGAAGCTACACGCCGCAAATGTCAGCGAGGACAAGCTCAAAGCGGCTCGGCTCCGTGCGGAGAACTCCCGTGAAAATGCTTCACAGAAAAGCCGCATCGCAGGTGAGCTTTCGGGCAGGGAAAACGCTCTGCGCAAGGCTGTTTCTGCGAAATCGGAGGGCTATTTCGGCGAAATTCCGCTTGACGGGATAAAAGACCGCATCAAGCAGGACTTTGAGCGAGAAAAAACCGAGCTTGCGAAGATAATGCAGGATATTGCTCTCGCCGAAGAGAAGAAAAAACGCTGTGCGGAGCTTGCAAAGCTTACGGAAAAGGCACAGGCAGAACAGAAAAGCTTCACACGGCTTGCATCGGAGCTTTCGGCACAGGCGGCTTCTCTTTCGGCACAGGCTCAGGCGGCAGAAGCGGCGGCGGAAAAGCTTGTTTCAACGCTCGAATTTTCAGGCGAAGATGAAGCGAAAAAGCACCTTGCGGAACTGGAGAAAACGAAAAGCAAAATTTGCTCCGAATATGAATCGGCAAAATCGGAATTGGAAAAGACCTCGGCTGATATCGTTTCGCTGAGGGCGGCGGCTTCGGCTTACGCTTCACAGCTTAAAGGACTGCCTTTTGAGGACGCGGAAAAGCTTGCGGAGGAAAAAGCTTCGCTCGAAAACAAACGGCGTGAACTCGATTCACAGAGATTGAAGCTTTCATCGAGGACAGAGGCAAACACGACTGCGCTCAAAAATCTTTCGGACGGCTTCGGCGAGCAGGAAAAGGCTGAAAAGCGTTACCGGATGCTTCGCTCGCTCTGTGACACGGCAGGCGGAACTCTCAACGGAAAAGAGAAAATAACGCTCGAAACCTACATTCAGACGGCGTATTTAAAACGCATCACCGACCGCGCGAATGTGCGCTTTATGGAGATGACGGACGGGCGGTATGAGCTTGTACGAAGCACGAATGCGGAGTCTTTGAGCGGTAAGAGCGGCTTGGAGCTTGATGTTATCGACCACTACAACGGCTCGGTGCGAAGCGTAAAGTCGCTTTCGGGCGGCGAATCGTTTGAAGCGGCGCTCTCGCTTGCGCTCGGACTTTCGGACGAGATATGTTCAAACTCGGGTGGCATACAGCTCCAGTCGATGTTCGTTGACGAGGGCTTCGGAACGCTTGACGAGGCGGCACTGACGCAGGCTGTTGACACGCTGTGCAAGCTTTCGCAGAGCGGACGGACGGTCGGCATAATCTCCCACGTTGCAGAACTTAAAGAGCGAATTGACAGCAAGGTGATCGTTACTAAAGATGTACGTTCGGGAGAAAGCCACATCAGAGTGAAGAATTCGGAATTATGAATTCGGAATGCGGAATTAATACTAAACACCAATAAAATACAGGAAAAAATCTGCGCCGAAATCCTATATATGCGAGATTGTCGGCTTGATTTTTTCCAAATTTTAAATGGTGTTTAGTATAAGTGTTTCGCAATAAATTTACGGAACAAAATTAATTCCGAATTCCGCATTCCGAATTCCGAATTAAAAAATCCCCCCTTGACTTTTCCCTCTCTCTATGATATATTAATAATATAAAACCCGTTCGTTTCGTTCGGGAGTGGATTTTTCGGAAGAGTTTTCTTTTCGCCTTTTCGCTACACGGTCACTTTTGACTGTGTGGCTTTTTTTATACTAAACACCATTCAAAATTTGGGAAAAACCAAGCAAAAGCTCGCATACATGGCTTTGCGCAGATTTTTTGTCTATAGTTTTATTGGTGTTTGGTATTATTGTCAAAAATTCGGGAGGAATTATATGGATCAAACATTTATGAAAGAGAAAAAAATACTGCCGCTCGTGCTGTCGATGTCACTGCCGATGGTCATTTCCATGGCTGTGAACTCGCTTTACAACATCGTTGACAGCTACTTCGTGGCAAAGATAAGCGAGGACGCAATGACGGCTCTTTCGCTCGTTTACCCCGTGCAGAACCTTATCACGTCCGTTGCGGTCGGCTTTGGCATCGGCTTGAATGCAAGGATAGCGTTCTGCCTTGGCGCAAATGACAAAGACAATGCAAACCGCGCCGCGGCGACGGGAATGTTTCTGAGCGTTATCCACGGCATCATACTTACGATAATATGTATACTTGGTATGCCTTGGTTTCTGTCTTTGTACACGAAGAAAGAAACCGTCATCGCTATGGGAACAGTTTATGCCGTGAGGGCGTTCGCTTTTTCCGTGATAATAATGCTCGGCATTTCAATGGAAAAGATATTCCAGTCGGTCGGACGAATGAAAGTTTCAATGCTGAGTATGATGTGCGGATTTATAGCGAATATAATACTTGACCCTCTTATGATCTTCGGCATAGGTCCTTTCCCCAAAATGGGCATTGCAGGCGCGGCTTATGCAACGGGCATCGGTCAGACGATAACGCTCATCGTTTACCTGCTCTTTGCGAAGTTCAGACCGCTGCCCGTTTCGTTCCGCAGAGAGTTTATTTCATTTGACAAGGAATTGATGAAGCGGATCTACTCGGTGGGGATCCCTGCGGCACTCAATATGGCTCTGCCGTCGCTGCTCATTTCCGCGCTCAATGGTATCCTTGCACCGTTTTCGGATAAATACGTCCTCGTCCTCGGCGCATATTACAAGCTCCAGACGTTCATTTACCTCACCGCAAACGGCATCATTCAGGGAATACGTCCTATCGTAAGCTTTAACTATGGTGCAGGCGAGGAAAAGCGCGTACGTCAGACAACAAGAACAACACTTGCGCTTTCGGCAGGAGTAATGGCGGTCGGCGTTATCCTTTGTTACCTTATCCCAAGCCAAATGATGGGCATTTTCACAAAGAGCGAAGAAACCGTCGCTATCGGCGTGACGGCTCTTCACATTATCAGCATAGGTTTTGTGTTCTCTGCGGTTTCCGTCACCTGCTGCGGAGTGCTTGAAGCGCTGAGCAGGGGAATACCGTCGCTGATAATTTCCGTGATGCGGTATGTTGCCGTGATAATCCCTGCGGCTATGCTTTTCAGCCGTTTATACGGTGCGGACGGCGTATTCATAGCTTTCCCGATAACCGAGATAATTACCGCCGCGGCTTCTTATATTATATATAGGAAATGCTGCCCGAAAAAGGGGTAATACTAAACACCAATAAAATACAGGAAAAAATCTGCGCTGAAATCCCATATATTCAAGATTGTCGGTTTGATTTTTTCCAAATTTTAAATGGTGTTTAGTATAAATACATTTATATAAAACAAAAGCTTCGTCTGTTTTTTGGCAGATGAAGCTTTTGTTTTTACTTTTTCACATACAAAACGCCGAAAGCGTCCGGTCCGCAGTTGCAGGTGACGGTCGCGGAGGCGTTTGTTATTTTCAGCTCATCGAATTTGCAGTATTTCTCCGCTTCCGATGTTATGATACGGAGTTTTTTGACCGAACAACCTGCGTGTGTGATAAAGCCGCACCGCTTATCGATGTTCTTTTCATCTTTAAGCTCCTGCCGAACATACGCTTTGCAGGCGTTGTCATAGCTCCCGAAGATGATGCGCTTCAACCAAAGCTTTCCGCTTTTCATCGCAAGGACGGGGTGTATGCCAAATGCTGTACAGACATTTTTCACAAAGGCGGAAACACGTCCGTTGCGGTAGAGATAGTCTGCGTTCTTCGCAATAAAGCTTGTCGAAACGTGTTTTTTCAGTTCGTCCAGCTCTGCGAGAATCTTTTCGCTCCCGAAGCCCTTGTTCGCAAGTTCGGCGGCGCGCAGGACGAGAATGCCAAGTCCCGTTGAAAGATGCTGCGAATCGAAGATATGCACACGCTTTCCCTCCGAACCCATTATCGACACAGCCGCCTGCGCATTTTTGCAGGAATTGCTTATTCCGGAGCTGATAGCAACGAGGATAAGCTCATCATAGCGTTTAAGATTTTTTTCGAACGCTCTGTAGTAAACATCGGACGGCGGAGGCGACGACCTCGTTTTTCCGCCGCTGTTTTCAAGGTAGTATATGACGTTTTCCGCCGTTATCTCGTCCGAATCGGTGAAAACGCCGCTCTCCGTTTCAACAAGGAAATAGAGCATATCGACACCGCATTTGTTCAGAACGCTTTTCGGCAGGTCGCAGACACATTCGGCGAGAATGCCCACTTTTTTCTTTCCCATAAAAATTTACCCTTTCACGAAAGATGCCGTCATTGATCTTTTGTATATGAAGCCGATCCGTTCGGAACAGTCATAAGCTCCTTCGGCAGCCACATTTTCAGCACTCGGTCAAGCGCTGAAAGCTCTATCGGCTTCGCAATAAAATCATCAAAGCCTGCTTCGATATACATATCCCTTACACCGTTCACGGCATTTGCCGTCAGCGCGATTATCGGGACGTTTTTATAGTATCTGTCGTCCATGCTGCGGATCTCTTTTGTGACTTCAACGCCGTCCATTTCAGGCATCATGTGATCCATGAATACGATGTCGATATCCTTTGAGCGGAGCATCGATATTGCCGCCCTGCCGCTGTCGGCGGTAAGGATCTGCATACCGTATGGACGCATAAGTCCGGCGGCGACTTTAAGGTTGATGATGTTATCGTCAACAATGAGCACTCTTGCTTTCGGCGCAATAAAGCGTACCGATGTGGTCCTGCGTTCGCCTATAGCTGTCGGCGTTTTTTCGTGATTGAACACAGAAGCGGCTGTTATCGCATAGAAAGGCTTATAAACGCACTTCATTTTCGGCGGAACTTCGAACGTGCCAAGTCTGTCCTGAACGATGATGATATCGGTATTCTCGGACATGGCATTGAAAAAAGCGAGGTCTTCGGTATATTCCTCCTTGCCGATGAAAATATGGGTGTATCTTTTTGCCGAGGCTGCCCTTTTTATAGATGAGAGAGAATCGAAAAGCTCAAAATCGGCATTGAGCGAGGCTTTAAGCTCCGAAACGAGCGAATAATACTCCTCCGATATCCTCGGCGTAACGTGCTTTGCCATATCGATAAAGAACGCCGCGTGTATCTTTTCGGTGTCTTTTACGGTGATGAAGGGCTTTCCGTTCGCAACTTCGAGCGGAATAACAAATCGGAACTCCGAGCCAACGCCGACCTCGCTCGAAACATTGATGAAGCCGCCCATTGCGCCGACGAGCCTGCGCGAAATGGCAAGTCCGAGCCCCGTTCCCTCAACGGAGCGGTTTTTCTTCGTATCTATCTGCTGAAAGCTGCTGAAAAGCTTCTCCAGACCCTCGGGCGAGATGCCTATGCCCGTATCGGTGACGGAAACGGAGAGGTTTATCCCGTATTCGTGCCTTGTCTGCGAAACGCGAATGACAACGCAGCCTTTTTCGGTGAATTTTATTGCATTCGTAACGAGGTTTATCATCACCTGACGAATACGGAGCTCATCACCGACAAGTCCCGTCGGGAGGTCAGGGTCGCACTTGACGATAAGCTCTATCGGCTTGTCACCCTTTCGTGTGAGTGCGAGGTTTATAACGTCATTGAGTGTTGAAGCAATGTTGAATTCTTCGGAGATGAATTCCATTTTGCCCGATTCTATTTTGGAGAAATCGAGGATATCGTTTATTATCGCGAGCAGGCTCCGTCCCGAATCCTGAATGTTGAAGCAGTAGTCCCTGACGGTGTCGCTGATATTGTTTTCGCGCAGGATAAGTTCGCACATTCCGACTATAGCGTTCATAGGAGTGCGTATCTCGTGGCTCATATTCGCAAGGAAGTCGCCCTTCGCGCTGTTCGCCTGCTGTGCGATCTCAAGCAGAGCCGCCTGCTTTTTTCTCGATTCAAAAAGCGTGTAGTTGATGTATATGCATACCACAGTATCGAAAAAGTACACTATCGGGAAGCGCACAAGATAGGTTTCGGAATAAGCATAACCAAGCTCACGCAGCGGCGACCACATATACACCGCCATAAAAATTCCGAGCAGTATGCAGAACGCTCCTCCGTAGAAAAGCTTATAGAATACAATGCCTATCGGCGGAACGAGCAGCAGCCAGACGATACTGAAACCGTCCTTTCCGCCGGTTATGATGAAAAACATCATCATCGCCCCGATAGCGGCGAGAGTATTCACGCTTAAAATAAGAAAGTTGTTCGTTTTTCTGTAAAGAAAATAATTCAGCAAGTACCACACACCGGCAGTGCCGGTTATGCAGACCATGAGCGTTGAGTGCGTGATAATATTGATAGTACACATCAAAAGGCTGATAATACCGACCGTGACCGAAATAAGTCCTATCGAGCGCTTGTCGGTGTTTTCAGCGTCCCTTTTCAGTTCTTTTAAAAGTTCAAACATCTGTCGATCCTCTATCTATAGTATAAGCTACCATATTGCACCATTTAAAATTTGGAAAAGATCGAGCCGACGATCTTGCAGCTGTTTATACTAAACACCATTTAAAATTTGGAAAAAATCAAGCCGATAATCTCGCATATATAGGATTTCGGCGCGGATTTTTTCCTGTATTTTATTGGTGTTTAGTATTAAACAGCTTTATATGTGATTTCGGCGCAGATTTTTCCTGTATTTTATTGGTGTTTAATATTACAGCTTCTTATAATAAATTATAGTATTTTTCTGCGGAAGTGTCAATAAAAATATTGCTATCGGATATTTTTCTTCCTTGTTTGCTACTTATATTTCAAAGTATGCTGCGCTATTTGTTGAAACTGATATGGTGCTTACCTTTATTATAGTATAAAAAATCACCGCACAAATTTTTCGCTCTGTGCGGTGATAAGGTTTGCGCAAAAATTAGTAGGAAACGATAAGCTGCATCTTGAAGCGTTCTTCGCCGTAAACAGCGTGGGGAATATCCTTGGGCATAATGAGCGTTTCGCCTGCTTCAAGGTAGAAAACCTCGCCGCCGACTGTGAATCTGCCCTTGCCCTCAAGGACTGTTACCATAGCGTCACCCGATGCAGCGTGAGTGGAGATCTCTTCACCCTTGTCGAATGAGAAAATGGTCATGCTTACAAGGTCGTTCTGAACGAGGGCCTTGCTTACGACCTGACCGCTCTGGTATTCGACTTGATCTTTAAGGTTTATCTTTTCCTGCTTTGCAATATTTTTATACATTTTATTTCCTCCTAAAAAAGCTATATAATATAGTATGTTTTTATTGCCGCTTTATCCGTGCGGCGAGGCTTTTTGAAGGCAATATTATTACACCGTTTTGTCAAGTCCGTGAAGAAGAACATTCTCAAAAAGCTCTGAAAAAGCGTTTTTGGACCCTTTTTTTGAGCTTATTGGGGACAAAAACGCAATTTTATGTTTTGACTAACAAAATGTGTTAAAGTTAGAAGTAATTTGTGATATCTCACAAATCGCCCTCCAAAATTATTAACTTTCAGTTTAAATTTGTCGACTTATGTAACAGATAATGGTATGTAACCCATAATATGGCGTTACATTGATTTTGATAAAGGCAGGTTTAGGAAGTTTGCATAAAGCTTTTTGGGACAAAATTCCATAATTCTCCCTATTTCAGCTTTTATCAGGGGTGTTTGAGGGGGCGAAAATAGCCTGTTTTGTGCATATTAAACAAAAAAGAGGTTCAAATAAATTTGACAAACAGCTATTTTGATTTTATAATAGCTAAAGTCGCTTAAAGATTACAAATGGGTTACAAACGATTAATATTCAGTGCCGACATAATGTGACCCAACAGATCAAAGCAATCAAAAAGGAGATTTTATGAGCAGACCTATTAAACTACCGTTAAAAAGCTTGCAGGACGTAAAAAAACAGAAAGTTGTTTCAATTGCTACTGCTGCTGCAGCCGGAATCGTAATTCTTCTGCTGGTCATTTTCGGGGCTGTAAAGGCTTCTTCCAACGAGCCTGTTTTTGAAGCAGACATCGTCAACGCTTCGCGCATCGGTGAAGAAACTGTTACAGTGAACCCCAACCCGTACCGCAAGGTGAAAATTTTTGCCGACGGAAACAATTACGTTGTAAGAGCAAAAGGAAACGTTGCCGATGCTATCAACGCGGCAGGCATCGAGGTCGATGATGATGACCTTATCAATGTCGGACTTTCCGAACCGCTCAATGCAAATACAGACATCGTTATCAACCGGGTTGAATACGTTACCGAAGTCAAGCTTGAAGCTATCGACTATGCGACCGAATACAAGGAAGACGACAGCTACATTATCGGCTTCTCCAAGGTTCTCGTTGACGGCGAAGAGGGCGAACTCGCAAAGACTATCTGTCACACCTACGTTGACGGAAAGCTCGCAAGCTCGGACATCGTAAGCACGGAAGTCACAGAAGAACCTGTTGACGAAGTTATCGTTCAGGGCACAGCCGAGGTAAATCCGATAGCCGCAATGAGCATCTCACAGCTTGATGTTCCCGATTATCTCACGCTCGATGAAAACGGCGTTCCCACTTCATATTCAAACGTCCTCACGGGCAAATCCTGCGCATACAGCGCAAAGCCAACCGCAAAGACAGCCTCGGGCAGACAGGTCAAGGTCGGCTATGTTGCCGTTGACCCTTCAATAATCCCTTACGGAACGGAGCTTTACATCGTTTCCACCGACGGAAAATACGTTTACGGCTACGCTGTCGCAGCCGATACGGGAACAGCGCTTCTCGACGGACGTATCCTCGTTGACCTCTTTATGGAAAGCTACGACGCAAGCTGCGACTGGGGCGCAAAGCAGGTCAATATTTACATTCTGTAAAAAAATATAAAGATATACAAAACGGAAAAGTGTTCCCTCTGCTCTCGGGCAGGGGGAACTTCGTTTTATGGGGATCTTTTCGTATACGAATTGTAATATCAAACAATATAATACTATCTGTATCAAACATTGGCAGCAGAGTATCGGCAAGAATAATGTAAGGAACGGGTCGCCAGTCCCGTTTTCGGACGACATTGGTGACTGCGGGACGGAAAAACCGTCCCCTACAATAGCTTATACTAAACAACTTTTAAAATTTTGTTATATAAAATTACTTTTAGTAATATTATATTTAAAATAAACAATGCGTAGTCGATTCAGTACCGTGTTGCTTGACAAAACTCGGTTCGTGTGGTATATTTATGGCAGAAGATTTTCGTATAAAGGAGCGTACCATTATGGAATTCAAAGAACTTATAGAAGCAAGAAGAAGCATCAGAGCTTACGCCGAAAACGTGACCGTTACTGCGGACGATATAAAATCGATGATAAGCGCCGCACAGCAGGCTCCGTCGTGGAAAAATTCACAGACGGGAAGATATTACGCTGTTATCTCGCCGGAAATGATCGCAAAGGTGCAGAGCGAATGTCTGCCCGAGTTCAATCAAAACAATTCCAGAAATGCAGGTGCGCTCATCGTTGCGGCTTATGTTGCCAACCGTTCGGGCTTTGACCGTGACGGCAATCCCACGAATGAGTGCGGAAACGAATGGGGCGCTTACGACCTCGGACTTCAGAATCAGAACCTCCTCCTTGCCGCAAGGGACAGCGGCTTTGACACGCTCATTATGGGTATCCGCGATGCGGAAAAGCTCCGTGAAATGCTCGGTATCCCCGAATATCAGCACGTTATGTCTGTGATCGCAGTCGGTAAGAGAGCCGCTGAACCTCAGAAGCCTGAAAGAAAGAATACCGAAGATATAGTGAAAATGTTCTGACCTTAACACTATATATAGTATTGATACATAAAAAGAGCCGTTCCGTCAAGCCTTTTGGAACGGCTCTTTTTGTCAATCCGCAATATCGCCAAAAAAGGAATAGGAAATTCATAAAAAACGCCGACCATGAAAATATGTAACTCCCTTGTTTTTAATTATGAACTGTGATATAATTCAATATATGGTGCTCGAAAATAAAACATTTTACAATATATAGTGTACCGGTAGGCGTTAAACGTTTGATATTTACTGTAAGTTTAATAAATTTGACAGAAAGCCGATAAACAGCTCGGCGAAAAAGAATGAAAAGGCAAGGAACAGGGAGGGCCAAAAATGAAGATCATCAAAAGAAACGGAGCGGAAGAGGTTTTTGACATCAACAAGGTCGTGAACGCTATCGCAAAGGCTAATAACGCAGGCGATAAGAACGAGCTTACCGAGGGTCAGATCGCAGACATCGCCGACTATATCGAATATAAGTGCGGCAAGGTCGGAAGAGCCGTTTCTGTCGAGGAAATTCAGGATATGGTCGAGGGTCAGATCATGGCAAAGGGCGCATTCGACGTTGCGCGCCGCTATGTAAGATACCGTTACACCCGTTCGCTCATCCGTAAGGCAAACACCACGGACGACCGCATACTCACCCTTCTCGAATGCAACAACGAGGAAGTTATGCAGGAAAATTCCAACAAAAACCCCGTTGTCAACAGCGTTCAGCGTGACTATATGGCAGGTGAGGTCAGCCGTGACATCACAAATCGTCTGCTCCTGCCGCCCGATATCGTTGAAGCCGACAAGCAGGGCATTATCCACTTCCACGACTCCGATTATTTCGCACAGCATATGCACAACTGCGACCTCGTGAACCTTGAAGATATGCTCCAGAACGGCACAGTCATCAGCGAAACGCTCATCGAAAAGCCTCACAGCTTCTCAACTGCCTGCAATATCGCAACTCAGATAATCGCACAGGTCGCTTCAAATCAGTACGGCGGTCAGAGCATAAGCCTTGCGCATCTTGCTCCGTTCGTTCAGATATCCCGTGAAAAAATTCACCGTGATGTCCTCGAAGAAGTAAAGGCTCTCGGTGCGACACCGAGCGAAACAAAGGTTGCAGAGATAGTTGAAAAGCGTCTTCACAAGGAGATCGAAAAGGGCGTTCAGACTATCCAGTATCAGGTCGTAACCTTGATGACAACAAACGGTCAGGCTCCTTTCCTCACCGTGTTCATGTATCTTAACGAAGCCAAGAACGAAAATGAGAAGCAGGATCTTGCGCTTATCATCGAAGAAATGCTCCGTCAGCGCTATCAGGGCGTAAAGAACGAAGCAGGCGTGTGGATAACACCTGCTTTCCCGAAGCTTATATATGTTCTCGAAAATGACAACGTAGACGAGGACAGCCCGTATTTCTACCTCACCGAGCTTGCCGCAAAATGCACGGCGAAGCGCCTTGTTCCCGATTATATCAGTGAAAAGGTAATGCTCCGGCTCAAGGTAGACAAGAACGGCGAGGGACACTGCTATACCTGCATGGGCTGCAGAAGCTTCCTCACACCTTATGTTGACGAGAACGGCAAGCCTAAGTATTACGGCAGATTCAATCAGGGCGTTGTAACTATCAACCTTGTTGACGTTGCGCTCTCCTCGGGCGGTGATATGGATAAATTCTGGAAGATATTCGATGACCGCCTTGACCTTTGCTACCGTGCGCTGATGTGCCGTCACGAAAGGCTCAAAGGCACATTGTCCGATGCCGCACCTATTCTCTGGCAGTACGGCGCACTCGCAAGACTTAAAAAGGGCGAGCCTATCGATAAGCTCCTCTACGGCGGATATTCCACCATTTCGCTCGGCTATGCAGGTCTTTGCGAATGTACAAGATATATGACGGGCAAGTCTCACACCGACCCCGAAGCTACACCGTTTGCACTTGAAGTTATGCAGCACATGAACGATGTCTGCGCCGAGTGGAAAAAGAAAGAGAACATTGACTTTTCTATCTACGGCACTCCGCTCGAAAGCACGACCTATAAATTCTCCAAGTGCCTGCAGAAGCGCTTCGGCATAATCAAGGGCGTAACGGACAAGAATTATATCACAAACAGCTATCACGTTCACGTTACCGAGCAGATAGACGCTTTCACAAAGCTCAAATTTGAATCACAGTTCCAGGCTCTCTCCCCCGGAGGAGCTATCAGCTATGTTGAAGTTCCGAATATGCAGAACAACATTCCTGCCGTTATAAAGATAATGAAGTTCATCTATGAAAACATTATGTATGCGGAGCTTAACACGAAAAGCGACTACTGCCAGGTATGCGGATATGACGGCGAGATAAAGATCGTCGAGGACGAGGACGGCAAGCTCGTATGGGAATGTCCGAACTGCAGAAACCGTGACCAGAACAAGCTCAATGTTGCCCGCCGCACCTGCGGTTATATCGGCACACAGTTCTGGAATCAGGGCAGAACGCAGGAGATAAAAGAAAGGGTACTCCATCTGTAATGAATTACGGTGAAATAAAGAATTTTGATATTGCAAACGGCGAGGGAGTCCGAGTTTCGTTATTCGTTTCGGGCTGCACCCACCACTGCAAAGGCTGCTTTAACCCCGAAACGTGGAATTTCGGCTTCGGCAGCGTCTACACAAAGGAAACAGAAGACAGCATAATGAAAATGCTGTCTTTTCCTTACATTGACGGACTTTCGCTGCTCGGCGGCGAGCCGTTTGAACCAGATAATCAGCGTGAGCTTGTAAAGCTGCTGAAAAGGGTGCGCGCCGAGCTTCCCGACAAGGACGTGTGGTGCTATTCGGGATATATTTTCGATGAAGAGCTGCTCTCCGAAAGCCGCGCAAGATGCGAGGTCACGGACGAGATGCTTTCGCTAATCGATGTGCTTGTTGACGGCGAATTCAGGGAAGAATTAAAGGACGTTTCACTCGTTTTCAGAGGTTCTTCCAACCAGCGCATAATCGATGTGAAAAAGTCGCTCGAAAGCGGCGAAGTTGTCCCCTATAAACTGAAAATGAGTGATATATAACTATGAAAATACTGATAATCCGCCACGGTGACCCCAATTACGAGATAGACGGTTTGACCGAAAAAGGCAAACGCGAAGCAGAATTTCTCTCCGAGCGCATTTCAAAGCTTGATGTAAAAAAATTTTACGTTTCGCCCCTCGGCAGAGCAAAGGCAACAGCCGCTTATACTCTCGAAAAGATGAACCGTACAGCCGAGGAATGTCCGTGGCTGCGTGAGTTTGACGCTAAAATAACGGACGAACACAGCGGCGAACAGCGTATCCCGTGGGACTTGCTCCCCGAGGACTGGACAAAGGTCAGCGAGTATTACAGCAAGGACGAGTGGTACAAAGCTCCGCTTATGGTTAAGGGCAATGTCATTGACGAAGCGAAAAAGGTCTATGAGGGACTGGACAAAATTCTCGCCGAGAACGGCTATGTACGTGAGGAAAACTTTTACCGTGCCGAAAAGCCCAACAATGATACGATAGTGCTTTTCTGTCACTTCGGCGTTGAGTGCGTGATGCTCGGCTATCTGCTCGGTATCTCGCCCGTTCTGCTCTGGCACGGCTTTTGCGCCGCTCCGACCTCCGTTACAACGCTCGTCACTGAGGAACGCCGCAAGGGCATTGCATACTTCCGCACGGGCTCGTTCGGCGACACTTCGCACCTTTATGTGAAAGGCGAGCCGCCTGCATTTGCGGCAAGATTCTGTGAGTGCTTCGATAACGAAGATGAAAGACACGATTAAAGGATATTTAAATATGAAAAGTGAACGAATTTACCCGAAAGCAGTTGTCACCAAGAAAGCCGAAGCTTCTCTAAAAAAGGGTCATCCCTGGATATATGATACCGAGATAGAAAGCCTTGACGACGGCGCACCGAACGGCGGCATCGTTGATGTTTTTTCCGAGAAAGGCTCATACCTCGGCAGCGGATTCCTGAGCGAAAAGAGTAAGATAAGAATTCGCATCATCTCCAGAAATGCGAACGATAAATTCGACTATAACTTCTGGAAACGCCGTGTAAAGTACGCCTACGACTACCGCAAAACCGTTATGGGCGAGGATATTTCCTGCTGCCGTATCATTTTCGGCGAGGCGGACGAGCTTCCGGGACTTACCGTTGACCGCTACAACGATCTGCTCGTAACGCAGGTGCTTTCCTACGGTATGGAGCTTGTAAAGGACGAGGTTTTTCGTGCACTCGTTGAGGTTTTCGCCGAGGATAATGAAAGGATAAGCGGAATTTTCGAGCGGAACGATGTTGCTATCCGTGAACTCGAGGGAATGGAGTGCGGAAAAGGCTGGTACAAGGCTGATTTCGTGGGAATTCCCGACTCGGTTGAGACCGTTATCTGCGAAAACGGCGTAAAATACCACGTTGACGTTGAAAACGGACAGAAAACGGGATTTTTCCTCGATCAGAAGTACAATCGACTTGCCGCCGCAAAAATTGCCAAGGGTAAGACCGTACTCGACTGCTTTACGCATACGGGTTCGTTCGCCCTCAATGCCGCAATGGGCGGTGCAAAGCACGTTACAGCTGTTGACGTTTCGCAGACCGCTGTTGATATGGCGAAGCGCAACGCGCAGGAAAACGGACTGGACGACCGAATGGATTTTCTCTGTACGAATGTCTTTGACCTCCTGCCGAAGCTTGCCGAGGATAAGAAAAAGCCTTATGATATGATAATCCTCGATCCGCCTGCATTCACCAAGAGCAGGGGAACTGTCGGCAGCGCAGAGCGCGGCTATAAAGAGATAAACTACCGTGCGATGAAGCTTCTGCCGAGGGGCGGCTATCTTGCAACGTGCAGCTGCTCGCACTTTATGAACAACGAACTTTTCGTTAAGATGCTCATGTCGGCAGCAAAGGACGCAGACGTTCAGCTGAAGCTGATAGAAGTCCGCCGTCAGTCCCCCGACCACCCGACTTTAATGAACGTTCCCGAAACGGACTATCTGAAGTTTTATTTGTTCCAGGTGGTTTGAGTTAAATTCGGAATTAGGAATGCGGAATTCGGAATTATTTGAGGAGCTAGCGTTTGTCGGACGTTGCGAAGCCAAATAGCTGGTCGAGCTGAGCACAGCTCGTCAGGTGTCCAGAGGGCGGAAGCCCTTTGGTCGCTCTCCGCAGAGAGCGAAACTCCCTAAACTTTAGCTAAGGGCTTTGTCACAATAGAAAAATTACTAACAGCTATAAAGGCGCAATTCACACGAAATAGGTAAAACGGACTATGAAAAAACAAGTTTCGTAAACCTAAAATGTGAATTGCGCCATTCTGTTTTTCTCAAAAACTATCCTTGAAGCGAGAATTCACGAACGTAAGTGAGTGGATTTGAAGCTTCAACGCAGTATGAGTGGTAAAACGCAGTATGGACGGCGATGGGATATGTCAGTGAGAACAACAAATGTTGTTTCCAATTCATATCCCACCGCCCTTCAAATGATGTCGGCAACAAATGCTTATCGCTTTCGCTCTGCGCATTTTATGCCGAGGATAGTTTGTTTGAAGAAAAATTGGCGCAATTCACATTTTGGTTTTACAAAACTGATTTCTCATAGTTTGTTTTCCCTGTTTTGTGTGAATTGCGCCTTTATATTTGATAGTAATTTCGCTATTGTTACAAAGCAATATGCCGTAGTTTAGGGGATTTCGCTCTCCTGCTAAAGGTCAAATTGACCTGCGACAATGGGGCTTCTCGCCCCCTTGACCCCTCGCAAGCTGTGCTCAGCTTGACCAGCTGGTTGGCTTCGCATCACTCATAGATATTTGAGCTTGACAAAAAACGCCGATTAAGGTATAATATTGCTGAAAAGTGTGCACAGGGGTAAATTTATCGAAAAGGAAGTTTTTGTCATTCTTTACAAATTTATTATCTGTTTTATCGCAGGCATCGGTGCAGGTCTCGGAACGGGATTTGCGGGAATGAGTGCGGCTGCCGTTATCACACCTATGCTCGTTGCTTTTCTCGGAATGGATCCTTATATGGCGGTCGGCATCGCCCTTGCTTCGGACGTTCTTGCAAGTGCAGTTTCCGCTTACACCTACGGCAAAAACAAGAATCTTGACATTCGCAACGGTCTTATCATGATGGTCACGGTGCTTGTGTTTACTATGGTCGGAAGTTATATTTCAAGCCTTATACCGAGCAACACTATGGGCAATTTTTCACTGATAATGACGACTTTCCTCGGCGTAAAATTTCTTGTGAAGCCTGTTATGACGACAAAGGAAAAAATGGCGCAGACCGACCCGAAAAAGCGCGTTATCCAGTCGATCGTATGCGGAATGCTCATCGGCTTTATATGCGGATTTGTCGGTGCGGGCGGCGGAATGATGATGCTCCTGATACTCACCTCCGTGCTTGGATATGAGCTTAAAACCGCAGTCGGAACGAGCGTATTTATTATGACCTTTACGGCCCTGACGGGTTCTTTGAGCCACTTTGCACTCGGCGGCACACCCGATATATGGGCGCTCGTATTCTGCATTTTAAGCACGCTTTTATGGGCAAGGATCGCAGCTGTTTTCGCAAACAAGGCTGAGCCTAAGACGCTCAACCGTGCGGTCGGAATCGTACTGATCGTGCTTGGTATCGGCATTTTCGCTTTTAAATTGATTACAGGTTAAAATCGAAAGAAGTAATTTTCACTATGAATAAAACAAACGCAATGCGGCAGCTTGAAACCGCAAAAATAAATTTCCGCACGGCTGAATATGAGGTCGATGAAAACGACCTTTCGGGCGTTCACGTTGCGAAAGAACTCGGTCAGCCGCCCGAACAGGTATTCAAAACTCTCGTTTTAAAGGGAGAAAGGACGGGATTTTTCGTCTGCTGCATACCCGTTGACAAGGAGCTTGACCTCAAAAAAGCAGCGAAAGCCGCTCACGACAAGAAAGCCGAGATGCTTCCGCTGAAAGATCTCCTCCCGACAACGGGATATATCCGCGGCGGCTGTTCGCCTGTCGGAATGAAGAAAAAATTCCCGACATTTATCGATGAAACGGCAATTCTTTTCGATGAGATCGCCGTCAGCGCAGGCATAAGAGGTGCGCAGATAATCGTCAACGGCGAAGCTCTTGCCGAATACCTCGGTGCGGAGCTTATCGATCTTGTTCAGGACTAATACTGATTTTTAATCAAAGTGCAGACAAAAAATCGGCGCAAAAACCATATAAACCTGTTTACAGCAGCTGTGGGCTTTTGCTTGATTTTTTGTACACTTTCAGTTTAAAAATCAGTATAAAAAAGGGCAGAATTATGACATCATTCGTTATCGCAGCCGCAGTTTTTGTATTATCTGCGGCTCTGCTTATACTTGGGGCGAAGCTTTCCGAACGCAGGAAAAAGTATCTTCGTGGACTGGAAGATTTTATGCGGAAGTGCAGACACTACAAAGCTTCGGTGCTTGACGTAAAGGACGTTCCCGTTGACCGTGATGGCAACACCGTAAGCGCAGTAATTCTCCAGTTCCGTGACGAGGAGCGCAGAAGCACCATAGTTCACCGCTACACCGAAAGCCATGGAAAACACTATCTTCGCGGCGATGAGGTGGAGCTTTACTACTGCGATGAAACGGACACCGCCTGCATAAAGGGTGATAATCCTTTTGACCGAAAGGCACGTCAGCTTAATGTGTTCACTGTTCTTTGCAGGACAGCGGCGGCACTTGGGATAGCCGCAGCGTTGCTTATATTGATTGTATAATCCTATAAAAAACGGAAATAATACCGCCAAAGACTTGTAAGTCGGAGGCGAAAAAATGAAAAAAGAAACTGACTTTCAGCCGTACATTCCATCTTCAAAAGCGACAGCGGAATTTACGGCTTCTTCCATTATTACGGGCATCATAACCGCCATTGTTTTCAGTGCATCGAACGCCTATCTCGGGCTGCGTGTGGGAATGACGGTTTCCGCATCGATACCTGCGGCGGTCATTGCAATGAGCGTTATGAAAATGCTTTCGGGGAAAAATTCCGTACTCGAAAGCAACATCGTTCAGACTATAGGCTCGGCGGGCGAATCGATAGCTTCGGGTTCGATCTTCACGCTTCCTGCGCTTTTTTTATGGGCGGCGCAGGGAACTGGTGAACGTCCGTCAATACTTGAAATTACGATAATTGCTGTGATAGGCGGTCTGCTCGGCGTGTTTTTTATGATACCTCTGCGAAATGCGCTCATCGTCCGTGAGCATGGGGCGCTGCCTTATCCCGAGGGTACAGCCTGTGCGCAGGTTCTTCTTGCAGGAGAAAAAGGCGGAACGGGGGCTTCGGCAGTTTTCGGCGGAATGGGCGCAGGTGCGTTCTTCAAGCTGCTCATTGACGGACTGAAAGCCGTTCCCGATGAGCTTTCGCTTCGTCTGAAAAGCTTCGGCGGAGAGATCGGAACGCAGCTTTATCCTGCTGTTATGAGCGTTGGATATATATGCGGCTTCCGAATTTCGTCCTATATGCTCGCAGGAGGGATTTTCAGCTGGCTGGTGCTTATCCCCGTTATCGTGAACTTCGGGGGAGCAACGATAATGTATCCGTCCGAAACCGCAACGGTCGCGGAGCTTTATGCCGAGGGCGGTGCGTCTGCGATATGGCAGAATTATATCCGCTATATCGGCGCAGGCGCGCTTGCCGCAGGCGGACTTATCAGCCTTATCCGCTCGCTGCCGCTTATTTTCGGGACGTTCCGTGCAGCGCTTTCGGGCGTTGGACGGAGCGGAAAAAGCACAAAGCGAACCGAACGTGAACTGGATCTTCGCTTCGTTATTGCGGCAGTGGCAGTCCTTACGCTTGCGCTGTGGCTTATCCCGGTTATCCCGGTGACGTTTGTCGGTGCGCTGATAACGGTGGTGTTCGGCTTCTTTTTTGCGGCTGTTTCATCACGAATGGTCGGACTTGTCGGCAGCAGCAACAACCCCGTTTCGGGAATGACGATAGCAACGCTGCTTGCGGCTTCGATGCTTCTCAAAGCAATGGGCATGGGCGGCGCAGAGGGAATGACCGCCGCTATTGCGATAGGCTCGGTGATAAGCATTATCGCATCGGTCGCGGGTGATACTTCGCAGGATCTGAAAACGGGTTATATCCTCGGCGCAACTCCGAAAAAACAGCAGATCGGCGAGATGATCGGCACAACTGCCGCTTCACTCGTCATAGGCGGAACTCTCTATCTGCTCGATGCGGCGTGGGGATTCGGTTCTCCCGAGCTTGCCGCACCGCAGGCAACGCTAATGAAGATGATAACCGAGGGCGTTATGAACGCACAGCTCCCGTGGAACTTGGTCTTCATCGGTGCATTTGCGGCTGTTTTCGCAGAGATAATAGGTATCCCCGTCCTGCCGTTTGCGATAGGCTCGTATCTGCCCGTTCAGCTTTCCGCCTGCATTTTCATCGGCGGAGTTATACGTCACTTTGCGGAGCGTGCAAAGGCTGATGATGAAGCGAAAGAAAAGGCGATAAACAAGGGCGTTCTCTTCTCCTCGGGAATGATAGCAGGGGAGGGACTTGTCGGAATTTTGCTCGCAGTTGCGGCTGTTTTCGGGGTGAGCGGATATCTTGATATTTCCGAATATACGGGGAAATATACGTCCGTTCCGATAGTTCTCGGCTTGCTCGTGCTGGCTTCGATAATACTTCTGCTTGTGAAGTTTTCACGCCCGTCAAAGGAAGTGAGGTCGTGATGAAGCGGATAGACGAAAGCGTTGTTCCTCTTCGCTCGGAAAGCATTGACTGGTCGGCGGACGGGAACGGATTTGTGACCATTACAATGGAGAACAGTGGCTTTTTCAACAAGGCTTTGCAGCTGCTTATGAATAAGCCGAAGCGTTCCTTTATTCACCTTGACGAAAAGGGCAGCTTTTTCTGGCTCAAAGCAGACGGTTCTCACACCCTTGAAGAAATAGCGGTGGGTTCGGCTGAAAGGTTCGGTGAAGTGCCCGACATCAGCCTTACGGCAGCAGAAAAATTTCTTGAAATTCTCTGCGGCTGCAAATTTATAAAAAATTTTTCCGAAAATGAAAAATTATAGGCTTTTAAATTGTATTATATATAGAGGATATCCAAGGCTTTCCGAAAGGAGGTCTTGGGCATTCCTTTGCAGGAGAAAATTATGACGACTGAAAAACACGGCGAAAAATTCGGCAGCAGCGCGCATATCGAGCGCGTTCTTGCGGAATACTCCGACAGCATCATAAAGCTTTGCTATACATACACGAAAAATATCCACGATGCGGAGGATATTGCACAGGAAACCTTTATCGCACTGATACAGCACGGCGAAGCCTTTGAGAGCGCCGAGCATGAAAAGGCGTGGCTGCTGAGGACGGCGGTAAACAAATGCAAAAACCACGTTAAGTCGGGGTGGGTGAAGAACACCGTTCCGATCGATGAAACGACGGAAGAACCCTCGCAGGACTTTGAACCCGATGAGGGCAGCGAAGTCCTTGAAGCGGTGCAAAAGCTCCCCGAAAAGTACCGACTGCCGATACATCTTTTTTATTACGAAGGCTATTCGATAAACGATATCGCAGGCATCATCGGCAAAAAGCCTGCAACGGTCGGGACACTGCTCGCAAGGGCGAGAGAGCGGCTCAAAGAAATTCTGAAAGGAGGAAATTCCAACTGAGTTGGAATGACGATAATGGATATAAACAGAGAAAATTATACAAGATCACTTGAAAATATCAGACCCTCCGAGAGATTTCTTGCCGAAACGAAGAAGCTTATGCTCGAGGAAGCGGCAAAGACCGAGAAAGCCGTAAAGCCGAGCCGCAAGCCGTTCATAATGAAGCTTACGCCTTTTGCCGCGGCAGCTGCCTGCATTGCGCTTATTGCGGTTGTCGGCGTGAACACGCTCAAAGATAAGAGTGTTGAAACGGTTCAGACGGACGACAATATTTATACCGCTTATGCGGAAAACAACGAAGAAAGCACCGAAATAACTTCTTCCGATGAAGCAGATGGAAATAAAGCCCCTGCAAATGATGAAGTCTTTGACGAAGCTTTGTCCGAGGAGAGCGCTGCGGACGAAGCTGAGACAGCCGTATCAAATGAAGTTCCCGAAACTGAATCGAGTGCTGACGAGCCTGCAGCTTTTGCAGTGCAGGAGGTCTGGGACGAGGAAAACGCAGACGACAGCGTTTGTTGCGATGAAGCCGAGATGCCTGCGATCGACGAAGAAGAGGACACGGCGCAAGGAACGAACAGCTATGTTGACGGCGGCTTTGAATATACCGAAAAGCCGTCTGCCGATGACAGCGACACTGACGGCAACGCAGGTACAGACACCGATGATGACATTTGTGACGATGCAGAAGATATAAATGGCGGCAATAAGCCCGTTGCGCCTGCATTTACGAAGCTTTCGGGCGGAAATGCCTTGGCTTATCCTGATTTTTCACCGACAGATACGGAAAAGCTTTGTGAATTTCTGACCCTTGTTTCGCAGGACGATATAAACGCCGATGTCACGGCTTCGGACGGTGAAAGCACCGATATATTCGGCGAAAAGGCGCATAAACTGAATGAAGCTTTCGCCAATGCGGCGGAAAAGCTTACACAAAGCGGCGGAGAAAGCTTCGCACCGACATTTTCGTTCAGTGTTTTTGACAATGTGAGCGGAGATATCCTTTACACTGTTCAAATGAACGGCAGTACTGTTTCTGTGCAGATAAGATACGGCGAAACGGTTTATTTTATCGCTGATAAAGCCGTTATCGAAAGCATTGTTTCGGCAGCGAAATGGTAATACACTTATATTAAACAAAAAGTTTACGTCCGCATTTTAATACTAAACACCAATAAAATACAGGAAAAAATCTGCGCCGAAATCACATATATTCAAGATTGTCGGCTTGATTTTTTCCAAATTTTAAATGGTGTTTAGTATAAGCGAGCGTAAACTTTTTTACATTTAGAACCTGTCTTCATAAGAAATGTGTGCAGATTGTCGAGCATAATTTTGCCGAAAAGACGTGCGCATATGCTTGTGAAGACGGGTTTTTATATCATGCAAAACCGAATGTCAGGCACACACTTTGCACGATACATTTTTTTCCGTTGCGAAAAGCAGATGTTTGTCAAAGTTATTTTACAAAATGACAATTTTTACCACATAGTTATACTATAATTATGTTGATGATATCTGCAACTCTAACGGAAAGGACGTATAAATATGATCGTAAAAGAAAAAATAAGCAGCTTTTTTGATAACGCAAAATCAGATCTTTCCTGCAAAAAAAACCGAAACAGCGACAGTGATGTTCGGCTCGGGGTCATAAAATGGACGTCCGCATTTTTATGCGGAATGATCTTCAGCACATCAAAGGGATTCATACCTATATCACCTTCGCTGACGGCGGCACTGTCTGCGGCTTTTTCATCGGCGGTATTTGCAGGCTCGGCGGCGAGCATCATCGTGCGCGGTCAGGCTGAAAGCTTTGTGACGGAAATGCTCGCGATGGCTGTGATGCTTGCACTGAAAATAATCGTGTGCAGGTTTACCGAAAGGCGGCTCGGCTCGGCAGGGACGGGTATCTTCGCGGCTGTGGTCTACATACTTTCGGGAGCGGTCGCTTCGCTGTCGGCGAAGATAACGGCGGCACTTGCGGCGGCGGTGTTTTTCCGGGGAATTATCTGCGGCATAACGGCATATTTTATTTCGTGCGAAATGCGCTGTGTAAAGGAAAACGGTCGGGTGAGCGTGACGGGTGCGCACAGCCTTTGCACGGCTGTGCTGTATGTGACGGGGATATCTGTGCTGTTCGGCGTTTCGGCAGGGACTTTCTCGCTCGGGCGGGCTGTGGGGATATTCGTTATCCTTGCGGCAGGCGGACGCTTTGGCGGTGCAGGAGGCGCAATAATGGGCGTTCTGACCTCGCTCGGCGCAATTCTCGGCTGTTCGGGCGGCGAAGAGATATCTGAGATTTCACGGAGCATGGCGGTCATAGGCTGTGCAGGGCTTATCGGGGGGCTTTTCTCCAAGCGCGGCAAGATATTTTCCGCTGTGGGCTTCACGGTGGTTTCGCTTTTTCTGACGCTTTTTATGGGCAAGCTTTCGTGGGCGGCGGCGCTTATGACGGACACGCTCACCGCTGCGGCGCTCTACACGCTCATACCCGACAAAATTTATATGAAGGCTGTCAATACCGCCATTGAGAGCCGTTCTGCGGTGACGGACTATCTCGCGCAAAGGATCTCATTCGGCGCGGAATGTTTCGCAAAGATAGGCGACAGCACCGACAGAGCCTCCGAGCTTCTTGCCGAAAAAAACAGCTCCCGAATCGATATAAGCGAAACCGTCTGCAGGAAGATATGTGGAGAATGCCGCAACCGTGATTTTTGCTGCAAAAGCGACGAGAACCGTATCCGTGCGGCGTTCGTTCCGTGCGAAAAGCTTCTCCTCGCAAAAGGCTTTATCACCGTTCCCGAGCTGCCGAGGTGCATCGAAAGCTGCACGAAAAAAGCTGAGATCGCCGAGCTTATGAACAGGCTTTTCTCGCAGAACGCTTCACTTATGCGCAAAAGCGAGAACCACAGCCGTGCGCACGAAATATTCAGTGAACAGCTTTCAGCTTCGGTTAAATTTATGGACGAACTCGGGGATCTTTATTCGGGCGGCAGGGTATATGACGGGAAGCTTTCCGAGCGCGCTGGCGAGATCATACGAAGATTCGGCGGAAAAGACCCGAAAGCGGCTGTTTTCTTCGATAAGGGCGGCAACCTTTTTATCTCCTGCTTTTATGACGGAAAGCTTGAAGTTCCGCCCGAAGATGTGACGGAAAAGCTCTCCGCGCTGACCGACCGCGAGCTTGAACAGCCTGAATTCTTCAGCGAAGCCGACCATATCCACGCCTGCTGGCACGAACCTGCGGCATTTGAGATAGAGGTGGGAAAGGCGGTATTGTGCGGTCGCGAAAGCGTGAGCGGCGACAGCTCGGTGCAGTTCACGGACGGCTTGGGCGGAGTTTACTTCCTCATCGCGGACGGAATGGGCAGCGGCAGCCGTGCCGCGCTCGAAAGCAGTATGGCTTGCTCGCTGATATCGAAGCTTATCCGTGCAGGCTCGGACGGGGCGACCGCGTTTCGGATAGTCAATTCGCTTCTCATTTCGAAGTCTGCGGACGAGATTTTTACGACCGCCGATATGCTCCGCATCGACCTTTTCACGGGAAAAGCCGACTTTTTCAAGGCAGGCGCGGCACAAAGCTTTGTCCGGACGGGCGGAACTGTCAGTGCAGTCGAGAATTCCGCTTTTCCGCTCGGGATAATCCCTACGGCAGAACCAAAGCCGTTTTCGATACGCCTTTCTGACGGCGACAGCACTGCATTATTCAGTGACGGCATACCCGAAACGAGCTTTCCGAAGCTCCGCGAGCTGCTCCTTTCGGACGGATATTCGCCATCACGCTGTGCCGATACTGTAATTGAGCTTGACAGACCCGAAAAAGGCGTTTTTAACGATTTTTCCGATGACAGAACAATTATTGTATTAAAGCTGCATAAATTGTAAAAATGTAACTTTATTACATTGTTGAAAATGCATAAAAATGTGGAAAAATATGTACATCTTGATACATAATTTTGCTCGGTTGAATTTTGATGCTTTTGTAGGTGGAAAAAAATTGTACAATTTACACAACCTTTACCCGATTTTTACGTTTAACATATAAAAATATTACAAAAACACTTGCAATGTGATACATAATCTGTTAAAATATATATAGAATTAATAGTGTGGCTATGAGCGTTCAAAGCACTGTGCAGGTGCGTTGTTTCTCCCGAATGCCCGCTAAGAAGGAGTATGAAATTATGCCGAACAGCAGAAAGAAAACTGCAGTATCCGAAGAGATCGACTGCCGTTTCCCTCTCCATATCTTCCACGAGGGAACTTCGGTCGAGGCTTATGATTTCTTCGGTGCCCATAAGGGTACAAAGGACGGCAAAAAAGGCGTTTATTTCCGAGTTTGGGCGCCTCATGCCGCATCTGTGTCCCTTGTTGGCGATTTCAACGATTGGGACAGGCGCAAAAACCCGATGACAAAGCTCGTCGATGACGAAACCTGGGCATGCTTTGTCGAAAACGTTGAACAGTATTTTACATATAAATACAGCATCGAAACCCGGCATCAGAGCATTCTGCTCAAATCCGATCCTTACGGAACCCACATGGAAACACGTCCTGCAACGGCTACGAAATATTTCGATATTGACGGCTTCAAATGGACAGACAAGGCTTGGTACGATACAAAAGCCAGGACGAACGTGTATAAAAGTCCGATGAACATTTACGAGGTTCATCTCGGCTCATGGAAGACCTACGAGGACGGCGAGCCTTTCAGCTATGTAAAATTCGCCGAGGAGATCGTTCCTTACCTCAAGGATATGAGCTATACACATATCGAGCTTATGCCGCTTGCGGAGTATCCTTATGACGGCTCATGGGGCTATCAGATAATCGGCTACTATGCGCCGACTTCACGTTACGGAACACCGTTCGATTTTATGAAGATGATCGACATTTTCCATAAAAACAACATCGGCGTTATCCTCGACTGGGTGCCTGCACACTTCCCGAAAGATGCGGCAGGACTTTTCGAGTTTGACGGTGACTGCTGTTACGAATATTCCGATCCACTCAAAAAGGAGCATACATCATGGGGAACAAGAGTTTTCGACTTCGGCAAGAACGAAGTGCGCTCCTTCCTCATTTCCAACGCTTTGTACTGGATAGAAAAATTCCACGTTGACGGTCTGCGTGTTGATGCAGTTGCTTCGATGCTCTATCTCGATTACGACAGACGTGACGGTGAATGGCGACCCAACAAGGACGGCGGACGCGAGAATTACGAAGCCGTTGAATTCCTGCGCACCCTTAACACGGCTGTATTCGGACGAAATCCGAACACGCTTATGATCGCAGAGGAATCCACCGCCTGGCCGCTCGTTACGAAGCCTGCCGATGTAGGCGGACTCGGCTTCAACTTCAAGTGGAATATGGGCTGGATGAATGACAGCCTTGACTATATGAAGCTTGACCCTATCTACCGTGCAAACAATCACGGCAAGCTTACCTTCTCATTCTTCTACTGCTTCAGCGAAAACTACATTCTCCCGATCTCGCACGATGAGGTCGTTCACGGAAAATGTTCGCTCTGGCGCAAGATGAGCGGTGCTTACAATACAGATAAGTTCTCCACGCTGCGTACATTTATGACGTATATGGCGATGCACCCCGGCAAGAAGCTCTCATTTATGGGCAACGAGTTCGGTCAGGAGAACGAATGGAACTATGAAAAGGCTCTCGACTGGTATCTGCTCGATACGCCGGAACACGCGCAGATCGAACAGTTCAGCAAAGACCTCAACAGGTTCTACCTCGAAAACCCTCCGCTCTGGCAGCATGACGACGACTGGAACGGCTTCGCCTGGATATGCCACGATGACTATCTTCAGAGCGTTATCTCGTTCCGAAGAATAGATGATGAGGGAAATGAAGTTATCATCGTCTGCAACTTCGTGCCTGTCAAGCGTGAAAACTACCGCATAGGCGTTCCGCGCGAGGGCTGCTGGCAGCAGGTGCTTTCCACCGATGAAGCAAAATACGGCGGATCGGGAACTGTCAACAACAAAAAGAAGAAAACCGAGGATTATTCGATGCACGGCTGCGAGCAGTCAATAGTTATCGATATCGCTCCGCTTTCCGCAATGCTGTTCAAGTTCGTTCCTGCCAAAAAGCGCACACCGAAAGAGGAAAAAGCGCCTGCAAAGACGACCAAGACCGCAAAGGCTTCAAAAACCTTGAAAAAGGCAGAAATGCCTGCGGCAAAGACAGCTGTTTCGGAAGAGCCTGAACCGAAAACGGCAAAATCAAAGACGAGTGCAGCAGGGGCAAAAAGCAGCACAGCTAAGGCATCAGCAAAAACGGTCACAAAGTCCCCTGAAAAAATAAAAAAGTAAATCCATGGGAGGAATAACGAATGTACACTAAAAAAGAATGCGTTGCAATGCTCCTTGCAGGAGGTCAGGGCAGCCGCTTATACGCTCTCACTCACGATATGGCAAAGCCTGCCGTTCCTTACGGCGGCAAATACAGGATCATCGATTTTCCGCTTTCCAACTGCGTAAACTCGGGTATCGACACAGTAGGCGTTCTCACACAGTATCAGCCGCTCGTTCTTCATGATTACATCGGCAACGGTCAGCCTTGGGATCTTGACAAGCAGTACGGCGGCGCACACTGTCTGCCTCCTTACCAGACAGCTCTCGGCGCTGAATGGTATAAGGGCACAGCGAACGCAATTTACCAGAACATCTCTTTCGTTGACAGATATGACCCCGAATATGTTGTTATCCTTTCGGGCGACCACATCTACAAGATGGATTATAATGATATGCTCGAACACCATAAGAAAAAGAATGCCGATGCAACTATCGCTGTTCTTGATGTTCCTATGGAGGAAGCTTCACGTTTCGGCATTATGATAACAAACGATGAGGGCGATATCATCGACTTTGAGGAAAAACCGAAGCACCCTCGCTCAACGCTTGCTTCAATGGGTATCTACATATTCACATGGTCGAAGCTCAAGAAATACCTCATCGAAAATGAAAACAACGAGGCTGAGGACAAGGACTTCGGCAAGGCTATCATTCCTAATATGATGAAAGCAGGCGAGAAGCTCGTTGCTTACGCATTCGACGGCTACTGGAAGGACGTTGGAACACTTGATTCCCTCTGGGAAGCAAATATGGATCTTCTCAATCCGAACATTCCTATCGACCTTTACGATCCCGACTGGAAGATGTATTCCAGAAACCCCGTTCTTCCTCCTCAGTATATCGGTGAAAATGCAGTTGTTGAAAACTCCATGATAACCGACGGCTGCGACGTTGAGGGAACAGTTGATTTCTCCGTTATTTTTGAGGGCGTTAAGATCGAGCCTGGGGCAACGGTCACCGATTCGATCATTATGCCGGGTTCGGTCATCAAGTCCGGTGCAGTTGTTGAGTACGCTATCATCGGCGAGAACTGCGTTGTAGGCGAGGGTTCAAAGATCGGCGCAAGACCCGAGACCTTCGACAACAGAGATGACTGGGGCATTGCAGTCGTAGGTCACAACATTACGATATCCGAAAATGCAAAGGTTCTTCCGAAGCAGATCATTTCGGAGAATGTTTAAAATAAGGAGGAACTTTTACAATGAGCAGAAATAAAAAGGTTTTGGGACTTATTTTCTCAAATATGCATGACAATTCGATCTCCGATCTTACAAAAGAAAGAACTATGGGCAGTGTTCTTTTCGGCGGACGCTACAGATTCATTGATTTTCCTCTTTCCAGCATGGTGAACAGCGGCATCGATGAAGTCGGCGTTATCACAAAGTCAAATTATCAGTCACTTCTCGATCACCTCGGTTCGGGACGTGAATGGGATCTCGCAAGCAAGAACGGCGGACTTCACCTCCTCCCTCCTTTCAGCCACGTTTCAAGCGGTATGTACAGAGGCAGACTTGAAGCTCTTTACGGTGTCTGGGATTTCATCAAGACCTCCGATGCCGATTATGTGGTTCTTTCCGACTGCGATGTTGTTGCAAACGTTGATTTCAGTTCTATCGTTGATTCCCATATCGCTTCGGGCGCAGACATCACAGCGGTTTATGCGAACGATGTTGTTACCGTTGAGCAGGCTCAGAAGGCTACCGTTTTCGGTATCAATGACGAGGGCAGAGTTGTTGATGTTCTCACGAATCCATACATCAGCGGTGCCTGCAACGTTTCACTCAATATGTTCGTTCTCTCCAAGGAATTTTTGAAGAACCTCGTTCTTGAAGCAAATTCAAGAGGTCTTGTAAGCTTTGAAAAGGATATTCTCCAGGCAAGAACACATGACTACAAGATCATGGGCTATCGTTTTGACGGCTACTTCAGCAAGATCACCTCGATGGATACCTTCTACAAGGCAAATATGAACCTTCTCAACACAGAAAACAGAAACAAGCTCTTTATCGCAAACCGTCCTATCTACACAAAGGTTAGAGATAATCCTCCTGCAAAGTTCGGCATCGGTGCAAAGGTTAAGAACTCTCTCATCGGTGACGGCTGCATCATTGAGGGCACAGTTGAAAACTGCGTTCTCTTCCGCGGCGTTAAGGTAGGCAAGGGTGCAGTTGTCAAGAATTGTATCCTTATGCAGGACACACACGTTGGCGCAAAGTGCGAAGTTTCCTGCGTAATTTCCGACAAGAATGTAAAGATCGGCGATATGCGTATGCTCACAGGTTCTGAGAACTATCCTCTTTACCTCGGCAAGGGTGCAGAGATCTAAGGCAGGGAAGCCCCTGCGGGCGGTTCGCGCCGTCGCTTCACTTCGTTACGCTTGGTTTGCGTTGGAAATTGGATATTTCCGCGAAGAAAGTTTAATTCATTAGACATTGAAGTGAAAAATGGAGAAGCCTCCGCTGGCAGTTCACGCCGTCGCTTCATTTCGTTACGCTTAGTTTGCGTTGGAAATTGGATATTTCCGCGAAGAAAGTGTAAAAGGTAAAGAAGCAGTTACTGTAAAGCAAGCCAATTTGTTTCAGCCGTGTGAAAGTTAATAAGCCTTTCACACGGCGAAACTGCGATTTCAAGGAAACGCTGTACCAACTTGTTTCCTATGACAAAAAATTCAATCGAAAGGATTCTTTTTATGAAGATTTTATATGCAGCTTCCGAAGCACTCCCTTATGCAGCCTCGGGCGGACTTGCAGATGTTGCAGGTTCACTTCCTGCCGCTTTCGTCAAGGCAGGTCACGATGCAAGAGTTGTTCTTCCCCTTTATAAAAACGTTAAGCCCGAGCTTCGCAGCCAGCTCGAATTCATCACGAACTTCACCGTTGATGTAGGCTGGAGAAAGCAGTACTGCGGCGTTTTCAAGGGCAATGTAAACGGCGTTACATACTATCTCCTCGACAACGAATACTACTTCGGCAGAGATGGACTTTACGGCTTCTATGATGACTGCGAGCGTTTCGTATTCCTCTCCAGAGCAATTATGGAAATGCTCAAATATATCGGTTGGAAGCCTGATGTTATCAACTGCAATGACTGGCAGACAGCTCTCGTTCCCGTTTATTACAACATTTTCTATAAGTATCAGTACGGCTTCGACAATATCAAGACCGTGTTCACTATCCACAATATCCAGTATCAGGGCAAGTACGGCATGGAAGTTATAAACGAAGTGCTTGGTATCCCGATGTATCATACAAAGCTGCTCGAATATGACGGCTGCGTAAACCTTATGAAAGCCGCATTTGAAACAGCAGACAAGATCACTACCGTTTCACCGAGCTATGCTTGGGAAATTCTTGACCCGTGGTATTCTCACGGACTTGACAGAGCGCTCGCAGACAAGCAGTATAAGCTCTGCGGATTCCTCAACGGAATAGATACAGATCTCTACAACCCGGAGACCGATCCGCTTATCCCGAAGAATTTCAGCGTCAAGAATACAAAGGGCAAGGAAGAATGTAAGAAAGCACTTCTTTCCGAGCTCAATCTTCAGGACGGCGACGAGCCTGTTATCGGTATTGTTACACGTTTCGTTTCCCATAAGGGCATCGACCTTATCAAGTATGTCTTTGAGGATATGCTGAACCTCGGCTATAAGTTCGCTATCGTTGGTTCGGGTGAAAAGATCTATGAAGATTTCTTCAAGGAAATGGCTTGGAGACACCCCGATAAGGTAAGCGCAACTATCGGCTTTATCCCTGCACTCGCAAGAAGAGTTTATGCAGGCGTTGATATGTTCCTTATGCCATCACAGAGCGAACCCTGCGGACTTGCACAGATGATCTCGCTCCGCTACGGTACTATCCCGATAGTCCGTGAAACGGGCGGTCTGCGCGACAGCATCAAGGACGCAGGCGACGAGAATGGCAACGGCTTCACATTCAAGACCTACAACGCACACGATATGCTCGATGCAACAAGACGTGCGCGTGAAGCATACAACGACAAGAAGCGTTGGAAGTACATTATGCACACTGCAATGACTACCGACTGCAGCTGGGATACCTCGGCTGAACTCTACCTCGGACTCTACCGTGAGCTTGTCGGAGAGTAATTTTTAATGCGTAATGCGTAATTATTAGCAAATAAAAGGCGTAATTCACATAATAGGTTGAACGAATCGTGTTTCGTAAACCTTAAAATGTGAATTGCGCCTTTTTCATTTATAAAAAATCTCAGCACGGACATAATAATCACAAATAAACCGCAAATGAGATAACTGTAATGAAAAACGGAAGAAAAACAACGCTTTGGCTGCTCTGGATATGCCTTGTGCTGGCAATGTATTCCTCATCACTGCTCTATATCGAGCCTATGGCACACGTTTACCCCAAAGCCGAGCGGATAAGCCTTGAAAATATCGAACAAAAAACGCACGAAACGCTCACCGAGAGCGAATTCGAGCTTATTTTTGCGCAGACGGGTCTTGGAAAAGCCGCTGTAATGAAAATGTCCGACCTTAAAGTGCTTGAAACCTATCAGAAGCAGTATTTTGCCGAGGTGGACTATACCGAATTCACCAATTCCGTCATTTCACGGGAGGAGTATGTCGAGTTCCCGAATGTTTCACTTGATTTTATCGAAAAAGGGGATATTCTTATCACACATTCGTCAAGCGTGTTCTCGTGGAGAAACGGTCACGCTGCCATTGTCACCGATGCGGAGAACGGCGAAACGCTCGAAGCTGTCGTTATCGGTGAAAAGACCTGCCTGCAGAACATCGAAAAGTGGCGGCACTATCCGAACTTCCTTGTCCTGCGGCTAAAGGGTGCAGATGCACAGTTCCGTTCCGATATCGCAGACACGGCGAAAGAACTTCTCTGCGAAAAGCCGTACCGCCTGCTGACGGGTGTTTTTTCGCCGAAATATTCCGACCGTGAGAACATCGCAGGAACGCAGTGCGCCCACCTTGTTTGGCTTGCCTACGCTTATTACGGATATGATATCGATTCCGACAGGGGACTTATCGTAACGCCGAAGGACATATCCGAAAGCGACCTGCTCGAAACCGTTCAAAGCTTCGGCAGGTCGTAGAGTTATCGTATCTTCTCTCCGTTCCTCGCAAACTCGCCTTTGTAAACAGTCGAGCGGAAAAAGAGGACATTGCTCAAAAATGCTATTACAGAGATTGCAATTCTTATCGGCAGGGGAAGTATAGGCAGAACCGAGGTATAGCCGAGTATTTCCAGAAAAACAGTACCAAGTATCAAAACACCTGCAAAAACGACCATAACAGCGCCTATGACGGAGTATCTCTTCTTTGATGCCATATTGCACAGCGGAGCGGAAATAATGACAAGAGCATCGATAATGACCGCCGCCGTGCTTATTCTTGCCATTTCTTCGCCTGACATAAGCGAAAGCACGAGTGTTGAAATGCAGTGTGCCGCCGATGCTGTCAGCAGAAGCTTTACGGGCAGGTCGAGAAGCTCTTTGCGCTTTGCGGGGATAACGCAGTTCATAAAAAAGCAGGTCGGATTGCCGTTTGTTGAATTATACATCTGCGCAAAGCTTTCCATACTCTTTTTGCGGTAAGGCAAAGGTCCGATAAAGCCGAATATCAGAGCCAGAACCGAGCAATGCACCAAATGATCGGCGAAAGCAGCGAATAACCAGATAAGACTGTTGAAATTGTCGGTGTAGACGGGCAGTATTGACAGTATCGGGGATACAATGTCAAGTGTCGTAAAAAGTATTATCAAAAAAAACGTCGTTCCGCTAAAAACCTCGGAATAGTATTTTTTCATCATTCCGCACCTCCGATAGGTTCGCCCGTGAATGAACGGCTGCCGCAGTCGGCTATGAGCTGCTTGTGTATTTTTTCCGATTTGATAATGAATACAATGCCGCAGATCAATGCCGCTGCCGCGAATGCTATGGTAAGAACGGGCATACTGAACTCACTTTTGGCGAGTTCTTCGCCCAGCAGCGGAGTTAAAAAGAAAACTGCATAAAATGCTGCAACGAGACTTTGCCTTTCCGTTATGATTTTTATATCATATGTCGGCAGAGCCTTTTCAAACATATAAAGTCCTGCCGTTAAAACTATAAATAATATACTTCCGAAAATTACAGGGAGTGTATTTATGGTGAGCGTAAATGCTTTTACCGCCAGAACAATTACTGCAATAACGCTGAACACATTCGTAAAACGCTCAAAATTTATGAACGAGCGCACTGCTTCCTCTCGGGAAAAGGGCATAAGCTGAAGTGCTTTATGCGGGCGTTCGTCAAAAGCGATAAGACCCTTTGATTCAAACTTTTTGCCGCCGAAAAAAATTCCGTATCTGTTTACCGCTTCCGTGCGTGAGTAGGAAACTGTCATACCGATGACCATGATAAATATTGATACATAAGCGGACGCATCGGAGCTGCTGAAGGCGCAGGCGATCAACATTATCAGACCAATGACCGCACATATATTCATCATATAATGGATCGTGTTCATACCCGTTCTTTGCCAAGCGGCTATTGTAGCTTTTAAGTATTTCATAAATGTCACCTTACTTTCGGTTCTCACGGTTTTGAAGTATCGTATGCACGAGGATATCCTCATAATTCGGTGTGCGGACGCTGACATTTCCGAGCGAGGGGATATCCTTTCGGAGGACTAGCGCCTCATAGCCGAGGGAGGTTTCCTTTTCCCCGATAAGATATTTTTTCGGAGCAGGTCTTTCTCCCGAAACAACGGCATATTTCTCCTGCGCTTCATCGGCGGAGAGCATTTCGTTCAGCTTTCCGTCTATCATCATTGCGATGTAGTCAGCCGTCTTGTCAAGGTCGCCCGTGATGTGCGTTGAGAATATGACCGAGCGTTCGCCGTCCGAAACGAATTCACGGAGGATATCGAGTATCTCCAGCCTTGCCGCAGGGTCAAGTCCTGCTGTCGGCTCGTCAAGGATAAGAAGCTTCGGGTCGTGCGCAAGTGCGAGGGCAAGCATCACCTTTGTTTTCGTGCCCTTGGAGAGTGTGCCGCATTTCTTTTTCGGGTCGATCTGCCACATTTTCATATACTTTGAGAAAACGCCGCTGTCCCATTTGTCGAACACTGCCGCAAATGCCTTTGCCGTTTTTTCGGGCGTTAAGGCGATGTTCAGATAGTCCTCATCGGGGACGAAGCCGACAAGGTTCTTGAATTTTGCCTCGTCCGAAACATTGTCAATGCCGCCGAAGCCTTTTATGCTTCCGCTTTCTCTGCCGTAGATATTCATTATAATGCGGAGAACGGAGGTCTTGCCTGCACCGTTTTCGCCGATCATTCCGACTATTGCGCCCGACGGGATATCAAGCTCTGGGATATCGATAACAAAATCGTCCGCAAAGCTTTTCTTCAGATCGCGTATTTCGAGTATGTTTAAGCTGTCCATAGAAGTCATTTCCTTTCACTGATCGTTTTTATAGCATTAATAAGTTCTTCCTCGGTGAAGCCCTCGCTGAGAAGTGCTTCGGCGTTCCGTGAGAATTCCGCAAGCCGCCGCTGACGGTACTGCTCCATTATCATATTTTTGTCGGGCGACTTTACAAATGTACCCTTTCCCGATGATGTGTAGATAAGCCCCTCGTGTTCGAGGTCGGAGTAGGCTCGCTTTGTCGTTATCGCGCTTACGTTAAGGTCAGCCGCGAGTTGTCGGACGCTCGGGAGGAGTGTGTTTTCCGAAAGCTCTCCGCTCAGAATGGCACTGCGCACGGCTTCTTTTATCTGCTCATACATCGGTTTATCGCTCGTGTTGTTCAGCGTTATTTTGATAATATCACCTCCAAGGTGTGTATATACTGTATATATCACTATATACACACTATAGCACTGTTTATATGCTTTGTCAAGAGGTTTTGTAAATTTTTTTTCAAGCGGTGTTTTCTCGGCAAAAAAATGAAATTTTGTATAGACAATTGGCGCGTTTTGAGTTATAATATAAAAGAATAAGTATAAACAAACATCGAAAAGGAAAGTTTTATGAGAGTAATTACAGGTTCAGCACGGGGAAGAAAGCTTATGACCCTTGAGGGCAGCGATGTCCGCCCGACAACAGACAAGGTAAAGGAAGCTATTTTTTCTATCGTTCAGTTTGATATAAACGGCTCGGAGATACTCGACCTCTTTGCAGGCTCGGGTCAGCTCGGCATTGAGGCGCTTTCGAGAGGCGCAAAGCGCTGTACATTCGTTGACGAATCCCGCAATTCGATAAAGGTAGTGACCGAGAACGTCAGGGCCTGCGGTTTTGCAGACCTTGCCGACATTCTCAACACGGAGAGCATAGGTTATCTTCGCACCTGCCGCAGAAAATTTGACCTTGCGTTCCTCGATCCGCCGTATAATAAGGGCATACTTGAAAAGGCTCTTCCTCTGCTTGCGGAGAAGATGTCCGACCGCGGCATAATCGTCTGCGAACACGAAACGGGTCTTGTTCTTCCCGAAAGCTATGGCGCACTTATCAAAAAGCGCACCTACAAATACGGAAAGATCGAAGTGACGGTTTTCGTTACACCTTTCGGTGATGAAGCCGAATAAACCTATCTCTATGGAGATGAAAAATTATGAGTAAACCAAGGATCGCCGTTTATCCGGGAAGCTTTGACCCCGTCACGAACGGTCATACAGATATTATCCGCAGAGCGTCACGCCTTTTCGACAAGGTGATAGTTCTCGTTTCGGTCAATGCAGTAAAAAGTCCCTCATTCTCTTCCGTTGAGCGAGTGAAGCTTATAACAAAGGTCGTTGACGGACTTGACCTTGAAAATGTCGTTGTCGATATATGGGACGGACTGCTTGTGGATTACATAAAGCAGGTCGGTGCGATAGCAATTATAAAGGGTCTGCGCGCCGTTTCCGACTTTGAATACGAATTTCAGATGGCGCTTGCAAACAAGATGCTTTACGATGAGGCGGAAACCGTCTTTCTCACGACAAGCTCGGAGAATATGTATCTTTCCTCAAGCGTTGTAAAGCAGATAGCATCATTCGGCGGCGATATAAGCCACTTCGTCCCCGAATGTATCTTAAAAGACATAACCGAAAGGCTCGTTCCGAAAAAATTACAGCATGAGTGATATCATCTGCGGTCAGACTGCATTTGAGATCATTCGGAAAGGAAAAGAAAATGATTATTGACGAAATTCTTGATATGATGGACGATATGCTCGATGATGCTGGAACTATCCCGTTCAGCAGTAAAAAGGGAGCTATCGATGTTGAAAAAATGAGAGGCTGTATAAACGATATCCGTCTTAATCTCCCCGATGAGATACGCAATGCGAGAAACATTGTCAGCGACAGAAAAGATATCGTGAACGTTGCGAACAAGGAAGCTGAACAGATAGTCCGCAAGGCTGAGGAGCGTGCAAAGGTCATCGTTTCCAATGACGAGATAACCAAGGCGGCTAAGGCGCAGGCGGTTGAGATACTCAATCAGGCTCAGGCTCGTGCAAAGGACGTAAAGAACGCCGCAAACAAGTACATTGACGATATCCTCACCCAGTCGGAGAGCGCACTTCAGGCGGCTCTCACCGATGTACGCAAGACCAAGCAGGCTGTACGAAATGTTCCCTCGAATACAGGAGCAGTAAAGAAGTAAGCAATTTTTTTTGCCGCACATTGCCAAAGCTGTGCGGCTTTGTTATAGGAGTTGTTTTTATGGAAAAATTCGATAAAAATGCAGTTTCTTCCGCCGCCGCTTATGTGAATGAGCTTGCGGACGGGATAAATTCGCTCTCTGCCGCAAAGCTTTCCGACTTTGACAAGGACAAGACCGTTCTTGCGCTCGTTGACATCATCAACGGCTTTATCCGCGAGGGCGCAATGCATTCCGACAGCATTGAAAGCATCATAGAACCGTCGGCAAAGCTTCTTTCCGAATGTAAAAACGCAGGCATCGCCGCTTTTGCTTTCGCCGACTGCCACGAAAAAGGCTGTGCGGAGTTCGCTTCTTTCCCCGAACACTGCATAAAAGGCACGAGCGAATCCGAGATAGTGGACGAGCTGAAAAGCATCGGCGGCTACACGCTCATCGAAAAGAATTCGACCAACGGCTGTCACGAAGAAGCTTTCAGGGCTTTCCTTGACGAACACAAGCAGGCGGACACATTCATTGTCTGCGGCGACTGCACCGATATATGCGTTCTCCAGTTCTGCCTTTCGCTAAAAACGCTTTTCAACAAGGAAAACAAGCCGCTGAACATCATTGTTCCGATAAATGCGGTCGAAACCTACGATGCGCCCTATCATAATGCGGCATTTGCGAATCTTGCGGCTTATAAGCTGATGAAGGACTGCGGCGTTCGCTTCGTTTCCGCAATAGAATAAAGTTCACCTCTGAAAGGAGTACTGCTATGGAAAATTACGATAGAAACTTAACGATGCTCACCGATTTTTACGAGCTTACAATGGCTAACGGCTATTTTGAAAACGGTATGGGCGAAACTATATCTTACTTTGACCTTTTCTTCCGCAATATCCCCGACAACGGCGGCTTTGCGATAATGGCAGGTCTTGAGCAGGCTATTGATTACCTCAGCAATCTGAGCTTTTCCGAGAGCGATATCGATTATCTTCGCGGAAAGGGTATCTTCTCCGAGGATTTTCTTGAATATCTCCGCCATTTCAGATTCAGCTGTGATGTCTGGGCAATTCCCGAGGGAACGCCGATCTTCCCGTATGAACCCGTTGTAACGGTGAGAGGCCCTGCAATTCAGGCGCAGTTCGTTGAAACGATGCTCCTTATCTGCATCAACCACCAGAGCCTTATCGCAACAAAGGCGAACCGTATCGTCCGTGCCGCAGACGGCAGACCCGTTATGGAGTTCGGCTCGCGAAGAGCGCAGGGGTTCGACGGCGCTGTTTACGGCGCAAGAGCCGCTTACATAGGCGGCTGCTGCGGAACAGCCTGCACGATCTCCGACAAGCTTATGGGAACTCCTGCGCTCGGCACAATGGCTCACTCGTGGATACAGATGTTTGACAGCGAGCTTGAAGCTTTCCGTGCCTATGCGAAGTGCTATCCAAAGGGAACGACACTGCTCGTTGATACCTATAACGTCCTCAAATCGGGCGTTCCGAACGCTATAACCGTGTTCAAGGAGATGCGCGCAAGGGGTGAAGAACCTGCGGGTATCCGTATCGACAGCGGCGACATAACATACCTTTCAAAGTGCGCACGTCAGATGCTTGATGACGAGGGCTTCCCGAATGTTAAGATAGTAGCTTCAAATTCGCTCGATGAATATATTATCCGTGACCTCCTGCTGCAAGGTGCAAAGCTCGATAGCTTCGGCGTAGGCGAAAGACTTATCACATCGCGCTCCGAGCCTGTTTTCGGCGGCGTTTACAAGCTTGCCGCAGTGGAGAAAGACGGCGGGATAATCCCGAAGATAAAGGTTTCGGAGAACGTTGCAAAGATAACGAACCCGGACTTCAAGACGGTATGGCGTTTGTATGACTGTTCAAGCGGAAAAGCTATCGCAGACGTTCTCACCTGCGCAGATGAAACCATAGATGAGAGCAGACCATACGAAATTTTCGACCCTGAGCACACCTACAAGCGCAAAATGGTGACGAATTTCCGTGCGGAAAAGCTTATGAAGCGCATATTCGACAACGGAAAGTGCGTATATACTTCACCGTCAGCCGAGCAGATAAAGCAGTTCTGCGCAGAACAGATCGATATGCTCTGGGACGAGCTTAAGCGTTTTGAATATCCGCACAAATACTACGTTGACCTTTCTCCGAAGCTTTGGAAAAAGAAAAATGAACTGCTTGAAAAGGCAATGGCGCTTTGATTTAAATTCGGAATGTGGAATTCGGAATTAATGCAAGCCGCGAATTTATTATAAAACGTATGGGACGGGTTTTTCCGTCCCGCGCCGCAAGGCGTTTTCTGACGAATTCGGAATTATTTGTGTTCCGTAATTATCGCCAAAATGCAAATGACGGATTCCCTATCCTATGTCGCAAAGTGTTTTATAAGAAACGAACGCCCCTGTTTTCAACGTTTTTATCCGATGAAAACAGGGTTGTTTTGTTTGCGAAAAATTTATATGTCAAAAATCGCTGGCACGATTCAGGACAGAAACCCGTCCCATACAGAAAATTGCCGTAATTTTGTGGGTTGATAACGGGCGGATATAGAATCCGACCCTACGGAAATTCGGTTTTCGCCGTAAATTTACGGAGCAAATAATTCCGAATTTGAAAATGGCTTGTCATTATAACATCAAAAAAGGTGAAAATTAGTCAATTTTATATAAATTTGTTATTAGTTGTTGCAACATAGCATAAAAAGTGATATACTATTATTAGATAATTATGATTTTTTATAAAAGGAAGTAAAAAATGATAGACAGCAATATTCAAGAAAGCCGTCCGTCTGAAAATTCGGCGGAGATGACCGTCAAAAAGAACAGACCTCTGAACGTCCGGCTTATTGCTGCTGTGTTGTTTGCCACCTTTGCTGTCCTTATTGCTGTGCTTTTCCTTAAGGTCACAAAGCTCCAGAAGAACATCAATGAGCTTGCGCAGCGGCTTGCAGACAGCGAAGATTACATAGCCGCAATGAACACAAACGTTGACGAATATCCCGAAGCTGACGGCAATATGCTTTATCACGATGATATTTACGGCGATTTTTCCGCAGAGCCGCTCGAAGGCGTTCCGCTCAATACACTTGACTGGGAAAACCTTGAACTCGGTGAGGACAATCGCTATACATATTATGAAAACGGCGAGGCTGTTTCAAAGACAGGCATTGACGTTTCCTATCATCAGGGCGACATCGACTGGGAAAGGGTCGCGGCTGACGGCATCGATTTTGCGATGATACGCATTGGCTATCGCGGCTATGAAAAGGGCATTATGCATCGTGACGAGCTTTCCGAAAGCTATATCAGCGGTGCGCAGGCGGCAGGCATTGACGTTGGTGTGTACTTCTACTCGCAGGCGGTAAGCGAAGCCGAGGCTCGCGAAGAGGCGGTCTATGTCTGTGAACTCATTAAGGACAGCGAGATAAAATATCCCGTTGTTTTTGACTGGGAGCTGCCCGATGACAGCGAAGCACGAACACTCGGAACGACTACAGAAACGCTCAACAAATGTGCGGCGGCTTTTTGCCAAGAGATAACCGACCGCGGCTACACGGCGATGCTTTACAGCAACCTGAAAATGGCACTGACGAAATACGATATGCAGACCCTCAGCGCGTATGATTTCTGGTACGTTGAATATAAGGACGGTCATAATCCGCCGAGCTATCCGTATGAGCTTCAGATGTGGCAGTATGCAAGTGACGGCAGGGTGGACGGCATCGACGGTTATGTTGATATGAATATAAGCTTCGTCGATTATGCCGCCGAATACGGCAAGCATCAGAACGCTGATTTTGAATAAAAGGAGTAATTTTTATGCTTACAACTATTTCTTCCGATATATTAAAGGTAACGATAGACACATTCGGTGCAGAGCTTCATTCCGTAAAGGACTGCAACGATACGGAGTACCTCTGGCAGGCTGACGAAAAGGTCTGGAAGCGTCATGCGCCCGTGCTTTTCCCGTTTATCTGCAACACGGCTTCGAAAAAATACACCGTTGACGGAAATGAATATGCTCTTTCCAACCACGGCTTCGCCCGTGACAGCGAATTCGAGCTTCTTTATGCAAAGGAAAGCTCCGCTGAATTCTACCTTGGCTACAGCGATGAAACGCTCAAAATCTACCCCTACAAATTCGGACTTTACGCAAATTACACCCTTGAAGGCAATACACTCAAGGTGACATACACCGCCGAAAACAAGGACGACAAGCCGATGTATTTCTTCCTCGGCGGACACCCTGCATTCCGCTGTCCTGTCGGCGATGATGAAAGCTTCACCGATTACTATGTTGAATTCGAGAAGAATGAAAGCATCGCGCGCAATGAAAATGATGTTGTTCTTGACAACGCAAACAAGGTTTCGCTCAGACACGACCTCTTCAAAAACGATGTTTTCATGAAGAACAAGCCGAACTCCTCCTGGGTGGCTCTTGCAAGCAAGACTCACGATCACAAGGTAACGCTTTCTTATGATAAAAACGGCTGTATCGCAGTCTGGTCGTCCTGGTTCGAGGACAGGGAAAAGACAAATGCGGCAGAATTCGTCTGTCTTGAACCGTGGTCGAGCGTTCCCGTTTACGAGAGCGGTGTGACCGAGCTCACTGAAATGCCCGACGCAAAGAAGCTTATGCCGAACGAAAAATACACGTTCACATTCACAGTCCGAATCGGATAAATGATGAAAGGAGTTAAGACATGGCAGATATCATCACAAACGTTGACTGCAAATATGACGTTTCGGTTTCAACGGGAAACAAGGAGGCGTTCATTTTTATCACTCCTCCGTCCGGAACGGGAAAAGGTGTGACCGTTGATGGCATTGAAGCCGCATTGAAAGCAAACAATGTTGTTTTCGGTCTGCGTGAGGACGTTATAAAAATGATCGCAGACGACCGGAAATATTCGCAGAAGCTCTGCGTTGCCGTTGCACAGCTCCCGATAGACGGTGTGAGCGGCTCAATTACATATAAATACGATAAAAAGGTCGAAGCCGCACCTACCGAGAACGAGCGCGGCTTCGTTGATTATAAAGACCTTGGATTTATTCGGGTTGTGCGCACCGGCGATGTTATCGCAGATATAACCCTCCCGACCGAGGGTGAGCCGGGCGTAGATGTCCGCGGCGGAAAAATTGCGCAGTACCCCGGCAAAAAGGCACAGTTCACGCTTGGACCGAACACTAAGATAACCGAGGACGAACAGCATGTTGTTGCAGCCGCTGACGGAAGGCTTATTTTCAAAAATAATGCATTCACTGTGGAAACTACGGTGATAATAAACGGTGATGTTGATGCTTCCGTCGGAAACATCAGCTTCATCGGTGATGTTATCATAAAGGGAAACGTCTGTGAGGGATTCAAGGTTTCTTCAAATACGAATATTACCGTTTCCGGCGAAGTAAACGGTGCAACACTTGAAGCGGGCGGAAATATCACGATAAAGCAGGGCTGCGTTTTTGCAAAAATAACCTGTCACGGCAATGTCAGCGCGCTTTTCTGCGAGCGAAGCAGCATCAACTGCGATGGCAACATCTCCGCACAGAACTATGTCATCTGTAATATTTACTGTGCAGGCGAACTCACAATAAAAGCAAGCAACGGAAGCCTTATCGGTGGAAAATACACTATCCTCAACTCGCTTGAAGCATCGAACATCGGCTCAAAGACTTACACTCCGACCGATATAACGCTCGGTGACAATGCTATTCTTGCCGATGAAAAAACGCAGCTTGAAATGAAAATAGCCGCCGCACAGAAGAAGATCGAAGACCTCACGATGATAGTCAATTTCCTCAACGAAAAGAAAAAGGAGCTTCGCAAGCTTCCCGATGACAAGGAAGAGATGCTTGCGACTGCGGTTAGACAGCGCGTTCTTCTCAATGTTGAGATAAAGACAAATCAGAAGCGCATTGACGAGATAAACGTTTACCTCAGCACAAAGCAGCAGCTTTGGGTTCGCTGCAAGGGTTACATTTATCCCGGCACGAGAATTACTATCAATGACAATGTTTTCAAAGCCGACACGGAATATGCACACAGTATGGTTTCCATTGGCGCAGACGGTGAAATAACGGCAACGCCGTTTTAAATTCGGAATTCGGAATGCGGAATTCGGAATTATTTTTGTTCCGCATATTTGTCACGAATTCCGTAGGGGCGGATTCTATATCCGCCCAATCAAAAACCTCGCCTTTATTGTAATTTTCTGTAGGGGACGGGTCGCCCGTCCCGAATCGCGAAGCGATTTTCGGTGTACGAAAATGTCACAAAAGCAAAATGTCCCTATTTTCAACGGGTTTATCCGATGAAAATAGGGACATTTGTTTAGTATAAAACGCCTTGCGGCACGAGACGGGAAACCCGTCCCCTACATCAATTTTATACTAAACACCATTTAAAATTTGGAAAAAATCAAGCCGACAATCTCGCATATATAGGATTTCGACGCAGATTTTTTCCTGTATTTTATTGGTGTTTAGTATTAGTATTGTGTGATCAATATGCGGAATACAAATAATTCCGAATTCCGAATTCCGCATTCCGAATTTAAATCAGTTCTTGCTCTTGATGTATTCGTCCATAGCCTTTGCAGCGGTCTTTCCTGCGCCCATTGCGAGGATAACCGTTGCTGCGCCTGTTACTGCATCGCCGCCTGCATATACGCCCTCACGGGAGGTAAGTCCGTCCTCGTTGCAGATAAAGCAGCCGTGCTTGTTGGTTTCGATACCCTTTGTTGTGTTCTTGATAAGCGGGTTAGGTGAAGTACCGATAGACATTACTACGCAGTCTACATCGAGGATAAACTCGGAGTTCGGCTTTACGACAGGTCTTCTTCTGCCGCTCTCGTCGGGTTCGCCGAGTTCCATTTCAACGCACTTAAGTCCGTTTACGAACTTGTCATCGCCGCCCATAACTTCGATAGGATTGTTGAGGGTCTTGAAGATGATGCCCTCTTCCTTTGCGTGTTCGACCTCTTCCTTACGGGCAGGCATTTCTGCTTCGCTTCTTCTGTAAACTATGTAAACATTCTCTGCGCCGAGACGCTTTGCGCATCTCGCAGCGTCCATTGCAACGTTGCCGCCGCCGACTACTGCCACGCTCTTGTTCTTCTTGATAGGTGTATCGGAGTCTTCCTTGTATGCTTTCATAAGGTTTACACGGGTGAGGAACTCGTTAGCGGAGTAAACGCCCTTGAAGTTTTCGCCGGGGATACCCATAAATCTCGGAAGTCCTGCACCCGAACCGATGAATACAGCTTCAAAGCCTTCGTCCTCGAAGAGCTCATCAACGGAGATCGTCTTGCCGACAACTGTATTTGTGATGACATTAACGCCGAGAGCCTTAAGTCCGTCAACTTCCTTCTGAACGATAGACTTAGGAAGTCTGAATTCAGGGATACCGTAAACGAGAACGCCGCCTGCGAGGTGGAGTGCTTCGTAAATTGTAACGTCATAACCCATCTTAGCGAGGTCGCCTGCGCAGGTAAGACCCGAAGGACCTGCGCCGATAACTGCGACCTTATGACCGTTCGGCTCAGGCTTTACGGGAGCAGCTGTGCTGTGCTCGTTGTGCCAGTCGGCAACGAAACGTTCAAGTCTGCCGATGCCGACAGCTTCAGTCTTGATGCCTCTTACGCACTTGCCCTCACACTGGCTTTCCTGTGGGCAGACACGTCCGCAGACAGCGGGGAGTGAGCTTGATTTTGTGATGATATCATAAGCGCCGTCGAAGTCCTCAACAGCTACCTTTGCGATAAAATCGGGGATAGAGATACCTACGGGACAGCCGCTTACGCAAGGCTTGTTCTTGCAGTTAAGGCAGCGCTGTGCTTCGTCAACTGCCATTTCCTTTGTATAGCCGAGAGCAACCTCCTTGAAGTTGCAGCTTCTTTCCTTTGGATCCTGTGTAGGCATAGGATTTTTCTTTGGTGACATATTAGGCATATCACTTTACCTCCTTGGCGAAGAGATTGCACGTTTCTTCGTGCTTGTGGCGTTCAAACGGCTTATACATAGTGCCTCTGTCCATTGCCTCGTCAAAGTCAACGAGGAAACCGTCAAAGTCAGGGCCGTCAACGCAGGCGAACTTCGTTTCGCCGCCGACTGTAAGACGGCAGCCGCCGCACATTCCCGTTCCGTCGATCATGATCGGGTTCATTGAAACCACTGTCTTGATGCCGAACTCCTTAGTTACGGCAACAACGAACTTCATCATTACGAGAGGTCCGATAGCGATAACTTCGTCATATTTTTCGCCGCTTTCGATGAGCTTGCGGAGAGCCTCTGTAACAAGACCCTTTTCACCATGCGAACCGTCGTCCGTCATCATGCAGAGCTTATCGGAAACAGCCTTGAACTCATCTTCAAGGATAACGAGGTCTTTATTTCTGAAACCAACGATAGAGTGAACTTCACAGCCGAGGTTGTGGAGCTTCTTTGCGATAGGGTATGCGATAGCACAGCCTACGCCGCCGCCGACAACAGCAACCTTCTTAAGTCCGTCTGTATGTGAAGCAACGCCGAGAGGACCTACGAAGTCCTGGATATACTCGCCCTCATTCTTATGGTTGAGCTTTTCGGTCGTAGCGCCGACGATCTGGAAAATAATTGTGACAGTACCCTTTTCTCTGTCAAAATCTGCAACTGTGAGCGGGATACGCTCGCCTTCCTCGTCAACTCTGAGGATAATAAACTGACCCGGTTCAGCCTTTCTGGCGATCATGGGTGCTTCGATGTCCATGAGCGTAACAGTTGGGTTAAGCTCTTTCTTGCGAACAATCTTATACATTATCTCATTCCTTTACAAAAAAATAACCGCATTCTCCCTATGGCATAATGCTATAACTAATATTATATCTTAAAATAGCGCTAAAGTCAACAATTTAAATATAAATATTGACTAACTTTTGCAGGAAAATAATACTTTCACGGAATTTTACCGATCGTCATTTTTCCCGACCTGTCCGAATATAATTAGAACTGAACAGACCGCTCAAAGTCGGAAATTTATTTAAACGGGAGAGATAAAAATGGCAGAAAAAAACATAAACGGCTCGATGCTTGGTCTTTCGTCAACATCGGCGGAGGAAAGGCTTCTCCGGTACGGCGAAAATCGGCTCGCAAGCAGGAAAAAGACCGCACCGATAAAAATTTTCCTCGGGCAGTTCCGAGATGTTATGGTAATGATACTTCTGATAGCAACGGCGGTGTCGATATTCCTCGGCGAAGTTTATGACGCACTGACTATCATCGTTATCGTGCTTCTGAACGCAGTTCTGGGCTTCGTGCAGGAGTATAAGACCGAAAAAACGCTCATTGCGCTCAAAAATATGACCGCACCGAATGCAAAGGTCTACCGTGACGGACATCTTACCGAACTTCCTGCGTCCGTTCTCGTTCCGGGTGACGTTATTTCGCTTGAAGCAGGCGATAAGATCCCGGCCGATGCGGCACTTCTCGAAAGCCGAGGACTTTTTGCCGAGGAAAGTATCCTCACGGGCGAATCCGCCCCCGTTGCAAAGTCGGCAGGTTCGCCCGATGATGCCGATAATTCCATCGGAAAGGCGAACATTGTTTACAGCGGTACTGTTATAACAAAGGGAACGGCTCTTGCAAAGGTCATCGCAACGGGACTTTCGGCGCAGGTCGGAAAAATTTCGGGTATGCTGACCGATATCGAGGAGGAAGAAACTCCGCTCCAGAAAAGGCTCGGCGAGCTTGGCAAGGTCGTTGCGATAATATGCACGGCTGTCTGCATCGTTGTCGCAGGCGCAGGAATTTTGCACGGAGAGCCGCCGTTCGATATGCTTATGACGGGAATTTCCGTTGCCATTGCCGCTATCCCCGAGGGACTTCCTGCTACTGTAACTATCGCACTTGCCCTTGCAGTCCGGCGTATGCTTGCGCAGAAAGCGCTTGTACATAAGCTCCACTCGGTCGAAACGCTCGGCTGTGCTTCGGTGATCTGCACGGACAAAACTGGTACTGTCACCGAAAATAAAATGACCGTGACAAAGGTTTTCTGCGGAAATAAGCTTTACGATATCTCGGGAAGCGGCTACAACGTTCAGGGCGGCATAACCGAGGACGGAAAGAACATCAATCCGTGCGCAGACAAGAACTTATCCGAGCTTATGCATTGTGCTGTCCTCTGCAACAATGCCGACATAAGCGCACCGTCGCAAATGGCACAGATCTCCCGACGTGAGCGTGGTCAGTTCAGAAGCTTCGGCAAAAAGGAAGAATGGAACACCGCAGGCGACCCGACAGAGATCGCACTCCTTATAATGGCGGCGAAGTCGGGCTTTACTATGGAAAAGCTCCGTCACAGCTTCCGCAAGACAGAAGAGATACCTTTCGACAGCGAAACACGCTGTATGACCGTGATATGCTCGGGCGGCTCGGGAAAAACTGCCTTTACAAAAGGCGCATTTGACGTTATCCTCCCCCGATGCTCATTTATAATGACTAATGACGGCATCAAGCCGCTCACTCAGTCCGTTCGCCGAAGTCTCGAAGCCGAACACGAAAAGCTCACGGGCGAGGCACTGCGTGTGCTTGCTTTCTGTGAGAAGAACATTGACGGCGGCGACAGCGAAAGCGGCATGATATTCCTCGGACTTGCAGGAATGACCGACCCTCCGCGTCCCGAAGCTGTTGAGGCTGTAAAGCTTTGCCGAAAGGCGCATATCCGAACGGTGATGATAACGGGCGACCACAAGAACACCGCCGCCGCAATTGCCAAAAAAGCAGGTATCCTGCGCGGTGATGATATCGTTGTAACGGGCGCTGAACTTGAAAAAATGTCCGATGAGGAGCTTGACGGTGTTATCGGAAAAGCCGCCGTTTATGCCCGTGCAACTCCCGAGGATAAGCTTCGCATCGTCCGTGCTTTCAAGCGCAGGGGCGATATAGTGACTATGACGGGTGACGGCGTTAATGACGCTCCTGCGGTAAAAGAAGCCTCTATCGGCGTTGCAATGGGGATCACGGGAACGGACGTTACCAAGGAAGCCGCAGATGTTGTCCTGCTCGATGACAACTTTGCAACACTTGTCAAAGCCGTTGAACAGGGTCGGGGTATCTATGCAAATATCCGAAAATTCGTCCGCTACCTGCTCTCCTGCAATATCGGCGAGGTGCTGACAATGTTCCTCGGGATCATAATGGGAATGCCCGTGGTGCTTCTCCCTACCCAGCTTCTTCTCGTCAACCTTGCGACAGACGGACTTCCTGCCGTTGCTCTCGGCGTAGAGCCGACCGAGCATGAGTGTATGAACAAGCCGCCGAGAAAAGCAAACGAAAGCTTCTTTTCGGGCGGTCTTATGACGAAAATAGTGTTCAGAGGTATTCTGATAGGTGCATGTACACTCGGCTGTTTTTTTCTGACGAACTATATGTCGGGAAGTGTTGACACCGCCAGAACTGCGGCACTTTTCACCCTCGTAATGACCCAGCTTGCGCACGTTTTCGAGTGCAAATCGGAAACGAAGAACATTTTCACAGTGCCGTATTTCAACAACCCGAAGCTAATACTTGCGGTGCTGTCCTCGCTTTGCATAATTTTTGCGGCAATATATGTGCCGTTCATGCAGATAATTTTCTCCACAACGGCATTGTCGGGTCAACAGCTTGCGATAGCGTTCGGGTTTGCGATATTCGCACCGCTTTGTCAATGCGTAATTCGTAATGCGTAATTCGTAATTTTTGCATCACTGAACTTTATCCAAAAAACAACGGCGAGGTCACTTTTTGCGACCTCGCCGTTGTTTTTGCATTTTCTTTTAATGAGTATCACAGAAGTTTTAACTTTGGGCATACTTATCTGCGATATCATTCAGATAGCGCTTAACAGCAAAAAGAAATAACCGCCCGAGCTACCAACTTAGCGGTTATTTCTTTTAATCACTTAAGTTTCGGGAGCGACCGTCTATCGGTATGCCCTCTTTATATTTATATTATATACCTATTTAAATGATATGTCAAGCAATCCCAAATAATACGCTAAACAGGTGTATTAAATAGCAAATATTGACAAAATCCAACATAGATGCTATAATATCACCTATGGGCATACCAAAAACGGTAGGCGGTCAATCTTTTGCTCCCTGAAAGGGGGCGTTGCTATGAGTATAATTGAAGTTTTAACTTTAGGAATACTTATTTGCGATATCATTCAGATAGCGCTTAACAGCAAAAAGAAATAACCGCCCAAGCGACCAACTTAGCGGTTATTTCTTTTAATCACAAGTTCCGGGAGCGACCGTCTATCGGTATGCCCTCTTTA
>UMDR01062065.1_pt1 | contig 87248 bp, 88 predicted proteins | sample 1964541 | NCBI WGS metagenome assembly UMDR01 (sample SAMEA4835999, study PRJEB28245) | human gut metagenome | biome: gut microbiome; material: fecal sample | place: Denmark | collected 2008 | reverse complement strand
GCGCGTCGCAGTGAATGCAAAGTCCTGACCTGAACAGTAACCTTTGCCGGACCATTGCCGTTCACACCATTCACAGTTTGAGACCGGCGTCAACGGTAACGCTGCGCCCCTGTTTATTCCAGCAGCAGCTCCTCCACCGTCACGAACACAAAACCGCGCGCCTGCAGGATATCCACGATCTGCAGCGCCGCTTCTACAGAAGATTCGTAGTAGTCGTGCAGCAGAATGATGTCGTTGTCGGATGCCTTTGTCACTACTTTGTCGACAATCTGTGCGGTGTTTGCCGTCGTCCAGTCTAAGGGATCGATCGTCCAGCGCACAGGGATCATCGAGATGAGGCAGTCCAGATTATCGTCCCAGTTGCCGAACGGCGGGCGCACGTAGGGCGTCGCCTCCCCGGTGATTTCTTCCACAAGGTCACTGGTTTTCTGCAGCTCCTCGCACACCTTTTCACTGCTCATTTTGCTGACGTCCGCATGGTCATAGGTGTGATTTCCGATTAAATGTCCGTCCTCCGCCATCTGCCGTATCAGCTCCTCCCGCCCCGGGATGTTCTCTCCAACTACAAAAAACGTGGCTTTCACGCCACGCTGCCGCAGCCCCTCCAGGAGCTTCTGCGTGTACACCGGATGGGGACCGTCGTCAAAGGTGAGCGCAATTTTCTGCGGCATACTATCTTCTTCTATATCTGACTGCGCGGCTGCATCTTGGGAATCCGGCTGTACATTTTCCGCTCCCGCATCCGGCTGCGCGCCGACCGCCTGTGTTTCCTGCTGCTTTTGTACGTAAATGCTGAAAAAAATCATAAATGCGAACAGCACGAACATCCACCGTCCGCCGCGGATCATCGTTTCCTTCATAGGCACACTCTGCTGATTTCTTGTTCCTATCGTATGCGTGCGTCCGCGGATTTATTCCCGCGCGCAACGAGCCCGGCATATGCCCGCACATCCATTTGGCAATTGCCGCGAGGGTCAGATCCCCGTCCCTTTTGGCGGAAAGAACAAGCCAGGTCATCCCCGCGGCCTCCTGCGGGGCATTTGACTTCCTGCGCTCTATGCCTCTCCGTCGCTTTCCTGCTGCTCCGTCACCATTTGACCTGCTGTCTGGTCGTCTGCCCGCTCCGGCGCTGTTTGACCTGCTGTCTGGTCGTCTGCCCGCTCCGGCGCTGTTTGACCTGCTGTCTGGTCGTCTGCCCGCTCCGGCGCTGTTTCGCCTGCCGCTTCGTCTTTCCCCGCCGCTTCGTCTGTCTCCTCTGATATCTCCGGTTCCGTTTCCTTCACACCGTGATAAAAAACGTCCTGGCTGTCACGCTTTGGCTTCATGGTGATCACGTAGATCATCGCGCCCACAATACCGTTTCCGCCTGCATTTCCCATACTGTACAGGAAATATGCGATTCCGGCAAGTCCGGCAAAATCAAGCGCAATAAACTTCATATAAGCCGTTTTCTGCTCCTGCGTGATCCCTGCGAACCGCTTCATCACGACTGGCTCGACAATATCCGTTAAAATCCAGAAGATCAGCAGCGAAGCCGTGATCAGAATATCCGACTGCCGCCCCGTCAGCTTTTTGGAAAATGTGCCGTATGTCATGATCGCCACCGCGATCGCGAGCTGAGCGAGCGCCAGATACGTCACCCATGGTCTTTTTTTCTTGTCTTTCTCCATAAATCTTTCCTCCGCACAGGATTTCTTTCGCTTAGTATACTGCGATCTGCGCTGTTCATGCAAATACGAGCACGCAGATCATTTTCAGTATAAACGATTTTTCCCTCTTTTGCAAAACATTTGTAGACAAACAATATTTACCCTGCTATACTTAGAAATTACTTAGCCACGATATCTTCAGATTGAGTGGCTACTTATACGTAAGGAAGAAAGGAAGAAACACATGCAACAAACCCAGGTAAAAGAAAACAAAATGGGCGTCATGCCTATCCCGAAGCTGCTGATCTCCATGTCGCTGCCGATCATGCTCTCGATGCTGGTGCAGGCGCTCTACAATATCGTAGACAGCATTTTTGTATCCAGAATCGACGAGTATGCGCTGACCGCCGTTTCGCTGGCGTTCCCCGTGCAGAATCTGATGACAGCGGTTGCATCCGGCACCTGCGTCGGCATAAATGCGCTGCTTTCGCGCAGTCTTGGCGCAAAGAACGAGCGCGACGCCAGCCTTGCAGCCAACAACGGCATTTTTCTCGGCATTCTCAGCTATATCGTGTTTGCGCTGATGGGGATTTTCGGCTCCCGGTTTTTCTTCGCCGTCCAGATAAAAAAAGCGTCCGAGGCACTTATTATCGAATACGGTACGCAGTACCTCACCATCATTCTCACCTGCTCGTTCGGCGTTTTTATGCAGTTTACCTTCGAGCGTCTCCTGCAGGCGACCGGAAAAACCTTTTACACCATGATCACCCAGGGACTCGGCGCGATCATTAACATTATCCTCGATCCGATCATGATCTTCGGTCTCTTTGGAATGCCGAAAATGGGCGTTGCGGGAGCGGCAGTCGCCACCGTCATCGGACAGATCATTGCCATGCTGCTCGCCCTGTTTTTTAATCTGAAGAAAAATTCTGAAATCCATATCACGCTGAAGAGATTTCGCCCCAACGGACGCATTATCCGCACCATTTACGCGGTCGGCGTTCCCTCCATTATCATGATCGCGATCGGCTCGGTAATGAATTTCTGCTTCAATAAAATTCTGCTGATGTTTACCTCGACGGCAACCGCGGTATTCGGCGTTTATTTCAAGCTGAACAGCTTCGCGTTCATGCCGGTGTTTGGTCTGAACAACGGCATGATCCCGATCATTGCCTACAACTATGGTGCCGCAAATAAAAACCGCATCAAGGATACTATAAAGCTGAGCGTCTTCATTGCCGTCGCTATCATGATCCTTGGTCTGCTGGTGTTCCAGCTCATACCGGATAAGCTTCTGCTGCTCTTTAACGCATCGGAAAATATGCTGGAGATCGGCGTGCCCGCGCTGCGCATCATCAGCCTGAGCTTCTTGTTTGCCGGATACTGCATTGTGATCAGTTCCGTGTTCCAGGCGCTCGGCAACGGCGTTTACAGTCTGATCGTATCGGTGGCTCGTCAGCTCCTGGTGCTTGTGCCGGCGGCATATCTGCTCGCCGTCACGGTCGGTCTAAACGCGGTATGGTGGAGCTTCAATATTGCCGAAATCGTTTCGCTGATCTTAAGTACCATACTTCTCAAAAAAATCTACAAAGAAAAGGTACAGCCGCTTACGGCTCAATGATACATAATATAAGGGCAGATTTCTCTGCCCCCGTCTTATAAAAACTTATTCAGTTGGGCGTCGTATTCATAGCCGACGCCCTTTAATTTTTCCACCAGCTCATCTTTATCCAGCTCCAGCCCCTCCGCGAGCGCGTCCAGGCTGGGATAGAAATCGCGAAGCTGTGTATTGACATAGCTTAACAGCATCATCGGATCCTTCGGTATCATGCGCGCACCTCCGCCGTCAGCCTGCCGTCCTTTACGTCAAGCGTGATCACATCGCCGCCGCGCACATCGCCGGAAAGGATCTCCCGCGCCGCCATCGTCTCCACATTTTTCTGCAGGAACCGCTTCAGCGGTCTCGCGCCGTACATCGGATCGTAGCCGCCGTCAATGATGAATGCCTTCGCCGCGTCCGTGAGCTGCAGAGAAATATCCTGGGCTTCCAGACGTTTATTGAGATCCGCCATCATCAGATCTACGATATGTCCGATGTTTTCCTTCGTCAGCGGCTTGAACATAATGATCTCGTCAAGACGGTTCAGAAACTCCGGACGGAAATGTGCCCGCAGATCGTTCATCACCAGCTCCTCGCATTCCGGTCTGATCGTGCCGTCGTCCTCGATGCCCTCCAGCAGATAAGAGGAACCGATGTTGGACGTCATGATCAGAATGGTATTCTTAAAGTCGACCGTTCTGCCCTGGGAATCGGTGATGCGCCCGTCGTCCAGCACCTGCAGAAGCACGTTGAACACATCCGGGTGCGCCTTCTCGATCTCGTCAAACAGTACGACCGAATACGGCTTTCTGCGCACCGCCTCCGTAAGCTGACCGCCCTCCTCGTAGCCGACATATCCGGGAGGCGCTCCGATCAGACGCGATACGGAGTATTTCTCCATGTATTCACTCATGTCGATACGCACCATATTCTGCTCGTCGTCGAACAGGCTCTGTGCCAGTGCCTTCGCCAGCTCCGTTTTGCCGACACCGGTCGGTCCCATAAACAGGAAGGAGCCGATAGGCTTGGTCGGATCCTTGATACCCGCCTTGGATCGCAGTATTGCGTCCGTCACCTTCTGCACGCCGTCATCCTGTCCGACCACGCGCTTGTGCAGCTCGCCGCTTAAATTCAGAATCTTACTCCGCTCGCTCTCGGTAAGCTTTGCCACCGGAATACCCGTCCAGCGGGAAATAATCCGGCTGATCTCCTCCTCGGTAACGCTCTCGTGTACCAGGGACAGATCTTTATTTTTCACCTTTTCTTCCTCGATTGCAAGCTGCTGCTGCAATTTCGGCAGCTCGCCGTACTGAAGCTGAGCCGCCCGGTTCAGATCGTACTCACGCTGTGCCTTCTCGATTTCTTTATTCATCGCCTCGATCTGCTCACGCAGCTTCGACAGGTTTTCCACAGCGCTCTTCTCGTTATCCCACTTTGCCTTCATGTTGGCAAATTCGTCCTTCAGCTCCGCCAGTTCCTTCTGCAGATTTGCCAGACGATCCTGACTGAGCTTATCGGTCTCCTTCTTCAGCGCCGCTTCCTCGATTTCCATCTGCATGACGCGGCGGCGCAGCTCATCCAGCTCTGTCGGCATGGAATCCATTTCCGTCTTGATCAGCGCGCACGCTTCATCTACAAGGTCGATCGCCTTATCCGGAAGGAACCGGTCGGAAATATAGCGGTCAGACAGCGTTGCCGCCGCCACCAGAGCACTGTCGGTGATCTTGACGCCATGGTAAACCTCGTAGCGGTCCTTCAGACCACGCAGAATGGAAATGGTATCCTCCACGGTCGGCTCATCCACCAGCACCGGCTGGAAACGACGCTCCAGCGCCGCGTCCTTCTCAATGTACTGGCGGTACTCGTCAAGCGTGGTCGCACCGATACAGTGCAGCTCGCCGCGCGCCAGCATCGGCTTTAACATATTTCCGGCGTCCATCGCGCCATCCGTCTTACCTGCGCCAACGATCAGATGCAGCTCATCAATGAACAGGATCATCTCTCCGTCGCTCTTGCGCACGTCCTCCAGCACCGCCTTCAGACGTTCCTCAAACTCGCCGCGGTACTTGGCGCCTGCCACCAGCGCGCCCATATCCAGTGAGAAAATCTTTTTATTTTTCAGTCCCTCCGGGACATCGCCGCGCACGATACGCTGCGCCAGCCCCTCCACGACCGCCGTCTTGCCGACGCCCGGCTCTCCGATGAGCACCGGATTGTTTTTCGTCTTTCGGGACAGGATACGGATGACGTTCCGGATCTCGGTATCACGCCCGATGACCGGATCAAGCTTCTGCTGGCGCGCCTTTTCCACCAGCTCCTGCCCATATTTTTTCAGCGTATCGTAGGTTGCCTCCGGGTTGTCCGAGGTGACGCGCTGGTTGCCGCGCACGGTGGACAGTGCCTGCAGGAAACGCTCCCGGGTAATGCCGAACTCCTTGAAAAGCTCCTTCACAGCCTTGTTCGGATGGCGGATCAGCGCCAGGAACAGGTGCTCAACAGAAATGTATTCATCACCCATCGCCTTCGCCTCGTCCTCCGCAGACACCAGCACCTGGTTCAGGTCGTTTCCGATATATACCTTGCCGCCCGAAACCTTTGTCCGTTTTTCCAGCGCCGACATAATCGCGTTTGCAAAATACTGCGGCTGAATCTCCATCTTTTCGATCAGCTTCATGATCAGACTGTCGTCCTGGTTCATGAGCGCATACAAAAGATGCTCCTGTTCGATTTCCTGGTTTCCGTATTCATAAGCGATCTTTTCCAGGTCGTTGATCGCCTGCAAAGATTTTTGCGTAAATTTATTGATATTCATAACATTCCCCTCCTCTTCTCAGAGAATTTTGCAACAAATGGATTTTTCGTTTTCATTTGTTCTATAACTACTATAACACAGCTTTTTAAAAAAGCAAGTACTTTTTTCAAAATCCGAGGAAATTTTTTGTATGATACCCGCTTCTCATTTTCGCAGGCGTCTGGCGACGGGCACAGACATTTTTGTTTTTCCGTTTCCGGCATTGCAGGAAACGCGGCATGAAGCTGTTCTCTTTTCGGGATTGATTAGCAGATTTCTCTTAGCGGCATATGATAGTAAAAAAGGATAGGAGAGACACCATGAGCACACAAAGCAACGATTGTGAAAGACAGCAGCATGTCCATGAGATCACGGGCATTACCGAGGTCGTCAGAAACTGCCACGACTGTCATAATCATAGATTTGCCACGGTTTCCGGCGAAGCGATGCCGATTCCGGGCAAGCAGGATCATTACCATGAGGTAAAGTTCCGCACTGATTTTGCTGACGGTCATTACCATGAATTCTGCGGTAAATCCTCCGGTGCGATTAACGTGGGCGGCGGCAAGCATGTGCATTTCGCAAAAGCCTGCACCGAAGAGGCCGACGGTCACAGACACGAGTTCCAGGTTGCATCGCTGATCGACAGCCCGACTGATTTCGAATGCAAATAAGCACACAAAAATGTGCAAAGGCGCTCCGGCATCTGCCGGGGCGTCTGCCTAAACAAGTGCTTTCCACTCCTCTTTTGTGATGCAGTTCACATGTTCCACTCTGTTCTCACCCAGCTGCCCCACCCATATTGACTTGTTTGTGTGATGATACTGTCGGTAATTCCTCCGCAATAATGTCCGCCACATATACGCCGCTTGCCGATGCGTGGGACAGGGAGTGCGTAACGCCACTGCCGTCGCCGATCACATACAGGCCTTTGTGTATCGTTTCCAGACGGTCGTTCAGCGCTACTTCCATGTTATAGAATTTCACTTCCACACCGTAGAGCAGCGTGTCGTCGTTGGCTGTGCCAGGCGCGATCTTATCAAGCGCATAGATCATCTCGATGATGCCGTCCAGGATCCGCTTCGGAAGCACAAGGCTTAAATCGCCAGGCGTAGCGGCAAGCGTCGGCTGCACCAGCCCCTCTTCGATCCTGGATCTCGTGCTTCTGCGTCCGCGCTCCAGATCGCCGAAACGCTGCACGATCACACCGCCGCCCAGCATATTTGACAGTCTCGCGATGCTCTCGCCATAACCATTGCTATCCTTAAACGGCTCGGAAAAATGCTTTGCAACCAGCAGCGCAAAGTTTGTGTTTTCTGTCTTTTTAGACGGATCTTCGAAGCTGTGCCCGTTCACCGTCACGATCCCGTTGGTGTTTTCGTTCACGACGATACCGTTCGGATTCATGCAGAAGGTACGCACATTATCCTCAAATTTTTCAGTGCGATACACGATCTTGCTCTCATAGAGCTGGTCTGTCAGATGGGAGAAGATCACCGCCGGCAATTCCACCCGGACGCCGATATCCACACGGTTCGACTTTGTAGGAATCTTCAGCTCCCCGCAGATTTTTTCCATCCATTTACTTCCGCTCCTGCCCACGGAAATAATGCACTGACGGCATATAGCCGTCTCATCTCCCGCAAATACCCGATAGCCGCCTTCTTCTGTCATCTCAATCCGGTCCACCGGCGTGCGGAATCTAAAATCTGCCTTATCCTTCAGCTCGGCGTACAGATTTTCAAGCACCACATAATTAATATCTGTCCCCAGATGACGCACAGAAGCATCCAGAAGCTTTAATTTGTTTTGCATGCATAGCTTCTTAAATTCGCTCCCGGCAGTGGAGTACATCTTCGTCTGTGCGCCGCCGTAAGACACATTGATCGCGTCCACATACTCCATCAGTTCAAGCGCTTTTTCTTTCCCAATATACTCATACAGCGTACCACCGAAATCATTTGTGATATTGTACTTTCCGTCAGAGAAAGCGCCTGCTCCGCCAAAGCCGTTCATGATCGCGCACGGCTTGCATTTTATGCAGCTTTTTACCTTTTTTCCGTCGATCGGACACTTCCGTTTTTCCAGCGAATTGCCGCTCTCGAACACCGCGATTTTCAGATCCGGTCTTTTTTTCACCAGCTGATACGCTGAAAATATACCGCCCGGTCCTGCTCCGATAATAATCACATCATATTGTGTATCCTGCATTTTGCCCATTGTAATACCTCCCCATAAAAAACACTCCGATCACTCGGTACTCTGCAGATATGCCAGCGCCTTCTGATATTTTTTACATCGCTTATAATCCCGCTCCCCCGGATTCGGGATCCTCGAAAGATCGAGATTATGCATGATGTCTGATATTTTCACCGCGCGCGCAATCGGATTCTTTTTTACCGAAAAAATATAATCCCGATATGACATTTCGTCCTCTTTGTTATGTGTCAGCACGCAGATTGCTTCCACCAGCTCCGGCGGAAAACCTTCCGCAAGCAGATCCTGCGCCGTCACACTGCTGTCCTCCAGAACATCGTGCAGCAGCGCCACAATTTTCAGTTCGTATCCCTGCACGCCCGCCGCTACCGCAAGCGGATGATTGATATAAGGATTTCCGCCCTTGTCCACCTGCCCTGCATGCGCACGGATCGCTATCTCTTCTGCCCGTCTGTATAATGCCTCAAGATTCTTCATAGCTCCTGTAAATCTCCCACAATGCTTTCCCATTCTCCGCTGCCAGTTTTACCGCACTTTCATATTCCGGATAGACGCGTTCCTCTTCTCCCAGATAAACCCTCTTTGCATCCATTTCCCCGCACGGTGTGTTTACCCGCACCTGTTCTCTTTTTAATATGCTGCGTGCTTCTATGCGCCTGCGAATGCCGATCGTTGTAGTGTGCCGGAATATCAGCCGCTCCATGTGCGCCCTGTCCTGCGGCTTTGCAAGAACTGTCAGCCGGTACGCCGGGCGGTTTTTCTTCATAAAAACGGGAGTGTAAAACACATCCAGCGCGCCTGCCGCCAGGAGCGTTTCCATCGCAGCTCCAAGCATTTCCCCGGTGCAGTCGTCCAGATTCGCTTCCAGAACCATGATCTCATCCTGCATATATGGCGTATCGAATCCACGACTGCCGCCTTTTTCTGCAGCAGATGTTGGCTCAAAATCGGTACCCGCGTAAACCCGCAGCACATTCGGTATCGACAGATTTTTTGTACCGGCTCCCCAGCCGATTTTTTCTATCCGCATTTGCGGCATTGTGCCAAACGTTTCTGCCAGCTCTGCAATGATCGCCGCGCCCGTCGGGGTGACAAGCTCTCCTTCAATATCAATCTGCATAAGCGGCGCGTCTGCTGCTGCCAGTACTTCCGAAGTCGCCGGTACCGGAACAGAAAGCAGGCCATGCTGGCATCTCACAAAGCCGTTCCCCTCGTGGAGCACCGACGCGCAGACTGCATCCGGCTTTATCATATCGATCAGGATAGCACAGCCCACGATATCAATAATAGAATCCACCGCGCCGACCTCATGGAAGTGTACTTCCTCAATGGATTTTCCATGTACCTTCGCCTCCGCTGCCGCTACGCGCCCGAAGATCCGCAGAGCCAGGTCCTTCACGTTTTCGTTGAGGCCGCTCTGTCCGATTATCCGGCGGATGTCCGCAAAATTGCGATGCGGATGCATGTGCTCATGCGTATGGGCTTCGCCATGCATATGACCGTGCTCATGTGTGTGGACTTCGCCATGTATGTGACCTTCATCATGTGTATGGATCTGGCCGTGCATGTGGCCATCATCATGTGTATGGACTTGGCCGTGCATGTGGCCATCATCATGTGTGTCGGTTTCGCCATGCATATGACCATGCTCATGTGTATGTACTTCGCTGTGCATATGACCGTATTCATGCAGACTCACATTTTCACTTATCTCCGGCACACCGTCCACACATACTGTTACGTGTTTTGCGCGGATGCCGTTTTTCTCTGTTTCTTCTATTGCAATGTGATATCCTTCCAGATGCAGCTTCTCCAGTTCCCGTAAAAACTGCTGCTCATCCGTCCCCAGATCCAGCAGGGCGCCGAGCGTCATGTCTCCGCTGATGCCGGATGCACAATCGAAATATAAGATTTTCCTTGCCAAATTATTTCCTCCCTTTTCCGTCAATACCCAGGCAATATCTTTCTGCCAGCGTGCTCTCACATTGTTGCTGTTCACTCCGTTCACAGCAGCTTTCGCAAATCCATTTAAAATTCACTCCGCTTTCCCGCCAGGCAATTAATACTGTGCGCCATATAGCCAGCGCCGAAGCCATTGTCAATATTCACCACGCTTGTTCCGCTCGCGCAGCTGTTCAGCATGGCCAAAAGCGCCGCAAGACCGTTAAAGCTTGCACCGTATCCAACGGACGTTGGCACCGCGATCACCGGCTTGTCCGTCAGACCGCCGATCACCGACGCCAGAGCGCCCTCCATGCCCGCCACCGCGATCACAACATTTGCGCGGGCGATCACGTCCACCTTTGCAAGCAGGCGGTGAATCCCGGCAACGCCCACATCGTAGACCTCTTCCACTTCATTTCCAAGGAAACGCGCGGTCAGCGCCGCTTCCCTTGCCACTGGCAAATCTGAAGTCCCGGCGCATGCAACCAGGATCATGCCGTTGTTCAGCGGCTGCGCAGGCCTGCCGCGGCTGATGATCCGCGCCGTCTCATCGTACTCCATATCCGGACACACGTTAAGAACCGCCTCGTATTTCTCACGGCTGCATCGTGTCCCGAAAATGTGCTCCGCCCCGTGCGCCAGCATATTTTTCACAATTCCGCAGATCTGTTCTTTTGTTTTCCCAGCACAGTAAATAATTTCCGGCACGCCGGTGCGTACCTCGCGGTGATAATCCACCTTGGCATAGCCAAGCTCCTCAAACGGCTCTATTTTAAGCATTCTCTCCGCTTCCTGCGCATCGATCTGCCCTGCTTCCAGCTGCTTTAAAATTTCCAATGTATTCACAAAACAAGTCTCCTTTCAATCGAACACGCCGCTGCGGATCCCTTCCAGATCAAGCGTCACAAACGAAAATCCCAATTCTTTTATTTTCTGAATCTGCCCGGTAAGCGCCACGATTTTTTCCATATCCTCCCGCGGCACTTCAATGCGCGCAATTTCACCATGTACACGCACACGGCACGCCGGAAATCCGGCATCATGCAGGATTTTTTCCGACGCCCCCACTTTCTGCAGCTTTTCTGCCGTCAGATGCGTATTGTATGGGAAACGGGACGCCAGACACGCCTGCGACGGCTTATTCCAGATGGCGATCCCCCACTCCTTTGCGCATACACGGATGTCTGCTTTTGTAAAACCGCACGCAAAAAGCGGCGAGACAATGCCAATCTCCTCCGCTGCCTGCGCTCCCGGACGATACACCCTCGCATCGTCCGCGTTTTTTCCGTCCGCCACTGTCTGAAATCCATTTTCTGCAGCGCACTTCTGTATCCTGCTCATCAGATGCTTTTTGCAGAAATAGCAGCGCCGCTTATCGTTCGCTGCAAACTCCGGAATCGCAAGTACATCCACATCAAGGATACGGTAATCCGCTCCCATCTCTTTTAAAAGCGCTTCCGCCTCACACACCTCCGCCTCCGGCATCATCAGCCCCCGGCAAAGCACTGCCAGCACGCTGTCTCTTCCAAGCGCACGCAGTGCCGCCGCCAGCAAAAAATGCGAATCAATTCCTCCGGAATACGCAACCGCAAGTCTGCCTTTTTCCTGCAGAAGCCGCTGCAGTTTTTCTGTCTTTTCTGTCATATCCACTGCTCCTTCAAATTAATGGCCCAGCACTTTCTGCGCCATCCGCTTACTCGATTATGCGAAATTCTTCACATGTCATAGCCGCCCGCTTACTCCTTGTCAGATTACCCGAGATTTCCACATACAGCCCCTTTTCATGCGCTTCAATTGCTTTATCATAATCGCTTTTCTCAAGCTGAACTGTCGTAATCCGTTTTTTATCATTTTCATCAAGGTAAACGACCGTAATCTTCCCCTCTTTTCTTTTTGTAACATCCGGGGATGACTCTAATTTATTTATCCTTCCAACAATTTTAGTTGAAGTTTTCTTCTTTTCCTTCAATTTTTCCGCTGCAATCGCTATCGGTTGACAGTAATCATGTGTAAGCAATATCCTGCCTGGCACATCACGTTTATTTTTCACTGCCGGAGACCACTCAGCGATAAACTCCACATTAGCTCCCTCCGAATCAAGGTTTAGACCATTTAGCGCCTCGTAGAAATTGGCGCTTATGACATTCTCCCCGCTTTTCGAAAGCAGTCCTTCTAAATTGTCCTCATCTATATACATTTTAATCTGACAGATATTTTCCATAACACGATTTGTAACCTGTCTGGTCAAAGAAGATGCGCATTGCTCCTCACCGGAAAAAATACTCAATTGTCTATAGCTTTCTTTCTCATCCAATTCAGCAAATGGGCAGACAACAGAAACCACATAGCTTCCGATTTCTGTCTGACCAAAGCGACATCCCGCCAAAAAATGTGAAACAACATCATCTGTGCATCCCTGGTGATATTTTCTCGGATGCAGTATATCCAGTGCTGCTGCCGCCAGTAATTTTTTTGCATTCTCATATATCCGGATAGCATCGTCAAACAGAATGCTCCCCGCTTCTATATTCTTTCTCTCCAGTCTGATCTTCAAAATATCTGTATTCGGATTCAGCAAATAAAGCATTACCTGCTCGACCGCCTTATTCTCTGCCTCTGCAACAGTCATGATCGCCTTATACATCGCCTCTTTGTAATCTGACAGATGCTTTTCCATAGGTATTACCACCTGATAAAAATTACCCTGCTTCTCATACTGATAAATTCTCACATATGTTTTTTTGCTGGGATATAACCTCCACCCCATATCTTTTAAATACTTTGCAAAGGCAAGGGGATTAATCTTTTCTGTCAAATTCAAAAAGTCCACTGAATAAATCACGGCCATTCCTCCCTTGCAACCTTTTCTAAAATAAGAAGCAGCATTTCCGTATTCAGTACATTCTTTTTTTCTATTCGGACGCTTACCGTACCAATCTTAGATGATTCCTGCTCCCCGGAAAATTCTGCCCAATACATACATCCTTTTAAGAGCAATTCTTCCCGGCTCCAGGACAACCACTCCTCATCCTTTTCCGGCAGCACCAGTAGCCCAAGAATAATCGGCGATGTAGCCGGCAGGCATAAATCATTATAATTCTTTACCTTTAGCTTATATGTTATGGCGTCATCCTTTTCTGCATACTGGCTGACGGATGATGTACATTTTAGCTGTATTCTCAATTCAGCATTATATTTTCTCTGACCATCCAAAGTAATTGTCTTTTTAAGTATCCCATCTGTACTGTCCGCATCATGCCGGGTGATCTCATATGCTATGCCAGCATGTGCGCACAATGCAGAAATATAACTGATACTAATGTCTTCTTTTCTCTTTGTTATCTGCATAGCATACCTCCTTTTGCATCATTATATCTCATATGCTATGATTATGTCCACATAAAATTTATGAATTAAGTGTGAATTTCAAAGAGAAAGGTGTTTGAGGCTGGCGTGAACAGCAACAAGAAAATCTCAATGTTCATACCGGCTGCGGAGCAGCGCGATCTCCCGCGTATAGCCCTCGTCATCGTTCGGCGTCTCCAGAATAAACGGGAGATGGCAGAGCTTCGGATGATTGATCACGCGCACCAGCGCCTCCAGCCCGATCTGCCCTTCGCCGATCCTCGCATGGCGGTCTTTGTGACTGCCGAGCGGGTTCATGCTGTCGTTTAAGTGGATCGCACAGAGATGCTCAAGACCGATGATGCGGTCAAACTCCTCCAGAACGCCGTCCAGATTTTCAGCAATATCATAGCCGCCGTCCCACACATGGCAGGTGTCCAGGCAGACGCCCATCTTTTCCTGCAGCTCCACCTTATCCAGAATGGCGCGCAGCTCCTCAAAATTCCGCCCGATCTCGCTGCCCTTGCCTGACATCGTCTCCAGCAGGACCGTCGTGCTCTGCTCCTTTGTGAGCGTTTCGTTTAACATCTGCGCCGTATAGGCAATTCCAACTTCTGCCCCCTGTTTCACATGACTGCCCGGATGAAAATTGTAGTAATTTCCCGGCGTGTATTCCAGCCTTTTCAGATCGTCTGCAAAGGTATTTTTCGCAAATTCCCGCAGATGCGCGTCCGCCGAGCAGGGATTTAAGGTATAAGGCGCATGCGCCACCAGCTTTGCAAAGCCCTGTTCCTTCGCAAGCTCAAGAAACGCCGCCGCGTCCGCCGGATCGATCTCCTTTGCCTTTCCGCCGCGCGGATTTCTGGTAAAAAACGCGAAAGTATTCGCGCCCAGCTTTATCGCCGTTTTCCCCATCGCAAGATACCCCTTCGAGAAGGACAGATGATTTCCTATTTTCAGCATAACAATTCCTCTCTATCACAAAATACTGTGCTTCAGAAAAGCAGGTTCACAAAGCCGATCACCGCACCGAGCAGACCGCCGATCCACACCAGCGCGTTCAGCTCTTTGCGTGAGATCTCCATGATCAGCGCCTCCAGCTCCTTTATATCAAACTCGTTGATCTTATCCTCGACAATACCAGAAACATCCAGCCGCTCGATAAAGCGCCCGGATTTCTTTTCCAGTATCTCCAGATACAGATTCCATATCTTTTCCTTGAACATATCTTTTTTCTGCCAGAGCCAGATGGCGGCCTCCTTTATCGGCTTGTCCATCCATTTCCGGTATTCATCGTCGATATAGCCCTTAATGATTTCCGGACACTGCTCCCCGATCACCTCGTCGATCCGCTGCGCAATCGTCTCCTGTGACTTGCGGATCGCCGGCTCCGCTACCATTGCCACCATGGTGTTTAAATTCGACAGAACCTCCTCGATCGCGTACTCCAGAATAGTATCCCCGATCTTCTGGGATACGAGCCGCTCCGTCACATAAGCAGACACATTATCTCCCACATATTCCACGGCGGAATCAACCGGAAGATACAGCCCTTTCTGTTCCAGAAATTCATGCACCGTCCCCTCTTCGTGACCGAGCTTTTCTATCACGCTGTCCACCTTTTTGTCAAAAGCGCCGTGCAGTGTATCCGACGCGAGCGCTTTCTGCAGCGTGTCTTTATCAAGCAGTTTATCCCCGATTACCTTGCCGATCGCTTTTGCGATGCGGGGCTGCTCCTTTGGGATCAGTCCCGGCGTAAACGGCAGGGTAAATTTGCCGATTTTCACCGGATGGAACGGGCGGAACAGCATTTTGATCGCAATCCCGTTCGTGATAAGACCGATCAGGCCGCCGATCACCGGCGCGGCAATTATTTTTAAATCTATCATTCCAACCACTCTTTTTCTATTGTTTCCTTTAGCGTTCCAGACATCTGATAAAAGTGTTCCTTCGTTTCCATAAAGCACCTCTGTTAGCTATCATACCATATTTCACAGGCTGCTGTCCATGAAATTATCCCCGTCCGGACAGCATTCAACGAATACGATAATTTCAGACTTCTTTTCTGGTTTCCCGCATGAATTTTCCGACTCTGCACACACTATTTTTTGAAAAATCAAATGCCTCGCGGGAGTCGCCAAATGGATACCTGGGCCCGTTGCCCGCGGGACTAATTATGATGTTGGGGCCAAAATCCCCGACTATGATGCGTTTACACGAAAGGAGACGTTACGTATGAAGAGAAAAGAAACGAACGAGACGATTATCGAGTCCTACGATTACCTTGGAAAGTCCGCTTCCCGGACAGACTGCACCGGCCTGATCCCCTCAGCGCTGCAGAGCGATTACGAATTGGAATCTTATGAAAGTATCTATCCGTTCCGTCCGCCGCACATCGCTGGCGAGACGGAATCAGATGCCGTTTCCGGCAGAGCAGAGCCAAACGCAAAGTCAGCTGCTATTCACTCCGTTCACAGCGACCTTCGCAAATCCATTTAACCAAAGTGAGACTTTTGTAAAGAGTAATACAAAATCCACTTGTACGAACCACCTCCTGTGATATATAATAAACTACGAGTAAAAATTATTCACAGGAGGTACATAATGGAAAAGTCAAAGGTTTATTTTACCAACCTGCGCACAGACGGAAACCACACTCTGCAGCAGAAGCTTGCGCATCTGATTAAAAAAGCGGGCATCGCCAACATTGATTTTGAGAATAAATATACGGCAATTAAAATCCACTTTGGCGAGCCGGGCAACCTTGCCTACCTGCGCCCGAATTACGCAAAGACGGTGGTCGACATCGTGAAGGAGCTGGGCGGCAAACCGTTTCTGACGGACTGCAACACGCTCTATGTCGGCGGACGCAAAAATGCGCTGGATCATATCGAGAGCGCTTATGTGAACGGATTCTCCCCGTTTTCCACAGGTTGTCACATTCTGATCGCCGACGGTCTGAAGGGCACGGACGACGTGCTGGTCCCGGTAGAAGGCGGCGATTATGTAAAGGAAGCGAAGATCGGACGCGCCGTGATGGACGCCGATATCGTCATCAGCCTGAGTCATTTTAAAGGACATGAGGCGACCGGCTTCGGCGGCGCTCTGAAGAATCTCGGCATGGGCTGCGGTTCCCGCGCCGGAAAAATGGAAATGCACAGCGCCGGAAAGCCGTCTGTAAATGCGGACGCCTGCGTGGGCTGCGGAGCCTGCACACGGATCTGCGCGCACGGAGCCGCTGTTGTGACAGACAGAAAGGCTTCCATCGATCACAATAAATGCGTAGGCTGCGGCAGATGCATCGGCGTCTGTCCGAAGGATGCGGTAGAAGCGGCAAGCGACGAGGCAAATGATATCTTAAACTGCAAGATTGCCGAATATTCCAAGGCAGTCATCGACGGCAGGCCGAATTTCCACATCAGCCTAGTGATCGATGTTTCCCCGAACTGCGACTGTCACGCGGAAAACGATCTCCCGATCGTGCCGGACGTGGGCATGTTCGCCTCCTTCGACCCGGTAGCGCTCGACGTGGCATGTGCGGACGCGGTGAATGCGCAGCCTGTCATCCACGGAAGTATCCTCGATGAAGCGCGCCAGAAGCACGATCACACCGGACACGATCATTTCCACATGAATCATCCGGATACAAACTGGAAATCCTGCATCGAACATGCAAAGAAGATCGGCATCGGAACCGATGAATACGAATTGATTGAAGTGTAAAAAATGTTTTTCTTCAGAAAATCAGCAGCCGTTTCACCGGCTGCTGATTTTCTGAGTCATCCAGGTCACCGCCATGACCACCAACACAGCATACATTGTAGAAACCAGCCGGAACACGCCATACCAGATGCGGGCTGTTCCAGGCAGGGTACATGCAACCAGCACAAACGTAACGCCGCCAATTCTGGCATTTATATAAGGTACCCCCGCCGCCTTGCACAGATACAGTGTCAGTAATACACCTGCCGCCACCATAAGCGGCATTAGCCATTCATTGGCTGCCGCCTGATCAATAAGAATTACCGCCAACGCCGTCAGCCCGCCGATCGCTGTAATAATCAAACGGTTAATGCTGGCTTTCCTGCTGGCTGGCAAATTTTCCTGGCAGCAGAGCAGGCAGGCAATGCATGACGTCATTTTCTGTACAATTTCCAGCTTCATAGTTCCAAAAGAAAAATTTACGCCAAAATGATCCAGAACCGTCGCCGTTAATCCGCAGATCAGTACCGAAACCGCAATCCGCATATCCAGAGCGGTAATTCTTTTTTCTTCTGCTCCCATCCGCTTCTCCTCTTTTCAAGATATTATGTAATCACACCTTAAAATCCTGTCTTTTCCAGCCAGTCTGCCGCAAAATCAAAGCAGTTTTTTACTGTATCGCCAAACTCGCCCGGATACTTTTGCGCATCCTCCTGTGGCGTAAAGTTATGGGAAGCCCCCCGTACAAAGGCAATCGTCTTGTCTTTGCTGGCAATATTTTCGTAAATCTGCTCCGAAGCTAAAAATTCATAGCTCCCGGTCATTCCCATAATCAATGCAGGAACCGTCACTCCCATTACATTTCCCGGCGTGCAGCAATAACTGGATTTCCATTCTATTCCGTAAATACGGCTTTCATCGTAGTAGAACCCATTTGTCCGCACCGCCGAATTTGTCAGATAGGTTCTTACCGTAGAAACGTTCGTCGCCATTTCGTTTACCGTTACCATATTTTTTGTAAAATGCGGTTTTCTAAGAGAATAAATTACTTCCGTTTTTATTGTCCCATCCGCATAAATCTGCGGCCATTCATGAATGGTGTGGCTCAGAAGGCGGATATCCTGCGGAAACAGTTTGTTATTTGGTGCCATCTGGGAACCGCCCGCCACCACAAAGGGTTCATCATCTTCAAAATTACCATTTTTTTCATCAATTGCACGCAGTCGGTCCAGCGCGGCGTCAATAAGAGCTTCATTTCTCTTTTCCTGCGCTTTCTGGTATTTGCGGATAAATTCTTCTGAATAGTGCGCACCATTTTCCGAAAATCCATTTGCCGGATCAAACAGATCAAAACCCGGTCTTAAATTACGGCTGCTGAGGTTGTCAGAAATCCCCGGCTCCAGACTAAGCAGTGTCATTACGCCGTTTCCCCAGTTTGAATCCAACAGCATAATAGCATCTGCCGCCGGAAGCTCTCCGATATCTGAAAGCTTGATAATTTTTTCTTCGTCCTGAAAGGTTTTTACTCCGTTTTCCGCCACATTCTGATATGCACTCATGAGCGTGGCGCCGCCGCTATGTCCAAGCAGAACCACCTTTTCCACTGAGTCCAGATTTTTCAGATAAGTCATCGCCCGCGCTGCATCCAGCAGCTTCCGGTCCAGTGTCTCACACGATTTTTCCACTCTGGAAGCCAGCACAGTAAACCCGCGCTTTGCCAGCTCAGGTGCCGGAACAAAGCCGTAATAAGTATCATCCGAATGCATCAGCAGGATACCGGTTCCCCGTCTCTGCTCCGGCGATACCGGCTCATATAGAATGCCGCCCTGTTCCCGTCCAAGTGGTATATAAGTATTTTTAATCTCGCAATATGTTCTTTCCATATCGATAAACTCCTTCATCATATTCCCGGCTGATAAAAAGACATATACGACGCTCCCGGCTGTTTCGGTCCCTGCCGGTGAACACGCAGTCTTCCGTCTTTCTCTATCCGGTAGACTGTCAGCTCGCCGCCTACCAGACAGGAAGACAGGATATATTTCCCATTTGGAAAAATTGCCAGACCGCGCGGTCGTACACCGGGAACCGGAAGGTTCTGCAGAACCTCCAGGCTGCCGTCCTCCTGATCTACCCGCAGTACGCCGATCACATCAGCCGCATTGATCAGTGTATACAGATATGTTCCCGTCCTGTCCATCACGAACCCCTGCTGTTCCAGCCTCGTATCCGTCTTTACCGGCAGCGACTGATCCAGTGCATTGACCACGCAGATGCGCTCTAACTGCCCATCCTCCCGATACCGGAAAGCAGTCACATAGCATTTACCATCATAAGATGCTTCATGATTCACAAACAAAAAGGGCTTTTCCGGATGAAACAATACATAGCGCGGCGAAGCGCCTTCCCGGTCTGTCAGCATCTTATTCAGCAGAATCATCTGCTTTTTTTCATAGTCAAACGTATATAAATACAGATAACCCGTTCCCTTGTCTGCTACCGCCAGCAGTCTTCCGGAAGGCGAAACGACCGCAGAATGCGGATGTGCCTCACAATCGTGTGCATGATCAATATTTTCTACCAGTTCAGCAGGCATTCCATCCTTATCCAGGCGATACACCTGCACATCCGCCTCCGGCCATGCACAGGACGTTTCCACGATTCCATCTGTCCCCCGTGAATGCCTTGCCATTGAAAAAGACAGGGAATGATGCGCCTCAAATAAATATTGTCCTGTGGAATCAATACTCAGATAAGCGGGATTCGGACATTCCGTCACCAGCCGCCCGGCTTCCTTCGCCCGCCCTGTATGCGGGTCGAGATCATATATAAAAATCCTTCCCGATGCATAGGGTGCACCCGGGAAACACGGTACTTCATTGTTTACATAAAGCTTTCCCCGCACATCATCTACCAGTGATGCATTAAACGACTCTGTCTCACTGATCATTTCCAGAAAGGTAATCTCACCTCTTTCCTGATCCACTGTATATCTGCCAAGCCCCGGAACACCGCCATGCTCATTCCACAAGCTGACATACATAAAAACTTCTCTGTTACCCATGTGTTTTTCCTCTTCTAGTTAATTTCCTTTACCCTGCAGCAGGAAACGAAATGCCCTGGCTCCACCTCTGTCAGCTCCTGCGGCTGCCGGCAGGCTTCTGTTGCATACGGGCAGCGCGCTGCAAACCGGCATCCCGGTCTGGGATTAATCGGCGAAGTAATCTCGCCTTTCAGCTGCAGACGCTGCATCGGGTGAAAAATATCCGTGGACGGGATCGCCGACAAAAGCGCTTTTGTATAAGGATGCAGCGTATTGGAAAACAGTTCTTCCGTAGGCGCTTTTTCTACAAGCTGTCCGAGGTACATCACGCAGATGTGATTTGAAATATGACGCACCACGGAAAGATCATGTGTGACAAACATATACGCAACACCCATCTGCTCCTGCAGATCCATCAAAAGATTCAGTACCTGTGCCTGAATAGAAACGTCCAGTGCAGATACCGGCTCATCACATACAATAAATTCCGGATCCAGCGCAAGCGCACGCGCGATGCCCACCCTCTGGCGTCTTCCGCCGTCAAGTTCATGCGGATAAGACTGCCGCAGGCGTTCGTCTATACCTACCAGTTCCATCAGCTTTTCCGCCTGCCGCTGTATTTCTGCTTTTCCATGATATTTTCCGGAATGCTTCAGCGGCTCTTTGATTATGGATTCAATACGGATACGCGGATTCAGACTGGAATAGGGATCCTGGAATACGATCTGCATTTTATCGCGGATCTCATTCAGCTTTTTCCCCTTTACATGAGTGATATCCTCTCCATTCAGAAAAATCTGTCCGTCTGTTGCTTCCTGCAGATGGATAATCGTCCGCCCAAGTGTACTTTTTCCGCATCCGGATTCTCCAACCACTCCCAGCGTCTCTCCCTTTTCAATCGTAAAAGACACATCATCTACAGCATGGTTTATACCTGTCGGCACTTTAAAATATTTTTTCAGATTACGTACTTCAATTAACGACATTCCACTATTCCTCCTGCTTCAGATTACAGCAACAGCATGTATGTCCCGGTTCTACCTCTATCATCGGAACCGTCCCTTTACGGCAGGCATCTGTCGCCCGCTCACAGCGCGGTGCAAATGCACAGCCCTGCGGCAGATCCGTCGGATCCGGCAGCGTCCCCGGAATCGGTTTTAGTCGCTTCTCCCCGGTATTCATACTTGGCAGGGAAGCAAACAACCCTTTCGTATACGGATGAGACGGATTCAGAAACACAGATTTTTTATCTCCGTATTCCACGATCTTTCCGGCGTAAACTACCGCCACGTAATCACTCGTCTCGGCAACTACGCCAAGATCATGCGTAATCAGGATCATGGAAGTATTATATTTTTTCTTTAAATCTTTGATCAAATCCAGCACCTGCGCCTGGATCGTAACATCCAGTGCAGTAGTCGGTTCGTCCGCCAGAAGCAGCAATGGATTACAGGCGAGTGCCATTGCTATCACTACGCGCTGTTTCATTCCGCCGGAAAACTCAAAGGGATATTCCACACTTCTCTGCGCCGGAATCCCAACCATTTCCAGCATCTCTTTGGCTTTTTTCTCTGCTTCTTTCCTGTCATAATCATTGTGCAGAAGCAGTCCTTCCATAATCTGCTCTCCAACTGTCATCAAAGGATTTAATGCTGTCATCGGATCCTGGAAGATCATAGCGATCTTCCCTCCCCTTATATCAAGCATTTTTTCTTCCGGCATGGAAAGCAGTTCTTCCCCATCCAGCCAGATTTTTCCGCCCAATACCTTTGCCGGCGGATCTGGAAGAATGCCAAGGATCGCCTTTGCAATCGTCGTCTTCCCGGCGCCCGTTTCACCGACCAACGCCAGAGTCTCGCCCTTGTTCATTTCAAAAGACACCTTATTTACTGCCTGTACAACTTTTTTTCTGGAGGTATAGATGACTTCCAGATCACGTACTGTGAGAAATGCTTTCTGTTTTTCGATCATCGTACTTTCCTCCTATTTACGCAGTTTCGGATCCATCGCGTCACGCAGTCCATCACCGATCAGATTGATCGCGAGAACCGTAAACGCAATAATCAGACCCGGAAACATGATCAGATACGGATAATTCAAAATGTGGGATCTTGCATCTGCAAGCATAGCTCCCCATTCCGGTGTAGGCGGCTGGACGCCAAGCCCGATATAAGAAAGAGCTGCTGCCATTGTGATCGTCATACCGATTCCCATCGTCGCATCAACAATTACCGGAGAAATGACATTCGGAAGCAGATGCCGGAACATAATGCTGATCTTGGAACACTTGATTGATTCCGCTGCCTCCAGATATTCTTTCGAACGTTCCGCCAGAATCTGTCCGCGGATCAGCCGCACGCCAACCGGCACATTTCCTACCGAAAGGGCAAGTACGGTATTAAAAAACCCGCTTCCGAGCACAGCAGAGATCAGAATACACAGCAGTATACTCGGCAGGGAAGACCAGATATCCATGATACGCATAATGATCGTCTCCACCTTTCCGCCGAAATATCCGGCAATACTTCCGATAATCGTTCCTACCACAGAGCCAAACACGGCTGCGCAGAGTCCAAGCGCCAGAGAATAGCGTCCCCCATAAAGAAGTCTGGTAAAAACATCTCTTCCCATACCGTCAGTACCACAGATATGACTGGCAGACGGACCTTTAAACATATTTGCCACATCCATCTCATTTACACCGTAAGGCGCGATCACCGGAGCAAAAATACAGGCAAGACAAATGATTGCCAGCATGACAAGACCGACCCGTGCGCCGGGGTTCTCCCAGAGACGCTGCATGGTTTCCGCAAACATGGAAGTTTTGCCCGATTTCATGTACCGATGGTACATTCCGTCTTTTTTCTTCATTTCTTTTTTGCCCCCTTCCGCGCACTGGAGTACTGCGCCTTAATTCTGGGATCCACAAAAGCGTACACCAGATCAACTGCCAGCATTGCCAGCGATGTAAATACCGCAAAAAACAGCACGCACGATCTTACTACCGGATAATCTCTGGAATTAATCGCTGTCAGCAAATACAGACCAATGCCCGGCACGGAAAATACACTTTCAATAACAGCAGAACCTGCTACGATACGCGCAAAACCGTTTCCGATCGAAGTGATGATCGGCATTAGCGCATTGGGCAGCATATGCCGGAATACCACGACTTTTTCACGCTGTCCCTTTGCCCTTGCCGTTGTAATATAATCCTCACGGAATACGCCCAGCATACTCGCTCTTGTCTGCCTGGCGTTTACTGCAATTCCGCCAAGTGCGCTGCATATGATCGGCATGATGTAGTACTGTGGTCCGCCGATCCCATATGCAGGAAGAATACCAAGTTTTGCGGAAAACAGCAGGATCAGCATCAGCGCCACCCAGAAATCCGGGCAGGAAATGAATATCATAGCAATTCCCATCGTCAGGGAATCCTGCCATTTTCCCTCATGCGTCGCCGCAAAAATTCCCATCAGAAGACCTATGATCAGATTCAGGATCATCGCGGAAAGACCAATAATAATGGTCCTCGGCAGTCTCACCAGCATCTCTTCAATTACCGGCTTATTGTAGACCCACGAGGTTCCGAGATCAAAATGAATGAATGTATCTACAAAATAATTTTTCAGCTGTTCAAAATAGGACTGATCCAACCCCATAATGTGCCGCAGGTTTTCTACTTCCGCAGCAGTTGCACTTCCGCCCGCGATCATTTTCGCCGGATCTCCGGGGGTAAAGTAGAGAATTGTAAAAATAATAAACGATGTACCGAGAATTATTACAATCATCCACAGCAATCTTTTTAATATATATTTTCCCATAGTCTAACTCCAATAATATAAGCGGGGCGGTACTCACCGAAGCCGCCCCTTTTCCTGTCAGTCGAGATAATAGTCGCAGGAACCTGCACGCAGGAATTCGCTCTCGCGGTAAACAAGTGATGCAAAGTCTTCACTATACACTGCATTCATTGCACTTGTAGTTAATGCGCAGTAATATCCGTTTTCCAGAATATAGTCATGCATTGCATTCATATTTTCTGTAGTATGTCCCTCCAGTGTAGTACATGTTACCAGATAATCCTGCAGCGTTTCATCGTGAATATATGCCATATTGTAGTCTGTTCCAAATTCCGTGTAATTGGTGAAACGGTTCCACTCGCCGATCTGACAGCCGCCGCCTGCATTGGTAATCAGCATATCCCACTTTGTCGGATCAAGAGAATCGGACTGCACCAGCGCTTCGTCCTCTGCGACGATCTCCGTATTGATGCCAACGTTCAGAAGAAGCGCCTGGATCATGGTCATCATGTTCTTGTCGATCTCTGTGCTGGAGCCAAGGATTCTCAGTGTCTCCCCGTTGTAGGAGGACTGCTCCAGATATTCTTTTGCCTTCTGCTCGTCATAAACAGCCATATAATTATTTTCTGCAGCTTCCCACTCCGGATTATAATCTGCGAAGAACGATGTACCAAGCGCTTTTGCCGGAAGGACAGCGCCGCCAACCGTTGATACCGCTTCATTATTGATTGCATAATATACAGCTTTCCGCAGATTCACATCACTCATCGGACTGTTTTCTGCATTATTGCCCATCAGCACACGCAGACCGCTTCCCTGCGTAATATAAACATCGTTTCCATCGGCATACTGACCGCCCTCCTGGAAATCAGCAATATTCTCTGACGGAACGTACTCGGAATACTGGATCTGTCCGGTGCTGAGCGCAATTACATGCTGCGCTGTCTCAGAAATAATGTCATATTCAATTGTCTGCACATTTGCCTCGTGCTCCGGATCTCTCAGTTCATCTGTCTGCCAGTAATCGTCATTTGCTTCCAGTACAACCTTGCTGCCTACTGTATACTCCGCCACCTTATACGGGCCGGTCGCAACCGGTGCTTCGTGAAAATTGCCTTCCTCGTACGCCTTCTGGGAGAAAATCGGGGTACGGCACCACGGCCATTCCAGATCCCCGATTCCGTCGATCGGAGAAGTCCAGGTAAATTCTACTGTATAGTCATCAATCGCCTCGACGCTTTCAAATTTATCATATTTCAATGCTTTTCCGGCATCTACCAGCGTATAGATAGAATACACTACATCACTTGCTGTAATATTGTTGCCGTCCGTATCCGTGATATAATCGTAAAGCTCTACCTGCCAGTGCAGATCGTCCACCTCGGTATACCCTTTTGCAAGAATCGGAACATATTCATTGTCACGATAATCAAACAGTGTCTCATAAAAATTGTAGTTAACGTACAGCAGGCTGTTATCACCACCTGTATTTTCCGGTGCCAGATCTTTTGGATCGCTTACCAGACCAATTGCGATCTTATCATACCGCTCGTCACTATTTGCCGTTGTTTTTCTGGATTCGTCCAGTTGTGGTCCCGCATTCTCTTCCGCCATTGCAGCAGCCGGAAAACTGCCCGCCAGCATAGCTGCCGTCAGCGAAATGCCCAATACCCGATACATTCTTCCTGTTCTCATTCTTTTTCCTCCTTTGTTGAATCTTACAATTATTTTTTGTACCCAAGCGCGCTCATGGTTTTAATTAAACAAAAAAATCTGTTTTTCCCGTGTTTTTTTGTTGATGTTATTATAATTTCTTTTGTTCCAGGAAGCAAATCATATTCCGCCCTTATTACGTCCAAAACAGAAATAAAAAAGCTGTAAACTGGCATTTTACCAAATTTACAGCTTTCTTTTTTGTTAGATATTCACAAATAAACAGACGTACATTTTCCATCTAAAACACAAGGCCCATTTCTCATCATCACTCAAAAACAGGTTCGCCATGCTCTGACCGTTCTCTCACAAACTCTATAAACAGCTTTTCTTCTTTCGAAAGACTATGATTTTTCATATAACACAGAGAAATTTCAATTTCTTTTACCGGTTCCACCTCTATCACCGCAATTTCCTCACGCATGATATAGCGGAGCGCCTTTTTCCACAAAAGCGCAATGCCCATGTTCTGTGCAACGGCCACAACAATATTGCTTCCAACCGAACCGGTAAATGCCACCTTCGGTTCGAACCCTGCTTCTCTCACAGTGTTGTAGATAATCTTGCTGATACGGTTTTTATCGCTGTCGGGAAACATCACAAAATCTTCATCCCGCAATTCTGCAAGAGAAACCTTTTTTCTTCCTGCAAGCGGATGTGAGCGATTGCAGATCATTACAAGCGAGTCCTTCATATAGGAAATTTTCACCATATCCCCTGTCGGATTTTCCTCATTCACCATAAAGCCAAGATCACACTCTCCGCTATGCAGCAGCTGCGATCCCTCATAGCTTTCATTGATATCCAGATTGATATGATATTTTTTCCGGAACTCCACCGCAAGCTCAATAATCCGGTATCCGGCGCTGATATTAATCGTCCGGCTGTTGGAAAGTGCTTTCTTCTCTAATTTCTTTTCTATTTCCCTATGGAGCTGTACTATTTTTTCGGCATAGGGAATCAGCATCTGTCCATACTCATTCGGCAGGATATTACGTTTGCTCCGGTCAAACAGCGCAACACCATACTCCGTCTCCAGCGCCCGTATATGCTTCGACAGCGAGGATGAGGTCGTGTATAACCGTTCTGCCGCCTCGCCCAGACGTCCTTCCTCTACAATTACCAGAAATTCCTCCAGATAATCTATATCCATATGCTATGCCTGTTCCCCTCCTCTCCATCTTTTCCTTTTTTATTAAGCGTCAACACTTCCGGTCAGGCTGCGCACCATGGATTCCTTCTGGTTGTCGATATGCGTGCGCATCGCGCTTCCCGCCTTCGCCGCATCCCTCTTCTTTAAAGCGCGGCGGATGGTATCGTGCTCCTCCACCAGCAGGCGATGCATCCGCTTATCCTTCAGATATTCCAGACGATAACGGTACATCTGCTCGCGGATATTCTGGAGCATCTGCTGCAGACGGCGGTTATTTGCCGCGCTGTAAATGATCTCGTGGAATGCCATATCTGTCTCCACACAGGCAAGCAGATTGTCATCCTCCAGACTGCGTTTGAAGTCATTCGCCGCCTTTTTCAGATCGCGCAGCTGATCCTCGGTAATGTTTTCGCACGCCTTCTGTACGGCAAGCTCCTCCAGCACGGCGCGCACCTCCAGCACATCCTCCAGATCCTGCAGGGTGATCTCTGCCACCACAGCGCCGCGCCGCGGCATCATATTTACCAGCCCCTCCAGCTCCAGCTTGCGGATCGCCTCCCGCACCGGTGTGCGGCTCACTCCAAGACGCTGTGCAAGCTGAATTTCCATCAGGCGCTCGCCCGGCTTTAATTCTCCTTTTAAAATTGCTCTTCGCAATGTATTAAATACCACATCCCGCAGCGGAAGGTATTCGTTCATATCCACCTGGAAATTATCGTTCATTTTCTCCTCCGTACATTATCGTTTTGTCCTTATAAAATCAGCTAAATCACGAAAAACATTCGAAATCCGCTCATACAAGATACACCTGCTTCGCGTCCTCTCCCCCGCTGAGCACGCGGTAAGCCTCCTTTGCCGCCTCTTCGTCCTCAAAAAGTCCAAAAACAGTCGGACCGCTTCCGCTCATCATTGCATTCAGCGCGCCGCATTCTATCATGGTTTCTTTGATCCGGCGGATGACCGGATACTCCGGGATAGTGACGGTTTCCAGTACATTTCCCATAAGGCGTGCAAGCTCATAAAGGTCGCCGCGCTTTAACGCCCCGATCTGTCCGTCGATATCCGGATGCTCCTTCAATTCATTCGCCCGCAGATTTCCGTACACAAATTTTGTCGATACATGGATGCCCGGCTTTGCGATCAGTATATGACATTTCGGCATGGGCGGCAGCGGCGTAAGCTTCTCGCCGATCCCCTCCGCCAGCGCGGTCCCGCGCATAACGCAGAACGGCACATCCGCCCCGATCTTCACACCGCGCGCCATCAGCTCCTCCGTGGACAGCCCCAGCTCAAACAATTTATTCACACCCACCAGCGTGGCTGCGGCGTCGGAACTGCCGCCCGCCATACCAGCTGCCACCGGAATATATTTAGCAAGCTCTATCTCCACGCCCTGCTTTATCTGAAACTCGTCCATCAGCAGCTTTGCCGCCCTATACGCCAGATTGTCCTCCCCGACCGGCAGAAAATGCAGGTTCGTCTGAACACGAATCTGCGCATCCTCCGCCGTACGGATCGTCAGCTTATCGTACAGCGGAATCGTCTGCATAATCATTCGTACTTCGTGATAGCCGTCTTCTCTTTTTCGCAGTACATCAAGACCAAGATTGATCTTCGCCTTTGCTTTCAGTTTAATTTCCTTCATCTTGTACCCCACTCGTATTTTGTATACAATTTTATTAAAATTGTATCATGTTCCGTACAGGATTGCAACCACTGTCAGCTCACTGTTTTCAAAATAATCAGCTGCGTTCCCGGCCGGACGTCCTTTTCTTCCACTTTATTCAGCGCGCATATCCGCTGCGGCGTCGTGAAATAATGCTTTGAGATCTCCCACAGGGTATCCCCCGGCTGCACAATGTATCCGACAATGCCCGGAAGCTCCTGCAGCTTCTTCAGATCCATTTCTTTTTCTTCAATATCCACAATGCACTGTTCATGGTGAACGCGCACCACAAAGGCGTTCAGGTTCACAATGATTTTCGCCTCGATTTCTTCGCTGTCGATCATGGTCGTAGATAGCTGCTCCAGATCGGTCTGCAAGGTAAACCGGCACTCCGGCGTAATATTCTTCACTTCGATGAGCTGTGTAAACGGCACTGCGCCCTCCATGACCGCATAGGGCGCCCGGTCGTCCGAGGAAACATACAGAATGGTGACAAAGACCGCGCCCTCCACCTCGATTCCCTGCTCGGTGATCGCGGTATTGTCGATGCGCACCTCCCCGCGGCTGCTGCAGGTCTGGAGCATACGCGGCTGTTTTCCGTCCAGACGGATGCGCTCGCTCGCCCGAATCTTAGAAAAATTCTTCACCAGAAGACTCTCGTAAACCTGCTGCTGTGTGACCGGCTGCAAATTGCGCACCGGGGAATAGATATCTTCCAGAATCCGCACCTGCTCCTCTACGTACAGCTTGATATCCAGGTCCAGCACTGCCTCGACGGAAAGCAGGCGGCGCTCACCGTCATAATCCTCCAGAACCTCCAGGCTGCTTTGTGAGAGCACAATGTCGATCTGCGGAATCATATCCGCCGTGCATTCTTTGCACTCAATCGTTCCCTGGAACGGCAGTGCCGTCTCCAGCCACTGCTTCGTGCGATTTTCGTCATCTCCTTCATACAGCACGAACACAAACAGCTCGCCCTTAATATCAAGCTGTCCGTCCAGCACACGGCTGTCGGTCCCGCGAAGCTGAATGCTCTCCCACAGAACGTTTGCAATATTGGGTTTATTGGAGGAAACGGTCGCCTCGTCTTTGATGCGCAGGATATCCTTTTTCTGGACGACAAGCTGCAGCAGTTCCAGATCCTTCGTCAGTGTACTCACCTCGGAAACGCCGTGCAGCTCCACCGCCGCCTGCGCGTCGTAGATTTCCTCCGTCGAGGCGGTAAACGCAAGCAGTGCCTTCAGGCTCAGCTTTCTGGAATTGATCAGCGATACATTGATGTCCTCCACGTCCCATTTCAGATGCACATTCTCCCCCGGAACGGCTCCCGGCAGGTTCTGCTTCTCCTTAAAGGACAGCTTTGCATCCAGCCTGCCAAGCGGATGCTCCGGCGTGTCCGCAATATACAGCACGCAAACCTGCAGAACGCCCGTAATGGTAATCTGGTCGACGTCCACCTGCACGTCCTCGATCTTTACCTCCGCCTTGTTCTGAATGATGCGCTCGGCGTCCGCCTGGGAATCCGGCACATTGCAGTCCTCCTCCAGTGTGATCCGGTTGACGGTCCTTCCCTTTTCGCGCATCATATGTATATTTTTCTTCAATAATTCCACAAAAAATCCCTCCCTGCATAGTCTCTTAGCAGTCTATGCAGAGAGGGGCTGAAATAGACCTTATCAGGATGCCTGCGCGTCCCGCTCATATCAGGTCATGTTCATAGTCCTCTTTTCCAAAACGGTGATAGGTAAGCCCAAATTCATTTTCCTCCACGCAGTACACATAGCAGTCATCCGCGCCTTCCCCGAAGTAAAAAACGTGTCCCATACCATCGTGTGCCCCGTCCTTTTCCACAAAGCCAACCTGCTGCCCGGCGGCGTGATCAGCAAAACACTGCCGCACATCATCAAGCGTTTTCCCCGGCGCTGTGATCACCGCCAGAAGCTTCTTTAAAAACGCCGGTTCCGGCACTTCATTTGCAATGTAAGCACACCCCTTCGACGGAATATCCAGACAATAGCGCTCGCCATTGTGAGAAATTTTCAGCTCGCCCAGCAGCGGACGCACTTCCCTGGAAAAAGCGGTAAGCGCCTCTTCCAGCTCTTCCGCGGAAATTCCTTCTGAAAGTCCCAGCAGGGATTTCAGGGACTGCGCCGGATAATAAAGCTTCATATCCTCATCCAGAAAACCGATTTTCAGCTGCCACTCCTTTACCGTATCAAAAATATGCTTCTTTAATGCCTCTGCATTCATTGATATCACATCTTTCTTTTTATTTTTCCCGGAAAACCTCTGCTTCCGGGACGTCGTTTTCATGTTCTTTCGACATCCTCATTTCCCTGCCGGCACGATCTCCAGCCAGTAACCGTCGGGATCGGCGATAAAGTAAATGCCCATCTCCGGGTTTTCAAAACAGATACAGCCCATCTCCTTATGAAGCTGATGCGCCGCGTCAAAATCGTCCACGCGAAACGCCAGATGAAACTCGCATTCGCCCAGGTCATATTTCTGCGGATGCTCCTCCAGACAGGTAAGCTCCAGTTCAAAATCGGACTGCTCATTGCCGAGATAGGCGATCACAAATCCCTCGCCGTTAATACGGCGCTTCTCTGTAAGACCAAGTGCCTTTTCATAAAATTTCTCAGATACCTCCAGATCCGCAACATTGTAATTTTCGTGAATCATTTTGAAATTCATTACCGTTTCCTCCTCGTTTTTCGTCAGATCCCCCGCCGCAGGCTGCGGGACATAACCTGCCTGTAATCTCATTGCTCACCGCGGAGCAACCGCAGGCTCCCGTAACCCGTTTCCTGCACGCTGCTCTCAAAGAATACCTTCGCCGCTTTCACAAGGTATGCGGTGTCGCGGATACCCGCCGTCTCGTAAGGCGAGTGCATCGCGAGCTGTGCAAGCCCGATATCTACCGTGGCAACCGCCACCTGCGTGCCGGAGATATTGCCGAGCGTCGAGCCGCCCAGAATATCCGAGCGATTTACATAATTCTGGTAAGGCACCTCTGCGATGCGGCAGATTTCCTTAAACACCGCCGCCGCAATGCCGTCCGTGGTGTATTTCTGGTTCGCGCTGTATTTGAGCACGATACCGCCGTTTAAGTACGGGCGGTTGGTCGGGCACGCCTTTTCCCCGTAATTGGGATGCACGCCCTGCGCATTATCCGCCGAGAGCATAAAGCTGGACGCCAGCATCCTGCGGTACTCCATCATCGTCTTTCCCAGCGCCTCGCAGATATTTGCAAGCGTGTCATATAAAAAGGTTGACGCTGCGCCCTGCCGGGTGCCGCTGCCCACTTCCTCGTTGTCAAAAACACAGTGCACCGGAATACTCCCGCCTTCCCCGGCCTCCAGGAATCCCTTCAGCGAAGAAAACGCGCACTGCAGATCGTCCAGCTTTCCGATGGAAATATATTCCCGGTTCGCACCCCAGATGCTGCCCGGCATACGGTTGTATAAAAACAGGTCGCTTCCGATCACCGCCTCCGGCGATACCCCGGCGCTCTCTGCGATCAGCGCCGCAAAGCTGCCCTTCGCCTTCTCATCCCCATAGAGCGGCAGCAGATCCTTCTGCACATTGTATTTCATACCGTCATTTGCTTCCCGGTTCATGTGGATGGCAAGATTGGGGATCATCAGAAGATCGCGGTCTACATTGACAAGCTTTGCCTTAATCTGCCCGTCCTCACGCACCATCAGACGACCAGCTACCGAGAGCGGGCGGTCGAACCAGGGCGACATCAGCATACCGCCGTACTTTTCCACATTCAGCTTTACATAATGCCCTTCCGCCTCCATCTCCGGATTTTCCTTAATCTTAAAGCTCGGAGAATCGCTGTGGCTCGCCATAATCTGAAAGCCGCAGATTTCCTTCTCCGGGATACGGAACGCAATCAGAGAGGAACCATTGCGCACCACATAATATTTTCCGCCGGGCACAAGGCTCCACGGTCTGCTTTCCAGAAGCTGTGTATAACCCGCACCGTCAAGCTGTTTGCGCGTGGATTCCACCGCATGAAAACAGCTTGGGCTTTCTTCTATAAAATCAAATAGTTCTCTTGTGAGCTGTTCGCTCATGTCGCTTCCACTCCTTTACTTCTTCTAAATGTTTTTTTACTTTCTCTTCCGCTCCCTGCGTGGTCGGGCGGTAGTATTCGCGATCCGCCAGGGATTCGGGCAGACACTGCATCGCCGTCAGCTTCTCCTCGGTGTCGTGCGCATACTGATACCCTTCCCCGTAATGCAAATCTTTCATCAACCCTGTGGGAGCGTTGCGCAGCCAGAGCGGAACCGGCTCCGCCCGGCGCTCCTTCACATCGCGCTTGCATTCCTCGCACGCCGCGTAAAGCGCATTTGATTTCGGCGCCATCGCAAGATAGGTGACTGCATGCGTCAGATGGACGTCGCACTCCGGCATCCCCAGAAAGTGGCACGCCTGGTACGCCGCCACCGCCACCTGCAGCGCCTGACTGTCCGCCATACCGACGTCCTCGCTGGCAAAACGGATAAGCCTGCGGGCAATATACAGCGGATTTTCGCCGCCCTCCAGCATCCGGCACATCCAGTAGATCGCCGCGTCCGGATCGCTGTTGCGCATGGATTTATGCAGTGCGGAGATAAGATTGTAATGCTCCTCGCCGCTTTTATCATATAAAAGAGACTTCCGGCTGATACACTGCTCCAGACCTTCATCCGTGACGGTGATTCCCTCCGCGCTGATCTCGCCGTTTGTGACCGCCATCTCCAGCGTGTTGAGCGCTGTGCGCGCGTCGCCGTTTGCAAACGCTGCGATCGCCGCGATCTGCCGCTCACTCATTTTTACGTTGGAATTTAAAAAGCCGGACGGACTTGACAATGCATTTTTGAGAAGCTGTACAAGATCCTTTTCCTCCAGCGCCTTCAGCACAAACACCCGGCAGCGCGACAGAAGCGCCGCGTTTACCTCAAAGGACGGGTTTTCCGTGGTAGCACCGATCAGTATGATGCTGCCCTTTTCTACAAACGGAAGAAAAGCGTCCTGCTGCGCCTTGTTGAAGCGATGGATCTCGTCCACAAAAAGCACGGTTCTCTGCCCCATCCGGCGGCTGTTTTCCGCCTGCTGCATCACTTCTTTGATCTCCTTGATGCCGCTCGTGACCGCACTGAAATTAATAAAATCTGCCCGCGTGTGCGCCGCAATGATCCCGGCAAGCGTCGTCTTTCCGACACCCGGCGGTCCCCAGAAGATCATCGAGGAGATCTGATCGCTTTCGATCAGCCTGCGCAGCATCTTTCCCGGACCGAGCAGATGCTCCTGCCCCACAAAATCCTCCAGCCGCGTCGGGCGCAGACGGCTGGCAAGCGGCACCGTTTTTTCTCTGTCGTCAAATAAGGTCATCTGCTCCATGGCATGTCCTCCAAAAATGTTACTGTTCACGTTGTTCACAGTAACATTCGCAAATCCATTTAAAATTCGCTCCGCGAATGGGATTTGCTCACACCTGTATCACTTTCTTACGGACTTTGCAGTGAATGCAAAGTCCTAACCTAAACAGTAACCCAAAAATCACTCTGAGCATAGTATAGCAGACAAATCAAAAAAAGTACAGTACATTTTTCGAACTTTTGTTCTGTTTTTGTAATCTGTCGTAACACCTTCATCCATCGTATAAGATTTTTTCTTTTTTTGCTCCGGTCTGGCGCAAAGTATGTTAAACTGAATTCTGCACGGGTTTGTGGCTGTGAGCAGATGAAGCAGCAACACAGTTTTTCCTGCACGAACGCGGCGAACATTTATACAGACAGAAAGGAAGATGGCACAATATGAATCATTATGTAGATTATATTCTTGAACAGGCGCAGAAGCTTCTCGCCATTGACAGCCCCTCTGGCTTTACCGGGGCAGTCTCCGATTATCTGATGGAGGAATACCGGCGTCTCGGATATTCCCCGCAGAAAACCGTGAAGGGCGGCGTTCTTGCCGACCTCGGAGGCGACGGCAACGCGCTGATGCTGCTGGCACACGTGGATACGCTGGGTGCAATGGTCGCGGAGATAAAAAGCGACGGCCGTCTGCGCCTCACGCCCATCGGAGGCTTAAACGCCAACAATGTCGAGGCGGAAAACTGCACCGTCTACGCGATGGACGGAAAAACATACGAGGGAACCATCCAGCTCGCGGACGCCTCTATCCATGTAAACAAATCCTACAATGATACCGCCCGCACCTTCGACAGCGTGGAGCTGGTGCTCGACGAACCGGTGTCCTCCAAAGATGATGTGAAAAAGCTTGGCATTATGACCGGGTGCTATGTCTGCCCGCAGCCGCGCACACGCATCACGGCTTCCGGCTACATCAAGAGCCGCTATCTTGACGATAAGCTCAGCACCGCGATCCTGCTCGGCTACGCAAAATACGTGAAAGAGGAAAACGTCGTGCTTCCGCGAAAGGTCTGGCAGCACGCCACAGTCTTTGAGGAGGTCGGGCACGGCGGCTGCGCCTCGATCCCATCTGACGTAACGGAGCTTCTCTCCGTCGATATGGGCTGCGTGGGCAGTGGTCTGGAATGCACGGAGCGCCAGGTGTCCATCTGTGTGAAGGACAGCCGCGGTCCCTATCATCACGATGTGGTAAAGGCATTAATAAAAGCAGCGCAGGATCACGGGATCGACTACGCTGCTGATGTGTATCCGTTTTATGGTTCCGACGCCGACGCAGCGCTCGCTGCCGGAATCGACGCCAGACACGGTCTGATCGGTCCTGGCGTCTACGCCTCTCACGGCTATGAGCGCTCCCACCGCGACGGCGCAGAAAATACGCTCCGGCTGCTGCAGGCATATGTCGGGTGAGGCAGCTTAATCACATAGTACGCCCGGCGTTCTCCGTGTATCATACCTATGAAATAGAAATTACTTTGTAATCCTGGTCCTCGACCGTCTTTTTGAGCAGCTCGTCAGCTACCGGCGCATTCAGGGTAACGACTGCCGTGCCCTCCTGGTGGCTGACCGCCGCCTGCTCTACCTCCGGCAGCGCTTCCAGCACCTTCTTCACTCTCGCCTCGCAGTGTCCGCACATCATTCCTTCAATTTTCATTGTCTTTTCCATCGTCTTACTCTCCTTCTCTTTTTTCTTTCTGATTTTTTTATCTCTGCCTGCATCATATATTTTGAACAGATTCAAACGCAGTGCATTTGTCACCACGCAGAAGCTGGACAGGCTCATCGCCGCCGCTCCGAACATCGGGTTTAGTTTCCATCCGTTCAGCGGGATCCACAGTCCCATCGCGAGCGGGATTCCTACCGCGTTATAGAAAAACGCCCAGAACAGGTTTTCGTGAATGTTCCGCAGAGTAGCCCGGCTTAATCGGATCGCCGCCGGAACGTCGCTTAACCGGCTCTTCATCAGCACGATATCCGCCGCGTCGATGGCAACATCCGTGCCCGCTCCGATCGCGATCCCGATATCCGCACGCGTCAGAGCCGGAGCATCGTTGATGCCGTCGCCGACCATCGCAACCTTTCCCTTCTGTTTCAGGCTGCGGATCACGCTCTCCTTTCCGTCCGGCAGCACGCCCGCGATCACCTCGTCGACGCCCGCCTGCCGTCCGATTGCACGCGCTGTCCGCTCATTGTCTCCGGTCAGCATCACCACATGAACGCCCATGTTCTGCAGCTCTTTAATTGCCTGCGGGCTGTCTTCCTTAATGACGTCCGCCACCGCGATAATGCCCGCAAGTTTCTCGTCCTTTGCAAAGTACAGCGGCGTTTTTCCTTCCTCCGCCAGACGTTCTCCCTGCGCCTTCACATCCTCCGGTATCTGCACCTTTGCGCCGATAAACTGCGCATTGCCGCCGGTTAAGGTGCTGCCCTCCAGAACCGCTGTCAGTCCGTTTCCGGGAAGCGCCGCAAAATCAGATACCTCCTGTGCTGTCATCCCCTCCGCCTCTGCACGCGCAAGCACGGCGCGCGCCAGCGGATGCTCGCTTTTCTGCTCCAACGCACAGGCAAGTGTGAGCAATTCTTCCTCCGTAAAGCCCTTCGCCGGCAGCATATCTGTCACACGCGGTTCACCGAGCGTGATGGTACCCGTTTTGTCCAGCGCCACGATTTCCGTCTTGCCGGTTTCCTCCAGGGAAACTGCTGTTTTAAACAAAATACCGTTCTTCGCGCCCATGCCGTTTCCAACCATAATCGCTACCGGCGTCGCAAGCCCCAGCGCGCACGGACAACTGATCACCAGTACGGAAATACCGCGCGCCAGCGCGAATCCGACACTCTCCCCGGCAAGCAGCCAGCCAATGATCGTTACAACCGCGATCGTGATGACCGCCGGGACGAACACGCCGGACACCTTGTCCGCCACCTTTGCGATCGGCGCCTTAGTCGCCGCCGCGTCGCTTACCATCTGGATGATCTGCGAGAGCGTGGTATCCTCTCCCACACGCGTTGCCTCACATTTTAAGAACCCCGACTGGTTGATGGTCGCCGCTGATACTGCGTCCCCCGCCGCTTTGTCCACCGGGATGCTCTCGCCGGTCAGCGCCGACTCGTTGACCGCGCTGATGCCCTCAATTACCACACCGTCCACCGGGATATTTTCTCCGGGACGGACGACAAACATATCACCCTTTCGCACCTGCTCGATGGAAACTTCCGTCTCAACGCCGTCGCGCAGAACCGTCGCTTTTTTCGGTGCCAGCTTCATCAGCCCCTTCAGGGCATCCGTCGTTTTGCCCTTTGAGCGCGCCTCCAGCATCTTACCCACCGTGATCAGTGTGAGGATCATCGCCGCCGACTCGAAATAAAATTCATGCATATACGACATGACGCCCGCCATATCTCCCTTTACCTGCGCATCCGTCATCGCAAACAGCGCGTAGGTGCTATATACGAAGGACGCCCCGGAGCCGAGCGCCACCAGCGTGTCCATATTGGGCGCGCCGTGCAGCAGCCCGCGAAAACCGCTGATGAAAAATTTCTGGTTGATCACCATGATGATCACAGTGAGAAGAAGCTGCAGAAGCCCCATCGCCACATGATTATTTTCAAAAAAGGACGGCACCGGCCAGCCCCACATCATATGCCCCATCGAAAAATACATCAGAACGATCAGAAAACCGACGGATGCCCACAGACGCTTTTTCAGAACCGGCGTCTCCCTGTCCTTTAAAAGCTCCTCATCATTCGCGGCTGAGGCTGCTTTTCCGTTGTCGTGCGCTCCCTTCACAGATGCGCCGTATCCCGCTTCCGTGACCGCCGCTATGACAGCGCTATCGGAAGCGGTGCCCTCCACCCCCATGGAATTCGTCAGCAGGCTGACCGAGCACGCCTCCACCCCCGGCACCTTCGATACCGCTTTTTCCACGCGCGCGCTGCACGCCGCGCAGCTCATACCGGTTACTGTATACTGTTTCATGGATTATCACTCCCATCTTCTACTTCATTAATTTCTGCAGCACTGCCACCAGCTCGTCCACCGTCTCTTCTCTGCCCTCATGCAGGTCGCGGACGACGCAGGTGCGGATATGATTGGCGAGCAGCACCTTATTGAAGCTGTTTAATGCAGCGTTTGCCGCCGCCACCTGCACCAGAATATCCGGGCAGTAGGCATTTTTCTCCACCATTCCTTTGATGCCGCGTATCTGCCCCTCAATGCGGTTCAGGCGATGGATCAGATCCTTATATTCCTTCTCACTGCGCTCTTTTGTCCTGGCGCAGCAGCACTCCTTTGCTTCCTTTTCGTTATAGGTTGCCTCATTTTGTTCTTTCATATGCGCCTCCTTATACCCTTATGGGGTATATTTGCATTATATACCCTCACGGGGTATATTGCAAGTGAATTTTTCAAAAAAATTCGCCCATATGCGCTGTAAAGGCACATATAGGCGAATTTCTTTCCGTCACTCAAACATAATCGTCTCGTCCAGTCCCTCCGTTTTGATGACAATATACGGATAGGAGGCTTCCTCCTTAATCTCCGTTCCGCTCTGCGGACCGATCAGCTCAAATTTCACATGGATACCGTCCTCAGCAAGATAAAACTGCGGTACGGAAATGCTGTACCCGCCGGTTTTCTGCTCTCCAAAGCCCCGCGCTATGTAAAGATAGCCTTCGTTCTGGTAGCTCAGCTTCATCTCTTTTTGTTTGTTCTCCTCAATCACCTCGGCAAGCGCCTTCGGTATGTCGCTCTCCTCAAGAACCGTAAATTCCAGATCACGGATCTTTCCCTCCGGCTCTGTCTCCCCGCATCCGGCAAGCAGCGCAGTCACTCCCAGCAAAAGCAGACAGAAACACACTCTTTTCCACAAATACTTCATGGCTTCCCACATTTCTTTTTTATATGCTTATGAAGCAGTTTCGCCGCATATGCTTCTTCACAGTTAATTCATAAAAATGAATTTGCTTTTCCTTTGCTAATCCATTACAATGAGAGCAGATTCAGACATTTAAAGAAATGGAAAGCGAGGTTGTATTATGTTAAAGAAAAAATTTGCCGCGGCGCTGTCCTGCGCTGCCGTTCTCTTCACCCTCTCCGGGTTTTCCGCCGGAGCAATGCTCTGGGACAGCGACAAGCTTCCGACAGAGGTTCCCGCGTTCACCACGCAGGATATCGAAGGCAACAAGGTGACAGAGGATATTTTTGCAGATAAGGATATTACGATGGTGAATGTCTGGGGCACCTTCTGCTCTCCCTGCATCGCCGAGATGCCGGAGCTTGGCGAACTTGCGCAGGAGCTTCCGGAGAACATGCAGATGATCGGACTTGTCATCGACATTATGGATCAGAAGAATGAGGTTTCGCAGACGAATCTTGATCTTGCCGGTCAGATCACGGAAAAGGCGGACGCCGGATTTACGCATCTGATCGCCAATGAAGATTTTACAGAGTTTCTTTCTTCCGTGACCGGCGTGCCCAGCACCTTCTTTGTTGATAAGGACGGCAAAATCCTCGGACAATGGATCGAGGGCGCAGACGTGGACGCTTACCGTGAGCGCATTGAAGAATATAAGGCAGAATACCCGGATACAGATGCAAATCAGGCAGCGCCGGCAGACGCAGAGCAGGCAGAATCGGCAAAGACAGACTCTACGGAGCAGGCAGATGCGTAGCCGCACAAGGCATCTGCTGCAGGCGGGCGCGCTTGCTGCCGCTGTGCTGTTTCTTATTTACGGCGTCTCGCGCGGCGAGGTGGCGCTCGTTCTGAACAAGGCAATCTATATCTGCATGGAATGCATCGGACTGGGGTAACTACATATGAAATTTACAAATGCTGTAAAACGAAAGCTGATCCAGATCGCCGCGTTTGGATTCTCCAACATTCACCTTGGAAATTTTAAAAGCGGCAGCCTGTACACCGGCTCCTGGAAGCAGTTCTGCAATCCGGGGCTGAATTGCTATTCCTGCCCGGCGGCGACGCTCGCCTGCCCCATCGGTGCGCTGCAGGCAGTCAGCGGCTCCATGAATTTTAAATTCAGCTTTTACGTGGTTGGGTTTTTACTTGCAGTCGGCGTGCTCTTTGGGCGCGCGATCTGCGGCTTTCTCTGTCCTTTCGGACTGCTGCAGGAGCTGCTGCACAAAATCCCGTTCCCAAAGCGAAAGCTGCCAAAGCCTCTGCGCTATCTGAAATACGCGATACTGGTGATTTTTGTCATTTTGCTGCCGATCGTGGCCACCGATTATATGGGCATGGGAAAACCAGCATTCTGCGAATTTATCTGCCCTGCCGGGACACTGGAGGGCGGTATTCCGCTGCTTCTTTCCAATCCGCGGCTCCGGGCCGTTATCGGGGAGCTGTTCAGTCTGAAAGCGGCGATCCTGGTTCTGACGATCGTCGGCTGTATGTCCATTTACCGCTTTTTCTGCAAGGCAATGTGTCCGCTTGGCGCAATTTACGGACTGCTGAATAAGATCAGTATTTATCATCTGGAGGTAGACGAAAAAAAATGCGTGGGCTGCCAGAAATGCGCCCACGTCTGTAAAATGGATGTTGATCCGGTAAAGCATCCCGATTCTGCGGAATGCATCCGCTGCGGCGAGTGCCGCGATGCCTGCCCTGCGCAGGCGATTTATCTCGGATTCCGGCATCCTGCAAAAGCTGGCGAAAACAGTGCGCCTTCTAAAAAATAAACTGCACGAGCAGCATATAGAGAACCGTTCCGCCGGCGATCGAGAGAAGCATCTGCCGTTTCCACAGATGCAGCGCGATCACTGCCGCAATCGAGATCAGCTCCGGCAGGGCATGACTTCCGGAAAAAACGGAAACATTTTTCAGGCAGTAGATGATCAGCATTCCAAATACTGCCGCCGGAAGCACCTTGCCGAGATACTGTATATATTTAGGCGTCGGTTTCCCTGCCGGAAAGAGCAGAAACGGCAGGAACCGCGTCAGCATCGTTCCCAGGACAACTACACCGATCGTTATGATCTGCTGCGTGAGCGTCATAGCTGCACCGCCTCCTCTCTCTCAAATTTCCCACGCAAAAGCGTCAGTACGCCGAGTATTCCCAGCATGGACGGGATGATAAAATTGTCAGCCCCGAAAGCGACCAGGCACAGAAGCGATATCGCAATTCCCAGGAGCGCGCTGGTGTGATCTTTATCCTTCAGCCATTGCTCCATAAAGATCACCACAAACATTGCCGTCATTACAAAATCCAGTCCCTCCGTGTTGAAGGTCAGAAAAGAGCCGAAAATCCCGCCAAGCGTCGCTCCCAGAAACCAGTAGCACTGGTTGAGAAGGGTGACGGCGGTCATAAACCAGCCGCGGTCCACGTCCTCCGGTATCTTCGCGGTATAATTGATGGAAAATGTCTCATCACACATTCCAAAGATCAGATAAAACTTTTTCCAGCCTGTCCCCTTAAATTTGTCCAACATAGAGATGCCGTAAAACAGGTGGCGCGCATTGATCATCAGCGTCATCACAAACGCCTGCAGCGGATCGAATGCCCCGAGAAGCATATTGCAGGTAACAAATTCCATGGAACCGGCGAAAATCGTGATACTCATCACCATCGGATACCAGAAGCTAAACCCCGATACATTCATATAGATCCCGTAGGTCAGACCGAGAAACCAGAACCCGGCAAAAATCGGAATGGTATGCGGAAACGCCGTAATAAACGCCTTTTTTATCTTTTCCACTCTCGACCCCTCACTCCATCTGCAATTCTACATAGTCTTCCGGGATTTCCAGATTAAGCTTTTCACAAATTTCCTTATTGTATTCCTTCGTTACCTCCGGCGCATATTCGATCGGCATCCCAGAGATATCCTCTCCGTCCGCAAGAATGCGGATCGCCATCTGCCCGGTGGTATAACCGAGATCATAATAGTCAATGGAAAGCGTCGCCACCCCACAGCTCCGGCAGATGCCTTCCTCCCCGGCAACTACCGGGATCCCCGCCGGAATGCACACGTTGGCGATCAGCTCCGCATTCGCCGCCGCAGTATTGTCCGTCGGGACAAAGATCACATCGCATTCCTGTGTCGCGCTTGTGGTCACGGAAGCAAGATCATTGGAATCCGCAAAGCCAAATTCTTTGCAGGTATAGCCGCGCGCCTGCAGCTCGTCCGTCATCACGCCAATCTGATACTCGGAGTTCGGCTCTGCCGAGCAGTAGAGAAGCCCCACCGTCTCTGCCTCCGGAAACAGCTCCTGGATCATTGCCGCCTGCTGGTCGAGCGGGGCAAGATCGGAGGTGCCTGAAATGTTTCCGCCTACCGTGCCGTCAAAATCATCCAGCTGCAGCGCCGCCTCATATTTTGTGACCGATGTTCCCAGTATCGGGATCTGATTGGTAGCGGTGGCTGCCGTCTGCAGGGAAGCCGTGGCGTTTGCCAGGATCAGATCCACATTTCCCGCCACAAAATTATTTATAATCGTAGAGCACAGATAGAAATCGCCCTGCGCATTCTGCTCCTCAATGATAACACTATCGCCGAATTTCTCCGTCAGCGCATCCTTAAAGCCCTGTGTCGCACTGTCCAGCGCTTCATGCTGTATCAGCTGACAAATGCCGACATGAAATGTCTCCTCCGCCTGTACCGCACCTCCGATGCATCCTGCCATTGCCGCCGCAGCGGCTGCCGTCATCCAGAATCTTTTTTTCATCCTCTCAATCCTCCCAGTCAAGTTCTTCCTGCCGCCGTATCAAAGAGTCCTGATGCCTCCTGTCCGGCAACATTACAATCTATAAGGATAGTATAATGCGGTTTTAGCAATTTGTAAAATTATTTCTGATTACATCTGATATAACCCAACGCTTCCTCCCGGCTCAGCGAAAAATATTTCTGTAGTTTGTCTGCAATTGATTCCGTTGTTTTTCCCTCCTCCTGATTTTCCCGTATCATCGCCCCGATTCCCCGACTGAGTCCCTGGCTTATTCCCTGACTTATTCCCTGGCTTATTCCAATAATTTTTCCTTCTTCTACTCCAGATTTATAATGGTCCTCAAACGCTTTGCACATAATTGCCCGCTCTCCTTTCCTTTTTAAATCATTATAGTAATCCAGATGTCCTGTCAATGCAAAAATCAGACGATTGGTATCCTCCGGCAATGCTTCGTATATATCCCGTTTTTCCTGTAGATAACGCTGCATTTCTTTTTCGTCATTCCGCCTTTGCAGAATTTCAAATACCTCTCGCCAGCCTCCCGAAAACCATGCCGCATCCACATTTTCCGGCGTAACCAGAAGCATGGCATATGGTCTGACATACTTTTTCAACCACTTAAACTCCTCCGGTATCTTCACCATATCAGCCAAATCTGTCGGTCCGCTCCAGATTTGTGCTCCATAATAAAACACGATAGTGATTACCGGTGCCAGCACACCGTTTACAAAGTCACAGAAATGCCGGCTGTTTTCCTGATACTCTTTTAAAATAATATCTTTTTCCTGCAAATAAGCTCCTCCATGCATTCATTTTGATTTTTCTGAAATGTGCAGCCGAACGGCTTTGAATTGTAATCCAGAAACTACAGATAACACATTTTCAATGAGCTTATCATATCACAGATCCTTCCATTTTGCAATATTTATTTTAATGTTGTATATTAATTATAATATGTTATTGTTTATAATGCAAGTAGAAAATAAATTCCTTTTTCCAAAATACTTGCCACCAGACCGGTTTTTCTGTATACTAAACACAGCACAAACGACCGGGCACCGGGAGCAGACGCAAAAGTGCGTCATTGCCCGGCGCCGTGTATGTTTCAAGGGAGGCTTTGTATATCATGATACGTTTTCTCATTGTTGCAGTTACTGTTATCGGTTTTCTGATTCTTTCCATTCCAATTCTGATTGTGGAATGGATCATCGGAAAATTCAATCCGCGCGCGCGGGATATTTCTTCCCTGCGGATCATTCAGGCCGTGTTCCGGTTTATTCTCTGGGAAACCGGGGCGAAAATCACGGTAATCGGTTACGAAAATGTTCCAAAGGACGAAGCGGTTCTCTATGTTGGAAACCACAGAAGCTATTTTGATATTCTGATGACCTACTGCCGTTGTCCGGGACTGACCGGCTACGTGGCAAAGGACAGCATGGAAAAGATCCCGCTGCTCTCCACCTGGATGAAGCGTCTGCACTGCCTGTTTCTGAACCGGACGGATATTAAACAGGGATTAAAAACAATCCTCACCGGTATCCAGAAAATCAAAGACGGAATTTCCATCTGCATCTTTCCGGAGGGCACCAGAAACCATGAGCCGGAGCTGCTTCCATTTAAAGAAGGCAGTCTGAAGATGGCGGAGAAAACAGGCTGTGCGATCATTCCGATGGCGATCACAAATTCCGACAATATTTTTGAAAATCACATTCCAAAAATCAAACCGGTGCATGTCACCCTGGAATATGGCAAGCCAATTTATCCGAAAGAGCTGAGCAAGGAAGAGAAAAAATTTCTTGGCGCCTATACCCGCAGTGTGATCCAGGACATGCTAAACAATCATACAGTTTCCTGACAAATTTATCAAAAAACCAAGGAGCCGCGGCATTTCTGCCGCAGCTCCTTTTTAACGTCTCCAAGCCATAATCCTGTTATCCAAAAGCTTCTCCTGGAAATTTCCCATCTCTTCCTAGAAATTTCCCATCTCTTCCTCGAAATCCGCAAATTCATCGAGCACTTCCGCGTCAGGATCTTCCGCGCTGCTCTCATCAAATTCAAGCTCTGCTCCATCCGCCGCATCCGGCTCATCCAGGCTCTCCGCGTCTGCAGCTTCCTGCTCAGCCCCGGTATCCTCTACTTTATAAGCATCCTCCAGAACTCCCATGATGCGATCGTAAAGAACCACCTTATCCGCGTCCTCCAGATAGCTGTCTGCAAGGAAGTTTTCGGAATCCATAAAGATCAGTCTTCTCACGTATTTATCGAGCTGCACCATCTCCTCATCCTCATAGGATTTATCCGGCGCCTGTGCTTCGGTATCTGCGATAATCGTCTGGCTGATCGTCGGATCTACTGCTTCTTCCATCTCTACGGAATCCACGCCCAGCGTCAGCACCTTTATGAGATACTGCTCTACCTTCTTCGGAAGAACCTGCGCCGCTGTTTCCGTAAGATATACCTGCGACGTGCCGTCCTCGCTGCTGATCGTCGTGCTGCTAAACGCAAGATCCAGATCCGCCTTCACTTCATCATAAAGTGCACGGTCCTCACCCTGCAGATTTTCCTCTGCCACAACGACCGGCTCCTCAAACAGCTCTGTTTCCGTTGCTTCCGTCTCCAGCGCTGCCGGTTCTGTTTCCTGTGCCTCCGTCTCCAGCGCTGCCGGTTCCGTTTCCTGCACTGCCGGGTCGGTCTCCTGCGGCGCCTCCGTCTCAGACGCACCGTCGATATTATCCAGGATCAGCACATCGTCACCCTGCTGTGTCTCGGTCTCTTCCGGAAGCGTCTCTTCTGCTTCCGTTTCGTCTGTCGTAAATACCGGATCTTCTATGTTGATCGTTCCGTCATCGGTTGCTTCCGGGATGCCGAATTCATTTTCCGTCTCCTGCTCAGACTGCTCCTGCACAGTCTGCGTGGTGTCCTCCTCGGAAACAACATTTCCGTCGCCCTCCAGTGCCGAAGGATCGGTATTATCCAGAATATTGTCTTCCTCTGTATCGTCAACCACGATCACTGCGCCGTCATCATCCTCTTCCAGATCCGCCTTCGCAGCTTCCTCCGCAGCCGCTTCCGCTTCCTGTGCGCGCTGCTCAGCCTCCTGCTGCTTTTCCTCAGAAGCGCCCGCGTCGCCGGCTACGTTTGCCTGTACGCGCTCCAGCGTTGCCTGCAGCTGGATGATATCGTACTCCTGCTCCGCGATCTGCTGCATCAGCTCTGCGATCTCTTCGCTCTGATCGTCATTAATGGTGATGTCGTAATCATTTGACACCTCATTGACGATATTCGTGATTTCTTCAATATTTGTAACATTCTTTTCAATAACCTGGATCTTCGTCTCGTTGATCACCGCAGTCGCCTTGCTCTGTCCGACCTCGTTCGCCAGGTTTCCGGTCGTCACCAGCTCCTGGTTTGCAAGCTCTACTTTAACGGGATCAAGCGTCTGTTTGCTCGCCTGCTCGTAAGCCATGATAACGCCGGTGAGCGCTCCGGTGCCGGATACCTTAAACGGGCATGCCGCAACCACCTGGCAGTTTGTCACGCCGGAGGTTGACAGGGTGGACGCGATCATGTTGCATGTTACCCACTCCAGATTTGCCGTCTTTACCTGGATGCCGCCCGAGCTGGTCGGCGCTACCAGCGCACAGCTGTATGTATAGTTTCCGATCTGCTCCAGCGGAACATAAGAGCCAAGATGGTTTCTCTCATCGGTATTGTTGATGTAAATAACATCTACGCCATCATAGGTCACGCCGAAATACCGCATCATGGTGTCCTTCTGATCCTGCGACAGATCCGCGCCCAGCGTAACTACCTTGCGGCTGTCCGCCATCGCCGGAACCGCACTGACAAGCACAGTCGCCAGTGCAAGAATCATACTGCTGACAAGTTTCTTCTTCATATCCATATCCTCCTTATAAATTATCTTTTTGTAAGTGCCTCCACAATTTTTTCAAAATGCATTGCATGGGACGCCTTCACCAGCACGGTGTCGCCAGCCCGGATAACTCCTTTCATCGCTTCCAGAGCTTCGTCTACCGTATCCACCGTGATCACCTGCTTTCCCGGATCGAGCTGCCGGATCGTCTCCGCCATACAGCGGCACAGCGCTCCAACACAGAAAAATACCGGTATATCCAGCTCAGCGGCAAATCTTCCGACCTCCTCATGAAGCTGCCGCTCTTCGCCGCCAAGCTCCCCCATGTCTCCGAGAATCGCCACCTTCCTGCCCGCGGCGTCCGCAAGCACGCCCAGAGACGCCTTCATCGACATCGGATTGGCATTGTAGCAGTCGTCCACTATCGTGATGCCATTTTCTTCGATAATGTGGAATCTGCCGTCAAGCGCCTGCAGCTTTTCGATACCGCGCCGGATCTCCTCATAACTCATGCCAAGCGCCCTGCCAACTGCCGTTGCAGCCAGCGCGTTCAGCACCATGTGATATCCGGGAATGGGAATCGTCACAGCAAAGCTTTCTGTCCCGTCATGAATTTTGCACTTTACTCCCTTTAAGCCCACATTTTCGATGTCTGTTGCACGGATGCCGCGCTCACTCTCAATGCCGAAAAACTGCGGCACGATTTCTTTGACCTCCTTTAATGTGGACAATTTATCATCATCCCCGTTCAGAACGATTTTTCCGTCGGGGGCAATGAAATCAAATATTTCCGACTTCGCCCGCAGCACGCCGTCGCGGTCGCCCAGAAACTCCAGATGACAGGTGCCGATGTTCGTGATCACGCAGATATCCGGTCGGGCAATCTTACTTAAACGGTGCATTTCTCCGAAATGGTTGATACCCATCTCCAGAACCGCCACCTCATCCTCCTCGCGCAGTCCGAAAACAGTGAGCGGCAAACCAAGCTCATTGTTGAAATTGCCGGGCGTTTTCAGTACCCGGTATCTTTCCGAGAGTACACTGGCGATCATCTCCTTCGTGCTGGTCTTTCCGACGCTGCCGGTGATCCCGACCACCTTTACAGCAAGCTGCTTCCGGTAAAACTCTGCGATCGCCATCAGCGCCTTTAAGGTGGATCCCACGCGGATATACGCGCCTTTTTCCTCCTCCGGCTCCTTTTCACAGAGCACGCAGAGCGCTCCCTGCGCATAGACCTGCGGAATGAACCTGTGACCGTCCACATGCTCTCCGGGAATCGCTGCAAACAGACTGCCCTCCTTCGCCTTCCGGCTGTCGGTGACGATGTCGGCCACCTCCCGGGTGCGGTCAGCGTCGCTTCCGACATATATGCCGCCGCAGGCTTTTGCAATATTTTCCAATGTGAGATTTTTCATAAAATTACCTCGACACCTCAATCAGTTTTTCGCACAGATCCGCAAAGCTCATGCCGACTGCCGCTGCCTCCTGCGGAAGCAGGCTGGTCGGCGTCATGCCCGGAAGAGTGTTTGCTTCCAGACAGTACATGCCGCCGTTTTCATCCATCATAAAATCCATGCGCGCGTAGCTTTCCAGGCGAAGCGTATGATACGCCTTTACAGCGATCTCCTGCATCTTTTTTGTAAGTTCTTCACCAAGCGGCGCCGGACACGTCTCGATCGTACTCCCTGCCTGATATTTGTTTTTGTAATCGTAGAAACCGGAAATCGGGGCGATCTCCACGATCGGATACGCCTCGCCGTCGATCACGCCTACCGTATATTCCTTTCCGCTGATGTACTGCTCCACGATCAGCTTATCCTCGTAGGTAAAGCCGTTTCTGACTGCCTCTTCAAATTCCTCTTCTGTATTTACAATGTAAACGCCCACGCTGGAACCGCCGCACGCCGTCTTTACCACGCACGGAAGTCCTGCGCCAAGCTCCTCTGCGCTCTTCGGCGCATCCGTTTTTTCAATGATCACGCCTGCCGGAGTCGGCACGCCGTTTTCACGGAACATCTGCTTCGTGATGGTCTTATCCATCGCAAGCGCGCTGCCGAGATAGCCGCTTCCGGTATAGGCGATGCCAAGCAGGTCAAACGCCGCCTGGATCCTTCCGTCCTCGCCGCACGCTCCATGCAGCGCCAGAAATACCATATCTGCCGCCCTGCACACATCAAGCACGTTCGGACCAAAAAATCCCCTTTGCGCCGCCTTTATCTTCCCGATTGAATCGTTAAAGCTTCTTATGTACGCCGCCTCGCGCTCAACGTCATATTCCTGCGCAAATGCGGTTTCCGCCTGCAGACCTTCCTTTCCGCAGAACACGTCAAGCAGGATCGCCTGGTGCCCTTTGCTGCGCAGCGCCTCGCACACCTTGGTGCCGGACACAATAGAAACGTCGCGCTCCGTGCTGGTTCCTCCTGCCAGAACTACAATTTTCATTCCTTCCATCTCGCCTCCCTCTTTATAGGAAACGACAAAACGATTCTCGTTTTCCTCGTTTGCTATAAGTATACCTAAAAGGAAGTCACAATACAAGTGTATCATCACTTCCTTTATCTTAAATATTTATTAGTTTTTTATTTATTTTCTAAAATCTTATCAATGCTTACCAGCTTGACGCTGAGGACGAAAATCTCCGCCGCGACCGCCAGCTCTTCCGGCGTCGGGTAGGACGGCGCGATACGGATATTGCTGTCCTGCGGGTCCTTTCCATACGGGTAGGTAGCGCCCGCTTCCGTCATGACAAGCCCTGCCTCCTTTGCCTTCTGCACGATCGCTTTTGCGCAGCCCGGCAGCGCATCGAAGGAGATGAAATAGCCGCCGCGCGGACGGATCCAGCTTCCGATCTCCAGACCGCTCAGCTCTGTATCCAGCACGTTCAGCACCGCCTCGAATTTCGGGCGCATGATGTCGGCGTGTTTCTTCATGTGGTTCACCATTCCGTGAATATCCTTGAAGAAACGCACGTGACGAAGCTGGTTCAGCTTATCATGTCCGATCGTCTGGATGCGCATCTGCTTGCGGATGTACTCCAGGTTTGCCGGGGACGCCGCGATCGCCGCCACGCCGGAACCCGGGAAGCTTACCTTGGAGGTGGAGCAGAATTTAAATACCATATCCGGGTTGCCCTCTTTTTTACATTCCATCAGGATCTCGATCAGATGATCCTGCTTGTCGTCATACAGATGGTGGATGCCGTATGCGTTATCCCAGTAAATACGGAAATCCTTCGCCGCCGGCTTCAGGCGTGCAAAACGGCGCACCGTCTCGTCAGAGTAGGTGATACCCTGCGGGTTGGAATATTTCGGCACGCACCAGATGCCCTTTACCGCTTCGTCGTTGTTGACGTATTCCTCGACCATATCCATATCCGGTCCGTCCTGCGTCATCGGTATATTGATCATCTCGATGCCAAAATATTCCGTGATAGCAAAATGACGGTCGTATCCCGGCACCGGGCAGAGGAATTTTACCTTATCCAGCTTGCACCACGGCGTGCTTCCCATTACTCCGTGTGTCATGGAGCGTGCAACGGTGTCAAACATGATGTTCAGACTGGAGTTTCCGTAGATGATGATCTGATTAGCGGGAACCTCCGTCATATCTGCAAGAAGCTGCTGCGCCTCCGGGATACCATCCAGAACGCCGTAATTTCTGCAGTCTACGCCTGTTTCACATTTTAAGTTGGAAGTACTGTTCAAAACATCCATCATACCCATCGCAAGGTCGAGCTGCGCTGCCGAGGGTTTTCCTCTGGACATATCCAGGTGCAGGTTCTGCGCCTTGATCTGGTCATATTTCTTTTCAAGCTGTTTCTTCTCTTTCAGTAATTCTTCCTTGCTTAAATCCTTGTACGCTGCCATTTTTTCATTCTCCTCCTGTGATTTTATAATATAATGATGCCGCGCATCATTACTGCCTTAAATAGATCCCCTGTGACTCGATCCAGTCGTCGATATCCTCGATGCATTCCTGCGCCCAGGTCGGACTGAGTTCCTTCGCCGCAGTCTCCTTTAACGCCTCTTTTTCCTGTTCCTGTTTTTTCTTTTCTTCACTCATGCGTAAGCCCCCTTTTCCTGCAGACGGCTGCGCACACAGAAACGTCTGCATATTAATCTTTTTCTTTTCGGTTGAAGAAGCCCTCCTGTCCAAGCTCCTGCGTCTGCACGCTTCCGCGCACCTTAAACTGAAGCTCCGGGTTCTTGATGCTCACCCTCGTGTGCTCCGGCACCGAGGAGGTGATAAATGCGTTACTTCCGATGACCGCCCCTTCTCCGATAATGGTCTCTCCTCCCAGAATGGATGCCCCGGAGTAAACGGTCACATTGTCCATGAGCGTCGGATGACGCTTCGCGCCGCGCAGCGACTGTCCGCCTCTCGTGGAAAGCGCACCCAGAGTCACGCCCTGGTACAGCTTTACATTTTTGCCGATGACGGTAGTCTCGCCGACGACCACGCCGGTACCGTGGTCGATAAAGAAATACTCGCCGATCGTCGCCCCCGGATGGATGTCGATACCGGTGAGGTTGTGCGCGTACTCCGTCATGATCCGCGGGATCATCGGTACTCCCAGGATATGAAGCTCGTGCGCGATGCGGTTGACGCTGATCGCGAATACGCCCGGATAGGAAAAAATAACCTCATCCGTGTTGAACGCCGCCGGGTCGCCGTCATATGCCGCCTGCACGTCCTTCGCAAGCATCCCGCGCAGCCACGGCAGACGCTGCAGAAATTGCTGCACGATCTCCCCCGCCCGGCAGCGGCACTTTCCCTCCGCCTTTTCTCCCGCACATTCCAGCGCTTTCGCCACCTGCTTCGTCAGCTCGTACTCGATGTTTTCCAGAAGCTCGCCGACATGGTAGCGCACCGTCTCGCTTTTCAGTTTCTTGTACTCAAAATATCCCGGGAACAGTATCTGACGCACCATATCGCATATTTTGATGATCATCTCCCTGTTCAGCCGGTTGTCAGAGTCAATGTTGCTGATAACAGAATATTCCCGGTAGCTGTCCAGCAGAGAATCAACCAGCGCTTCCATCTGCGCTGCCTGTAGATTATTCATGTGCTGCTCTCCTAAAATCATTTTGCGGATAGTATAGCACATTTTAAAAAAAAGAGCAAACCATATCTCAGATTTGCCCCCTTGCACATATTTATTCTATAGCAGGTCGCCTTTCCTGTCAAACATTTTCATTATCCGTCATTATCCGGGCCGTAAAAACATTTATTTTTTCCTTGACATCCCGGTGAAGATACTATATAATTTCTGTTGTTGCAGGAATGCAAATGTTATTTGCGCATCTTTCCTGTATGCCCAGATAGCTCAGTTGGTAGAGCAGAGGACTGAAAATCCTCGTGTCACTGGTTCGATTCCGGTTCTGGGCATTTTCAGTTAAATATTTTCTGCGGGTGTAGTTCAATGGTAGAACACCAGCCTTCCAAGCTGGATACGTGGGTTCGATTCCCATCACCCGCTTTTTTGCTGCAGAAAATGCCGCCCGCAGGGTTTGTCCCCACGGACGGCTTTTTTTTTGCATATGCATACGTTTATGCGCACAGTCATGCGGCTCACAGAACCGTCGAAGCCAGACTTTTATTCCAGATATAAGAACGGATCGACCGGCTTACCTTCCTTCTGCATCTGGAAATACAGGTTGCTTCCTTCCTCACAATAATATTTGGTCGGCTCGCTCACATATCCGAGAAGCTGTCCCTGTTCCACCACGTCGCCCTCGGATACTGCCAGTTCTTTGAGCTGCCCGTAGATCAGGCTGTAATTGTTTCCCAGATTCAGTTTCAGTGTCGTTCCGGTTTCCTCATTGACACCGATGGATTCCACGATTCCCTTTGCAGATGCAACGACCGGATTGCCCGCCTCACTGCTGATGATCACCGCTGGATTGTATTTGTACTGGTTGAGCGTCTCAAAATAAACCGTATTATTCATATTGTAGTCCATCAGTACGGTACCGGCTGCGGGCCACGCAAGCATTGAGTCGTCCTGAAAATTGACGGTCGGCTGCAGGATTGCCGTTGCCGAGGAGGAGCTGACATCCGCCGTTTCCGTCGCTTCCTCCGTCACTTCCAAAGACGCCGGGTCAACGTCTTTTTCATTCGCCGCCGTGTAGTCGTTCACCTGCGGCAGCTCCGCTACCACGTCCGCGCCGGCCGCCTCCAGATCCTGCTCCGGTGCTTCGCTCTCCTGCGTTGCCGTCGTGTTGGGGGACGCCTCCTGAAAGCTGTCGCCGCTTGTCCGATATGTTGCAAACGCAACCGCGCCTACAAGGCAGAGCGTCATCACACCCAGGGTTCCCTTACTTTTTAAAATACTTAATACCTTTTCTTTTCGCATATCTGTCACCTCATATTATGTTCATTATGGTTCTACACATATGTTTTCCATAAATGAGGAATTTATGCAAAAGATTTTTAATACTTCACCAGCTCCGTGCCCGGATAGAAGTAGCCGAGGATTTCTTTATAATTTTTGCCGGCAAGCGCCATCTGCTGCGCGGTGTACTGGCTCATGCCAAGGCCATGCCCACTGCCATGCACCGTCAGATATGTACCGTCCTCCCCTGCGCTCACCTCGAAGTTTGCGGAAGGCAGCCCCAGCAGATTGCGAAACTCCTCTCCGGAGATCGTCTCATTCCCAAGGGAAATCTGCAGCACATATCCGGCGCTGTCGCGCGCCGTCACCTGCATCTGCGCCCAGGAATCATCTATCTGAATGGTAGTCTGCGCGTCCGCCGACTTCTCGTCTGACGGACAGAGCTTTGAAACGAGATAGGGATAGCTCTCCGACTGAAACACCTCCTGCGCATCCCGCGTGCTCCCGGCGCTGCACGCATGAAAGGACGCCAGGATCGGCTTATCCTCCCATACAAGGACCTGTCCGTCTGTCTCCCGCTGTGCCAGCAGAAATTTTTCCGCGGCGCCCATACGCTCCAGCTCCGTCATGGTCAGATACGCCTCATTTTCCACCTTTCCGTTCTCTTCGATCTGCCGGTACAGATTCGTCCGGACCGCGATCATTTGTGCCTTTACCGCCTCCGGATCGTATCCGGCAGGAATCTGTGCTGCTGTCGCACCGATAACATATTCTTCCAGCTCCATCTCCGCGATCCCGCTGCTTGTCTTTACCGCAATATAGTCCGTCTCATTTTTTATCGAGCGATAAATTTCACTCATCCGGCTGTCCAGAAGAAGCATCAGCGCGCACGGAAGCACCAGTATCACCAGAATACCGGTTAAAATATATTCTACACGTCTTTTCATAAATGTCTGCTCCGCATTTTCCGGGATAAAAAATCCCTCTCATATTATCCTATGAAAGGGATTGCATTTTTATGCCTAATAATTTTCCGGTTTAATCTGAAAAAATGCTTTTTCATGCCCGCAGACCGGACACCTTTCCGGCGCTTTCCTGCCGAAATGGATAAAACCGCATTTTCTGCACTGCCACATCATGTCCCCGTCCCTGGAGAATACGATTCCTCCCTCCACGTTTGCAAGCAGTCTGCGGTAGCGCTCTTCGTGCTCTTTTTCCACCGCCGCCACCAGTTCAAACTTCCGGGCAATTTCCGTAAAACCCTCCTCATACGCTTCTACCGCCATACGGCTGTACATCTCGGTCCACTCAAAATTTTCCCCGTTGGCCGCCGCCAGCAGATTTTCCTTCGTACCGTCAATCTCACCGCCGCAGATGTATCGAAACCACTGTTTTGCGTGTGCCATTTCATTTCCCGCGGTCTCCTCAAAAATTGCCGCGATCTGCTGATAGCCATCCTTGCGCGCCTTGTTTGCATAATACGTATACTTACTGTGCGCCATGCTTTCTCCCGCAAACGCCTCCAGCAGGTTTTTTTCTGTCTTGCTGCCCTTTAGTTCCATAAAAGCGTCCTCCTTTTCTCTTTGCTAAAAAGGATATCCGGATTTTAAAAACTTATGCAAATCCCCCGGCCGCTGCTTTATATAAATATTTAGCACGGCAGCTTATGCATCCTCCTTATGCGTTCCTATGTAATTCAGGATCCCGCTGCACACCGCCTCCGCCACTGTCTCCTGGTATGCGTCCGTCACCAGCTTTTCCGCTTCCTCCGGGTTGCTCAAAAAGCCGCACTCCACGATCACCGTCGGACTTTTGGTCTTTCGCAGCAGATAATAGCTGTCATTTGCCTTAATCTCCCGCGGCCGCTCAATTTCCAGCATCTCATTTAAGGCTTCCTGCAATGCGGCGGCAAGCTCCCTTCCCTGCGCGGAGCTTTCATAAAAGAATACCTGCGGTCCCTTTACCGAGCTTTCCGTATAGCTATTCTGATGGATGCTGACAGCAAGAAACGGCTCCATTTCATCGATTGCCGCACAGCGCCGCTTCATATCCTGCTGTTTTTTATTCGCCTCTCCCTCATCGTAAAGACCACTGTCCTCCTCCCGCGTAAGCACCGCCGTAATGCCGTTTTCTTCAAGCCGGGCGGCAAGCTTTTTTGCGATGGAAAGATTAACCTCCTTCTCCAGCGCACCGTTTACACCGACCTTCCCCGAATCAATTCCGCCGTGACCGGCGTCTACGACCACAGTAATTTTGTCGTAAACCACAGTGCCCAATTCCTGCTTCACCTCGCCTGACGCCGCATCACTGTCGGTTTCAGACCGCACGCCGCCGGATGCCGCGATGCCGGCTCCAAGCCTGCCGGCATAAAATGCGCATACCAGAATCAACGCCGTCATTACCAGCTCCAGTATTTTTTTATTTTTATTCATACAAATACCCCTGCCGTATACTTTATTACAAGTATATGCGGCAGGGGCAGTAAGTTTTCCAACCTACTCAGCCATGCGCCAGATCAGCTTACATACTTCAGAATGATATCCCAGACAGAATCAGTCTCCAGCCCGAGCCTCCATCCGGCAACTCCGGCAAGCCCATAATCTTTCACCAGGTTCATCTTTTCCTCAATAGATTTATCATCCTCCAGCCAGATCTGGTAAAGCGAACCGTCATCGCCTTCAAACTGGGCATAATTCTGACCGGTCGTCTCATCCCAAGAAGCTTCCACATTGTTGTTTTCCAGAACCTGCTGGCCGCCCTCCATACCGTATACCTCGCTGGTAACGGTGGTGGTGCCGTCCGCGTTTGTCTTTGTATTCCAGAGCCTCGTGTAGAACGGGATTCCGCTGATCAGCTTCTCTGCCGGAACATCCTTTCGCATATCGAGAATGCCCTGGTTTTCAAAGGCGAGGCTTGCCACGGAGCCTGCCTCCTCCGAGCCGTCGTAATGTTCGTCGTAACCCATCACGATAACGTAATCGCAGACAGTCCCAAGTTCGGCCCGGTTGTAATGCTCATTAAACGACATCGGCACCGGCACATCCACGGAAAGCACCAGACCGTTCTTGCGGCATTTTACAGACAGCTCGCGGATAAACTGGATGTATCCGTCTGCAGCCTCCTCCGGAATACTTTCAAAATCTACATTAATGCCGTCAAAGCCGTACTCGATCGCAGACGCGATCAGCGAATTCTCCATCTTCGTGCGTGATTCCGTAGATTTCAGCACCGTCGTCGTGTCGATCTCAGAGCTGAAATTGTCAACAAGCGCCCACACCTCCATATCATTGCGGTGCGCAGTGTCCACATAATCCGCGTCGGCAAGGCTGCTTAAGGTTCCATCGTTTGATACGATGGAAAACCATGTCGGCGAAATGGTATTGACGCCCTTTATCGAAGCAATATCGTAAATAATATTGTAGTTCGCGTCCGTATTGCTTATCACATGCCATACCAGATTAATCTTGTAGTCCTTGGCCACACTGGTGTACTCCGGCTCCTCAAACTCCCGCTGCACCGTCTCGGTGCGCTCATCCACAAGCCTGTCGTTTTTGATATAGCCGAAATATCCGTCCTGCGTCAGCACACCTGTCCAGTCCTCCATCGGTTCTATCACCGTGACGACCTCATTCTTCTCAAGCTCCCGCAGGATCGGGCTCTTGATGCCTCCCTGATAGCGCAGCTTTCCTTTTTTGCGGATCGTCGCCAGCGTCTTTTCGCCCCATTCGTTTGTGATGACGATGCGCTCCGGGTCGTGGAACAGCTCGTACTCCAGGTTTGTATACCTCTGGACAAAATCGAGCGCCAGATACGTTTTCGTGCCGTCAACCTTTACGATATCATAAGGCAGTGTCTCGGATTTTCCGGTGGCAGTGTATTTCTGTCCATTCGCCGGGATCTCGATAATATCGGTGGGCGTGGTGTACAGCATCAGATTTGCCTCGGAATCCCAGTAAAAGCGATCGTTTAACTGCTCTTTTACTGCCTGAAAGTCCACATAGCAGACGTCGTCCGATACCATTCCTTTGTATTCAGAAATTTCCCTCCCTATTACAATAGCCGCCTCATCCTCCGAGGACAGGCCAAAATACGCTTTTCCATCCATCACTTCCGATGTCGGGGTGTACTTCTTCACCAGATTTGTTATAAAGACGATTGCTGCCACAACCACCACCAGAACCACGGCAGCCAGCAGCGGTGCCGCTTTCTTTTTCATACATTGCACCTCCCAGGTAGTATACTCTGAATACAGTATATCATACCTTACTGCTTACTTCTAACAGTTTTCGACTTTTTCAGAAAATATTCACATTTATTTAAGTTTTTTGCACAAGGGGACTGTACTGTCTGTTGATTATCTTTTCTGATACGGTCAAATCCTATCCCGCATACATGATTCTGACGATCCACATAGTAATCACGCATATAATTTGTTCTCTCGCAAAGGCAGCTTGCGATCTGATAGGAAGTGCTTGGCTCTCCATCCAGCCAGAGCTGGATACCTGCTTCCTGATACTTTTTCAGCTCCCGGTACAGTCTGCTGTTTTTCACCTGCCTGCTTCTGGACAGATGCGCCTGACTGATTGTTCCTTTTTTCTGTTCGATGGTACTCACTCACTTTCCGTTTTCTTTTGCCGGTTCCTTCCATATGGTGCATTCGTGATATATTTCCGCGCAAAAAGAAAACTTTTGCTCCAGAGAAGATTTGTTGTTACTGTGAACGGAGTGACCAGTAACGATTTGTTTCCCTCCTTCCATGTGTTATTTTGTCTTTGTCTCTTCTCTTATTGGTTATTATATATAATTTGTGTTATTTTTGCAAGTATTTTTTGCATTTTTAATTTATAATTTTTTAATACCACAAACCATGCTTTTCCTTTGCATTTTCCAGCAAAGTAGGTTATACTGTGTTTGTAAATACGTATTTTGATTTAGTGAGGAGTGGTTTTATGAAACTGGAAAAGCTTAACGACAACCAGATACGCTGCACACTCACGCGCGAGGATCTGGCGTCGCGCCATCTGAATTTGCTTGAGCTTGTCTACGGCGGTGAAAAGGCAAAATCGCTGTTCCGCGAGATGATGCAGCAGGCTGCTTATGAATTTGGTTTTGAAGCGAACGACATTCCTATTATGATAGAAGCAATTCCCATGTCTTCGGAATCTCTGATTTTGATCATCACCAAAGTGGAGGATCCGGATGAGCTGGATACCCGCTTTGCAAAGTTCGCTCCCGGCGGCGATGCGCCCGATGCGGAAAGCACCTTCTCTGGTCTGAAGATGGAGGGAGCGGACGATATTCTGAATCTGGTCCGCAAGCTTCGTGAGGCACATAAAAATATGCTGCAGAAGACAGCGGAAAGCGGGCAGCAGGCGGAAGCTCCTGCCGAAGATACCGAGCTGGCGGCGGACATCACCCGGCTTTACTGCTTTTGCTCTCTGGATGACGTTATTCACGCAGCCCACGCGCTCGGCGGCAGCTACCATGGAGAAAATTCGCTGTACAAACACCCGGAAACATCGGAATACTACCTGTTTCTCGACAGTTCTTCGCATACGCCGGAGGAATTCAACCGCATCTGCAATACGCTGTCGGAGTATGGCGCGAGCGTCAGATTTTCCGAGGGCGCTATGGGATACCTGTCCGAACACGGTGTCTCTATCATACTGAAGGAAGCCGTGCAGCGGCTGGCTGATATTTAAACCCCTGCAGGACCTGCCCCTGGCAGCTCCCTTCGGATGCATGGCAACTAAAAAATCCCGCAGGTGCTTCCTGCGGGATAAAAAATACCCGGACGATTCCTCGTCCGGGCATTCTTTTTATCTTTTCACATCTTTTCGGAGCTTTTTGCTTCCGCCTCCACAGCCGCCGCAGGTACTGCAGTTTCCTGTGCAGTGAGAACCCTCCTTACCGGATTTCACCATAAAGCGGATTACCAAAAATACCACCGCTGCAAGTATCACAATTACAATCAGATTTCCAAGAAATGCGGGCATATTAACCCCTCCTTTTTATTGCCCTCATGATACCTTTTGCTGCCGGCATTACCTTGCATTCACTGACATTTTGGCGTTGATGCTGTAATGCCCTTTCTCCGGCTCATAGCCCTTGCGGAACAGCAGGTAGATCAGACCGATCAGTGCTGCAGCCGCCACGATCGTGAAAATGTTGAAGCTCACCTCGCCGGTAATCAGACCGCCAAGCTGGTATACGATCATCGCGATCACATATGCAAATCCGCACATATAACCGATCGCGCCGAGCGTCCACTTCGTGTTGTTCATCTCACGCTTGATCGCGCCCATTGCTGCAAAGCACGGTGCGCAGAGCAGGTTGAAGATCATAAAGCTGTATGCGCTGAGTGCAGTGAAGTCTGCCGCGATCAGATTCCACACTTCGTCTCCCGCCTCGGAAAGCTCTCCCGAATAATGATACAGGATACCGAAGGTATTTACAACCTCTTCTTTTGCGATCAGACCGGTAACGGTTGCAACCGTTGCCTTCCATGCCATGTCGCCAACCCATCCAAGCGGTGCGAAGATCCATGCCACTGCTCTTCCGATGGTAGCCAGCAGAGAAGTATTGTTGTCCTCTACCATGCCGAACGCACCGTCTGTGAAGCCGAAGCCCTGCAGGAACCACAGCACGATGGAGCTGAGAAGGATAACGGTACCTGCTCTCTTGATGAAGGACCAGCCGCGCTCCCAGGTTGCACGAAGCACGTTGCCGACCGACGGAAGATGATATGCCGGGAGCTCCATAACGAACGGAGCCGGTTCACCGGCAAATGCCTTAAATTTCTTCAGCATGATACCGGAAATAACAACTGCTGCAATACCGATAAAGAATGCGGAGGTTGCCACCAGGGAGGATCCTCCGAAGATCGCGCCTGCAAAGAGACCGATGATCGGCATCTTTGCGCCGCACGGGATAAATCCGGTCGTCATGATCGTCATTTTACGATCACGGTCCTGCTCAATCGTACGGGATGCCATGATACCCGGAACGCCGCAGCCGGTTGCCACCAGCATCGGGATGAAGCTCTTACCGGACAGACCAAAACGGCGGAAAATACGGTCCATGATGAACGCAACACGCGCCATATAACCGATATCCTCAAGGATTGCCAGGAACAGGAACAGTACCAGGATCTGCGGAACAAATCCAAGCACCGCGCCGACGCCGGCAACGATACCATCCTGGATCAGGGAGTACAGCACACCCTCCACATGCAGAGCGCCGAGGATACTGTCAAAAAATCCCGGAACGATCTCACCGAACAGCACATCGTTTACCCAGTCGGTTCCCATGGTTCCGATAGAGAACGGATAGCCGCCCATCGCAATCGCATAAATCACAAACATAATTACTGCAAAAATCGGAAGCGCCAGAATCCGGTTCGTCACGATCTGGTCGATCTTATCAGATACCGTCATGCTGTGCTTTGCGCGTTTTTTCTTCACAGCCTTTGCAACGATGCCGCTGATAAAGGTATATCTCTGATTTGTGATGATGCTCTCCGCGTCATCATCCAGCTCGTTTTCACACGCCTTAATTGCATTTTCCACATCCTGCGCCGCAGAACCGGAAAGCTTCAGATCCTCCATGACCCTTTCGTCCCGCTCAAACACCTTTACCGCATACCAGCGAAGATACTGCGCGTCCACCTTGCCGGAGATCGCCGTCTCGATCTGGCTGATTGCATCCTCCACGCATCCGGTGTACATCTGAAGAGGTCTGCTTTCTTTCTTTGCCTTTGCAGCAGCCACGGCTTTATTTGCCGCCTCCATGCTTCCCTGCGATTTCAGAGCGCTCATCTCGACCGCCTCGCAGCCAAGTGCCTTTCCAAGCTTATTTAAATCGATCTGGTCGCCGTTCTTGCGTACAAGATCCATCATGTTGACTGCAATAACAGTCGGCAGGCCAAGCTCCAGAAGCTGTGTCGTAAGATACAGATTTCGCTCGATATTGGTTCCATCCACAATATTTAAGATAGCGTCCGGCTTCTGTGTTACCAGATAGGTTCTGGACACGACCTCCTCCAGTGTGTACGGTGACAGGGAATAAATTCCCGGGAGGTCCTGGATGACCACGTCCTTGTTCCCTTTGAGGTGTCCCTCTTTCTTTTCCACAGTAACGCCCGGCCAGTTTCCAACATACTGGTTGGAACCCGTCAGGCTGTTGAACAGAGTAGTTTTACCGCTGTTCGGGTTACCTGCAAGTGCGATTTTTAATTCCATTGCTTTTCTCCCTTCCAAAGTTAGATTTTTCTAACCCATTTGCCCAAAAAAGGCACTTTCCTTATTGTATTTCCACCATCTCTGCGTCCGCTTTGCGGATGGATAATTCATATCCACGGATATTCAGCTCCATCGGATCGCCCAGCGGCGCAACCTTGCGCACCTGAATCTCCACACCTTTCGTAATGCCCATATCCATGATCCGGCGCTTTACCGGACCTTCCCCGTGCAGTTTTGCTACTACAACAGTCGAGCCCACTCCTGCATCTCTCAGCGTTTTCATAGTTCTCCTCCTCAAATCATGATACGATTGGCCATGGAACGATCCAATGCCACTCTGCCGTCTTTTACCTGCAAGATCAGATTTCCGCCGATCTGGCTGACCACCGTGATCTCTCCGTCAACAAGAAAGCCGAGCTCCGCCAGATGCTGTCTCACCTCATCCTTTCCGGTAATTCCCTGGATCGTGACCGTTTCTCCTTTTCTTGCCATTGTCAGGGGCATCATACGCTTTTCCCTCCTTATGTACACGCAAACCCAGGCGGAAATCATCCCGCCAATCATTGTTAGCTTTTTCTAACTGCATATAGGTTAGCACTTGCTAACCTTTTTGTCAAGAACTACTTTGATAATTTTTCCCTTTTCTTTTTGCCAAATTTACGTTATACTATACATATCAGAAAGCCCGGGTTCGGAAATGCGTCTGGTTACAGAAGCGCAGGGTATCGGAACCCCGGCATTATTACCGCAATATTCAGCAAACACAGAAAGGATTTTATACATTGTCATGAAAATACTGGAATCCGCAGAAAATTATTTAGAGACCATACTGATTCTGCAAAACCGCATCGGAAATGTGCGCTCGATCGACATTGTGGCGGAGATGGGCTTCTCCAAACCGAGCGTCAGTGTTGCAATGAAAAACCTGCGCGAAAACGGCTATATCCATGTAGATGAAAACGGTTTTATCACCCTGCAGGATTCCGGCAGGGCGATCGCCGAGAAAATCTATGAGCGCCATACACTCTTCACCGAGTGGCTGATAAGCCTGGGCGTTTCCCCGAAAACCGCCGCGGAGGACGCCTGCCGCATTGAGCACGTCATCAGCGACGAGAGCTTCCAGGCTATGAAAAAACACGTGCAAAAAGGACAATAATTTAAAACTGCGTCGGCTTTGTACCGGCGCAGTTTTCTTATCCTATCTGAATATTCCGGAAGCCCTCTCCATGGACCTCGTTTGATTCTATAATAATAATGAACGCATGCGGATCCGCCCGCTTCACCGCCTGCCGCACACTGTACATTTCCTTGTTGCTGCAGGCGCACAGCACAAGCTGACGCTCGTCTCCCCGGTAGCCTCCGGCTGCGTCAATCCGCGTCGTGCCGCGCTGACAGGTCTCGTCGATCACGTCGCAGATATACTGCCCGTGGTCCGTCACGATCAGCGCCAGCTTTCCGGCATTCACGCCGTACATCAGCTTATCCACCACCGTGGACAGCAGGAAGGTCACGATAATGCCGTAAATAATCCCGTCTATGTCCTGCAGGATAATGCCGCCGATGAGCACCACCGCCAGATCGGAAAAGAAAATGATCCGTCCGACCGGCAGATAGGGCTTTTTCTTTTTCACCGCCATAATGATAAAATCCATACCGCCCGTGGAGGAATTCTGCATATAGATGACCGCATAGCCAAGCCCCGCGATCACGCCCGTGCAGAGCGCCGCCAGCAGCCTGCTGCCGGTGTAAACCGGAAAAAGCGGCGCGACGTAATCGATCAGAACGGACGAAATCACCATGCAGCGCATGGAGCTGATAAAAAAGCGCTTTCCCAGAAGCCGGAAGCACAGGATGCTCACCGGAATATTTAAAAGGATAGTCGACAGACCGATCGGCACATTCCAGAGCTGATATAATATAAGGGAAATGCCGGAAAATCCGCTCATCGGAAATTCCGCCTGCGCCGCAAAATTGCAGATACCTGCCGCAATGCAGATGCTGCCGACGATCTCCCAGAACAGTTGTTTAAACAGCCCGTCTTTCTTCCACCAGTTCATATCCGTATTCCTCCCTGCCAGACATTGTTATCTCTAAATCATAGCATATTTTTTCATTCTTTTCAAATGCCGGAGAAGGGCAGAAAAGCCGGGCAAATCCCATTCGCGAAGCGAATTTTTAATTGATTTGTGAAGGTTGCTGTAAACGAAGTGAGCAGCAACCTTTAATGTCCCCCGGCATGACATTTTCTGCTGAAAGTCTTTTTCTGACGCTCCGGATGCTCGATCCGGCTTATGGTGATGTAGTAAGCGGCTCCAAGCGGCACACAGGCGCCAACCCACGCCAGCGGGTTCGCCGCAACCACACCGGCAAATCCGAACGGACCTGCCAGGAACAGCGCTGCGCCCACGCGCATGATCAGCTCCATCACACCCGACACCGTCGGAACCACGCTGTTCCCCAGCCCCTGCAGAGTGAACCGATAAATAAACAGCAGAGCCAGCACCCAGTACATGATCCCATTCATACTGAGATAGACCTTTGCATAGCGGATAACCCCGATTTCCTCACGCCCAACAAAAATTGCCGCGAGATTATCGCCTGCGAAGAAATTAACCGCTCCCATGACGATGCTGACGCTGACCGAGATCAGAATGCACTGGAAAACGCCCTGCCGGATGCGATCCGGGCGCTTCGCACCGTAATTCTGCGCCGAGTAGGTCGCCATCGCCGCTCCAAGGGAATTCAGCGGCATTGTGGCAATGGAATCAATCTTCTGCGCAGCAGCCGCTGCCGCCACCGCCGTCGCTCCCAGGCCGTTGAGCGCAAACTGCACCGTCAGGGAACCGATCGCAATGATGGACATCTGGAAGCCCATTGGCAGGCCAAGCGCGATATGCTCCTTCACCTCCCCGGCAAACGCCTGGAAGTGACGCTTCTCCACCCACAGCGCCGGCATTTTTTTGCGGATATAGATAAAGCAGCAGATACCGGACAGAAGCTGGGAGGCGATCGTCGCAACTGCCGCGCCGCTCACTCCCATGTGAAATATACGGATAAAAACCAGATCCAGCACAATATTTACCAGACATGCCAGCACCAGAAAATACAGCGGCGTGCGGCTGTCTCCAAGCGCACGGATCATATTTGAGGTCAGATTAAAGAATACCGTCGCCGCCAGCCCGCCAAAAATAATCCGGATATACGCAGCCGCTTCATCCAGGATCTCCTCCGGCGTCTGCAGGAGCCGCAAAGCCGGGCGCACCAGAAAAAGCGCCAGCACCGTAAGCACAACTGCCAGTCCGATGCTCAGAAGAATACTGGCTGCAAAGCTTCTCTTCACGCCCTCTTCATCCTCTGCTCCAAATCGCTGGGCCGTTAAGATCGCCAGTCCGTTTGCAAATCCCATGATAAAGCCAAGTACAAAAAAGTTCATGCTTCCGGTACAGCCAACCGCTGCCAGCGCATTTACACCGATCGTCCTTCCCACGATCAGCGTATCCACCAGGCTGTAGAGCTGCTGAAAAATATTTCCTACAATCAGCGGAAGCGCAAACAGCAAAATGAGCTTCGCCGGTTTTCCTTCTGTCATGCTTTTTGTCATACGTGTTTTCGCCTCCATTTTTACAAAAAGTTCAGGTACATTATAAAGAATCTGTAAAAAAATAGAATGTACTTTCTTGTAATCCGGATGTCTTATGTTGTATACTTATGCTGCCAAAACAGATAGCATTTTTTGAAAGGAGTGTTCTGATGCAGCAGACCAATTACGATTTTACCTGCACCGACCTGAATCCGAAATTTCTTTTTTCCTCGATCGAACCGCGCATCCAGGAAGTGAGCTATCACCAGCACGATTTTATTGAGCTTGTTATTATTTTAGACGGAAAGGGCTGTTTTTATGCAGAAGATACGGAGTACGCCATCCAGGCTGGTGACGTCATCATCTTAAATCCGGGGACGCGTCACAAAAGCCTGCCATCCGGGGATGCGAAGCACGCTGCCCTGGAGTGTTACCTTGCCTTCACGGATGTGGAATACATAGGCTGTCTGAAAAACACCATGCCGCTCTTTCCCGGTCGCTCTCTGATCGCCAGCCTGCCGCTGGAGCCGCAAAAAGAACTCTTCCGCCTGTGCCGGGCAATCGAGCAGGAAAACAGATCCTGCAATACCGGACGTTATTTTATGCTGAAAGCATATTTGATCCAGGTGCTCTGCCTGCTCGAACGCTTTCAGAAGCTGGAGCGTGAAAGCGCCCGCGATCGTCACGCGCATACGCAGTACGAATTTAAATCCATCAATAAAAAATACGTGGTCAGCCAGATTACAAAATATATGGAAGAGCATTACCGCGAGAAAATTTCTCTCGACCAGATCGCTGCGAATATTTATTTAAGCTCTTTTTATATCTCCAAGATTTTTAAGAGCGAAACCGGCGATACGCCTATCAATTATCTGATCAGTCTGCGCATGAACAAGGCGCGGCAGCTTCTGGATGAAAACCCGGAATGCTCCATTCAGTCGGTCGCTTCCGCGGTCGGCTATGAGGACACCTATCATTTCAGTAAGCTGTTTAAGAAATACTACGGGTTGTCCCCGCTCCACTACAAGGCACGGAAAGAGCTGTGATAATTTCTTATCATTCCCATTGACATGCGATGAATCTTTCCTTATAATTAAGAACAGGAATCATTATTGTTTTGGAGGAATTATGGCAAATATTAAATACAGCCGTCAGCGGGAATCCATCAAGCACTTTCTCGCCGGACGCAAGGACCACCCAACAGCAGATACCGTTTATCAGAATCTCAGGCAGGTTTATCCCAATATCAGCCTCGGCACCGTCTACCGCAACCTCGGTCTTCTCTCCGAGCTTGGAGAGATCAACCGTATTCATACCGGCGACGGCGCAGAGCGCTTCGACTACAACACGCAGCCGCATAATCATTTTGTCTGCCGCTGCTGTCACAGTGTGTCTGACCTTGAGATGGAAAATATCGACCATATCATGGAGACAGCGCAGAAAAACTTCTGCGGACAGATCGAGGGGTATACGGCTATGTTCGTCGGTGTCTGCGAAAGCTGCCGGCAAAATGGTCAGGATGGGCAGGATGTTCAGGATATTAAGAGAAAATAAAATATTGCTGACCGCTTGACAAGCCTGCTTTCTTATGCTATATTATAAAAAACAGTAATCATTACTGATTTTAAAAATTCAAATTATAAAGGAGAGACAATATCATGGCTAAATTTGTATGTAATGTATGTGGTTATGTTTATGAAGGAGATGCTGCTCCGGCTGAATGTCCGGTATGTCACGCTCCGGCTTCAAAGTTTACAAAGCAGGAAGGCGAAATGAGCTGGGCTGCTGAGCATGTAGTAGGCGTTGCTCAGGGTGCACCGGAAGATATTATGGAGGACTTAAGAGCAAACTTCGCAGGAGAGTGCTCTGAGGTTGGTATGTACCTTGCAATGGCAAGAGTTGCTCACAGAGAAGGTTATCCGGAAATCGGTCTCTACTGGGAGAAGGCTGCTTACGAAGAGGCTGAGCACGCTGCAAAATTCGCAGAGCTGCTTGGTGAAGTTGTAACAGACAGCACAAAGAAGAACCTTGAAATGAGAGTTGAGGCTGAAAACGGCGCAACCGCTGGTAAATTCGATCTTGCAAAGCGTGCAAAGGCTGCAAACCTTGACGCGATCCATGACACCGTTCATGAGATGGCTCGCGACGAGGCCCGCCATGGAAAAGCATTTGCAGGTCTTTTAAAGAGATACTTCGGTTAAATTATAAGCCGGGTAAATATGTGATAATAAGGCTCCGTGAGTTCACTCACAGGAGCCTTTATTACTGCACTTTTATCGGACGCCGGAGCGCCGCCCTTTTTATTCATATCTTAACGCATAAATCGGCTTCAGCTTCGCCGCCTTATTTGCCGGATAGATTCCAAAAATCAATCCCACCGCCACAGAAAAACCGAGCGCCAGTGCTCCGACAGAGAGCGATATGGAAAAGCTCACGTCCGCGATCGCAAGATTCAGGATCGATAGGATCACCTGGCTGAGAACCATCCCGATCACGCCGCCAAGCAGCGAGATCACAACGGACTCGATCATAAACTGAATGGTAATATCGCTGCGCTGCGCGCCGATCGCCTTGCGGATACCAATTTCCTTTGTACGCTCCGTCACAGACACCAGCATAATATTCATGATGCCGATTCCGCCGACCAGCAAAGATATTCCGGCAATTCCGCCAAGCATCAGAGATAAGGTTTCAAGCACCGTATCCATCATGTCCGCAACATCTGACATATTGATAATAGTATAACTATCGTCCGAGCCAAATTTGTCATATAAATAATCGTCCACCGCCGTCTGGGCCTCATGCAGCACATTCTCATTCTCCGCAAGCACATAGAAGGAAGTAACCGACGACTGCTTCAGCATTCGCTGCGCATTCGTCAGCGGCACATAAATGCTGTCATTGCTGCTCCCCATCGCCGAGTCGTCCTCTTCCTCCAGCACACCCACCACGCGGTAATCATATCCCATAATGCGCACCTCGCGATCCAACGCCTGCGCCGTTCCGAATAGCTCCCCGGCAGCGCCTGCCCCGATCACGCAGACCTGCAGACGGTTTTTCCTGTCAAATTCCGTGAGGTTCCTTCCCTCCGCCAGGTTCATGTCCTGCGCATACTGATAGCCCTCCGTAATGCCAAGGAGCGAAATGTCCGCGGAGTTACCCCCGGCTGTCGCAGTGCCCTGCCCGGAGAGGTACGGCACTACCGCCGAAATCCCCTCAATTTCTTCCAGCCCCTGCAGCTCTGCGTATGTCAGCTTTTTGTTCTGCGCTCTCACAGAAACCGTAAGCCGGTTTCCGCCCAGGCTTTCCATCGAATCCGTGATCACGCTCGTTCCTCCCTGTACAATAGAAATCAGCAGCGTAACCGCCATTACGCCGATGATGATTCCAAGCATGGTGAGAAAAGAGCGCATTTTATTTGAGGCTACCGCTGACATCGCCATCTTAATGGATTGTCTGAGTTTCATTCTCCGCCGCCTCCTTTCGGTTTCTGCTGTCCGATACAATTTTTCCGTCCATGATCCGCACCTGCCGCTGCGCCTCCTGCGCGATATCGTCGTCATGCGTGATCAGTACAATGGTGTTGCCCTGCCGGTGCAGCTCATGGATCAGCTCCATAATGTCTCTCGTTGATTTTGAGTCCAGATTTCCGGTCGGCTCATCCGCGAGAATCAGCGAGGGATGCGTGGCAAGCGCCCTCGCTACCGCCACCCTCTGCTGCTGCCCACCCGAGAGCTGGTTCGGTCGGTGCTTCATGCGGTTCGCCAGACCGACGCGCGAAAGGGCTTCCTCCACGCGCGCGTGACGCTCCTTTCCCGGCAGCCCCTGGTAGATCAGCGGCAGTTCCACATTTTCATAGGCTGTCAGCTTCGGCAGCAGATTAAACTGTTGGAAAATAAAGCCGATTTTGCGGTTCCGCATCGTCGAAAGCTCCCGCTCGCTCATCTCCGTCACGTTCTGACCGTCTATGTAATACTCGCCCTCGTCGGGCGTATCGAGACAGCCGATCATGTTCATCAACGTGGACTTGCCGGAGCCGGAAGCGCCGACGATCGCGACAAACTCCCGCTCCTGCACCTTCAGACTGACACCGTCAAGCGCACGCACCTCTTCATCTCCGAGATTATAGATTTTTCTGATATTCTGAAGTTCAATCATAGCCCGTCCTCTCCTATTGCCCGTTTTGCATGCCCATCATGCCGCCGTTCATTCGCTGCTGCATTATAAACGACATCGTCCCTTCGCTCTCTTTTCCGGCAACAAGCACCTGCTCGCCCTGTGTCAGTCCGTCAAGCACCTCCGCATATTCATTATTCATCAGCCCAAGCTCCACCTCGCGCCTCTCTGTGCCGGAGCCTGTGAGCACCTGGACATAATCTGTGCCATCCGTCGTCTCCACCGCATCGACCGGCACCAGCAGTACGTTATCCTTCGCATCCATCACGATCTTTGCGGTCGCGCTCATCGCATCCTTCAGGTGCTGGTTTCCGTCCATGGAAATCGTCACCGTATAGGTAGTCACGCCGCCGCTGTTCGTTCCGACACCGGAAATCTTTTCAACAACGCCCTCGTACTCCTCGTCCTCGAAAGCGTCAAACGTAACCGTCGCCGTCTGCCCCGGCTGCACGCCGTCGATATCCAGCTCATCGATCTCCACCTTTAAATGCAGGCTCTGCGTATCCGCGATCGTGCAGAACTGCTGGCCTTTTTCATAGGGCATCCCTTCCAGCACATCGAGCGACGCTATGTAACCGTCATATTCCGATACCACCACCGGATTCTTCTGGTACGCCTTCAGATCATGCAGCTCCTCCACCAGCTCTTCGCGATCAGAGAGCAAATCCAGATAGGCGTCGTTGTACTGCACGTCCGTCAGCTCAAACATGGTATCGCCCGCAGATACAAGCGTTTCTTTTGTGACATTCACCTCGTCAATAGTCCCGTAATCGAAGGTCACAAGATACGGATGGTTGCTCTGCAGCTTTCCGGAGCCGAGCCGCGTTCCCGACCGCCCGTAAACGACGGCTTCCGTATCCACTTTATATTCCGTGTCGTCAGCGATCGTCACACATACTTTGCCGTCGCCGCTGCTCACAACGGTGCCGCTCACAGACCACGAATCAAACTCTACCGTTACCGGATCGCCCTCGGATACATTGCCCTCCGCGCAGTCAAATTCCACCTTCAGCTTTGCGTCCGCGGAAATTTCCGCAACACCGCCGTAATTTTCCATCACCTGCGATACCAGATCGCCCTCAGATGCGTAGATTCGCTTTACCCTTCCGCCGACCGGCGCGGAAATAACAGATGTTCCCGTATCATCCAGCTCTGCAATTGAGCTGTTAATCTGCGCAAGCTCGCTTTCCTTTGTCTCTATGACGCTATCCAGCGCATCCCGGTCATATAGCGCCAGCGTCTGTCCGACTGTCACCTCATCTCCCTTTTCCACGTAAATCGTCTCCAGCTTCCCATCATATTCCAACGCCAGCGCCCGCGTCGACGCCGCCTCCACATAACCGCTTCCCTCTGTCGTCACGGAAATAGAACCGGTCGATACCGTCGCCTCGCTCTGCCCTGCGGCGCTCTGTTCGCTTCTTCCCCGAAAGCTTCCCAACATAAAAAGAAAAGCCGCCAGAAGAACCAGGAGCACAACCAGCACAATCAGCCACCTCTTTTTCCCTTTCTTCCCTTTTTTCTGCTTTTTTGTCTGTTCACTCATCGTCCTTTACCTCCAGGCTGTTTATAATTTTCTTATCCCCGTAAGTATACGCATAGAAAATAAACTGAACGTCAACTGTCCCTGGAAATAAATATAAAAAAAGCGTAAATTACTTTCCCGCGCCGGAGTACATAACCGCACAATATTGACTCCCCGGCACTTTTACGGTAAGATGTATCTACGTATAGAAAAAAGAAAACGCTGAAATACTACTTTTACAGCAAACCCAAAGGAGTTTCCCATGAAAAAACTGCTTTTGATCGCCACCGGCGGAACCATCGCCTCCAAATATACCGAGAGCGGGCTGTCTCCGCAGATTTCTGCCAGTGAGCTGCTCTCCTATGTTCCTTCCGTGACCGAATTCTGCGAGATCGATGCGATACAGCCGTTCAGCCTGGACAGCACAAATGTCTGCGCCGCCCAATGGCTGGAGCTTGCCGCGCTGATTGAAGAAAAATACGATTTCTATGATGGTTTTGTAATCTGCCACGGCACCGACACCATGGCGTATACCGCGGCGGCACTGTCTTATCTGATCCAGAATAATTTAAAGCCGGTCGTCATCACCGGCTCGCAGAAGCCGATCGACCTTGCGATCACGGACGCACGCGCAAATCTGACGGACAGCCTGCGCTTTGCCGCAGACGACCGCGCTCATGGCGTCAATATCGTTTTCGGCGGCAATGTGATCGCCGGAACGCGTGCAAAAAAAGAACGCTCAAAAAGCTACAACGCCTTTTCGAGTATCAACTACCCGCCGATCGCCGTCATCCAGGAAAACCGCATCATTTTCTACATCGACGACAAGGACCGCATCGCCAGAGAGCCTGTTTTTTATCGCTCTTTAAATGACAATGTATTTCTTTTAAAGCTGATCCCCGGCTGCAGCGGTCAGATCCTGGAAACCCTGTTCGACCGCTTTGACGCCGTGATCATCGAATCCTTCGGCGTGGGCGGTCTTCCCAACTATGGGAACGACAGCTTTTACCACGCGATCCGCCGCCTCGTGTCCTCCGGAAAAATCGTCGTGATGGCAACCCAGGTCACACACGAGGGAAGCGATATGTCTGTCTACCAGGTGGGCAAGGTGATGAAGGACGCATTTGCTCTGCCCGAGTCCTATGACATGACACTGGAGGCGACCGTCGCCAAGACCATGTGGGCGCTTGCGCAGAGTACGGATGCAGAAGCCTTCAAAAAGCTTTTCTACCAGACTGTAAACCATGACCTGTTGTTTTGCTGAAAGGCATTGTGCTGCAGGCATCCGTATCCTTTACAGTGTGAGCGTCATCTCATGCCACTGCTCGCCGCCCCATGCAGAGTTTGCGATTCCCTTATCGAGGTAGCCCATTTTTTTATACATCGGAAGCTTATCCGGCAGGCAGGTCAGTATCAGCATCTGTCTGCCGTTTTCACGCTCCCTGCTGGCATACTGACGCATGATCTCGCGCGCAAGCCCCTGCCTGCGGTACTCCGGGCGCACATCCAGTCCAAGAAGCATCACTATTTTTCCATCCGGATCATGCAAATCTGCATCTGTAAAAAATTCATCCCGGAAAGCGGCCTCATTTGTGGCAAGTCCGTTCAGAAACCCGGCGATCCTGCCGTTTTCCTTATCCACCGCCACCAGACACAGCTCCGGCGCCTTTGCAATGCGCTCCAGCATCATCCTGCGCGAACACGCCTCATTTGGCGGGAAGCAAATGTACTCGATCTCTGACGCTTCCTCTGCCTCCTCCTGGCGGATACTGCGAAACTCATATCTTTCATTCAATTTCAATTCCATTTTCATTCTCCATTCATTCCATATTTTATTTATTGTTCTTCTTTGTTCTAACAAAAATGCAGAATCCCTGTGAAATTCACAAGGTTCTGCATTCTTTTTCAAGTCAGATCCCCGCAGCAGGCACATTTGCCTGGCTCGTTGCCCTCGGGAATCCTATTGCCCGTTTACTCCGTCTGCACCAGCAGCCCTGCTTTCGCCAGCGCCGGTCGCAGCACATTATAGATGACCGCAACCAGGATCACGGACACTACCGCGTTTACAAAGGTGGTCATGGTGCTCCATTTTGCCAGCACGGATGCCATTTCCTGCGGCTGTCCGAGAACGATCTGCTTGTAGAAATAGCCTACCAGCGGATCGAAAATGACGTTAAAGCCAAGCCCGCAGATGGAGGCGATCACGCTCCATTTGAAGATATATTTCTGATCGGTGCTCTGTCCGATTTTTGCGATCTTATGTGCGACCAGACCGGTGATCAGACCGATGCAGAGCTTCAGCACAAAGGTTTTCGGCGCGCTCACAATGTAGACCGGATCCAGAATATCCGCGATCGTCATGCCGACCGCGCCAGCCAGACCGCCGTAACCGCCGCCAAGCAGCAGCGCTGCCAGCACACAGAACGCGTTTCCGATATGCAGAGAAGTGGCGTCGCCGCCCGGCATCGGAATTTTAATCTGCAAAAATGTAAAGGTTACAAAGCACAGCGCTGCCAGAAGCGCCGTCTGTGCCCATTTTAATACGGTTTCATTTCTATTTTCCATACTCCTCACTCCTTCATCTTCATTCGCGGGAAAGCTTTTCCAGTTCTTATGATCATGGAGCTATCTTACCACCCATCCGGATGTATGGAAATATCCAATTTAATACTTTTCGACCAGTCCAGTTCGATTTTATTTGCGGATCTCCAGAAGCTTTGCCTTCAGCTCGTTCTCCATGCGAAGCATCTCCGCCTCCGCCGCCTGGCGTTTCTGGCGTCCCTCCGCCTGAATCTGCAGCACCTCGTCGAAGGTCTGCACAAGCTTTGCATTCGTCTGTGTGAGCGTTTCGATATCTACGATACCCCGCTCGCTTTCCTTCGCCGTCGCCACCGTCGCCGTGTGCAGGGCTTCCGCATTGCGCTTCAGCAGCTCGTTTGTCATCTCGGAAACTGCATTCTGCGCCTTCGCCGCCTCGGAAGCATGCTCCAGCCCAAGTGCGATCACCATCTGATTTTTCCAGAGCGGTATAGTATTCACCAGTGTAGACTGGATTTTCTCGATCATCATGGTGTTGTTGTTCTGGATCAGCCGCAGCTGCGGCGCCGTCTGCAGGGAAACCATACGGCTCAGCTCCAGATCATGCAGCTTTTTCTCGAAACGGTCACAGTAGGAAGCCAGATCCTTCGCCGCCTGCGTATCCTCCGGCAGGCTACTCCTCTTCGCCTTCTCCGTCAGCTCCACAAGCTCCGTGCTGCGCACCTGCTCCAGCTTCTTTTTACCTGCAGCGATATACATGGAAAGCTCTTTAAAATAAGATGTATTCAGCTCGTACATCTGGTCGAGTGTCGCCGTGTCCTTTAAAAGACGCACCTGGTGCTCCTCCAGCGCATCGCAGATTTTCTCCACGTTGACTTCCGTCTTGTCAAACTTCGCCTTCATCGTCTCCAGCTTATTCTCATTCTTTTTCAAAAATCCAAAGAACCCTTTCGGCTGCTCGTCCGCATTAAAGTTTTTCAGCTCCGTTACTACGCTCGCCAGCATGTCGCCGACCTCTCCGAGATCCTGCGTCTTTACATTTTCCAGCGCTTTTTCAGAAAAATCGGCGAGCTTCTGCTGCGCCGCCGCTCCGTACTGCAGGATCACATTGCTGTTCTGTATATCAATTTTTTCCGCAAACGCGGCAATCTGCGCCTGCTCCGCCTCGCTGAACATGCTCTCATCCACCGCGTTCTCTTCCTTTTTCTCCGCCGGAACCTGCGGCTTTTCCTGCATCTGCAGAATCGGCGTCTCTGCCGCCGTCTTTACCTCCGCGGTCACCGCCTGCGCCGTCTGGCTCACCGCATCCGCCGTCTTCTCCGCCTCCGCAAATGGATCAAGCGTGAGTGTCGGTGCCTCTCCGGCAAGTTTTGCAAATTCGTCATTCATGTTTTTATTCTCCTTCATATAATATAATTTTCTCTCCTGTTAAAGCTTTTCTCCGGTAAGTCCCTCCTGTGCCAGCAAAGTATTCAGCACGGAAATATCCGACTTGATATCCATCGAGGTATCCTGATAGAGATTGTCAAACAGCCTTGCAAACGCCTGATTAAGCGTATCCAGCGTATCTTCGATCTCCTTTTTCGACTTGAAAATATTCGGTCCCTGCACCGGCTGATCGTTCAGCTTCTGATACGATTCCAGCAGCTTGATGGTCGTCGGCAGATAATATTTCATCAGCTTTTTCGTCTCCGGCGCGCTCTCCGGGTGCTGCTCCACATACTCAAAGATTTTTGTGATCACCGTCTCCAGCCCGTCGAGCTTCTGTGATACGATCTCGTCCTTAATCGCCTCGTTGATTTCATGAATGCGGTTGATGTAAGCCTGTCCCTCCGCTATCATTTTCTTTACGTCGTCCGACAGCGCTTCATTGTTCTTATACGCCTCTTTCGCCTTCGCCTGCGCGATAGACTCCGTCCTGCGCTGCTCCATCTTCTGCTGCGTATCCAGATACGCCTCGTAGCCCTGATCCGTCACAAAAAGATTTTTCCCGCCCAGGTCCAGATGTCCCTGGCGGAACATGCCGTCCTCGATCATTTTGCGGACATCTTTTTGCACCGCATTTTCACCTTTTCCAACGCTTGCCGCCAGTTCTTTGATGCTGATGCAGGTACGCGTGCCAAGCGCGCGCACATAGTTTTTAAAGCGCCGGATTTTCCCGAGCATGGACGTACCCTTCCAGACCCCAACAATACTCAGAAGCAAAAACGGGAGCTGCACCACCAATGGAATGGTTGCGTTAAAATCCAGCGCAACAGACACGATCCACGGGACAAGCATTCCAATACCGAAGCCAAAGCAGCCGATGCCGCCCAGAACTGTGAGCGTATAGCCTGCTATCCTCGTCGCGCCGCCGTTTGAATACAGCTCGTTGTCCGGCAGGTCCTTTGTACGCATATACGTTACCGCTTTTTTTTCATACTGTCTGCCGCTGCGCCACGGATTCTGCGGGCTGCTCTTTGTTCTCCCCGCCATCTTATCGGCTGCGCGGTTAAGCGAATCGCCAAGACTGCTCATGCCGCGGCTGAGACTGTCCGCCGCACTGTTCATTCCGCGTCCAACTCCGTCCGCCGCACTGTTCATTCCGCGGCTGAATCCGTCTGCCGCACTGTTCATTCCACGGCTGAATCCGTCTGCCGCACTGTTCATTCCACGGCTGAACCCATCCGCCGCGCTGTTCATTCTGCGGCCAAATCCGTCTGCCGCTCCGTTCATTCCCTCTGCGACGCCCTCCGCCACGCTGTTGACCGCTGACGTCACCGCTTTTTCTATTGTCTGGCTCAGTTTACTGTAATCACCGGAGTCAATTGCCTGCTGCACCATATCGCTGATATTATTTCCGATATTTGACCAGTCCTGGTTTCCCATGCCTGCCTTCTCCTTCACAAATTTTTATATGTTTTCATCATACCGCAAAAACGGAGGCTTGTACATAAGAAAAGTTCATTAAATTTCTTAATATCCCTTGCAATCTTCTTTTTCACGTGCTATGATCTCTATATCGCAAGACGTAGTTTTTAAAACTACGTGCAATAGTTTCCTATAAAGGAGGTATTTTTATGACTAACCAGACACAACAGCATCGCCACCTGAAGGATCCCGGAAGCGCTATCACGCATTTTATCGGTATGCTGATGGCGATCTTCGCTGCGACGCCGCTGCTCATCCGTGCGTACAGCCACCGGGAGCCCGTTTACGTTATCTCCATGGCAGTTTTCATCGTGAGCATGATTCTGCTCTACGCCGCAAGCACGGTCTATCATTCCTTCGATATCTCGGAGCGCACGAACCGCATTCTGCGCAAGATCGACCATATGATGATCTTTGTACTGATCGCCGGAAGCTACACTCCGGTGTGTCTGCTCGTGCTCAGGGGCAAAACCGGCACGATGCTCTGCGCGCTCGTCTGGACGATCGCGATTATCGGCATTCTTGTAAAAGCCTTCTGGATCACCTGCCCGAAATGGTTTTCCTCTGTGCTTTACATCGGGATGGGCTGGCTGTGTGTGCTCACTTTCACGCAGCTCATTAATTCGCTCTCTCCTGCGGCATTTGGCTGGCTGCTCGCAGGCGGCATCATTTACACCATCGGCGGCATTATCTATGCGCTGAAGCTGCCGCTGTTCAACGCGCGCCACAAAAATTTCGGCTCCCATGAGATCTTCCATCTGTTTGTCATGGGCGGAAGCGCCTGCCATTTTATCGTGATGTACTTCTTCCTGGCAGCGCCTGCGTTTTAAAACCGCTTCATCGTAAAATCGAAATGTCAGGACCGTTTTATAAAATCTGATTGCACAAAAAGCCCGGAGGCGCGTATACTGTAGGTATACACCTCCGGGTGTTTTTTATAAGGAAGGGCGCTGCCGCACGTTTTGCCGGTGCCCTTGCGTACATACCAATGGAGCCGGATGCAACATGAATTATACTTATATTATAAAATGCAGCGATAACACCCTTTATACCGGATGGACTACCGATCTTAAAAAGCGCCTTCTCGCCCACAACCAGGGAAAAGGCGCCAAATACACACGCAGCCGCACGCCGGTAACACTCGTGTATTTTGAAGAATTTGCAGATAAGCAGGCGGCGATGCGCCGTGAATATGCGATCAAGCAGCTCTCCAGAAAGGAAAAGGAGCGGCTGATCGCAGGAAAGAGATGAGTGTATTCCACTATAAATACTCCTCAAATCTCTCATCAATCGCATTTTCAAACACGATCCCAAGGATCCCCGGGCCGGTATGCGCTCCGATCGCGCAGCCGACCTGCGTTTTTAAGATTTCTTTTACGTGGAATTCTTCTCGCAGCGCGCGCTCCGCATCCTCGCAGATGGACTCATCCGCGCCGTAGCAGATTCCCACCGTCTGGCGCGAAAGCTCTGCGCCCTTTTCTTTTACCAGCTCCAGGCAGCGCTTTACCGCCTTTTTCATGCCGCGCACCTTCTCGCTTGCCACCAGCGCGCCCTTCTCGTCCACAATGATGATGGGCTTGATGTCAAGCACGCTCCCGATTGCCGCCGAAGAACGGCTCAGCCTGCCGCCGCGCGCCAGGTATTCCAGCGTTGTCACCGTTACGACGTGCTCCATATGCTCACAGTAAAACTTGGCCGCCTCGATGAGAAGCTCCCTGGGCGCTCCGTTTTTCTGCATTTTCAGCAGCTTATACACCACAAGTCCGAATCCGATGGACGCACATTTGGAATCGATGATCGTTATCTTAAAGTCCGGATATCTTTCCAGAATCTCGTCCTTCGCCAGATTCGCTGCCTGGAATGTCCCGGCGATCCCAGTGGAAAAACAGATGTACAGCACCTCGTCTCCCCGCTTTGCAAACGGCTCAAAATGCTGTTCAAACATATACTGGCTGATATGATAGGTCTTTATCTCAGATTTATTCTCCTTCTGAATCCGGTAAAACTCCTCCGGAAAAATCGTATCTCCGTCAAAATAGTCCTTTTCATCAATCGTAACCGGAGTCGGAATCACATGCAGCCCGTATTCCTTAATTACAGACTGCGGAATATCCGACGCCGAATCCGTAATAATGCAAAATGCCATATATCCTTATCCTTCCCGCCTGCTTTTGCAGGCAACATCTCCGCGTGCCGTCACAATGCGGTATCCGGCAGACGCAACGCGCCTCTCCAGACAGCCGCGGCACTCAGCGGACTCTTCCCCTGTGCAGATTTTGTTGTCATATAATTCATAGAGTTTGCGCACCTTCACCGGCGACAGATTTGGCATCACCACATTTGCCCCCGCTTTCAGCCCCAGTTCCCGTCCCTGCGGATGGATCGTGCCAAGCGCCGTGGTCGCCGGGATCAGCGCATAGGGAAACATCAGCCGCAGAATCGCCACCATCCGAAGACTCAGCGCAAGCGTACCGCCCGCGCACGTTGCAAACGGTGTCTGATGATGCGGGATAAACGGACCGATACCGATCATTGCCGGCATCAGCTCCTGCAGGAAGCGCAGATCCGCGATCAGATTTTCTGTCGTCTGATACGGAGAGCCTACCATAAACCCGGAGCCGACCTGATAGCCGATTTTTTTCAGGTCCCACAGACATTGTTTGCGCACAGACAACTTCTGTGCGGACGGATGCAGCTTCTGATAATGCTCCTCGTCCGCTGTCTCATGGCGCAGAAGGTAGCGGTCGGCGCCCGCCTCAAAGAAAGCAAGATAGCTTTCACGGTTTTTTTCTCCCAGCGACAGCGTAATCGCGCAGTCCGGATAATTTTCGCGGATAGCGCTCACGATATCACAGACGATTTTATCCGTATAGAAGCCGTCCTCCCCGCCCTGCAGCACAAAGGTGCGAAAGCCGAGCGCATACCCTTCCCGGCAGCACTCCAGAATATCCTCTTTATTCAGCCGGTAGCGCACCGCCTGCGCATTGCTCCTGCGGATGCCGCAGTAATAGCAGTCATTTTTACAATAGTTCGTCAGTTCGATCAGCCCGCGGATATACACGTCCGTGCCGTAATATTCCCGCCTCACTTCATCTGCATGGTGAAACAGCCCTTCGTCATAATCTGCGCACTCTATCAATTTTCTCAGTGCTGCATCCGGCAGGTTCCGGTCACGGCGCAGCTCTTCTATCATAGCAGACACAGCCTACTCCTTTACCAGAACCTTCAATATCTCTGCAATATACATGGTATGATAGTCCCTCTGTGGATACCACCTGTCGTCGATCTCTGCTTCGATGAATTTTTCCGGCTTAATCTCGTCGTGATACATTTTTTTGCAGACCATGATCATGTCCGCCTCCGCAAATGCCGGTACGCCGTCCACAAAATACGGCGTCAGCCCCGCCTGGCTGATTTTATCCGTATCCTTTCCGGAAACCGTTCCGCAGAGGTTCAATGCTTTGCGATATTTTTCGTCGTAAAAGGAAATCGTAAATGCCTCCTCACGGTCCACAAATTCCTTCGTATAGCGCTGCGGACGAATGTATGCAGTCACTGCATTTTTGCCCCACATCACGCCGACGCCGCCCCAGCTTGCCGTCATCGTATTACACTTTTCTTCATTTCCCGCGGTGATAAGCATCCATTCTTTTCCGATCTTTGTAAACGGATTGAAGGAAAGCTCTTCTATCTTCACTTCTTTAAATGCCACTCTTATATCCTCCTGTCCTTCTTATTTCTGTCCACTGCTCTATCATACCACTATCCGGCAGGTATCTGCAAGCCAAAAACACAACTCATATTTTTTCCATCATACCATATCCAAAGACATTTTAATGCTGGCTGCATATTCTGTCTCCGATATTTTTCCTAAAAGAAAAATCCGCAGGTCATACGTTTTCTCCCCGATGTTTACTTTTTTCTCTGCAAAATTTCTCAGACGAACGTTTTCATTCCGGTATGCCATAAGATTCTTTTTCAGTTTTAATTCTATCAGCTTCGGAATAGAAGAATCCGTATGCTCAAAAAGTAATTCCAATAAATCTGCTGCCCTGATGAATTTGCTGCTCTCAAAATTCCCGGTAACAAGCCCTAATATCTCACGTTCCTCAAATCCCTCATCCTTGTAATACAGCATAAACGATTCTTTATGTAATATTTCATCATGAAGCTGTTTTGTAAAATCCCGCACCTCTTTTATTGCATCTAACATTGCACCATCCTTCAGCAAATCATCGCTGAATGCGGATATATTACTTTTTACGTCAAATATCACCGTCAGGATTTTTTTACGCTCTTCGTCTATAGTACATGCCAGCACATCTGCTGTCTTACAATCCTGTTTTCCTGCAATCGGATTTCTGAATTCCTGCGCAAAGATGCCGTACTGTCCTTTTTCCAGATAATATTCTATCTTTACTTTCTCGCTTTTATCTGCATGTCGTTCTGTAAAACAAACTTCGTCTGATGCTTCTATCTGATACAAAACATTTCTTAAAAAAGCTTCCTGCCCTGTGTATTTTTTAAAACTAGGTCTTATCATCTTTTTGCACTTCCCCCAGCTTCAGCGCTTCCTCATATAACTGCATCGCAGATTCCGTAAATAAATCAAACTGAAATCCTGTCTGACTATCTCCGATTATTTCTTTTACAACGCTTTTTCCATTGCTCTGACTTACAAATTCATATACATGCAGCTTCTCCGGGTCAATAAGTTCCTCCTGTTCCAACCGAAGCTTTCTTATACTGTTTGTCCTGCCGTTGTCCTTAACCATCCGCGAAAGAATATACAGATTATTCACTTTTGATACAAACGTATCGCTATGAGTACTCAGAATTAATTTCATTCCTTTATTGCTAAGTCTGTTTAAGAAACGCGCCAGCTCCATCTGTTTTTCCGGATGAAGACTCGCTTCGACTTCATCTATAATAAGGCATTCATATTCTTCAGAACCCGTCAATACAAGCTCCAGGGGAGCAATCTCATTAATCATGGAGGATGCCAGATACATAGGAATGTCCTCTGTATCCTTTCCGGAGCTATAGGAAAGCAGTCCATTCTGATTGACCTGGATTTTCCCCTCAATCAGCTTCTCTTCAAAAAAAGACAATTCCGTGTGATATTTTTCTATCCTTCTGCTGTCTTCCCGATAAGTCTGTAAAAAACGCAGAAACTTATACATTGGTTGAGTCAGGCCACGGTAATCCGGTTTATTTTCAATCACTTTACTGTCTTCAATTCTATAAGAAACGGCACTATCTGCTTTATTGGCAAAATATTCACGATATAACAGCATTAATCCGGCGCGTGATGCCGGCAGAAACAGGCTGTATATATCTATAATACGACTCAGGGTCTGTTTTACCAGTTCTCCCTTCGACTCCGAAAAAGAAACCGTCAATGATAGCATTTCGCTTCTTTTATTCATAAGAACTCTTTTGATAAGAATACTCATCTCTGCCCGCTCCGGCAGCTTTTCCAGAAATTCCGGAACTGACTTCGTCATTCCTTTTAAAAATTCAATCATTTTTTCTCTTGCGTCTGCATCATTACCCGGTACTAAAATTTCGTAAACCGTATCTTCTTCCATAAAGATATCAACATACAATCTTTCAATCGGAATATCCCTTCCGAATATTTCTTTGACAATATGCTCTTTTTCCGCTTCCAGTTTTTTGTTCATATATTCCGTAAATTGCGAAATATTGTCAGAGGACAATTCAAACTTCTGCATTTCTGCTGACTCCGTGGAACGCAAAACGTCCATAACGTCCTCATCCAGGAGATTCACAAATTTTTCGTTTATTCCCTGCACAAGCTGCATTAAAAATGTTTTTCCGCTATTATTCGGTCCTACCAGAAGCGTATAGCTGCTGATATTAATTTTAGCACTTTCAATTTTCGCAAAATTTTCTACGCCCAACCAAATCTGCATATATCTTCTCTCCCTGGCTGCATTTCATATATCTTCTTGTATTATATCCTATTTTCCCTGATTTGTATTGTCTATCTTTCCTTTTATATTATAATATTTTACCCCTTCGCTTTCAAGCTCTTTTTGTATTTATTTTGCACTTAATGTATATAATCAAGTTTTTAAAAGAACCTTCTCCCAGAATTTTTTTGCTTGCCACATTCCCCAGAGCGTCTCAGCAAGAGATATGAGTTTATCAATCGGACAGAATGAATCTTATATTAACAGAATAGAAAATAGAAAGATGATGCCCTCAATGACTGCTTTTTTTTACATCTGTGATTATTTCGGCATTACTCCGGGAGAATTTTTCCAGACAGAAGAAATCGCCAGTAAAGAAATACTGGACGCCGCAAAAAAACTGCAGAACATGGAAGAAGACAAAAAGAGACTAATCTTAGAGCTAATCGAGAAATTTTAAAAGAGCCACCGCCAGGGTGACTCTTTTTTAGCAGCAAAGCTGCGACATTCCTCTTACTCCGCAACGCGCGCTGCGCCCTGTCGGAGTATTTTATTGAATCGTGTCATAAATACTGTCGTTGTGACGGTCGCCGCCAGAATGTCACTGACCGGCTCTGCAAGAAAGACCGCAAATACCTTATCCTGCAACAGCATCGGCAGGATAAAGATAAGCGGGATCAGCAAAATGAGCTTTCGCAGGCAGGCAAGCAGCAGACTGATCTTTGCCTGTCCAAGCGCCATAAAGCTCTGCTGGCAGCACATTTGAAAGCCGTTGGAGAAAATCCCCGCCATGTAAATGCGCATCGCCCAGGTGGCATAGGAAACCAGCTCTGCATCCCCGGTAAAAATTCCGGCAAAAATCTGCGGCGCCAGCATCAGCGCTGCCCAGAACAAAATCGTGAAGGTTATGCACACGCGAAACTGCAGGAAGAACGCTTTTTTGACACGCTCCGTTTTTCCGGCACCGAAATTATAGCTGATGATCGGCTGTCCGCCCTGACAGATGCCCTGTACCGGCATACTGACAAGCTGGCTTACACTGTTGATGATCGTCATCGCACCGACCGCCAGGTCGCCGCCGTAACGCGACAGGCTGGAGGTAAAACTGATAGATAAAAGGCTCTCCGTGGACAACATAACAAAGGTAGAAACGCCCAGCGCAAGACACGGACCGATGATCCCCGGGATCAGCTTCATATTGCGCTTTCTCAAATGAAGGGTGGTCTGACTGCCCGTCAGGAATCGCAGGATCCACACCGCGCCGACCGCCTGGCTGAGAACGGTGGCGAGGGCCGCCCCCTGCACGCCCATTCCAAAAACAAAAATAAAAATCGGATCCAGAATAATATTAATAACAGCGCCGATCACAGTTGTCATCATGCTGATCTTCGCAAAGCCCTGCGTAGTAATGAACGGGTTCATGCCCATCACGATCAGCACAAAGACACTGCCCAATATATAAATCCGCGCATAGGAAACGGCATACGGCAGGGTAACATCGCTGGCGCCGAAAAGGCGCAGCAGCCCCGGCGCGCCCACATAGAATGCGGCTGTCAGGACCACGGCAATCGCAATCAGCAGCGCAAAGCAGTTGCCGACGATCTTTTCTGCCGTCTCGTTATCTTTTTGTCCCATAGCGATTGCAGCGCGCGGCGCGCCGCCGGAACCGCAGAGCATTGCACAAGCGTTAATGAGCATCAGTATCGGCATAAACAGTCCGACACCTGTGAGCGCGGACGCCCCGATCTCCGGGATATGCCCGATATAAATGCGGTCCACGATGTTATACAGCAGATTGATGATCTGCGCCACCACCGCCGGAACCGCAAGCTGTGCGAGCAGCTTCCCGATGCTGCCGCTGCCCATATCCTGTTTCTGTGTTTTTTCCGTATGCTCCTCTGATTTCAAGCTCATAATAGTTTCACTCCCTCTTTCCACACCTTAACTATTATAAACTCGCGCACTTCTTTCGTCTACGGGAGAATCCTAAAAAATATATAAAATCACGCGATCTTCCCGCTCTTACGCAGCCATTCCACCTCATCGTGGATGGTTTCCTGGTAGGAGCGCGTCGTATAGCCAAGCTCCTGCTGTGCCCGCGAGCAGTCGAAGGCATTGTTGCGCGCCAGATTGTAAACGGAAAAGGTTGTCATCAGCGGGCGTTTGCCGCTGCGCTTCGCCTTCTTCTCCAAAAGCCCCGCCATAAAATTTGCCGCACTGCACGGAAGAAAAAGCTTCATTTTTTTGCAGCCGCTCTCCTCAGATAAGATTCTGGCAAAATCCTTAAAGGTAACCTCCTCGTTGCCAAGAATGTAGCAGCTTCCTTTTCTGCCCTTGTCCGCCGCCAGAATGGTCCCGTGCGCAAGGTCGCGCACATCGCAGAGATTAAAGGAACCGTCGATGCCTGCCGGCATTTCTCCGTTGATAATCTGGATCACGGTCTTCGTTGTCTCTCCGACAGCAAAATCCTCCGGTCCGAGAATGCCGCTCGGATGAACGACGCAGGCATTCAGTCCCTGTTTTTCCACAGCATCCAGCACCTTCTGCGTGGCGATCGCCTTCGACTGGCTGTAACAGCCAAGCACCTTTTCCGGCTCAAAACGGCTCACCTCTTTAATCCGCAGCCCCTTCGGCAGCTCCGGGATCGCGCCGGTGCTGCTGCAGTACACCAGCTTTCTGCACTCCTTATGCTCCAGGCAGAGATCAATGATATTCTGCGTGCCGCCCACATTGACATCCATCACCTTCTGACTGTAATCCGGGTTTACCGTAACAATGCTGGCAATGTGGAGCACGATCGTCTCCGTCCCCTCCGGCACCGTAAAAAACCGCTGAAGCGATTCCCTGTCACACAGGTCGCCCTCCACGATTTCCGCTTCCGCCGGGACGTACACCTTCGCTTTATCATTCGGCAGTACAAACGCCCGCACCCTGTCGCCGCGCGCGATCAGCTCCCTGCAGATGGTTCCGCCCAAAAATCCTGCCGCTCCGGTTACTAAATACATTTTCTCTTTCATTTTCATATACCTTCCTTTTTCCTTATTTGCTCCCGGCTCCTGGCCGGTGTCTGCCTTTCTTTTCAACTGACAAACGCATTCTAAACCGGAAAGGTTAAACGAAAGTAAAAATAGCTGCTGTTTTTCAAAAAATATTGTATAATGAAATTAATAAACTGTCCGATAACTGGATTTTGCAGGAGGTTTTCAATGCTCACCATCTTAATCGTGGAGGATGACGCCGCGGTCCGTCTTCTGACGAAAACCCGGCTTTCCTCGAAATATCATATATTAGAAGCAGAAAACGGCGCGAAAGGTCTGGACGTGCTGGACCACCACCACGTCGATCTGATCATCGCAGATATCATGATGCCGAAAATGGACGGCTACGAATTTGTGCGCGCGCTGCGCGAAAGCTCCATGGACATTCCGGTCATCATGCTCACCGCAATGAATACCTTTGCGCACAAAAAGGAAGGCTACGCCAGCGGCATCGACGATTACATGACGAAGCCGATCCAGTATGAGGAGCTGGAGTGGCACATTGAGGCGCTGCTTCGGCGCGCACGGATCGCAAACGACAATAAAATCACCGTCGGCTCTCTGGTGGTCGACCGCGATTCCATGTCTGCCAAATACGAAGGGACGGACATTCCTCTCACGGCCAGGGAATTTGAGCTGCTCTATAAATTTCTCTCCTACCCGGATGTGGTCTTTACCAAGCAGCAGCTTATGGACGAACTGTGGGGCTACGACACCGAAACGGATTACAATACCATCAAAACCTATGTCAGCCGCCTGCGCAGCAAATTCAGTCACTGCCCGGAATTTGAGCTGGTCGCACTCCGCGGGCTTGGCTACAAGGCAATCATTCACAGGGAGGGGAACTGATATGAAAGCGCTTTTTACACGCAAAGCAACCGCTCCGGCAGTACAGCCGGACGGAGCATCCGGACAGCCCTATAAAATAAAACTCCTGCAGGCGCGGTGGATTTTTTATCTGTCCGCTGCGGTCGTGATCGGCAGCATTATGTCCTTCGGTCTGATCACCTTTTTATTTTTCGACCTGGACAGGCAATCCGCGATCTTTATGCTCGGTATGATTCTTCCAATGACATTTTTAGTCATAATATGTCTAAACTTTATTTTAAAGGCAATGGAAAAACGAATTTCCCGGCTGCTGTTCGCGATCAAAGAGGTTTCAAACGGCAATCTGGACGTGGTCATCGACACAAAAGGCGCTGAGGAATATAAAGAAATTTATGAGAGCTTCAACCTTATGGTGAAGGAGCTGCGTGTTACAAAAGAAGAAATGCAGAGCTTTGTCAACGAGCTGGCGCATGAATTCAAAACGCCGATCACCTCCATCAGCGGCTTTGCCGACTACCTGTATCAGACCGGCGATACGATTGAGACAGCGGAGCGGATGCAGTTTTTGAAGCTGATCTCCGACCAGTCCCAGCGCCTTGCCAGCCTCTCCCAGAATACATTGCTGCTCTCTAAGCTGGAAGCGTGCCAGATCGTCACCGAAAAGGAAACCTTTGCGCTCGGCGAACAGATCAAGCAGTGTGTCATTCTTCTGCTGCGTCCGTTTGAGCAGAAGCACATCACCGTGGACATCCCGGAGGATTTCGACTTCGATTACTGCGGAAATAAAGAACTGATGGAGCAGATCTGGATCAATCTGCTGAATAATGCGCTGAAATTTACACCGGAGGGCGGCACCGTCACTGTCGGCTGTAAAAAAACCGCCTCCGCGCTGGAAATTTCCGTGGCAGACACGGGCGTTGGAATGGATGAAGAAACACAGGAAAAAATATTTGATAAATACTATCAGAACGACACCACCAGCCTCACAAAAGGAAACGGCATCGGTCTGTCTATCGTGCGCCGGATCGTGGAGCTCTGCTGCGGCAGCATCGCTGTGGAAAGCCAGCCCGGATACGGGAGTACCTTCACGGTAACACTGCCCTGTTAGATACTCTGTCAAGTATCATGCCGACAAACATATGGCTTCAAAAGATATACAAAAAGCACCGTACTTACGGTGCTTTTTTGAGAGGCGCAGACCGGATTTGAACCGGTGAGTCGAGGTGTTGCAGACCTATGCCTTACCACTTGGCTACTGCGCCATATTTTATTTTAGTATATGCAGCGACTGTCTTATTGATACGCATTCTTAAAACTGCCACCTTATATATTCTAACAAAACATTTTGATTTTGTCAATCGTTTTGTAATGACTCCAAGGGGATTTGAACCCCTGTTACCGCCGTGAAAGGGCGGTGTCTTAACCGCTTGACCATGGAGCCTTCTCTTCTTTTTAAAAAAGAAACACCTCATGACAGCTCCGCGCCTTACGGCTGACATTTGGTGTTTAACTCCCCGAGTTGGGCTCGAACCAACAACCCTTCGGTTA